>Ga0180220_1000469_pt1 | contig 43992 bp, 42 predicted proteins | sample eDN5th37CBELigBY_FD_151335 | JGI IMG/M metagenome (GOLD analysis project Ga0180220, IMG submission 151335) | Enriched backyard soil microbial communities from Emeryville, California, USA - eDNA 5th pass 37_C BE-Lig BY (version 2) (version 2) | ecosystem: Environmental > Terrestrial > Soil >... | reverse complement strand
TGACGCAGGACACAAAGTCCCCTCGTTCACTAAGAGCACAATCGACTTCCATGCCTCAAGTCAAGCTTAATGCGGCATTTCCACGCGTTGTGAGGCCTGAAAAAAACCTATTCGCCGCTTTGCCATGACTGACCTATGTCAGTCCAAATTTTGGCCCGATTCCGGGAACACCACCAAACGGCGCATCGGGGGTTCACCGGCGCAGATCTCAGGAGCACCGCGTGCAGAACATTGTCGTGGCTGACGGCCTTCGATGCCGCAGTGCGTTAAACCTGCCCACGCGGGCTGGAGCGCGCCTTCCGCGCGCGCTGCTCGCCCTCGGCGCGCTCTTCATTGCCGCTCTTCCCGCCGCCGCGCAGGAGGGTACCGTCAAGGGGCAGCACGGTGACTGGCAGATCGTCTGCAAAGATCCCCCGCCCGGCGCGAAGAACGAAGTATGCGCCCTGGTGCAGAGCGTCACCGCCGAGGACAAAGACAACATCGGCCTGACGGTCTACTTCCAGAAATTCTCGAACGGCACCCGCGTGCTGCGCGTATTTGCGCCGCTCGGCATTCTGCTTCCGCCGGGACTGGGCCTGAAGATCGACGACAAGGATGTGGGACACGCGCCATTTCTGCGCTGTCACACCTTCGCCTGTTACGCGCAGGTGGTCGTGGAGGATCCCCTCATCGAGCAGCTGAAGAATGGCAAGACGGCGATCTTCATCATCTTCCAGGCCGAGGAGGCCGGCATCGGCATCCCGATTTCCCTCTCGGGCTTCAAAGAGGCCCTCACCGAGCTGAAATAGCGATGGCCCGGCGACAAGCCCTCAACCCCGGCGGCACGCCAGCTTGATCTCGACGCCTGAAATGACGGTGGGCGCACCCGCGCCCACGCCGGCGGCATCGCGCGCCGCCCCAAGTCCCGATTGAGTTGCTTGTCCGCCTGCGCCGAGCCTCAAGCGGCCTTGCGCTCGCGGTGTTGGCGCGGAGCTTCCTCCGGCACGTTGGGCTCCGGGAAAGCGATGTAATCGTGAGCCGCCTGCGCGCCCTCCGTGGCGAGCGCCGCAACGTTGGGCGTGCCCAGAGACGTAAGCGCGTGCGTCACGCGCGAGGCGCTTTCCACATAATCGTCATAGGCGGAGCGCCAGAATTGCAGCTGCGCGGTGAGGAGATCCTGCGGCGTGCGGCAGTAGGCGAGGCGTCCCGGCATCTGCATGTAGGCCTGGGCACGGCGATTGAAGAATCCAAGCATTTCGATCTGCGTGCGCGCTACGCCCTTGAGGAAGGGATCGTACGCCTGACCGAGAACTTCAAGACCGCCGAAATACATCTGGAATGCGGAATGGGCAGTGGATTTTCCGATCGCATCCGGCGTCGACGCGTGAGCAACCATGTGACGTCCTCCCTTGTGGGACGGCCCGATTGCGGCGGGGGAGCCAGGCTGTAGGCCGTCTCCGTTGAGGGTTTGCAGCAACCCAACGAACAAAAGCTTAGCAGGCAAAACCGCCGGTACGTTGACACAAATCAAAATCATGCACAGCGCGCGAATCACATTGATCGCGCAAACGTTATTGTGTCGTCCGCGCCGTGGCAGTGGTATTGGAGCGACACCGCCCCCGCACCACCCGTTGACTCGGCCGCATCTGTCCGCCCACAGTACTAATCTCGCGTTCGTGAATTAACGTTCATCGCTTAGTTGCGTCGAGTCATGGTGGGGTTTCAGTTTCCCGGCGGCATCAAGGGCCGCGCTGCGTGGAGTATTGCAGCGCTGGCCATCGGCGCCCTGCCGTTCAGCTCCAGCGCCGCAGCCGACGGCCCCGCCCAAGAGCACTATGTGCCGGGATGGCGCGAGGTATGGGGCGGCGCCGATGTTTCCAGCCATGCCTGGCTGATCTACTCCGGCATCACCGTCTCCCCCTATAGCAACGTTTACGAGGACGGCCTGCGCCTGCGCGTCACGGGCGGCTATGGGGGCTATGTCTATGTCGGCGAACGGCGCACGCAGCAGCAGACGTTCAACGCCCGCACCTCGTATGCAGAGGGGCTGGTCGGCTATCAGAAGCGGTTCGGTCCTGTCACGGCCAAGGGCTTCGTCGGCATCTCCGCCATCGAGCATGAGATCGAGCCTTTCGATCCGGAAAACCCCGTGCAGGGCCAGAAAATCGGCCCGAAGATCGCGGCCGAGCTCTGGATCAACATGGGCGAGCAGGCCTGGGGGCAGGCCGATCTGGCATGGACGTCCGCACACAACACCGCCAGCGCCCGCGTGCGCACCGGCTATCGCATTTGGGGTGACGCCTCCATTGGCCTCGAGGGGGCCATCTACGCCAACGACCTAGGCGAGGATGTGCGCGCCGGCCTCTTTACCCGCTATGCATGGCAGGGCGGCGAGTTCTCGATTGCCGGCGGCTACGCGGGCCGCTTCCTCGACGAAGCGGACATGCTCCGCGACCCCTACACCACCGCTACCCTGCTCCTCCAGTTCTAGGAAATGAACGCCGGCGCCGGCCCTGCGCCCTGCCGGCTATGAGACGCCACGTGGATGGTGCTGACCGAAGTCGGGCTTAATTCTCCAACGACATCAACGCGTAGCGTGGCCACCACACGGAGGGCTGCACGATAGACGCTGCCGCACACGGGAGCCGCGGAGACGCACCGGCACCGCCCACGTCACCCGTTGGCCACGCCATCAACGCGCCATGAAGCCATGCAAACAAAACGGTTGTTCGCTTTAAGGCGTGCCACTACAAGACGCCCTTTCACAGTTTCATAAGTGTCCCGGCCGATGCCAAAGCTCAAGCCAGCCACCCAGCGCGCGCGGCGCGAGCACATCCTCGATGCCGCGGAAGTATGCTTTGCGCGCGGCGGATTCCATCGCACGACCATGCAGGACATCTGCCGCGAGGCGGCTGTCAGCCCCGGTGCGCTCTACGTCTATTTCAGCTCCAAGGAAGATCTGATCGCCGGCCTCGTCGAGCGCGATCGTGCGGATTTCGCCGAGCGCTTCGCGGAGGTTTCCGCCTCGAGCGATTTCATGCGCGCCCTGTCCGAACTCGGCCAGCACTATTTCGAGGAGGACCCGCCACACAGACGCGTCCTCTGTCTCGAGATCGGTCTCGAGTCGACGCGCAACCCGCGGGTCGGCGAGATCTATCGCTCGGTCGACCGCTACGTGCACGGAAGCTTCGAAGCGCTCTTCACGCGCCTCGCCGCCGAGGGACGCATCGCGCCCGACCTCGACATCCCGACGGTCACCAATCTCTTCTCGCTGATCGGCGATGGAATTTTCACGCGGCGCGCCGTCGATCCCGACTTCGATGCCGAGACGGTTATCCCGGCAGCGCTCGAGCTGATCGGCAAGCTGCTCAACGTCCGGACGGACGGGCAGACGCATGCGCCAGCCACGACGGAAGCGACCCATGGAATCGGCACGGGGGAGAAGAAACGTCGATGAAGCGATTTCTTCTGATCCTGCTCTTGCTCGGTGTCCTGGGCGGGGGCGCGGTGTTCCTTGCCCCGCTCCTCGCGCCGCAGGTGGCGCCATATCTGGCTGCGGTCGCCGATTGGCACGCTGGCCGCAAAGCGCCCGGTAAGACGCACGAGGTTGCCTCGACACCGCCCCCCGCGGTTACCGTCGCGAAGACACAGCTTGCGGATTTCGTCGAGCTGGTCACCGTGACGGGCTCGCTCGTTCCGCGCGATGAAATCCTCGTCGCACCGGAAGTGGAAGGCTTCCGTGTGCTGGAGCTTTTCGTCGACGAGGGCGATCGGGTGAAGCGGGGCGACGTGCTCGCTGTGCTCGTGCAGGAATCCCTCGACGCCCAGCTCGCCCAGAACGCCGCTGCGCTCGCGCGCTCAGAGGCAGCGATCGCGCAAACGCGCAGTCAGATCACTGAGGCGACCGCGCGCCGCGTCGAAGCGGAAGCCAACTTCGAGCGCGCAAAACCGCTGAAGACATCCGGTTACCTTTCCGGCGCCACCTACGACCAGCGCGAAGCCGCAGCCAAGAGCGCCGCCGCACAGTTGAGGGCCGCCGAGGATGGACTGCGCCTCGCCGAAGCCGAGAAGATGCAGGTGGAAGCCCAGCGGCGCGAATTACAGTGGCGGCGCACGAATACCAAGGTGACCGCGCCTGCTGACGGTCTCATCAGCCGCCGCACGGCGCGCATCGGCGGCATGGCCTCGGGCGTGGGCGAACCGATGTTCCGCATCATCGCCCGCGGCGAGGTCGAGCTCGATGCGGAGGTGATCGAGACGGAGCTCGGGAAGATTGCCATTGGCCAGAAGGCGCGCATCGACGTGGCCGGCGTTGGTCCCGTCGAAGGCAGCGTGCGTCTCGTTTCGCCCGAAGTCGACAAACAGACCCGCCTTGGCCGCGTCCGCGTGTTCCTCGGCGACGATCCACGCCTGCGCATCGGATCGTTCGGCCGCGGCACCATATCGACCGCGGCGAGCCAGGGCCTCGCCATCCCCTCGTCCGCCGCCATCTTCGATGCCACCGGCACCTACGTGCAGGTCGTCCGCGACGGGAAGGTGGAGCGCCGCGACATCGAAACCGGCCTGATCGCCCGCGGCCTCGTGGAGGTGCGCCGCGGACTCGCCGATGGCGACATCGTCGTCGCACGCGCCGGCACGTTCCTGCGCAGCGGCGATCAGGTCCGCGCCGTATTGCCCGACTCCAAGATCAGCGAGGCGAAGTAATGCGCCTCAACATATCGGCATGGTCGATCCGCCGCCCCGTGCCGGCGATCGTGCTGTTCTCCGTGCTGACGCTGCTCGGCGTCATCAGCTTCATGACGATGCCGGTGACGCGCTTCCCGAATATCGACATCCCACTGATCTCGATCACGGTCGTACAGTCCGGCGCCGCACCGGCTGAGCTGGAAAGCCAGATCACGCGCGAGGTCGAGGACGCCGTCGCCAATATTCCCGGCGTCAAGCACATCATGTCCACCGTCACCGATGGCTCGTCGTCGACGGTCATCGAGTTCCGGCTCGAGATAAATCAGGACCGCGCCCTCAATGACGTGAAGGATGCGATCGACAAGATCCGCCTCGACCTGCCGCGCGACATCAATGAGCCGATCGTGCAGCGCATCGACGTCGAAGGGCAGTCGATTCTCACCTTCGCGGCATCCTCGCCCGGCATGACGCTGGAGCAGCTCTCCTGGCATGTCGATGACGTCATCACCCGCGAGCTGCAAGGTCTGAAGGGCGTCGGACGCGTCGAGCGCATCGGCGGCGTCAAGCGCGAGATCCGTATTCTCCTCGACCCCGACCGGCTCCTCGCCTTCGGCATCACCGCGGCCGAGGTCAACAACCAGGTACGCGCCACGAACGTCGATCTGGGCGGCGGCCGCGGCGAGGTTGGCGGCCAGGAGCAGGCGATCCGCACGCTGGCTGGAGCACGCCAGGTGGAAGATCTCGCCAACACGCAGATCGTGCTTCCCGGCGGGCGCCAGGTGCGCCTTTCCGACCTCGGCCGCGTGATCGACGATGCGAGCGAGCAGCGCTCCTTCGCGCGCCTCAACAGCGAGCCCGTCGTCTCCTTCGCCGTGTTCCGCTCGAAGGGCGCGAGCGAGCTTTCCGTTTCCGATGTCGTCATCGCGAAACTCGACGAGCTGCAGAAACGCAACCCCGACGTCCGCCTCACCAAGATCGACGACGCGGTGGACTATACCCGCGGCAATTATAAATCCGCGATGGAGACGCTGATCGAAGGCGCGGTGCTGGCCGTGCTCGTCGTGCTCGTCTTCCTGCGCAACATGCGCGCAACGCTCATCGCCGCGGTGGCGCTGCCCCTCTCCGCCATCCCGACATTCTGGGCGATGGCGATGATGGGATTTTCGCTCAACCTCGTCAGCCTGCTCGGCATCACGCTCGTCACCGGCATCCTCGTCGACGACGCGATCGTCGAGATCGAGAACATCGTGCGCCATATGCGCACCGGCAAATCGCCCTACCGCGCCGCCGTCGAAGCCGCCGACGAGATCGGCCTCGCGGTCATCGCCATCTCGCTCACCATCGTTGCGATTTTCTCGCCCGTGTCCTTCATGGGTGGCATCGCCGGACAGTATTTCCGTCAGTTCGGGCTCACCGTCGCCGTCGCGGTGCTCATCTCGCTGCTGGTCGCCCGCCTCATCACGCCGATGATGGCCGCTTACCTGATGCGTCCCGTGCGCCCCGAGCACGAAGGCGATGGGTTTATCATGCGCGCCTACGTCGGCTTCCTGCGCGCAACGTTGCGCGTGCGCTATCTGACGCTCATAGCCGGCCTCGCGATGTTTGCCGGCTCGATCTACGCCACGACGCTGCTGCCCACCGGTTTCATGCCCGACGAGGACACCTCCCGCGTCGTCGCCTCCGTAGAGTTGCCGCCCGGCGCGACCCTGGAGGATACGCGGATCACCACCGACCGCATGGTCACCCTGCTCCACACCATTCCCGAGGTGCGCAGCGTGTTCGTGCTCGGCGGCTCGACGCCCACCGGCGGTCTCGAGGTGCGCAAGGCATCCCTGTTCGTCAATCTCGTGCCGAAGACGGAGCGGGAGCTGCCGCAGAAAACATTGAAGACGATCATCTCCGCCAAGCTCGCCTCGGTGCCGGATGCGCGCGTGTGGTACGTCAACGAGCGCGGCGAGCGCGAGCTTTCGTTCTCGATGCTGGCGCACGACGGCGAGGTGCTCGGCGATGCGGTGCGCAAGCTCGAAGGCGCGCTGCGCCAGGTGCCCGGCTTCACCAACGTCGCCGCCGATGCCGCCGTCGACAGGCCGGAGCTGCGCGTCGTACCGAAATTCGACGTCGCCGCGCGCCTCGGCGTCGCACCGAGCCGGATTGCCGAGACGATCCGCGTCGCAACCATCGGTGACATCGACGCCAACCTCGCCAAATTCAACGCCGGCGACCGCCTCGTCCCGATCCGCGTGCAGATCGAGGAAGACGCGCGCACGGACATGCAGCGCCTGAAGAACCTCCGCGTCACCAATTCGAATGGCACCGCCATTCCAATGGCTGCCGTCGCCGACATCGACTTCGGTCGCGGACCGAGCTCCATCAACCGCTACGATCGCCAGCGCCGCGCCGTCATCGGCGTCGACCTGGAAAGCCGTTACGCGATGTCGGATGCGCGCGAGACGTTCCTCAAGGTGGTGGAGAACCAGAAGCTGCCGCCCGGCGTGCGTCTCCAGGCTTCGGGCGATGCCGAGGTGCAGGACGAGGTCGCGACCGGCTTCATGACCGCCATGGGCACGGGCCTCATGATCGTCTTCGGCGTGCTGGTGCTGCTGTTCGGCAGCGTCGCGCAGCCGATCACCATCCTCCTGTCGCTGCCGTTATCGTTCGGCGGCGTCGTACTGGCACTGCTCGCCACCAACAACTCCGTCAGCATGCCGGTTTACATCGGCCTTCTCATGCTCATGGGCATCGTGACCAAGAACGCGATCATGCTCGTCGATTTCGCCGTGGAGGAGATTGCCCAGGGCGTTCCGCGCTTCGATGCGGTCATCGACGCCGGCCGCAAGCGCGCTCGCCCCATCGTCATGACGACGCTGGCCATGGTTGCCGGCATGGTGCCGAGCGCGCTAGCCCTCGGTGACGGCGGCGAGTTCCGCGCCCCGATGGCAATCGCGGTGATCGGCGGGCTGCTCGTCTCGACGGTTTTGTCGCTTGTCTTCGTGCCCTCGTTCTTCACCGTGATGGACGATATCGGCCGTGGTGTATGGTGGATTTTCGGCCGCTTCATCGGCCCCACGGACGAGCCGCCGGAATACATCGCTGCGCTCGCAGCCGAGCGGCAGGCAAAAGCTGCGCACAACGCGCCTGCTGAATAGCGCGCAAGCTCCGGGGAGCCGGCAGCTCCACTCTCTGCATGGCACGATACCGTCAGAGCAGCAGGGCCGGCGCGTCCACGCGCCTCAACCCGCCGGTCGTGCAGCCGATGGCACAACAAAAAGCGCGGACGCACCGTGATGGATGCGCCCGCGCGAAAACTGCAGCCCTGTCGGCTCGGCTTGCCGCTTACTTCGTGGAAGCCGTAGCGTCGTGCTTGAAGAACACATCGACGCGCATGCCGGTCAGCAGCGGCGGCGAACCGTCGAGATCGACGATCGCTTCCAGCACTTCCACGTCGTTGGGACGGCGCGGACCGCGCGAGACGATGTTCGGCGGCGACAGCGACTGGGCGATGGAAGACACGCGCCCCTCGAAGTCCTGGTCCGGATAAGCATCCGCCCGCACGACGACGCGCTGGCCGATGTGGATCTTCGCGGCGTCGCGCTCCTCGACCTCGGCCCGCACCTTCATGCTGGAGAGATCGCCGAAGACGAGCAGCGTGTTCTCCGGTGACGGCGCGGCAACCTCGCCTTCCTTGGCGATGACGTTGAGAACCGTGCCGTCGAACGGCGCGCGGATGCGCGTGTGCTCGACGCCGAGCTCCGCCCCCGAAAGCTCAGCGCGCGCAACCGAGAGCGCCGCTTCGAGGCGGGTCGGCAGCGGCATGCCGGACTTGTCGTTCACGGTCTTGAGGTCCGTACGCTCGCTGGAGAGCTTCTTGCGTGCGTCTTCGAGCTTGGCGCGAGCGGCATCGACGGCTTCCTGCGGACCGTTCTTCGTGCGGCGCTCCTCGACGGCGTCATCGTATTCCTTCTGGGAGGAAAACACGGCACGCTCGGCGGAGGCGACGGCATCCTCGGCATTGCGGCGCTCGAGCTGCAATCCGCGGGCTTCCTCCTCGTTGCGCTCGCGAACGCGCACCTGCTCCTCGGCGTAAGCGGCCGCAACCTTCGTCATCGCATCGTCGTCATCGAGACGGATGAGCAGATCGCCGGCCTTCGCGCTGTCATTGATGGCCACCGGAAGGTTGACCATGCGGCCTGGGACGGTAGCGGTGATGCGAACCTCGCCGCTCTTGGGCTCGACGCGGCCCGTCGCCGACGCCGCCCAGGTGGGACGCATCGCGGCGGCGGTGACGATATCGCTCTTGGATTTCTTCGCACCTTCGTCCGTCGACGTATGGGCGGTCTGCTCGCCCAGCGGACCCCAGCTGACGCGATTGACATAAATACCGACGGCGACCGCCAGAATACCGGCGATCGCGAGTGTAACGACCGTTGGATTGACCTTTTTAAGCATGGGCCTTCCGTCTCTTTGTAAGATCTGCAATCTCTGGAGCGTCGAGGCCCTCAGGCCGGCGTTCCTCGCCGACGATCCGTCCATCTTCAATGCGCACGACGCGGTCCGCATAGCTCAGCGTGCGCGGATCGTGCGTAACCGCCAGCACGCTGCGGTGCTGTTCCTTTGCAATGCGCGCAAGGAGTGCCATCACGGCATGACCGTTCTCGCCGTCGAGCGCCGCCGTCGGCTCGTCCGCCAGGACGATGGATGGCGAGGATGCAATCGCCCGCGCCACCGCAACACGCTGCTGCTCACCGCCCGACAGATTTCCCGGATAGCTCTTGAGGCGGTAGGCCAGACCGACGTCGCGCAGCACCTCCTCGGAGCGGTTGGCGGCCGCGAAGCCCTTCTGCCCGCGCACGTCGAGCGCGATGCGCACGTTCTCGAGCGCCGTCAGCGTAGGAAACAGGTTGTAGGACTGGAAGATGAAGCCCATGTGCTTGCGCCGCAGGTCGGCCAGCTCTTCCGAGTTCAAACGATCCGTCGACGTCCCGGCGACGCGCAGCGTTCCCGACGTCGGCGAGAGAATGCAGCCGAGGATCGAAAGCAGTGTCGTCTTGCCGGAGCCCGACGGCCCCATGAGCAAGGTGAGCTCACCCGGGATGAGGGTGAGGGACGCGCCCTTCACGGCGCGCACCTTGCCGGCTCCCGAGCCGAGCTCCTTGACGATGTCGATCGCTTCGAGGACGGGCTTGGGCTGGTCGCTCATCTGTTGAACACCACTGCAGGATCGATTTTCGTGACCTTCACGATCGCCGAAAGGGCCGAAATGGCGCACATACCCACCGTCAGCGTGAACAGCCAGAATGCTAGGCCCGGCGTCATCACCATGGGCAAGGCGGTGTTGTGACTTAGAACAAGTATTATTAGCGCAATGGAAATGCCCAGCGCGTAGCCGACAACGGCACTGATGCCAGCCTGAGCCAGGATAACCTTGTAAATATATCCCGACGATGACCCCAGCGCACGCAGCGTCGCGAACTCGCCGAGGTGGTCCTTCGTGCTGGAGTAGAGGGTCTGGGCGACGATCACGGTGCCCACGAGACTGCCGAGGAGCGCACCGCCGATGAGCGCCACACCCGCGCCGGTGCGGAACAGCCACTGCTTGAGGCTGCGGTCGCGGAACTCGGCCTGGGTCAGCACCTCGGCGCCATCGAGGCGTCCCTGCAGATCGTGCTGCACCTTCTTGATGTCCGCCCCCGGCACGGTCTGCACGAGGTAGAACGTCGTTCCGTCGCTGTCCCCGAAGAGGCTGCGGGCCCGGTTCAGCGTTGTATACGTGTAGGGTGACTGGGTGAACGAGCGCACGCCATCCGTGAGCGCACGCACGCGGACGCGGCCGTTGGCGATCTGGGCGGTGTCGCCGATACCCTTGATGCCGAGCTCGTTGAGATAGGTGCGGTCTACGGCGACGGCTTCCGGCGCCTTGATGTCTTCCCAGGTGCCTTCGACGAGATTGAACGGCGCAAGACCGCCGTCCTCGGCATCGGAGCCGACGATCACCACGCGGGTCGATCCGCCCTCGGGCTTGCGCCACTCGGCAAAGCGCACGATCAGCGGGATCACGGCCTTGACGCCCGGCGTTGCCAGGGCCTGGTGGCGCTCACGCGAGGTCAGCAGCATGCCGCCATCCTCGAAGCTCTTGGCGCCATACACGGTGATCCACAGATCGGCCTTCGCATGATCGATATTGGCGGTGATCATGTTGCTGGCGCCCAGGTAGAGCCCGAGCTGCACGGCAACGAGAACGATCGAAAACAAAATTCCAACAAGCGTAACCGCGAGACGGATGCGGTCGTGAAAGAGATTGCGAAAGGCAAGCGTCAAGATCATGGATCGGTTCCGCACTGAGTTGGGCTAGCTATCGGCCGAAAGCCGACACAGCAGCGCGTGCCGCTGGTATCCCGCCAACTTGGCCTCGAAAAGGCAAACTCATGCTTAAGAGTTGCCTAAGTATAACGCCAAAGCGCTCCATTAAGCTACGTGGAGGCTTTAAGCACGCCCGTGGGGCGTTAACGCGAAGAGGTCAAGAAAGGGGTAAGATCGAAACATCAAGGAAAGGTTTTTTATACCTTGATCGGTTCCAGATCCATGGAGGGCTCGTCCTCCGCCCGACATTCCGCCGCTTTCATAGCCTGCTTGCAAACGCACTATCTGGCATAATAACGGTGACACCGCCATGCGTCATGATCTTCCCTACCGGGTAGGCCTGAAAATCCTGGCCGGCGCTATGGTTACAGGTCTTTTGATCGGTGCCGACTCCGCCTCCGCCGCCCCTCCCTTGGAGACCGGCGTTTGGATCAATCATACGGGTAAGGGTGCCGTCGAGATCCGCCCCTGCGATGATGCCGGCCGCGGGGCCAGCCAGCTCTGCGGATATATCGTCTGGCTCAAGGAGCCGACCAACAAGCGTGGCGAGCCCCTGACCGATGGCTATAACCGCGACCCCTCGAAACGTAAGCGGACCATCTGCGGACTGCCCGTCCTCGGCGCCCTGCAGCGGATCAGCGGCGGCTGGGACAACGGCTGGGTCTATGATCCCGAGCAGGGCTCGTCCTTCGATGCCGCCATCCAGCTCGCCTCGCGCGATAAACTGATCCTGACTGGCTACAAGGGCGTGAAGTTCTTCTCGAAATCGTTCACGTGGCGCCGTGCGCCGGCCGACCTGCCCCGCTGCGACGGTGAAGCGCGCGAAGCCAGGGCTCCAGCGGCAACCAAGGTGGCGCGCAAGCCGACCGAGACGGGATCGGTACCCTTCAAGGTGCCGCGGCCGGTCCCCGCGGTGCGCCCCAAGGCGGTCGAATAGCAGGGCGATCTAGCAGCGGCCCCCTTACGTTCACGCCCGGCTGCGATGACGCCAACATCCTGGTACCGACACCCCGACGCCGCGCCATGACGATGCGTGACGTCGAAAAAGAAAAAGCCCGGCAATGCCGGGCTTTCTTCATTGGTTGAACGACAAGCGTCTCCGCTTTGATGGAACGGCGGCAGCTCGCTCAAGGCGTAGCGCCACGTCCCTCGCCGCGGTGGCTGTCGGTGCCGGCAACGAGCGCTTCCTCGGCGCGAACCTTATCGAGACGCGTCGTCAGGCGCGCAGCGAATTCCTTCACCCGGTCCATCACCAGCGGGCGCTGACGGTCCAGCGTCACCATGTGATAGCAATCGTCCAGCACGCACGTCTCCACGATGCCCGCCAGCTTGCGCTGGAGCAGCATGGCGTTGCGCAGATCGCTCTGGTCGTCATGGCGCGGATGGAAGATCAGCGCATGCTGCTTGATCTGGCCAAGCAGCGGCTTGACGTTGCTCACGAGGCGGCGGAACTCGTACACGAGGCCGCCACCGCGCGAGAACAGATCCTCGATCGAGCTGGCGTCGGACTGCACCGTGTCGAGAATGAAGTTCCGCAGCCGGTCGTCCTTGATGCCATGGGGCATGCGCGCCTTGAACGTGAAGAGACGCGCGGTCCACTTCTGCTGCACCAGACGGAACAGGTTGAGGTGCCACGGGATCGCCCAGCCATTCGGCCAGAAGGTCGGCGAGAAAAGCATCAATCCGTGAATCTTCTCGGGACGCATTGCGGCGAGCCGCAGCGAAAGCATGCTGCCTGCCGACATGCCGCCGACGATGACCGCATCGCAATGCTTCATCAGCTCATCGTGAGCTTCTTCGAGAGCTGCATACCAGTCGCGCCAGGTCGACAGTCCGGAAACGTCGGTTCCGCCGGCAAGACCGGGAAGCAGAGGGCAGTAAACCGTATAGCCAAGCTGGGCCAGCGTGTGCGCGACGAACTTCAGCTCGATCGGAGAGCCGCCCAAGCTATGGACGAGCAGCACGCCGTTACGCCCCCCGGGGACGAAAATGCTGCCCCAAGTCGCCTTCATTTTATCGATGTTTTTCATCGTGGTAACTAAACTCGCTCGCTTACTAGACGAAGCCAATCGAACCCCACCAGGCCCCGATCCGCGCGAGTAGTACGCGCTGGTCCGAACCTTGTCGCTGAAACTCTCTCTTTTTCGTTTCCTCAATCGAGAGTCGATCGCATTCGATCGTCAGCCCGACGTCTGTGGGAATAGCCGTCGTTTTGGATGAGGCCCCGTACCCGCACAGTACGAGAGGGAATGGAGCCCCCTCACTGACCGGAACCGCCCCGAAGTTCGATTGGTCACCTTGCCGCAGTCCGTAATCCGCTTCGAATGTTTTCCCGTTTCCAAAATGTAGTGCCCGAACTCTGCTGCAACACGCCATGTTGCCCGTATGCATGCAGGCGAGGTCCAATACGCGGGGGCTTGGGGCGAAAACATGGCGGACCTGTGTCCTGCGATTTGCCACTCGAAGATGAACGACCCCGTGCAATGGCGGCGAGTGGGCAGCATCTTCCTTCGAGTTGCAGAGGCGAAAAAGTCTTTGAAAATCGCTGCTTCGCGAAATGCCCGATTGTCACTGAATGTCCGCCGGAGAGAAACGCCGATGAATTGGCGCTTGCCCGCAGTCGTTAAAGTTTCAACCGGATGTTGTAGCGTCGCCACATTTGCGGCCGCGGCAAGTTTCCCCCGTCCCGGGTCACGAGCGCTGTCCGCCCCCCGGCTTCGGACCGCTCCAGGAGCCCGCATGGAGATCGCAATCCTGCAGCGCTGAAAGAATTTGTGATCTTTCTAAGCATACCGATTTGCAGGCTGTACCCCTGCTCCGGCGGGCATTTCCGCCATCTGGAAGCCGGCCTGAGTCGGACCGTTCCGCTCGCCGGACGGCTTGCCCGGAGCTGGAACCGCCACCCGCGCCGAGGACCGGCCTTGCAGACCACCCTGGTTTCACCTCGGTCCGCAGAAAGCCTCATACGCCGGGCCAGCCTCGGACACGGCTATTTCCGCGCCGCTATCCCCGCCGAAGCCGCTGTCACGCTACGAGCGCAATCGACACTCCATAGTGTGTGGTGCTTAGATGGTTGACGCGCATGCCGGCGGGAGCGGCGGGCGCGCAGACCGAAGGACACCGCCGCGTTGCTCGCACCCGTTCGCCGCCCGCTCGCCCTTCTGCTCAGCCTTGCAATCGCCACCGGACAGGTCGCGCCCGCTTTCGCGCAGCCGCTGTCCCGCGCCGATTACGAGGCCTGCCAGGCCCGCGACGAAGGCACGTTCCGCACCGCCATCCAGGGCATCACCGTGCGCGCGCTGCAGGCGGGCATCGCCACCGTCGATTACCGTGCCGCCGTGGGCGATGAATGGCGCCGCATCGGCATGGACGACATCATCGACAAGCGCGTCGACCTCGCGGTCGAGGAGGTGCGGCGCGAGACGAGCTGGGCGAACCTGCTGCAGTCGCTCGCCAACCAGCAGAAGGCGCAGGAGCTGGCGACCGCGGTGGCCGAGCGCGTCTATCGCTCCGACGCGATGAAGACCGCCATCGAGCAACTTGCCGCCGGCGTCGGCACGCAAATCGGCAAGCAGATGGAATTCGCCACCGAGGATGCGACCGAGCCCGCGCTCGCCTGCCTCCAGGCGTTCGTCGGTGCCCGCTACGGCGACACCGCGGCCCGCGCCGTGATGGGCGATGCCGGGCGCACCGCCAACATCGATCCCGGAAAGGGTGCCGCGGAAATGTCGGCCGGCGCCGTGCTCCGCGAATCGAGCAGCGGCATTGCCGGCGCCGCCGTCCTGCTGATGCGCCGCCAGCTCGCCAACATGGCCGGGCGCATCGGGCAGCGCATCGTCGGCAGCGTGCTCGCGCGTCTCGTGTCGGTCGTGGCGGGCGGCGTCGGCCTCGTGCTGATCGCCAAGGACATCTGGGACCTGCGCAACGGCGTGCTGCCCATCATCGCCACCGAGATGAAGTCCGCCGAGATCAAGGCCAAGGTCCAGGAGGAGCTGGCGCAGTCCTTCTCCGAGCAGATCGCCGCCCACATCCAGGAGATCGGCGCCTCGACGGCCGACCGCATCATCGAAATCTGGCGCGACTTCCGCAGCGCCCACGCCGAGGCTCTCAGCCTCGCGGAACGCAACGAGCGCTTCCGTACTTTCCTCGATTCCCTGGCGCCTGCCGCGCTCTCCCGCCTCGACGAGGTCGTATCCCTCGTGCTGGGCGCCGAAGGCGAGGCGGGACTGCTGCGCCGTCTCGAGGACGGCACGCTTTCGACCGCCGTTAACACCTTGCCTCTGCCCGCGATGGAGATCGCACGCCAGACCCGCTCCATGGATGCCGGATTGAAATGGGCGGCGCTCGCGGGCGACGACCTGCCGAAGGTTGTCGAGCTGAGCCTCTATCGCCGCGTCCAGCCGGACGATCTGAGCCGTCCGACCCTGCATCGCCTGCTGGCGCTCGACGATCCGCTCGCAACCGTGCGCCTGGCTTCGATAGACCGCAGCGCGCGCGATACGCTCCTCGAGCTGAAAGACGCCGATCTCAAGGGCCTCGCACGCGGCCTCACCGAAGAGGAGCTCTCCAGCCTGTCGCGCTATCTCACCGGCCTGAAGCCCGGCCCGCGCGAGCGCGTATTGCGGGCCGTCGCCGCCGACCCGGCCAAGATCCACGCACTGTCCTCGGAGCGCGTGCGCACGGCCGTCGTCGCAAGTGCCGACCAGTCGGCCGCCGTCGATATGATGCTGCGCTCGGGCGCGATCCTGGATCCGCAGGCCGTCGAGGACGTCCGCCTCGTGTTCGACGGCCGTATCAGTCCCATCTTACTTTGGGAGAAACACCCCGCCATCGTCATTGGCTTCGCGTTCCTGGGGCTCGTCGTGCTTCTGCTGTTGCGGCGCCTGCTGTTCGCCCGGCCGCGCAATCGCGCGCCGGCATGAGCGGCTGACGCACGCCATCCCCAGCAATGTGCGCTGTCGAGTGTCATCCCGAGTTGCCCCTGCTATAAGCCACGGGGGCGCTCGAATCAGGGTCGACCCACGGCGATGGTCCGCACCGGGGCCGCGCATGTCAGAGAGCTGAGGGGGAGTTTAAATATGGGACTGAAAGCGCCAGGCATCCTGACGTTCATGATCTCCGTAATCCTTACGGTAACCGTGCTGATCATTAAGTTTTTCGGCGCCCAGATTCCCTTGATCACAGGCAACGAGTTCTGGGCCCTTCTGCTGGCGCAGATCATACTCGTTCTGGGTTGCATTATGCGCGGTCTTTAGAACGTTTCTCGTTACACAGAATTTATGTGCGTTTCTGTCGCGCGGCACTCAGCGCTCTGGCTTCGGGGTCCGTGATCGACAATCACTTTCGCTATGAAATGGAACCTCCATCAGTTCGATCCATACGCAGATCGCGTGCGTCGCTCTTCGCGCGAGATCCTCGTCGCCGCCGTGTTGACGGTGGCGGCGTTTGCGTTCCTGCTGGCAGCTACGCTGGGTGGGGCCGTGATCAGTGATCCCAAGGTCGGCGTGATCGCCTCCGACCGCATCGTCATAAAGTAGACGCAAGGCATCGACGCGCGGCCCCGCGCGTCGACATTCTAGGCTGCGTCGACACGCTGCGCGCGCACAAGACCGCGCACCGAATTTCCCAAGAACACGGCATCTGCACCATCGAGATCGGCGAGCGTGAGCTGCGCCTCGCGCGCCTTGCCCTCGGCAAGCAGTTCTGCGCGCAGCGTCCCCGGCAACAGGCCAGCCGAAAGCGCGGGCGTAAGAAGCTCTCCATTGCGCTCGATGAAGATCGTCGTACGCGAGCCTTCCGCAAGCTCGCCGTGCTCGTTGAGATAGATCACCTCGTCGGTGCCGATCCGGTCGGCATATTCCTGCCACTCGCGATCGTAGAGCTCGCGTCGCGTCGTCTTGTGGAACAGGAACAGATCGCCGCTGTCGACGCGCGATGAGGAAACCGCAAAGCGCATGACGGCGGAGGGATCAGCCGGTGCGAGCGCCGTCGTCGTAACGGTGATCTCACCATCCTCGCTCAGCAGAAGACGGACCCGCAGACGCTTGTCCGCGCCCGCATCCGCCACGGCCTTGCGCAATTGCGTTTCCGCCGCATCGGCGTCGTAAGCGAACGCGAAATAGCGCGCCGAGTTGGCGAGCCGCGCCATGTGCCGGTCGAACAGCACGAAACCGCCCTGCGCCGGATCGTAGAGTAGCGTCTCGATCAGCTCGAAGCGCTTTACCGGGTCCGTGAGGAACTTCATCTTCAGGAGGCACTCGGCATATTCCTTCGGTCCCTGGGAATCGAAAACGACCCCCGAGCCGATGCCCATCTCACCGTCGGCATTGCGGAAGATCACCGCCGTGCGGATCGCCACGTTGAAGAGCGAGCGACCCTCGGGCGAGATGTAGCCGATGGCCCCGCAATAGACGCCGCGCGGCTCGGTCTCCAATTCCCGGATCAGCTCCATCGCGCGGATCTTCGGCGCGCCGATCACGGAACCCGGCGGGAAGATACCGCGCAAAAGCTCGCCCGTGCCGATATCCTTCAGCAGCGTTGCGCGCACGCCCGACGTCATCTGGTGCAGGGTCTTGTAGGTCTCGACGGTGAAGAGGTCCGTCACTTCCACGCTGCCGACCTCGGCGATGCGCCCGATGTCGTTGCGCATCAGATCGACGATCATCAGGTTCTCGGCGCGCTGCTTCACATCGCCGGCAAGCTGCAGTTTCGCCTGCGCGTCCGCTTCCTCTGTTCCCGCGCGCGGCGCCGTGCCCTTCATCGGCCGCGTGAAGATCGTGCGCCCCTCCTGCTCGATGAACAGTTCCGGTGAAGCCGACAGCACCGTGACCTCTCCGGTATCGACGATGCCGCCGTAGGCCACGCGCTGCTTCTGGCGCAGATCGAGGAAGAACGTGAGCGGCGAGCCTGAAAGCTTGAAGCGCGCCTTGAATGTGAGGTTGAGCTGATAGATGTCGCCCGCGCGGATCTTTTCGATCACCTCGTCGAAGCGCTCGAGATATTGGCTCTCGTTCCACGCCAGCTTCACGTCGGTGAAATGGAACGAGCCCGAGCGCGTATGCGTCGCGAGCCAGTGCTCCACCTCTGCGCTCGTCATCTCCGCAGGCGCCCGATAAAGGCCGATCCAAAGCAGCGGCACGTTGCGCCGCTCCGGCATCAGCGGAGCGAGCTTCGGCTCCAGCACATAGCCGAGCTCATAGGCGAAGAAGCCCGCCGCATGGAGCCCGCTCGCAACCCCCGCCTCGATGCGCGCAAGCGCTGCCGGCACCTCCTCGGGCGTCGAAGCCGAGATGATGTCGAGAGGCTCCGAGAACAGGAGCGAAGGCGCCCCGCTCCCCGAGTTGTTGTCGAGCAAAACGAATGTCTGCGAAAGTGCCGCGGCTTCCTCGGTGGGATGCCCGTGGCCTTCGCGCCCAGGGTGCGCAGTCATTCGCCCTTGTATCCCGCGAGTGAAAAGAACGACACACGCCTGTGTGCATTTGCCCCGGCGGGCAGCACGCGCTCGGCGATTTTTTCGACGCTCGTGAACGCGGCAGCAGCCGGCCCCGCTTCATCGCCCACGCGCACGAGCAGCACCGGCGAAGGCGTTGACGGCGTGAAGGGTCGCGTCATCTCGAAGTGGTCATGCGGCGCACCTTGGCGCCAGGCGAGTATCGGCGTCGGCTCATCCCGCAGATAATAGAGCAATTCTGCCGTGATGGCCCTGTCGTCGCTGAGGAGCGCCGCAAACGGCTTGCCCGCGGCCGCAGCCGCGGCGAGCTCCGCCCGTGTTGCCTCACCCACTTCGCGCCAGCCGAGCGTGCGGGCGAACGGATCGGGCTTGAGCGGCGTCGGCAGGCGGCCCGCGGTCGCGGTGCCGAAGATGAGCAGCGCCAGCACCGCCGCGTGCAGGGCGAACGAGGCTTTCAGCCATCCCCAGTCGCCGTCACGCACCATGGTTGCAACGACCAGCACGCTCGCGGCGACGTAAGCGGGCGCCGCCCAATTGGCGTGGGCGCGCGACAGGAATGCCTGCACGAGGATGACGGCGATGATCGGCAGCGAGAACGCCAGCAGCAGGCGATCGGGATCGCCGATACCCTTTCGCGCGCGCCACGCAATCACCAGCAGCCCGGCGAACAGGATCGGCCCGAACACGCCGAACTGGGCGCCGAAGAATTCCAGCGCCTTGTTGGGATGCAGCAGCGAGCCGCCCCAGTTCGCGTTGTCCGCGGTATGGGAGAAGGTCGCGAAACTGTTGGTGTAGTTCCACACGAGGTTCGGCACGATCATCGAGACGCCGATCGCCAGCGCCAGATAGAGCCGCCAGTCACGCAGCAGGGTTCGCCGCTCGGGCGTGAAATAGAAATAGACGCCAGCGCACACGATGAACCACACCATGGCGTATTTGGCGTTGAGGCCCGCGCCGAACGCAACGCCCAGCAGCACCGCCGGCCAGAGCTTGTCCGTCGTCGGCAGCGCCGTGAAGCCGACGAGCGCCAGCGCCCAGCACAACAACAACGGCACGTCCGTGGAGATGATCCCCGCCGATAGCGAAACACCGGGCAGCGTCGCGAACGCGAGCGCCGACAGCGCACCGATGCGCCGATCGTAAAGCCGGGTCCCGAGCCAGAATACCGCGAGCGCTGTTGCCGTATGCAGAAGCGGCGAGGGCAGGCGCACACACGTCTCGCCGGCTCCGCAGGCGGTCGTGGCGGCGCCGATGATCCAGGCGATGAGCGGCGGCTTCGAGAAATAGCCCAGCGCCGGATCGACGCTCCACGCCCAATACTGCGCCTCATCGAAGAAGAGATCGGTCGCGTTCACGTAGAGCGCGGCAAGACGCAGGCACAGCAGCGCCATGAGCCCTGCGATGAGCAGCATGACCCAGTTGAAATCGCGGCTGCGGTCTGTGTGACCCGTGGCGACTGACATTGCCCACCCTCGAGGAAGTGCAGGGAAACGGCGGCCGGCGGGCTAAAGGCCGCCGCCGGCCCATTTACAGGCTCAAAGCGCCCCCGTGAAGATGCTGCGGCCGTTGCGAGGCCGGTATCTCGCCGCATCGTTGCAACGGTGGGGATATTCGAGCGTCCCGCCGTGGAGGGGGCACGCGATGAGGTTTATCTCAACAACGTTGATTCTGTTGCTTTTGCGTCGCCTGAAAGTGCCTCCGCGCGGAATTTACTAGCTTGGAAGACTTCGCCCAAGACTGGTATCTTTCGGCCCGCCAAGGGGCTATGTGGAGGCGTCGCGGCGAGTCCTGGCGGGATAGGGGCACTTGATGCGCGTCACCGTAGTCATTCCAGCGCTCAACGAGGCGGGCAACATCGGCCGCCTCATTGAGGAGACGTATGCGGCGGTTCCCGCCCAGCGTCTCGCGGAGGTGATCGTCGTCGACGACGCCAGCACCGACGCCACGCCCGCCGAGATCAAGACCCTCATCGCCTCCGGTAAGTTCCGCGGATTGCGCTACCTGCGCCACGCCCAGCGCAGCGGCCAGAGCTGTGCGCTGCGTTCAGGCGTGCTGGCCGCCACGAGCCCCATCATCGCCACTATGGACGGCGACGGGCAGAACGATCCGAAGGATATTCCGCGACTGCTCGATGCCCTTGGCACACCCGGGAGCGAAGGCCCCGCGCTCGTCAATGGCTGGCGCAAGGACCGCAAGGATACCGGCTCGAAGCGTTGGGCATCGCGCGCGGCCAATTGGATCCGCGACGCCGTCCTGAAGGACGATTGCCCCGACACCGGCTGCGGCATCAAAGTCTACTGGCGCGACGTTTTCCTGCGCCTGCCGTTCTTCACCAGCATGCACCGCTACATGCCGGCCCTCTTCCAGACCTACGGCCATAAAGTTGCCTATGTGCCGGTGAACGACCGGCCCAGGCAGGCGGGCGTTTCAAAGTACAACAACCTCAACCGCGCCCTCGTCGGCCTTTACGACCTCGTCGGTGTGAGCTGGCTGCGCAAGCGCACGAAGGTGCCACCCATCGTCGAGCAGCATCCCGAGCCCCAGACGGTGGCGGACATCGCCGCTCGCCTCAAGACCGCGAACGAAGGCGACGGCACCCGCACGGCGTCCGAAAAAAGCTGAACGGCAGTATCAGAGCATCCGCTTCGGAACGGTAACCCATGGATCATCTCCACAGCCTTGTCGCGATGCTCAGCCAATGGTGGGCTTCAACGCCAATAAACGAAAAGATGTGGCTCGGCGTCGGCTTCTTCGCTCAGCTCATGTTCTCCATGCGCTTCATCGTGCAATGGATCGCCAGCGAGCGGGCGCGTCGCTCCATCGTGCCGGAAACCTTCTGGTACTTCAGCCTCGTCGGCGGTGCGATGCTGCTCGCCTACGCCGTCTATCGGCTCGATCCTGTCTTCATGCTGGGACAGGCGATGGGCCTCGTGATCTATGGCCGCAACATCTACTTCATCCGCGCGCATAACAAGAAGGAAGCGGCGGAGGCGGAGGCAGCGGCGGCCCCGGCAGCCGGAGGCACCGCGCCGAGCACGCAGTAGCGGCACTCTTCGCTCCGCTGGCAATCACTGCAGTCCGCGCCCAGCGATCCCCAGCCGCCGCTATGGTACATGCTTTTCCCTGCGCCGCGTTTTGCTCGCCTCTCCATCCATTGCACCGCGCGAGGATGGCCATCCCGAGCACCGTCGCCATCACGGCGACGATGCCATAGCCCGCACCGCATGCCCCGATTGCGCCGGCGGGCCACATCCCCGCCCCGGTCGTCAGACCTTTCACGTCCCTGCCCGACCGGAAGATCGCGCCGGAGTAAGAAACGCCACCCGCCGTTACGGCTTCGATCACGCGGATAAGATTCGGTGCGCGCGGGGCCCCGCGCACCGCGTCCCCATGGCCGGTATTCAACGGGTCGAACAAGGGTGAGAGATTGGCCGCCGACGCCAGCAGAGCGGTGGCACGCGCGGCTAAACGTCAATTCGAGACGAAGGTTGCGGATAGCGCGTACAGCGGGCTTCACAGCCGCGAAAATTATGCTATAAGCCGCAGATCGAAGCCGCTCGGTGACGGGCGGCTTTTCTTGTCGCCGCAGTTATGCGCGGCGGCCGCTCCCCGGATATGCTGGTTTTAGCGCGCACCTGGGAGCACGCGTTGGTGACGCGGGGTGGAGCAGCCCGGTAGCTCGTCAGGCTCATAACCTGAAGGTCGTAGGTTCAAATCCTGCCCCCGCAACCACCTTTATTTGCAGCGCTCTTTCGGCGGCTGTTTCCGCAGAATTCTTGGCCCCTTGCGAGAGTGCAAGGATACCGCCAAGCTCCCCCCTAACTTCGAGACGGTATTCGCCGCCGTCGTTGGGGCTGATGCGGACCTCTTCGATAATACTGCGCAGTAGCTCGATGGCCTCGCGGTCCGTGTCGGAGCGAATCAGGTCGCTCAAGACTTCGACGCGGGCGCGGTAGATAGACGCCAGATTCGGATGCAGAAGCGGCTGCTCATCGCCGCTTAACGCCAACTCGCTTTTAAGTCGGCCCTGCTCTGCCTCCAGCACCTTGAGCTTGGCGTTGATCGCAGTTGCATCGGCGCCATCGAGAATCGCATCGACGAGCCGTTTTATTTGCCGATCCACCCGCTCAAGCTCGCGGCGCATCGCGATCCTGGCCGACGAAGCCTCCGAACGGATGCGGTTGACCTCGGCGATAAACTCCCGCGTAAACTCCTCGAACAGCGCCGGCTCCATGAGGCGAGTCTTGAGACAGTCCAGAATGGCCTGCTCGATCTTATCACCTCGTACAGTGACACGATTGGTGCAGGTAGCCCTGTCACGGGCCCCGGCACACGCGAAGCGGTTAGCGCCGGATTTCGTATAGCTCGCTCCGCACGCGCCACATTTCAGCAAACCTGAAAGCAAATAGCGCGGGCGCTTGACCTGCCAAAATACCGGCTGCTTACAATCGGGCCGCGTCCCGCGCGCCATCTCCGCTTGTCGTGCCTTAGCCCTGTCCCAAAGGTCTTGCGGGACAATCTGCAATTCAGGAACGTCGGTCACCACCCAGCTCTCGCGAGGATTGAGGCGCGACTGCCGCCGACCGGTCTCAGGATTCTTCATGTACTTGAGCCGGTTCCAAACCAGCCTGCCGATATAAAGCTCGTTGTTGAGGATCCCTGTTCCGCGGGCGGCGTTTCCGTTGATCGTAGACGGCCCCCACGATTGTCCCGAGGGTCCAGCAATGCCTCTGATATTCAAATCCTTCGCAATCGAGCGTGGTGAAGCTCCGTCTCCATAGGCTGCGAAAATTTCCCTTATAACGGCGGCCTCACGGTCGTTGATCGTGCGCAAACCAAGCTCTGCCCCATCCATTTGGGGCGATCCTCGGACCACATCGTATCCATACGAATTGCCGCCACCCGAGCGACCTTTTTCCACACGCCCGCGCAAACCTCGATGGGTCTTTTCAGCAAGCTGCTTCAAGTAAAGCGCACCGATGGTGCCTGAGAGCCCAACATGTAGCTCGGTAATCAGCCCCTCACTCACCGTCGCAATCTGGATGCCCAAAAAGGCAAGACGCTTGAACAGGTGTGCCACGTGTTCCTGATCTCGCGAGAGGCGGTCAAGGGCTTCGGCAACGACCACATCGAACATTCCGCGCTGAGCATCATCGATCAGCTTCTGATAGCCGGGCCTTAATAGCGACGCCCCGCTCATCGCGCGGTCATGGTAGGCGTGGAGATATGTCCATCCTTCGCGGGAAATGCGCTCGCGACAGATGCGTATCTGATCCTCAATGGACTCACTTCTTTGAAGATCACTGGAGTAGCGAGCGTAGATTACAGCGCGCACAGCAGCACCCCTCAGGAAAGCGCATCAGTGATCGTCACTGTTTTGCGATGCGCCTCAGTCTAGCACGCGTCTCAGCGAGATGGGCAGCATACCGTTCACTCGCCTGCACCGACCGCGCTTGATTGTAATGGCGCTCACCGACGTCGGGCGAAGCATGCTGAAGTATTCCCGGCGTCAAGCCAACTTTTTCCGGGGCGGAGATGGCCAAGAATGTTGCGGCCGCACGACGAAAATCGTGGAGGCCCATCCGCTTGCCGAAGCGCGCGAAAACCCTAGCACGAACGATATCGTATATGCGGCCGGGTGAAAGTCGCTCTCCGCGGTAGGAAACCCATAAGCCATCATGGGCATAACCGCCAAGCAGTCGTGGGCGGACCTCTTCGAGGTAATGGCGAAAGTAGGGAACCAAAGGGTGAGGCACGCTGAACTCTTCAGCCCGCTTGCCTTTGGTATCATCTGCACCCAAGAGGAGGTTCACCCCCGCATCATTCAGCTCAACATGGCGCGTGATGGTAAGAGCAGCGATGCTGCGTCTGCGTATGGGCCAAACGCTGAGCAGAGCCAGAATTAGACCATCGCGATATTGGATCTCTTGCTCTCTATGGCCCGATCGGGAACGCCCTGCAGCACCATCCATCAATTCGACGCCGAGATCGAGCGTGCGCCACGGAGCTACTAGAATTGGGAACCGATCCTCTGGTCTAGCGCAAGCGTTCAGACGAGATCGCGCCAACCTCAACCAGTTCCAATCGCTCGCTGGGCTAATCAGGCGCGCTGCGAAATAAAGATTGTCGACAGCAATGGCGACGGATGTAGGTCGCGTCCCACTGAGGTATTCGATGAACTGCCGCACCCGCTCACGAGTAATTCGAGCAGCGGGCGGCAACTCGAGATCGCGCCCATGCTGTGCGCGCAAAAATCCGAGCCACCTGCGGTACGCGGTCTTGATGAGCTTTCGCGTCCCCTCAGCCAAATGCGCTCCAGGACCAGCGGTTTCGTCGAAGATGTCTCCGGCGACATAGGCTGCATCGAAAGCGGCGCGATCAGCCGCCGGCCACAGATGCTCCGGAAGGTGCTTCGGAATTTTCATCGCCGACGCCTCCCATTACGACGCTTTAGGCGCAGCGCCTCGCGTTGCTTGCAAAGAAACTCGCTATAGGCGCGACTAGCACGCCGCGTTGATGAGCCCGCGTAGATGCGCGTTGTCTTGCTCCAGGCATGGCCGAGCAACGTGCGCAAGGTTTCGAAATCTTGGGGATGCCGCTCGAGGTACGACGTCGCCGCAAAATGTCGAAATTGGTGCGGCGTCATCTTGATGCCGACGTGTGTCGCGATCGCTTCGCAGATCTGGTGCGTGAGCGTCTCCTGATGTTTGCGAATCCCACGCTGCGTTACGAATAAATGTCCGTTCGGATTCATGCCCAATCCGGCCAAAAAGCGCCGGTACCATCGAATTCGCGCGGCGACATCTGGTGGGAGTTGCGCGTCGATATCGACCCGCTTCGATTTTGTTCGGGCAGCCGGTATGTGCAGAAGGAGCGCGCCCTTATCGCCATCCGGCTCGATAAAGTTTTCCCGCCAGTGAAGTTCGATGAGGTTCTGCGATCTCAAGGGAAGCGCGAGCAGGATGTCGATAGCGAGACCAACTTGTGCCTCGACAAAACGAAGCCGCCGCCCGGATGCAAAGTCTCTTTCAACGCGAGCCTTGAGCTGCTCCGGCAGGAAGATAAGTTTCGCGCGGAGATGGTCCGATTCCAGCTGACGCAGTACGCGCTTATTCTTCTCCGTGAGATCGAAAGGCACGGCCGGGAGTTTTGCAACGATACGCCTGAGTCCTGACAAACTTTCGTCGCTCACGCGCTCGGAGTACTTTGCCACCTGGATCAGAGTTTTACCCATCGCTTGTGCGAACGCATTCGGCGTAGAATGGGCACGGTTGTGATAATGGCGCAGGACGGCTCGAAACGACTCCGGGGAGACGGTATCCGCCAGCGTCTTCAGTTGCCGGCCTTCCGTCTTTAGCACCGACGCTGCCAGTCGAATGTGCTCGCGCTGCTGCCGCAGTGTCGTCTCCGCGAGCGGTCGCACGGGCGCATGCTCGCTGAAGACATCCGGGGATCGGCGCATCTCCAGATACGCCTCAACGTCGCGCTGAAAGTCTTCGGCGAATTGCTCGAGCTTGAAGTGCCTGGATGGCGGTCGAAACGAAATGCGGTTGAGGCTGACATCAGGCCAGCCGGCTACTAGCGTCCGCGCTCGGTTCCAATGCACCGGCACGCCGCGTACGATATCGCGTGGACGGGGATGCAGAGTGCGGTGCGTGAGCCACTCATGAAAGGCTGCGACAGTGTCATCCTTCACAGCACAAGGAGAAATACCACGCACCACGCAGAAGTTGCCAAACGCGGCCAGTCCATTTGCGAGGGCCTTGTTTTTTGCGACGCTCCGCATCAACGGGCCCCAGTCCGGATCCTTGAGCGCCAATCCGCGTCCGGGGTCGTCAGCTACCCCCGCCATCTGAAGAGCTGCGGCTACGAGGCTGCGGATGTTCGCGAAGTGCTTCGCGCTCACACCATGCGCGGCGGGACGGATAGCGGCCAACTGGAGCCTGACAGCCGCGACGTCGACCGGAAAAGCAGCCGGGCTCATGCGGGCCATTTCACATACGCGCCTGGTTGCTGACAACATGTCACGCTGACGTGTAGCGGGAAGGCCAGCCTGACCAATGTACGTGAGGAGGTCTTGAAACGTGGCCGGAGCAGAACTTTTCAGCATTTTCGCGCTCCAAACTTCAAAGATGACAGGAGGTGACAGGCGGTGACATTCGGGAATTCTCGCATGAAAGACCTGGAACGATTTCTCGCGTCGCGCTTTCCCGACAACGCGAATGCGCGGTCTATTTGTGAGATTTCGCATCCACCGAGAGCGCATCTTCGAGGTCGGCAATCGCGACGAGTCGCGTCCCACCGACTCTGCTCGACGGAAGCTGACCGCTGCGGATCCAACGCCGCACCGTCCGGAGTGAAATGCCCAAGTGGCTCGCGACCTGGGTCGCTGACAGGTACGATGCAGCCGCTTGCTCGGATGCAGAGTTTGCTCCGGAACCACGCCGAACGACATCGCGCGCCGCTCGGCGCCCGAGGATCCGCGCTAAACGCTGCAGTTGGTCGTATCGATGGATGCGTTCATTCATGCCCCCTGTTACGATAAGGGGGGGGAACGGTTTAATCTGGGGCAGACGGCTAATTATTCATCGCGCGGACGATCGTCTTGACTCGATTGCGCCAGTTCGACCGTGTGTGCTTGAGGCCAAGCGGCCTGCCGGCAGCCTCGAGGAAGGCGTATAGTTTGGCGCCCTCGCCTCGGGGAAGCGATGAATGAGCTTTGACCTCCGTCAGGTGCTCGTGGATGGCGAGCATAGAAGTCGTCCAGTCGTTCAATGCTCGCTCGCCCTGAAACCCCTTAGGGACAACGAGCGCGCTCATCTCGGATACGTCGCGTGCTCCTTGATAGGCCCGCCCCCGAATCTCTGCTATCGCGCACACCAACGTAAAATGGTCTAGGCGCTGAGCGATCGCCGCGATCGATCGTGTCACCTCATCTTCGGTCCCATGCTCGTCAGCCAGCATCAGCGCATCGAAGATTTCCCAGCACTCAGGTCCATCTGCGGCATCTTTGGTGTCCGTCACGCCCAGATGTGCGAGCAGACGATCGGCAGTGTCCGCAATCTGCTGGAGCTTCCGTTGTAGGTCCGATGGCTTCGAGTACCTCCTCAACCGCGGATTCCGCAAATCAAGGTAGTACCAATGGGCGGCCGCCTCGAAACACTTTGCTTGATGTTTCACTCTGGCTGGCAAGAGCCCCAGAGCTTCTGCAATGCGTTCATAGTCTTTATCGGAATATCGACTAACAAACTTCCATGAGCGACTTTTCTCTCGTTGCTCGATTCTCTTGCAAGACTGGCCTGAAGTATTCGTTTTTCCCGGGCGTTTCGTCCCACTAGCCACTAGAGCATCCTCCGCACTTCTTGCAGAAGCGTGCATCGGTGCCGAGCATTTGACGTCGGCATCCCGCGCTCGAGTGCACACTGAAAGCACACGTCACTTCTTGGCCTCATCATCCGGCATGACGAGGTCGACGTGGCTGACGCCTAGCGCCTGGGCGATCTCATAAAGCGTAATGACAGTCGGGTTGCGCGCGCCTCGTTCCAGGCTGCTCAAATACTGCTGGCTGAACCCCGAACGCGCTTCGAGCTCCTCCTGCGTCAGGCCTTTTGCCCGCCGCAGTCGAGCGAAATTCCGGCCGACCAGCTTGCGCATATCCATCGCGCAACCGGTCGCAGTTTACACACTATATGTTTATCAACTATAGTATGTAATTGCCGTGTCCTAGGCACAAGGGGATGTACGCGCTCGTGCCATCGACCCGAAACGCCGATCCACGATGCCGGGGTCAGCTTCTACCAACGCGCGTGCGGGGCAACCTTTGCCTTTTAAGGGGTGGAGGACCTGCCAGTTGATGCAGGAGACTGCGCTGTATGAATGTTATTGTTAGGGCAGCGTTGACGCCCAATGTTGTAGAGCGGCCCTGCGAAATATGCGGATCACCGCACTCGGATATCCTAACGCGGGATGCTGCCGCGCCCTGGCCCCTTGTCCGGTGCAGCCAGTGCAGCTTCGTCTACCTTCAAAAGGTGCCAACGTACGCGGCCCTGGCCGCCGATTTCCCGTGGGAAGTGACATTCACAGCCGAAAAGCAGCGCCGCTCAAAATCGCGCCTCGGCTGGCTGGACGCAGCAACGCGCTGGCGCACCTATCCGGGCCACGCCCTTGACCGATATCGGCGTCGGCATGTGCTTGGCCTCACGGGCAACGTCCTTGATGTCGGTTGCGGCGGATCCTGCCGCGTTCCAGCCGGTCCGATCCCTTTTGGTGTGGAGATCAGCAGCGCATTAGCGACCCAGGCCGCACCAGCATTTGCCGCCCGCGGCGGCAGCGTCGTTCATGCAAGCGCGGTAGACGGGATCGATACCTTCGCGGACTCCTTCTTCTCTGCCATCCTCATGCGATCGTATCTGGAGCATGAGATCCAGCCACGACTTGTGCTGCAGAAGGCATTCCGCAAGTTGGCGTCAGGCGGCAAGGTATTTGTTCGTGTACCTGACTATGGATCCGTCAACCGTCGCGTAGCCGGGAAACACTGGTGCGGCTTCCGCTTCCCCGATCACGTGAACTATTTCACAGGACGTTCTCTGCGCCGGCTCGCGGAAAGCACAGGTTTCACTTACCGCCGTATCAATTGGCTATCGCCGTTGGACGACAACATCATTGCGATCCTGACCCGACGTTGACGAGCAGCGTTGTTCCACAGGCAGATATGTCCGTCCGCGGAAGCGGGGCTAAGCTCGGGCAGCGTTTGAACATATATCCTCGACCTTCGCCACGTCGCTGCCGCGCAAGTAGTCTCGCATCCAAGTTCTAGATCGACAACGAGCGGCGCCGAAAGCTCCTGGCCGATGGCGTGCCACCCGTAGGCGTTTCTGCCGTTGATGCCGCGCTCGATCTCGAACAGTTGATCGATCTCGACGATCCCACCGAGGATCTCATTTCGGATTGGACACAGGATCTAGCCCGCGGCACGCGCGATCGACTGCTGTCAGGAGCGTTGGCAAACGGTCGCATGTTGCGGATCAGGCCCTTCGCGGTCTCAAGCGTGATACCGCGGCTCGTCACATAGAGCGGCCGCTTGCTCTTGCGCCGCAAGACCTCTGTCTCAGCCGGCGTCCCGGCGAAGCGGCTCTTTGCAACGCCTATTACGGGAACCTGCCCGTGCAGAGCCGAAAAGAGCCGCGCGCCGAGGCCGTCACGCTGGTCCGCTCCCAGCGTCACGTAGCCGTCGATAACGATCGTCGCGGGAGGCTCTCGGAAGCGATCCATAAGCACTAGCAGGTGCGGCAGCTCGCGCTTGAAGAACTGTCCGGGCTCGTACGGCTGCGCACACGTCAGACCTCCAGTCGGCGAACGCGACCCCGGCGGCCACGGCCCGGCCATCACGGAGATAGTGTACGTCGACGGCAAGGTGGAAGGTCACGATGCCCCGTCCTCTGTCCCATGGTCCGCCTCACCGTGGCGCACGAGCGCCTCTTGGCCATAGAACCAGCAATATGTGCCGTCCGCGTTGAGATCGGCGCCTTGGAAAAGAGCTTGTCGCCGGTGCCGGAGTAACCCTCGAAGACGAGCGTGCGGTGGTAGCGGAGCTTGATGGGCCGGCTGTAGCCCTTCGCGCGTCGGCGGAAGATTTTCTCGAGATCCACATCGAACGCGCCTCCTCGGCAAGCCAACACATCGGGCTAGTGACATTGGCTACGACGCGTTCGAGAAAGTCGCCGAGCGACAGGGTCGCGGAGCTTCGCCGCCTCGGCAGGTTCGTCCCAAAAACGGAAGTCGACGGCCGACGGTCGCCGAGGCAGACGCCGTCGCTGATCAGGTCCGCTGACAGGGAAGACCAGACAAGTTACCCACGAACGTCAGGTCTAATTCCGCCTGGATCGTGCCAAGCGCGGGCCGCTGGTGCGTGACAAATGCAGCACGCTTTCCGGTTCCTTGAGGGATAACCCGGTTTGCCACAGGCCGACTCCGTCGGCCTCGTGATTAACTGGCTTCAAGAATGGCCAAATCGTTCTTGGAGGGGCAAATGCGCTCTTTGAAACTAGGCTTAGCCATCACCGCAGTGATTTGCGCAGTTTCGGCGACGGCGCAGGCCGATTGCATCAAGGTCGAGTCGGTTGGCGAAGCCGTGACCCACGACATCGCCGAGCTCTTTGCAACCAACGGTCTCAAAAACATCATCTACGGCAAGGGCCGCGTGGGCAAAGGCCCTGTCCACACGACGTGCAAAGACGGCACAGCCACCACGACGTGTCGCTCCTGGCAAACGGCGTGCAGCGGGGGCGCACCCCACACCTGCTTGGGCGCATGGCTGTGCTTGCCCATGTGACACCCGTGCTTGGCGCAATTGAAGAATAGCTCGACTTGGGAATAGCGCTTCGATCCGTCTCTCTTGGCCCTTCGCTGCGTATCGATTTCGGCCTAAGCGTCCCCAAAACCGTAAGATCCGCGGCCGGCGCCCCCTGGTCGATCGCCGACCAAGTCCGCTCATGGGGGTGAACCGGCTCTCAGATATCGATCTTCTCCGCAATCTCGATCGCATCGTCCACTTCGATTCCAAGCTAGCGGACGCTACTCTCGATTTTGGAATGTTCAAGCAGGAGTTGGACCGCACGCAGATTGCCAGGTTCTTTCCCGTGTAGAGAACGCAGCGGAAATTCGAGTTCTTTTCCGAGAGTTGCTCGATATCACCGACAAAACCTTGCATCGCATTCCCTTTCGCTGCCTGGGTTTCGTTGCCGTAAGTGCGGGTGCCGCCGTGAACGCCAAGGCGCCTGACACCATTGTCAAGGCGACCATATATTTCGGATGCGCCACTCCCATGTTCGAACGACGATTTTACCCAGGTCGGTTACAACCAATCGAAGAATCGGAAAGGAGCGATATGACGTGCTAACAGTAGAACAAATCTTACCGGTAGTTCGGGACGGGCTGGTCACGGTTACAACTGACGCTTTGCTGATCGACGCAGCAAAATTACTGAATGATCCGCGCCACAATCTGGTCGTCGTCTGTGACGACAGCGGAAAGATGGCCGGCGTCATCACCAAGACCGACATTGTCAGCCGCATCAGTCATTGCACGGGCTGCAGCTGCACGATGGCGGCCTCGTATGTGATGACGCGAGAGGTTACCTTCTGCCGTCCCAGCGATTGGCTGCATGAGGTCTGGCCGATCGTCAAGCAGCGCGGCCTGAAGAACATTCCGGTTGTGGATTGGGATACGGTGCCCGTTGGCGTGCTGAACGCAAGAGACATGGTCCGGGTCCTCCTTGAAGATACGGAACACGAGGAATCGCTTCTGCGCGACTACGTCATGGGCGTCGGATACAGATAAGGCGGTGCACGATGGATGAGCCATCAGACACTTGCACCAGCAATAGCTCGTGAGCGCGCTTTAGCCTGATGAGAATGAGAGGGCGGGCACGTTGCCGAGCGCAACTCCGAGGCTCAAACGCGCCTCAACCTCGGTACTTCCCACCCACGACGGAGATCCAGGTGGTCGGCGCGCAACTCCGCCTCGAAGCCATCGCCAACGCTCGCCGACCGGACCTGCACCGGAGGAAGTTCAGGTCAGGACTACTGTACGGCTGCCGCCGACGCGCATCTGTCGGCAGAGCCAGCGCTTCGCAAAATGTGAGGGCACGCGATCCATCGCTGCCGATCTGCGCGCTCGTCGCCGGGCGCGCGGGGCCGTGGGAGGACGCCGCGCGAGGTATTCCTGAAGGCTAAGTGGGCTTTCCTTCTTTCATCGAGCGCCAATGCTGCTTAACAAAAGCGGGCATGGATGTACTCAACCGCGGAAAGGAGCAATTTGTTGCGGTCCTGCTCGCCAGCCTGCAACCGTCCAAAGGATGTTCCGCGCCGCCGCGAGCCGCTGCGGGTGACGCGTCGCCTACATGCGCGCATCTGCTCATTCCCACCGAGCCGGCTGATAGATCACGCAGCAACACTGCTAGGTACCCCCAATAACGATGCCCGCTGCAAGAACCAGGGCTCCACCCAGTACCACCTGGAATGTAGCTTTGAAGAACGGCGTCTCCATGTAGCGATTTTGAATCCATACGATGGCCCAGAGCTCAATGAAGACAATAATCAATGCGATTGTTGTGGCGGTCCAGAACTCGGGGATGAGGTAGGGAAGCGTATGGCCAAGTCCGCCGATGGCGGTCATGACGCCGGACGCTATGCCTCGCTTCCAAGGCGATCCACGTCCGGAAATCTTCCCGTCATCATGCACAGCTTCCGTGAAACCCATCGAGATCCCGGCACCGACGGATGCCGACAGACCAACGAGGAAGGTCGTCCACGGATCGTGGGTGGCAAAGGCAGTCGCGAAGATCGGCGCAATGGTGGAGATCGATCCATCCATCAGTCCCGCCAAACCGGGCTGAACCCAAGTCAGAATGAATTGGCGCCGCGCCACCAGGTCTTCCGCGGCCCGTTCAGTTTCGTCGAGATGGCGCTCAGTGAGCCGGCCAGCGGCGACCTCATGGACGGCCTCGGCGCGCGCCAAATCGCCCAGGAGCTTGCGCGTTTCGGCGTCCGTGGCGCGCGCTGCAGCATTCGCATAGAACTGCTGCGCCTCCTGTTCCATAACAGCAACCTCTTGCCGAACCCGTTCAAGGCCAAGGTTCTCGACTAGCCAGACAGGACGACGGGCAATGAAATCGGCAACCTGCTCGCGGCGCAATGGAATGATGAAATCGCCATACCGGCGCCGATAGATATCGATCAACGCGCGACGATGCTCGTCCTCTTCGGCAGCCATGCCGTCAAATATCGCAGCGCTTGAAGGGTAGTTGTCACGCAGCTTGGCGGCGTAGGCGCTGTAGATTCGGCTATCCTCCTCCTCCGCCGATATAGCCAGAGCGAGGATCTCCTTATCCGTCAGGTCGGAAAATCGGCGCTTTCCCGAAAATCCCGTCAGTGCGAGGCCTGACATCATTCGTCGATCTCCGTGAAAATGTGTCTGCCGTCCCAACCGTGACGGCTAGTGTGGCAATCGTATTGATTACCCTTCCTCCCATCGCAAAAACATAAAGTAGACTGATGCCGCGGAGCAAGTTCATCGGGACGCTCGCAAACTCCCGACGCAGAGCATTGTGCTTACACCCGAGCGCCCTACCATCGCCAAAGGTTTGCTAGCCGCGAATACACGTTGCGAATTAAGTATAAGCGCGGGGAAGCACTTGAGAGTCTTCGCCGAGGATCCAGACATAAGCAAACTCGCTGACGACCGGGCGTAGGACATTCCCCACGTTATCGAAACCCGCTTCGTCTGTGCCTTTGGCTGCCGAAGGCTAGAGAATGGAATGCCAAGATGACGATCGACCGAACGTTTGTGCCCTGGGCATCGGTCTGGCTCTTTTATTTTGAGGAGTGGCTCGCTTCTATTTTGAGGAGTGGCTCGCTTCGAACGACTGGAAAGGCGAGGGAGCGCATCACGATTAGGACGGAGATTCAGCTCAAACCCGTCGTGACAGGCTAGATCGCGTGTCGGAGGCCGTGATCATTGCTCCGCGTGCGCGACGCATCGTAATCCAGAGCATCGTGGCCGGCATCGGGCTTTCCGGGATCGCTATGACCTTTGGCCGCCTTCGGGCTGGCTAATGCCAGTGGCCGGCGCTCTGACGAAGGAGGCTATCGACGTCGCTGTGATCCTCAACGCGCCGCGGGCGCTCACACCCTGATGGCACCGACGCCGGGAAGGACTGCCGAGCAAGATGGCACGCGCCGTGAGTGACGAGCATCGTTTGCTCGAGCGGCAGCTCGCTAAGTTACGATCCATCTCGTACGCGGGACGACGCGAGCGGCCGGATCGCGGTCGACCTAATCCTCAACGCGCATTCGATTCGTGAAGAGAGCGTCGTGATGCACGAGCGGGAGGACGAAACGACTCCCACGCCTATCAACGCCCCTCATCGATGTGCACGGGTTATCGGTGATGAGCCGAGCACACCGCGATATCACCAGCCTCGGCTCTTGGCACGGTTCACCCATGGCCGGCGGCCGGAGGACGCCGACAAGTACCTCGTCCGCGATGCCCAGAGGTAGTCGGATGCATCGAGGCCCTCCTGCGCATCCACAACGCGCAGGAAGAAGACATCTTGAGGAGGCGGTTCTTGCTGAACCCCTAGGAGGCGTGCGAACCCTCTTCGCACCGAGGCAATAAGCGCTGGGGGACCAAACTTGGTGTCGCCCTGGCGATTTCCCCCCGATGGCGTCTGGGTTGACAACTGGGCTGACTGTCGTTGCAGTGATTTAACGCAGCTCAGGCTAAGATGATAATTCACCGATTGTTGTTGCGGCATCCCCCACGGGAAATATGGAACAGGACGAACTGTTTAGACGGCTGGCTGTCGCCCTGGCGATTGGCCTTCTAATCGGCCTGGAACGGGGATGGCAAACACGCGACGAATGCGATCACCAGCGCACTGCAGGACTTCGCACCTTTGCTCTCTCAGGTCTCTTGGGGGGCACCTGCGGGCTGATGGCGGTCGTAAGCTCTCCCATCGTCCTGGCGGCTGCCCTTTTGGCCTTCGCTGGCGCGCTCGTTTCGTTCAGCTATCTAGAAGCATCCACTGAGAAGAACTTCAGTGTCACGGGCGTGGTTGCCGGAATCCTGACCTTCGTGCTGGGCGCCTATGCGACCCTCGGTAGCGAGATCATCGCGGTCGCGGCAGCTGTTGCCATGGCAATCCTGCTCGCTCTTCGAGAGCCTCTCCACGGCTGGGTGCGCAACGTGACGTGGCCTGAAATGCGCAGTGTGCTCGTGCTGCTGGCCATGTCCTTCCTGCTGCTGCCCATCCTACCCAACCGCCCTATCGATCGTTGGCAGGTGTTGAACCCTTCGGAGATCTGGCTGCTTGCCATTCTTATCGCTGCCGTATCGTTTGCCGGTTACATCGCCGTGCGAATCCTGGGCGACCGTAAAGGCATCGCCGTCGCTGCGATTGCTGGCGGCTTAGCCTCATCTACAGCCACCACGCTGTCCTTTGCGCGTCTAGCCCGGGAGCACCGTCAGAGCTCGGGCCTGCTGGCGAGTGGCATCCTGCTGGCGGGGTTCACCATGATGGTTCGCATCGTCGTACTCGCGGGGCTCGTGAATTCCGAACTCGGCGCAGCACTCTTCTGGCCCATCAGTGCGGCTGCCGCGGTGCTGATCGTCGGTGCGACTGTACTTTCATTGACAAGCGAGAAAACTGGCGAAGCCGAACATCCGCGGTTGGACATCAAGAACCCCTTCGACCTTGGAACGGTTTTGCAGCTGGCGGCTCTCATCGCAGTCATAATGGTCCTTGCGAAGCTGGTCGCAACGCAAGCGGGAAATGCCGGGCTATTCCTAATTTCCGCCATCTCGGCTATCGCGGATGTGGACGCGCTTACTCTTTCGATAGCGCGGCTCTCGGGATTGCAGGTGGCGGCAGTGGATGCGGTGGCGGCTATTCTGATAGCCGGCTCGGTCAACACGGCCTCAAAGGCGGCAATTGCCGCCTTCATAGGCGGGATGCGACTTGGGGGAATAGTTGGTGGCGTGAGCGCTCTGGCGATTGCGGCGCTCTGTATTACCTTCATAATGCTGAGGTGAACCTCCGGCAGGGAACTGCACCGGGCGTTCCAATTCGGATGAATTGCCTCGATCCTCAGCCGTGCTGCTGCCGCACCGCCGAGGGCTCCCGGTTGCGGGTGTGGTGTCAATCCGCGCCGTGGCGGCGGTGGGATTGCGGATGCCCAGCACTCAACTCTTTGGTGTGTTTGTATGTGATCGAAACGACATGTACGAAAGCACTGCAGCATTTTCCGGCTCAGTTTCGGAATGCAGCTCTGCGTTCGTTTGCTTCTGGATCTGCAAATTCAAGCGTAATTGGTGCGTCATCAGATAGAAATTGTGCCGATATGGAATGGTTAACGGTATTGGCGGACGATGGGTCAATAGTCCTGGCCCTCAAGGACGATTGCATTTCGATCGCCGTCTTCGAGTCCGGCGCCGTCAGCGGTATCGAACTGACCAAGGAACAGGCTAGGCTGTTGGCCGGTGCCATGCTCGCACATGCGGATAAGGCAGACGGGCCTCTCGCCCCTGCCGCGTGTCGAGCAAGGTGAGAAACTCGCGGAGCTGCGGCTTATTGGCCTCATGGCCGCTATCGAGACGTTGGGCAAGCGCTACTTGTGGTCGAACGTTGCCTCGTGTACTCGACGTGTCAATGCGCGGGCACTCTCGCCACACGTTCAGTCAGAACTCGTCCACTTGGTGACGACATCTGCGGACGGTTCCAAACTTGCGGTGACTTCGCCCCTCGCGATGGGTTTGGGCTTATGGTGCACACAGATCACCGTCAGATAGTGCGTGCTGCCTTCGTGATCGGCCGCTATTCGATCACCTGGCGAGGGGAGCGCTACGAAGGCATGGCAACCCCAATCCTGCGAGGGGTTACGAGCCGGGCCTCTTTCAACTAAAAGCCGAGCAGAAAACACCAGGGGGCCTCCGTTGCTGGGGCTCACAGTCAGGGCGCAACTGTAACCACTTCTCCCGTTGCCGAACAGCCGGATTGGTTCGGCGACGCCAAGATATGTGCCGAAATCGGCGACTTCGGGAGATAACATAAGCGACGAGTTGGCTTTGCGCCTGGGGCGCGCTAGTGATCGCGCCCCTGATCGGCCGACTGGAGATATGGATGAGGGTCATAGTCTGCGGTGCTGGCGAGGTCGGGACCACGATCGCCCGTCACCTTGCGTCCGAAGGCATGAGCGTCGCGGTGATCGACAACGATCCGGAACTCGTTCGTCGCGTTGACGAAAGCTATGACGTCCGCGGCGTCTTAGGTCACGCCTCGCATCCGAGCACGCTGCAAAAGGCAGGAGCGCGTGATGCCGATTTGCTAATCGCCGTCACCCGTTCCGATGAAGTCAATATGGTGGCCTGTCAGGTTGCGTATTCGCTGTTTGGCGTCAAGCAGCGCATCGCGCGCCTCCGCCACACAGGCTACCTCGAGCAGGACAAAGGCGGTCTCTACGCTGCCGAGCACCTACCCATCGACGTTATCATCTCGCCCGAAATCGAGATCGCCGAGGGCATCGCGCGCAGGCTTCGAACCCCAGGAGCATTCGACATGGTGCCGATGGCCGGTGGGCTCGTGGAGCTACTGGGCATTCATACCGGCGCGCAGGACTGCACCGTCACCGGACGGCGTATCGCCGAGATCGCCGAGCGCGGACCCGTTGAGGACACGTCAGTTGTTGCGCTAGTCCGGCGTGGAAGGTGCTTTGTTCCCAATAGCGACGATCGCATTGAGCCCGGCGATGATGTGTATGCTATTGCGAGCACCGATAAAGTCGACGAGGTCATGGCTGCATTCGGTCATCGGGAGAAAGTTGCCCGTCGGATCGTAATCGTGGGGGCGGGCAATGTCGGCTTACACCTTGCGCGCAAGATATCCGAAGAGTCGCCTGGCGTTGAAATTAAGATAATCGAGCAGGATCGAGCCAGGGCGGAGCACGTCTCGCAGGAGCTCTCAGCCGCTGCTGTAGTGCTGCATGGCGATGCCCTGGACCGGGCGCTTCTCGACGAGGCGCGTGCGGGCTTAGCGGATACCATCATCGCGGTTACCAATGATGATGAGACCAACATCTTCGCTTCGGTGCTCGCCAAGCAGGCGGGTTGCAAAAGGGCGATCACGTTGGTCAACAAGCGGTCGTACGAAGCACTCATCCCAACGCTGGGTATCAATGCTGTGGTCAGCCCGAGTGCCGTGACCATATCTACTGTACTTCGGCATGTTCGCCACGGCGCAATATCAGCCCTCTATACGCTGCGCGAGGATTTCGGCGAGGTGGTCGAGGCCGAGATCACCGAGGATTCTCGGTTGCTGTTCCGTCCGATAGATCAACTCGGCCTTCCTCCCGGGATGAAAATCGGCGCGGTTGTGCGCGATGAAGAGGTGATCATTCCTCGTAGCGACGCACAACTGCAGGTCGGTGACCGCATCGTCGTCCTCGTCACCTATAGCTATCTGCGGCTTGCTGAGGCGCTCCTGATGGGAACCGTGCGGGGACGAGCCTGATGATCCGCGCGCCCAATTGGGAACTGGCGTTGCGGCCCGTCTCTGTGCCAGGTCTGAGACCTGTCGGCTATCTCCTGGGGCTGGTGCTGCTGTCAACGGCTGGGATGATGCTGCTTCCTTTGTTTGCGGACGTTTATTTCGGGAACAGAGATTGGCGAGCGTTTGCACTCGCTACGGCGTCGTCTGCCGTGATCGGGGGTGCCCTTACCTGCATCGGTTGGGGGACCTTGCACTCCGGCTTCACCTTGCGGCAGGCTTTCGTGTTGACGCCGCTAGCATGGGTAAGTGTCAGTGCAGTCAGTGCGATCCCGTTCTACCTGTCCGACTTTGGCATCGTCAGTGGAAGCCTTTCAAACTCAGTGTTCGAGGCCGTCTCCGGCATCACCACAACGGGAGCGACTGTTCTCACGGACCTGCAGCGTGCTCCCCCAGGCATGCTATTGTGGAGGGCCTTGCTGCAATGGATGGGCGGAATCGGAATTATTGCCAGTGCGATCGCCATCCTTCCTGCGCTTGGCATCGGTGGTATGCAGCTCTTCCGCACAGAATCGTCCGACCGGTCTGAAAAGGCGATGCCACGGGTGCGCCAGATCGCGACCGCAATTGCGATTGTCTATTTTGGGCTTACCGTTGCCGCCACGCTGGTTTATTGGCTAGCGGGAATGCGGATGTTTGATGCTGTGGCCCACGCGCTGACGTCGATTGCAACTGTGGCTATTCGACCTCGGACAAGTCCTTCGGCAATTGGGACTCGAACGGCATCCAATGGTTCGCAACACTGTTCATGCTGTCGGGGAGCATCCCCTTCGTACTCTACGTTCGTTTTTTAGCCGGAGATCAAAGCGCGCTCCGGGATCGCCAAGTCAGGACAATGCTCGCCCTTCTCGGCGTCGTGATCCTGGTCCTGGGTACCGGTTTGACGATGACCGGCGAGTACGCGCTCGAGCCGGCCTTCCGGTATGCTGCCTTCAATACCGTGTCAGTCGTGACAACGACGGGTTATGCAACGACTGATTACGGCGCGTGGGGCAACGCTGCGGTCGGGCTGTTCTTCGTTCTAATGTTCGCCGGTGGCTGCACAGGATCCACGTCTGGAGGCATCAAGATTTTTCGCCTCGAGGTGATGGCAATTATGTTGGCCGCTCAGTTCAAGCGCCTGCTCTACCCCCGCGGTGTGTTTCTTCGCTCCTATGGCGAACGCCGCCTCGATGACGACATCATCAATTCCGTGGTGGCGTTCATAGCGGTGTTTTTCCTCTGCTACGCGGCGCTGATGATGGCACTCATGGCGTTCGGATTGGACTTCCTCACCAGCTCGAGCGCGGCAGTGACGGCACTCTCTAATGTCGGTCCCGGGCTCGGAGACATTATCGGACCGGCGGGAACATTCGCTCCGCTACCCGATGGCGCAAAGTGGCTCCTTTCTTTCGGAATGCTGCTCGGACGTCTTGAGCTGTTTACGTTACTGATCTTGTTTATTCCGCGCTTCTGGCGCGGCTGAGTGCGCAGCTACGGCCGCGGCAGGTTGCCACTGAGCGAGTTCGATCGGTTGTATCCTCGAACTGGCAGTGTAAAATTGCAACCGGGTGTTCCTGCATAATGCAGAGAGTCAGGTAAGCGCAGGTCGGGCCGCCGCGCGGAATTTCTGCGCCCATGGACCGTCAAATCTATCCCCTGCCTCGCGCACAGCTCATCTCTGAGCGGGCTTTCGCTCGGCTACAGCGGTTCCTGCACATTGAAGCTGCAAGTGGCGTAGTACTGCTCATGGCAGCAGCCGTCGCGCTTCTGTGGGCCAATTCGCAGTTTGCCGAGAGCTATCATGCGTTCTGGCATTTGCCACTTACCGTCGGAGTCGGTGAGTTGGTCTATGCCAAGTCGCTGCACTTTTGGATCAACGACGCGCTGATGACCCTCTTCTTCCTTGTCGTTGGAATGGAAATCCGGCGCGAGATTCACGAAGGTGCGCTTAGTACGATCAACCAGGCGGCACTACCCATTGGCGCTGCCCTTGGCGGTGTATTAGTCCCGGCGGCAATTTACGTCGCCCTGAACACCGACCCTGTTCGGGCCTCAGGCTGGGCCGTACCTGCTGCTACCGACATCGCATTTGCGGTGGGCGTGCTCGCACTCCTTGGCCGCTCTATTCCCGGCAATGTCAGGATTCTATTGCTGGCCGTCGCCATAATCGACGACGTGCTAGCCGTTCTCATCATTGCTTTCTTCTATTCCGGCAGTCTGGATGCGAATGGGTTCATCATCGCCGGCTTTGGCATCGCCATGATTCTGGGATTGCAGCGGATCGGCGCTGGTTCTGCGTACGCCTATATCTTCCCCGGTGCAGTATTGTGGATCGGCTTGCTCTGGACCGGCGCCCATCCAACGCTCGCCGGCGTAGTTCTTGGCTTAATGACGCCTGTACGCGCGATTCCTATGCGCGAAAGTCCCGTGGAAGCGCTCTGGAAGATCGCTGACGAGCTGCGCAATGGCGGCCCGATAACAGCCAAGGATGCACACCGACTGCAGCAGTCTCTCCGACTTCTCGGTGTCGCCCGTCGTGAGCTACTGCCGCCCGTCGTGAGGGTGCAGCTAGCGCTCCATCCGTGGGTCGCGTTCGGTGTTATGCCTCTATTTGCACTGGCCAACGCGGGTGTGAGCATCGACGGCATCGATCTTTCGGCCGGTGGGGCGCAGTACGTTATGCTGGGGGTAGCCGTCGCGCTGCTTGTCGGGAAGCCAGTCGGCATCTTGGGCGCAACATGGCTTATGCTAAAACTTGGTTGGTGTCGGTTGCCGCCTGGCGTGACGAAGGACGGCGTAATGCTCGTCGGTCTGCTAGCCGGCATCGGCTTCACTATGTCGATATTTATCGCCATGCTCGCCTTCGAGGATGAAGGGCTCCTCGGCGCTGCCAAGATCGGCGTCCTACTCGGATCGTTGTTGGCTGCCAGCGGCGGCATCGCTTGGGGAGCCGCATATAGCCGAAAGCTCCGCCGTCAGCGTATGTAGTGGAACCAGGAGAACGGCTGCTTTCGGTACCTATCCGGACAGGTTGTGACGAGCCGAAACTGTTTGAATGGCAAAAGCTTGACGTCCGCAAACTCGGCATCCTGTCGATTGGGCGATTGCTGCTTATCGGCTGTGGCAGATAATCAAAACTTCCTATTAGATCGGCGGGCAGACGATCGCCATCGCCACGCCGCGATTGTGCCGATCTATTGGTTCATGCGCGCTCTTAGTGTCACCACGATCTTCGTGCTGGCGTCATTTCCAGCCATGGCTGCAGACCCCTGCGGTCCTGGTCACTTGCTAAAGGCCGAGGTTCGGAGCGGAGTGCTCGAACTCGTATGGCAGGGCTCGGTTAGCGATCAGATGGCCGCAGACATTGCCGGCGAATTCGCTAAGCACAGGCGCCACGCATCTTCCGTTTCTCTGTCGCTACATTCCTATGCCGGATCGCTCCGCTACATGCAGCGGGCGATCGCGGTCCTCGAGCAGATCCAGGGGACGCATCAGGTGATCACGAAGGTCGAGCGGGTGCACCTGCGCGTCGGCGTGCGTGCCGATATTCCTCGCCGGTACTCGGCGCATCGGAGTACTCACCAGCTCATATTATTTCCATCCGGTTGCTATCGGCTCGCTCGGAGACCCCGGGACTAGTGAAGCGACAGCCCGAGTGCAGGTCAGATCATCCACTACGGAAGATCTGTTGAACCGCTATTTCGCTGGAGCCGGCCTATCGGAGGACTGGCTTCGGTATCTTCGCCGCACGCTGCGCACCCACGATCTATGGCAGAGCGGTCGCGACCTCTGGGAGAGCAAGAGTGGCGTTCTCACTGAGACAATCGACAACCTGGAGCCTCGCAACGACGGGACCATCGATCTGCCCAGCGAGACGGGCTGCAACCTCAAGTGTCGGGGATAATGATGGAACGGCGTCAGAGAACTGCTCCCTCCGCGGGTAATCGTGCGCTCCTAGCTGAGGGCATGCACGAATGAGGCGCGAATCGCCAGAATCCCATTTGGACGATCTACGGGGGAACGTAATAGATGCGTCGGACGACGTGACGGCGACGTTGCGCTGGAAGCGTTCGGGTGAGGCATCAAGCGCACCGCCGTGAGCAGGGCTGCCGACACCAAACGGTGAACCTTTACGTGACGGCGGGTGGTGAATTCGACGCGATTGACCCTGCTTCGCTCTACCCTAAATTACCAATTAATTCGGGACACTTCCATGACCGAATGTGTGGCGCCATCTGTGCCGGCTGTTGACGTCAGATCGACTGGCTCGGCACCAAGAGGTGCGAAGCGCAAAAGCGAACCCGCCCACGCCACCCGCTTTGCCGAGCCAGACCCTGCCGCAGTGCATGCGCGCGGGCAGACCAGACGGAGCAAGCGCTCGCCGGCGATATAGAATTGCCAAGCCCCTTCAGCATTGCCGCCACCTCGCCAAACGTCCCGCCGGACGCGCCGTGAAACTCTGGCACGCCCCAGAGTTCCCCTTCGTCCCGCACTTCGAGCACACCACCGACTTGCCGAGCGTCGGACGACTGTTTCGTCCGGCACGTGATCGAACGGCGGTGGGCTGACGTCAAACTCGCGCTCGTGTCCGCAGACAGAGGTGCAGCCACTTCGCCTCGCGGCGCAGGTGGCCGAATGTGACGGGCTCGTATTCTGGCTAGGCGAAGCCGGCACCCACCGCGCGCGAAGATTTGTTTGCAGCATCACCCGCTGGGGTCACCAAAGACGATACCCAGATTCACGGCTTGGCGAACAGCCGAATGGATTGTTACAGCGTGGGCGGAAAAATTTTGTCCGTAACGGGATCCCACTTTGCCGCGTAGTTCTTTTCGGACGGAAACCAAAGGAGATACCGATGCGGATGCTCTTTCTGTGCGCGATGGCGCTTGCCCTTTCGACGACCCTTGCTGTTGCCGCCGACCCCGCCCCCATGGGCAAGGACAACAACGCGATGGGCGGCACCACAAGCATGGACGCCATGACCCCGAAGGGCACCGATGATTCGATGAAGAGCGACAACAAGATGGCGCCCGATGCCGGCATGAAGGCCGATGACAAGATGGGCGCCGACGGCATGAAAGCCGACGACAAGATGGGCAAATAGCCTGCCCACTTCGCGGCGGCCGGTGCCACTGGCCGCCGCGAACAGGCGTGCAATTACGTCGCGCGCAGTGTACCCGTAGCGGTTAAGCTTCACGCCAAGCCCGCAGTTGATTGTGGTGTCGGGCGACGGCGTGGAGACGAGCGAAATTCCCCGCGACACGCCTGTGGTGCGCAAACCGGTGCAGCTCGATCGCCTGCTGACCTTTGCTGAGGACGAGTTTAAGGGTGTTGGCTGCGTTAGGACGCGGGCTTGATGTCGGCCGGCAGGACGGAGTTTTTCACGAGGTAAGCGAGGCTCCGCGACCAGCTATCGTCCGTATTGCCGCGCAGATCG
>Ga0180220_1000465_pt1 | contig 44141 bp, 32 predicted proteins | sample eDN5th37CBELigBY_FD_151335 | JGI IMG/M metagenome (GOLD analysis project Ga0180220, IMG submission 151335) | Enriched backyard soil microbial communities from Emeryville, California, USA - eDNA 5th pass 37_C BE-Lig BY (version 2) (version 2) | ecosystem: Environmental > Terrestrial > Soil >... | reverse complement strand
GTCGCCGCCGCTCTGCTGCGCGACGTGCTTGGCGATGGCGAGGCCGAGACCGGTCCCGCCCACCTCGCGGGCGCGGCCTGCATCGGCCCGGTAGAAGCGCTCGAAGATCCGCGCCTGGTGCCGGGGCTCGATCCCGGGGCCGGTGTCCCGCACCTCGATGCGCACGGTGCCCTCGAGGCGGGTGGCGCCGAGGCGGACCGACCCGCCGGCGGGCGTGTACTTGAGCGCGTTGTCGAGGAGGTTGCCGAGCACCATCTCCAGCCCCTTGGGATCGACGAGGGCCTCGAGGTCGGCGTCGACGGGATCGATCTTCAGGCGGAGCTCCCTGGCGGCGGCGCGCTCCTCGGCCGAGGCGCCGACGCGCGAGAGGAAGGCGCCCAGCGCGACCGGCTCGGGCTCGAGCCGCATCCCCCCCGACTCCACCCGCGAGAGGTCGAGGAGGTCGTCGATCAGCGCGGTGAGCCGCTCGGCCTGCCGGGCGAGGCCCTCCACGAACCGGCCGGCGGCCTCGCGATCGTCGAGGGCGCCGGAGGCGAGGGTCTCCGCGTACCCGCGGATCGCGGCGACCGGGGTGCGCAGCTCGTGGCTCGCGCTCGCCACGAAGTCGCGGCGCATCGCCTCCAGGCGGCGCAGCTCGGTGACGTTCCGGAGCACGATCACCGCCGCGGCGCCGCCCCTGCCGGCCAGCGGCGCGGCCCGTCCGACGAGGACCCTCCCCGCGCCCATCGGGTTGAAGAGCTCGAAGGAGGTGGCCCGGCCGGCGAGGGCCGCCTGGGCGGCCTCCAGGAGCGAAGGGATGCGCAGGGAGTCCGAGAGCGGCTTCTGTGCCGCGCCCTTCGGCAGCGCCAGGAGCCGGTGGGCGGGCTCGTTGGCGAGGAGGAGCCTGCCGTTCTCGCGGAGGACGAGGATGGCGTCCTCCATCCCCTTGAGGACCGCCGCGAGGAGCTCGCCCTCGGAGGTGAGCCGCCTCTCCCGCTCCCGGAGCCGCGAGGCGAGGGCCTCCAGGGCGGCGGCGAGCTCGGGGAGGGTGTCGTCGCGGGGCGTCGGCCCGGGATCGCCGTGGGCGATCCGCTCCGCCTCCCTGGCGAGGCGCGCGGCGGCGGCGCGGGTGCGCCCGTGCGCGAGGGCGATGGCGACGGCCGTGCACGCCAGAGCGGCGGCCAGGAACAGGGTGATCGCGGTGCCGGCCCCGAACGCGACGGCCAGGAGGAGCCCGGCGCCGAGGGCGGAGGGCGCCGCGAGGCCGCGCCAGGCGCTCAAGCGGCGCCGTCCCCGGGGACGTCCTCGACGAAGCGATAGCCCACGCCCCGCACCGTCTCCACCCAGGCGCAGGCGGGGCCGAGCTTCTCGCGAAGCCGCTTGACGTGGGTGTCGACGGTGCGGGTGGTGACGTCGGGGTTCATCTCCCAGACGTCCTCCAGGAGCCGCTCCCGGGACTGCACGCGGCCGCGGCGGGAGGCGAGCGTCCAGAGCAGCTTGAACTCGAGGGCCGTGAGCGGCGCCTCCTCGCCGTCGACGGTGACCCGGTGCCGGGCGCGATCGATCCGCAGCCGGCCCAGCTCGAGGGACTCGTCGGGGGTCGCGTCGACGGGCGCGCCGCGCCGGAGCACGGCGTTCACGCGCAGCACCAGCTCGCGCACGCTGAAGGGCTTGGCCACGTAGTCGTCGGCGCCGAGTTCGAAGCCGACCACCCGGTCGATCTCCTCCGAGCGGGCGGTGAGCATCACCACGCGGATCCCGCTCGTCTCGGGGTCGCCCTTCAGCTTGCGGCAGAGCTCCGTCCCGGGGCGATCGGGGAGCATGAGGTCGAGGAGCACGAGGTCGGGCCGGAAGGAGCGCACCGCGGCGAGGGCCTCGGCGACGTCCTGGGCCTCGCGCACCTCGTGCCCCGCCGAGCGGAGGTTGTAGCCGACCATGTCGCGCAGGTCGGCTTCGTCTTCAACGATGAGGATCCGGGCCACGCGCCCACTCTCGCCGGATCCCGCCTCGCTTCGCAAGCGGCCGGACGCGGCCCGCTCCCGCCTCAGACCGCGTCGAGGAACTCGTCGTTCGAGCGGAACTCGTTGACCTTGGTGAGGAGCTTCTCCATCGCCTCGACCGGCTTGTAGTTGGAGAGCGCCATCCGCAGGAGCCGGATCTTCTCGTACTCCTTCGGCGTGAAGAGCTTCTCCTCCTTGCGCGTGCCCGACTGCGGGATGTTCACCGCGGGGAAGATGCGCTTCTCGGCCAGGGCGCGGTCGAGGGTGACCTCCATGTTGCCGGTGCCCTTGAACTCCTCGAAGATCACCTCGTCCATGCGGGAGCCGGTGTCGATGAGGGCCGTGCCCACGATGGTGAGGGAGCCGCCCTCCTCGCAGTTGCGGGCCGCGCCGAAGATCCGCTTGGGCTTCTCGAGGGCCTTGGAGTCGACGCCGCCGGAGAGCGTGCGGCCGGAGGACTCGACCTCCTTGTTGTAGGCGCGGGCCAGGCGGGTGATGGAGTCGAGGAGGATCACCACGTCTTTGCCCTGCTCCACCAGGCGCTTGGCGCGCTCGAGGGTCATCTCGGCGACCTTGAGGTGATCCGCGGAGGAGCGATCCGACGAGGAGGCCAGCACGTCGCCCTTGATGGAGCGGCGCATGTCGGTGACCTCCTCCGGCCGCTCGTCCACGAGGAGCACCATCAGGTGCACGTCCGGGTGGTTGGCGGAGATCGCCTGGGCGATCTTCTGGAGCATGATCGTCTTGCCGGTCTTGGGCGGGGCGACGATGAGCGCCCGCTGCCCGAAGCCGATCGGCGCGATCAGATCCAGCACGCGGGTGAGGGCTTCCTTGCCCGTGGTCTCCAGGCGGACCCTACGGATCGGATCGATCACGGTGAGGCTGCTGAAGTCCGGGCGGTTCCAGGCCTGATCGGGCGGCAGCCCGTCGACCGTGTCGATCCGCTGCACCACGAGCTTGCCCTTGGACTGGGCCTGGGCGCCGATGTGGGCGCCGGGGCGGAGGCGGAGGCGCTGCACCAGGTGCTTGGGGACCTCCGGATCGTCCGGGCTGGGGAGGAAGTTCTTCTCGGCGCGCCGCAGGAAGGCGTTGGGGCCGCGCACCTCGCTGTCGAGGATGCCCTCCACCTGGACGAGCTGCGCCTGGCCACCCGCCTGCGGCTGGTCGTGGCCGTTGGCGGCCCCCGGCTGTCCGCCCTGCTGGGACGCACCGCGCTTGCCGCGGCGACGGCGGCGCCTCCTCCCGGTGCGAGCCGGCTCGCCCGGGGTCGCCCCCTGGCCTCCGGCCGCGCCGCCGGCTCCGGCGGCTTCGGCAGCTCCGGCCGTTCCGGCCGCGCCGGCGTCCGGCGCGCTGCCCGGGGTTTCGCTCATCACTTCGCCAGTCTCGTTCGTATCCATTCTTCTCACTTTCGATACACCGCTGGCGGGCCGAGGGCGACGGATTCCAAAGTGGGTGTGCTTGGACCCTGGGCCGTGAAGAGATGGCCCGTTTCTCGACTCTCCAGAGTGTGGGGGCGTGGAGCCTGGGGTCCCGCCGGGGGAACCTCCGGGCCATCGGCCACCTGCATCTGTGAAACCCGCCCGTCGCTCTCGACGCTCGCTGCGGATTGCAGCCGGACGTCGCCTCCATGCGCTCGGACGTTCGTCGTCGCTTTTCTTCTCGCGCGCGAGGCTTCGACCCCGAGCCCGCACGGGCGACCGACGCCCGTGGTGTAGCACGGGTCGTCGATGGCCGACAACAAGTTTGCCACGGGTCAGCGCGGCTTCCAGTCGAAGGGCGCGATCGCCCATAGCCCGCTGGGGTTGGAAACCAGCAGCGGCGGCGGAATCTTCGCGAGGAGGGCCTCGCGCAAGGGGGTGGGGAGCTCCACTGAGGCGTTCACGCCCAAGGTCCACGCGCCGGCCTCCGACCGCAGCAGGCCGGCGGTCGGCTTGTACACCCGGTAGCGGACCGGGGCGTCGGGCGCGAGGCCGCCCGCGACCCGCGCCGCGCGGAGCGCGTCGGAGAGCCCGCCCAGCTCGTCGACGAGGCGCCGCTCCTTCGCCTGGGCGCCGGTCCACACCCGGCCCCGCGCCACCGCGTCCACCTCGTCGAAGCCGAGCCCCCGGCCCTCGGCGACCGCCTGCACGAAGATCCGATAGAAGGTGTCGACCCAGCGCTGCGCCGCCTCCTGCTCGCCGGGGGACCAGGGGCGGGTGGGGTCGGCGATGCCGGCGTGGGCGCCGCGCTGCTCGCGATCGATCCCGACCTCGAGCTTGCCCAGCAGGCCCTCGAGGGAGGGCTTGATCCAGAAGATCCCGATGGAGCCGGTGAGCGTGTCGGGGGCCGCGAAGATCCGCTCCGCCGCCGCCGCCGCGAAGTAGCCGCCCGACGCCGCGACGTCCGACATCACCGCGATGACGGGCTTCTTCCGGCGCGCCTCCACCACGGCCCGCCAGATGAGCTGCGAGCCCCCGGCGTCGCCGCCGCTGGAGTCGATCCGCAGGACGATCGCCCGCACCTGCGGATCGCCGGCCGCCTCCTGCAGGGACTTCACCACGGTGCGCGCGCCGGTGGTCTGGACCAGGCCGAAGCCGCCCTCGGAGAACCCGGCGGTGATCGTGCCCTCGATCGGGATCACGGCGATCTCCGGGGCGGGGCCCCAAGACGCCCACCGCCGCGGCCCGAAGGGAACCTCCCTGGAGAGGTGGGCAGGCTCGCCCAGGAGCGCGCCCGCTCGCTCCTCGAGCTGATCCGGGTAGATCGCTTCGTCGGCGAGCCCGAGGTCGATCGCCTCCTCCGGCGAGAGGATCCCCCGATCCACGGCGCCCCGGAAGCGCGCCTCGGACATCCCGCGCGCCGCCGCCATCTCGGCGAGGTAGCGCGGCCAGATGTCGTCGAGGAGGGAGCGGGTCACCTCCTTCTGCGCGTCGGTGGCGTCGCGCCGGGTGAAGGCGTCGGGCGCGTCCTTGTAGGCGCCGACCTTCGCCACGTCGACGGAGACGCCGATCATCTCCAGGGTCCCGCCGAAGAAGAGGGCGTCGCTCGTGAAGCCGTTGACGAAGAGCGCCGCGTCCGGCGTCACCCACACCTTGTCGGCGGCGGCGGCGAGGGAGTAGATGGCGTCGTCCGCCTGGTGGAGCAGCAGCGCCACCTTCTTGCCCCGCCGGCGGAAGGCCTCCAGCGCCCGCCGCACCTCGAAGGCCCGGCCCATGCCCAGGTCGGGGGAGCGCACGTCCAGGATCAGGCCCTGGACCCGATCGTCCAGGGCGAGGGCCTCCACCCCCGCCACGAAGTCCAGCAGGGGATCGCGCGGCTCCCCGGGGAAGAGGCGCAGCTCGTTCCGCGAGGCGAGGGCCTTCTCCAGGTCGACCTGCACCACCTTCGGGCGGGGCGAGGGCTCGAACGGGGGGACCTCGTAGGCGCGCAAGGTGGCGCCGAGGAGGAAGCCGGCGTCGCCCCCCTTGGTGCGCGCGAGCGGCGTGCCGAAGAGCCCGAGGCCGTCGACGTCCAGGGACAAGCCGCCCTGGATCACGAGGGGATCGCCGCCGTCCACACGGTGGGTGAAGGAGGTGAAGACGCTCACGCCGCGAAGGATCCTGGCGATACCGGTGTAGCCCAGCGCCATGGAGCCGAAGCCGTGGGCGACGTCCTCGTTCTCGGCGCCGAGCACCTCGCCGTCCACCGCGAGGGTGAGCCAGTCGCCGAAGGGCCGCGCGCCGATCGAGGCCACGTAGTGGCGGGGCAGGGCGACGCCCCCGGCGGACGGGCCGAAGAGGTCGCGGACGGCGAAGCCGACGCTCGCGAAGCGGACCGGGCGGACCATGAGGCCGAGATCCCAGGTGGTCCGATCGTCCATGAGGCCGCGGGTGAAGACGTGGGCAGCGCCGCCCAGCGAGATCGACTCGTCGCCGACGGACAGCGCCCAGCTCGTGCGGCGGTAGTGGAGCTCGTCGTCGCTCGCGTTGGGGCGGACCCACTCCACGCCGACGCCGAAACCGATGAAACCGAGGATGCGGTCGCCGAGGTAGAGGCCGTCGCCGTCCGCGGTGTCGAAGCCCCCTCTCGTCCCCGGCCCGGTCTCATGGAGGTACATGAGGGAGAGGCCGCGCTGGAAGCCGAGGCCGGCGGGGTTCACGGCGAGGGCGTTGGGCCCGTCGGTGAGGGACGCCGAGCCCGCCGGCTGGTCGAGGCCGCTGGAGGGGAAGCGATCGAGCACGCCGGTCGCCTGCGCCGCGGCGGGGGAGGCGAAGATCAGGGTGAGCAGGAGCGGTGTCGCTGGGCGGATTCGCAAGCGGCGTCCTCGGCGAGGGAGAGCCCGGCGAGTCTGGACGCCGCGCGCCGGCGGCGCAAGCCTCAGGCGGCGAGGGCGATGCCGAAGGCCCGCAGGATCCGCTGGGCGTGACGTCCGAGGCCGATGAGGTGCACCTCGAAGTCGAGCTCGCCGATCGACATGGCGACGAGGCCGAGGCCGAAGTCGGAGATGCGATCGAGCCGGGAGAAGTCGACGACCACGGGGGCGCCGATCAGGGTGATGCGGTCGCGCAGGACGTACGCGCCGCCGCCGTCGAGCACGCCCTCGAGGCGGAGCCGGAGGGTGCCCGCGTCGGATGCCTCAGCCTCGATCCGCAGCTCGGTGCTCATCTCGCCCGTCTCCTGTCGTGGTGACGGGCAATGCTTCACCTCGCCGGCGCGCGAAAGCAACGGGCCGGCGGCTCCGGAGTCGGGCGATTGAACACTGCGGCTCGCCGGGTGGGGTTGCACCGTCCAGGGCTCGACCCGACCGCCCCCGTCGGGCCGCGAAGCCGCGTCAGATCGCCATGGCGCGCAGGCGGCGCACCCGCTCCTCGGTGGGAGGGTGGGTGGAGAAGAGCGCGGAGACGCTCCGCCCCGAGAGCGGGTTCACGATGAAGAGCGGCGCCGTGGCCGGGTGGCGATCGTCCGGCATGGCGCGGGCGCCCTGCTCCAGCTTCATGAGGGCGTCGGCGAGGGCGTGCGGGTCGCCGCAGAGCCGGGCGCCGGTGGCGTCGGCGCCGTACTCCCGGGAGCGAGAGACCGCGAGTTGGAGCACCGTGGCGGCGAGGGGCGCGAGGACGATCAACGCCAGCATGCCGATGACCCCGCCCGCCCCCTCCTCGTCGCGGTCGCGGCCGCCGCCGAAGATCATCGACCACTGCATGATGTGGGCGAGCCCCGAGATGGCGCCGGCGATGGTCGCCGCGATGGTGGAGATCAGGGTGTCGCGGTTGCGGACGTGGGCCAGCTCGTGGGCGATCACCCCCTCGAGCTCCCGGCGATCGAGGACGCTCACGATCCCGTCGGTGACGGCGACCGCCGCCTTCGCGGGGCTGCGGCCCGTGGCGAACGCGTTGGGGGCCGCCGTGGGGATCACGTAGAGCTTGGGCATGGGCATGCCCGCCCGCCGGGTGAGCCGCTCCACCATCTCGTAGAGCCACGGCGCCTCGGATCGGTCGATCGGCCTGGCGCGGTGGACGGCGAGGGCGAGCTTGTCGCTGAACCAGAACGCCACGAAGTTGGAGAACAGCGCGAACGCGCCGGCGATGACGAGGCCCCGGGAGCCGCCGATGAGCTGGCCCACCACCAGGATGAGCGCGGTCATCGCGGCGAGGAGGAGGCCGGTTTTCATCCAGTTGGCGAAGCCCCTGCCGGCGTGGCGGGGGCCCGGGGAATAGGAGCGGGTCTCGGTCGCGTCGAAGGGCATCTCTCGTTCTCGTCGTCGTGCGGCCCCGATGGGCGCGGTTGCTCCCAGCCTAACCATTTTGAGGAAAATGCAAGGGAGAAGTGGAGGACCTCGTCGCCGAGGCGTCGTGGGAGAACGTGGGCGGCGATCGGAAAGATCCCGGCCCGGCGGCGGTTTTTCCAACAACCCCTCCCTTTGCGACGCCGATCCGAAAGGTGCTATCGCGCGCTACGGTGGGGGCCCTGGACGGAGGAGCGGATGGCGAAGAAGAAGGCGGCGGCCGGCTCGAGGGCCGGGCGGAAGGCAAAGGCGCCCGGCGCGGGCACGCAGCTCGACCTCCTCCCGGCCTCCTCCCCCGCCTCGTCGAAGCGGGGCGCGCCGTCGAAGGCGGCGGCCTCCGCGCGGCTCGCGTCGACGAAGCCGCCGGGCAGGGCGGCGGGGAAGGCCGCAGGAAAGGCTGGAGGAAAGGCTGGAGGGAAGGCTGGAGGGAAGGCTGGAGGGAAGGCGGGGAAGAAGGCCGCGGCGACGGCCGCGAGAAAGGCAGCGGGAGAGCCCGCCGCCCCCATCCGCAGCCACCGCGAGCGCGCGGAGCTGCGGGACGAGCCGCCTCGCCCCCCCGAGCTGGCGCCCCCACGCCTGCGCCGCAAGGCCACGGCCGAGCAGATGGCCCAGCGGCAGCGGGAGATCTCCGTCTCCGAGTTCTTCTCCAAGAACCGGCACCTCCTGGGCTTCGACTCCCCCACCAAGGCGCTGCTCACCACGGTGAAGGAGGCGGTCGACAACTCGCTGGACGCCTGCGAGGACGCCGGCATCCTCCCGGAGATCGTGGTGGAGGTCCGCGGGGAGGGCGACCGCTGGGTCGTCGGCGTGGAGGACAACGGCCCCGGCATCGTCAAGTCGCAGGTGCCCAAGATCTTCGGCAAGCTGCTCTACGGCTCCAAGTTCCACCGCCTCAAGCAGTCCCGCGGGCAGCAGGGGATCGGCATCTCCGCGGCGGCGATGTACGGGCAGATCACCACCGGCAAGCCCGTCCAGGTCTGGACCAAGACGGGGAAGGGCCGGCCCGCCCACCGGCTGGAGATCCAGCTCGACACCAGGCGCAACGTGCCGGTGGTGCTCTCCGAGGAGGAGGTGCAGCTCGACAAGGAGCATGGCACCCGGGTCGAGATCGAGATGCAGGCGGACTACTCCCGCGGGCAGCGCTACCTGCTGCGCTACGTGGAGCAGACCGTCCTCGCCAACCCGCACCTGGCGCTGACCTTCAAGCGGCCCAACGCGGAGCCGATCCACTTCCCCAGGGCCGCCGAGGAGCCGCCGAAGGAGGCGCTGGAGATCAAGCCGCACCCCTACGGGGTGGAGGTGGGCACCCTGATGCTCATGGCGAAGGAGTCCAAGTCGCGGGACGTGCGCTCCTTCCTGCAGAACGAGTTCTCCCGGGTGTCGGGCGCGGTGGCGGACGAGATCCTCGCGGCGGCCGGGATGCGAAAGGGGCTGCGCACCTCGCAGCTCGCCGGCGATCGGGAGCTCGCCGAGAAGCTGCGCCAGGGGATCCTCGAGACCCGGATCATGGCGCCGTCCACCAACTGCCTGTCGCCCATCGGCGACGAGCTGATCCGCCAGGGGCTGATCTCCTTCCTGTCGGTGGTGGAGGACGAGGCGGAGGAGCCCGAGCTCGACCTCTTCGAGGGGAAGGCCGCCGGCAAGCGCGGGAGGCGGAAGGCCCCGGCCAAGTCCTCGGAGGAGAGGCTGGCCGAGCTGGAGAAGGCGGCCGCCGACTCGGTCCCGCCGGAGCCTGGCGAGGAGATCATCAAGGGGAAGAAGTTCTTCATCGTCTCCACGACGAGGCCACCGAAGGTGTACCGGGGCAACCCGTTCCAGGTCGAGGTGGGCCTCGCCTACGGCGGCGACTGGCCCCAGGACCGGACCATCGAGCTCTACCGCTTCGCGAATCGGGTGCCGCTCCTCTTCCAGCGCGGCGCCTGCGGGATCACCGAGGCGGTGACGAAGACCGACTGGAAGAAGTACGAGCTGCAGCAGCCGCGCGGCGGCCTGCCGGTGGGGCCGATGTCCCTGCTCGTGCACATCGCGTCCGTGTGGGTGCCCTTCACCTCGGAGTCGAAGGAGGCGATCGCCCACTACCCCGAGCTGCTGGCGGAGATCCGCCTCGCCCTGCAGGACTGCGGCCGAAAGCTCGCGGCGTTCATCCGCAAGCGCAAGGCCGCCGCCTACGAGCTGAAGCGGCGCTCGATCTTCGAGCTCTACATCGAGGAGGTCTCGCGCTCGCTGCACGAGATCACGGGCGTGGATCGCGAGAAGATCCGCGCGGACTTCCTGGAGCTCGCCCGCGAGGTGACCGGCGGCGAGGAGACCGACGAGATCCTGGATCGGGTGGCGGACAAGCAGCGGCGACGGCCGCCCGCCGGCGAGGAGATGGAGATGGAGGAGCAGCGCTGATGGCGACCCGCGACCAGCAGGCCGAGAAGACCCTCGCCCAGATCGAGGCCCTGGCGAAGGGGGTGGTCCAGGACGTGAAGAAGGGCAGGAACCCCCGCCTCTCCGTCCCCTTGCGCACGCTCTCGAACGTGCACTTCAACACGCGCAAGAAGATCATCGAGCTGGGGAAGGACCGGCAGGACCGGGCCTTCTTCAACGTGTCCCAGGCCAAGAAGTTCATGCAGACCTTCCTGGTGGCGAGCGCGTGCAAGGAGCTCTTGGAGGTGGGCAAGACCACCAGCATCCGTGACCTCTACTACATGACCAAGCACACGCTAGGTGACACCAAGCAAAACACCTTCGACGAACAGGACGAGTCCGATCCGATCATCGAGGACCTCGAGGTGACGGTGGACGCGCTCCGTGAGGAGCTGCACCTCTTCGCCAACCGCAAGGGCCTGATGGTCGGCCCGATGACGATCATCGACTCCGGCGACACCATCGACCTGCGCCGGCAGGGCTCGGGCGGGTGGGGGGTGCCGTCGATCGTGGAGCCGAGCGTCATCCGCTTCGGCAAGCACGAGGCGAAGTACGTGCTCCTCGTGGAGAAGGAGGCGGTGTGGAGCCGCTTCAACGAGGACAAGTACTGGAAGAAGGAGAAGTGCATGCTCATCCACGGCGGCGGCCAGCCGCCGCGGGGGGTGCGCCGGCTCGTCCAGCGCATGCACGCCGAGCTGGGCTTGCCGGTGTACGTGCTGGTCGACAACGATCCCTGGGGCTTCTACATCTACTCGGTGATCAAGCAGGGCTCGATCAACCTCGCCTACGAGTCGATGCGGATGGCCGTGCCGAAGGCGCGCTTCGTCGGGATCTCCTCCTTCGACGCCGAGCGGTACGAGCTGCCGGAGGAGACGGCGATCCGCATGGACGAGGGCGATCACAAGCGGATCAAGCAGATGCTCGAATATCCCTGGTTCGAGAACAAGAAGTGGCGGCGAGAGCTCGAGGCCATGGCGAAGAACGGGAAGAAGTACGAGATCGAGGCGCTCTCGCGCCGGGGGATCTCCTTCATCACCGAGCACTACCTCCCGAAGAAGCTGCGGGACCGGGATTACCTGGAGTGATGCGCCCGCGGATCCTCGTCTCCGCCTTCCTGCTCGCGATCGCGCTCCCGGCGGCCGCCGTGGACGACGGCGCGTACCGCCTCGCCGGCACCTGGGTGCAGGCGGCCACCCTCCGGGATCTGGACGCGGACCGGGTGACGGATCCCACGGGCTGCCACCTGGTGATCTCCGCCGAGCCCGTGGCCGTGCTGGAGGTGTGCCGGGGGTGGAGCGGCGCCTGGGAGGGCCCGTTCGAGGTGGAGCAGGAGCGCGGCCGCGTCGCGCTCGAGGGGAGCGGGCCCGTCCGCCCCGGCGGCCCGCTGGGCGCGTTCGGGAGAGGGGGGAGGCGGCGGGTGGTCCTGCGGGCAGGGGTGCCGAACGAGCTCCAGATCGGCTCCGATCTCGGGGCGCGATCGCCGGAGGGGCTCCACGGCCTCTATCGCCTGGACGCGGTGCGGGTCGAGAAGCTCGTGGCGTGGATGGAGCGTCCGGTCGAGGTCCCCGACGAGGAGGTCCGCCCGGTGGCCGCGAAGGAGCCCGAGCCCGAGGAGCCTTCGCAGCAGGTGGCCATTGCGCAGCCCATCGCCCCGAAGCCCCGGCTCTGCGGCTGCGGCGCGGCGGAGGGAGGCCTGGGGATCGGCGCGATCTGGCTCGCGCTGGCTGCGGGGAGGAGGAGGCGACCATGAGCCTGTACGTGCGGCAGCTCCCCCTGGGACCGATGCAGAACTTCATCCACCTCTTCGGTCCCGCCGACGGCAGGGAGGCGGCGGTGATCGATCCGGCGTGGGACGCGGACGCCATCCGCGCCGCCGCCCACGAGGACGGCAAGGAGCTGGTGGCGGCGCTCCTCACCCACCACCACCACGACCACGTCAACGCCCTCGAGCCGCTGCTCGCGGCGCTCCCCGGCCTGCGGGCCTTCGCCCAGGGGGCGGAGGTGGCGGCCTCCGAGGTGCTGCGATCCTTCGGCGACCGCCTCGAGGCCCTGGTGCCGGGGAGCGAGGTGCGCATCGGCGGGATGCCGGTGAAGTGCATCCACACGCCCGGCCACACCCCGGGATCGCAGTGCCTGCACGCGGGGGGCGCGGTCTTCACCGGGGACACCCTCTTCGTGGGAGGATGCGGCCGCTGCGATCTGGCGGGGGGCGATCCTCGCCAGATGTTCGACAGCCTCCACCGGGTGCTGGGCTCGCTCCCGGACGAGACCCGGGTTTACCCGGGGCACGACTACGGCGACCGGCCCGTCTCCACCCTCGCCCACGAGAAGGCGACGAACCCCTACTTTCAGCGCGGCGACCTCGAGTCGTTCGTCGCGTTCCGAATGAGACCGCGGTAGCCGGTGTTCGAGCGTTGACCCTCTCCCCCCCGGATCGATAGCGTGCACCGCGATGCGTGACGAAAGCCCCCAGCCGCTCGATCCGGTCGCCGAGGCGAGGCGCGATCTGGCCCCCGACGCGAAGGTCTGCGGCAACTGCCTCATCTGGCGTCCGAACCGCCAGGAGGCGAGCGGCCGCTGGGTCGGCCCCTGCCGGCTCATGCCCGGCCGCGGCGATCTCCCGCCCACCGCCGCGAGCTGCGATCGCTTCCTCCCCAGGGGAAAGCCGATCCCCTCCGTGGCGCCGGAGACGCCCGCGCGCCGGCGGGCCCGCACCATCGTCGGCCCCACCGTGCGGCGCGCGGGGGGATCCTCCGCCGCCGACGTCCGTCCAGCCGCTCCGCCTCGTCCCGACGTGGAGCTGGGAGACCTCTTCGACATGACCCGCAACGAGCTCACCGAGATCCTCCGCGACGTCCTCGCCGACGCCCTGGGCGAAGGCGAGGCTCCGCCGCTCGCCAACAAGTGGGAGGGAGGGAGCGTGGTGCTGAAGCCGGCCAACCCCGAGCTGCAGGCCCGCGAGCTGCCGATCGACTCGATCTTCCGCAAGGTGGTGATGATCCGCGATCGCCTGCGCGTGCTCGAGGCGAAGCTCAACGCGCACCCCAAGCTCACCGACGGCGAGAAGGTCGAGCTGCAGAGCTACGTCACCCGCTGCTACGGCTCCCTCACGACCTTCAACCTGCTCTTCCGCGACAAGCAGGACCACTTCGTGGGGGAAAAGGGGTAGGGCGTTGCCTTCCACGGATCCGCTCGAGCCGGAGCTGATCGTCGCCGCCTACTGCCAGGGGATCTTCCCCATGGCGGACGAGACGACCGGCGAGATCGGCTGGTACTCGCCGGATCCCAGGGCGATCTTCCCGCTCGAGTCGTTCCACGTCCCGCGCTCGCTGCGTCGGACGATCCGCCGGGGCGTCTTCGAACTCCGCGTCGACACGGCGTTCGAGGAGGTGATGCGGGCGTGCGCGGATCGGGAGGAGACCTGGATCAGCGAGGCGCTCATCGGGGGCTACACCGCGCTCCACCGGCGGGGGTTCGCCCACAGCGTCGAGGCCTGGTGTGACGGGGAGCTCGCAGGCGGCCTCTACGGCGTGTCGCTGGGCGGCGCCTTCATGGGCGAGTCGATGTTCACGCGGATCACCGACGCCTCGAAGGTCTGCCTCGTCCACCTGGTGGAGCGGTTGCGGGCGAAGGGCTTCGTGCTCCTGGACAGCCAGCTTCCCACCGAGCACCTGAGTCGGTTCGGGCAGATCGTCGTCCCGCGCGAGGAGTACCTGCGCCGCCTCGCCGCCGCGCTCCGCCTCCGCCGCACCTTCGCCTGAAGCGGCGAGGCCCCCGGGCGCGCCGCGCTCCGAGGGCCTGCCGTTCGTCGCCTGGACCGCGGTCAGAGCTGGCCGTCGACCTTGCCGGGCCGGTTGTTCACCACCACCCGGCGGCCGAGCTGGCCCAGGCTGGCGGCGCCCCAGCAGTAGCCCCTCTCCGGCGAGAGGCTCATGCCGCAGACGTGGAAGTTGCCGGCGGAGAGCGACTTGAAGCCCACCGGCGAGGGGACGCTCTCCAACTGGTAGCCGCCCGCGCGGCCGTCACCGAGCTGGCCCCAGTTGTTCCCGCCCCAGCAGTAGGCATCGCCCTGGACGGCGCCGTTGCCGGGGAGCGCCGCGGCGCAGTTGAAGTCGGCGCCGGCGACGATGAAGTCGAACCGCAGGGAGGTGCTGACCCGCGTCGGCGTCGCGACGTCGTTGCTGCCCGCCACGCCGGCCTGGCCCCGATCGTTGGCGCCCCAGCAGTAGATATCGCCGCCCTGGAGGAGCCCGCAGGTGTGGCTGTCGCCGGCGGCGACGTCCTTGTAGAACTGCCCCTGCTCCATGTCCACCGGCGAAGGGAAGGAGACCGAAGCCGCCGCGGCGCCGCCCACCTGCTTGTGGTCGTTGCGGCCCCAGCAGTAGGCGTCGCCCGCCTCGCTGACCGCGCAGGCGTGGGCGCGGCCCGCGCTGATCTTGGACACCCGTTCGGTCATCGCCGTCTTCCCGGGCCGGTCCGCGGGGGTGGTGGCGACGTCCCTGCCGAGCCGGCCCTCCGCCTCGTTGCCCCAGCAATAGACCTCGTTGGACGTCTGGGCGAGGGCACAACTGAAGTCGTCGCCCAGGGCGAGGGTGGTGAACCGAGTGTTCGCCGGCATCATCACCTTCACGGGATCGCGGACCTCGTCGCCGACCTCGCCGATGCCGAGCTGGCCGAAGGCGTTGTCGCCCCAACACCAGGCCGCGCCGTCGGAGGTGAGGGCGCAGGTATGCCTGCCGCCCGCGAAGATCTCCGTGAACCGCAGGTCCGCGGGGGCGTTCACCGCCACCGGCATCATGGAGATCGGCTTGCCCAGGACCGTCTCGGTGGTGTCGGTGCCGAGCTGGTGCTCGTCGTTCGCGCCGAAGCAGATGGCCCGGCCGGTGTTCGGCGTCAGGCCGCAGGAGTGCTCCCCCCCGGCCCGCAGCCGGGAGAGGCTCACGTGGGTGTTCAGCTCCACCGAGGCGGAGAGGTCCCCGTAGGACGCGGTGATGGTCGTGGTCCCGTAGGCCTTCCCGGAGACGCGGCCCGTGGAGTCCACCGTCGCGATCGCCGGATCGCTCGAGGTCCACTCCAGGGGGCGGTTCACGGCGCCGTCCGCCGAGCGGGCGGTGGCGAGGAGCCGGCCCGACTCGCCGATCGCCACCTGGGGATCCTGGGTGTTGATCTCGACCGACACGACCTCCGCCTCCGTGACGGTGACGTGCGCGGTGGCGCGCACGTCGCCGACGGAGGCGACGATCGTCGTCGATCCCGGCCCCACGCCTCGCACCTGGCCGACGATCACCGTGGCGACGGTCTCGTCCTCGCTGATCCAGTCCACCTGCAGGTCGAGCTCCTGGTCGTCCTCGTCGAAGACGGTCGCCGTGAGCTGGGTGGTCTGGGCCTCGGCGATCGTGATCGAGGCGGGCTCGATCGAGATCCGAGCGGCGACCGCGTCGATCACGGTCAGGGAGAGGGAGCCCTTGACGCCCTCGACCTCCGCCTCGATCGTCACCTCGCCCATGGCCTTCGCCCAGGCCGTACCGTCGGGGCCGATGGCGACGATCGAGTCGTCGCTGGAGCTCCAGGTGGCGGTGCGGTCCGCGAGCGCGCCGCCCTCGTCGTTCTTCGCCACGGCCTGGAAGGTGATCTCCTGCCCCAGGCCGATGGTGGACCGCGCCGGCTCGATCGAGACGGAGGCGACCTTCCCGGTCGTCACCTCGACCCTGGAGGCGCCGGAGTGCCCCTCGGCCTCGGCCACGACCTGGGTGGAGCCGGGGAGGAGGCCCGTCACCAGCCCGCTGCCGTCGACCGTGGCGACGGTCTCGTCGGTGGTTCGCCAGGAGAAGGTCACGCCGGACAGCTCGCGGCCCTCGGCGTTCCGGGCGATCGCCCGGAGCTGGACGGTCTTCGCCTCTTCGACCGTGGCGTCGGCCGGGGTGACCTCGACGCTCTCGACCGGACCGGTCGCAGGCGGCTCGTCGGTGCCCGAATCGGAGCCGCCGCAGGCGACCGCGAGGGTGCCGGAGAGGAGGAGAGGAGCGAGATTTCGGAGGTTCATCGGGAGGATCCGTTCTCGAAGGAAGGGCAAGGGTCGACTGCCTTTCCTATCACCCGCTCCCGCGGCGGACAATGCCGCGGGATCCCTGGGAGAACGGACTCCTCGAGGCGCGCGTCGACCGCCTCCGCCCGAGGGTGGGGGCGATCGCCCGCCGGCCCTCAGCCCTGGCCGTCGAGGCGGCGGACGAGCTCCACCAGGGTGCGGACGCCCACGCCGGTGCCGCCCTTGGAGACGTAGCCGCGGTCCTTGTCGGAGGTGGAGGGGCCGGCGATGTCCAGGTGGACCCAGGGCGTCTCGCCGACGAACTCCTCCAGGAAGTGCGCCGCGGAGATCGCGCCACCCCAGCGGACGCCCGCGTTCTTCATGTCGGCGATGTCGGACTTGAGGACGTCCTTCACCTCGGGGACGAGGGGGAGGCGCCAGAAGTCCTCGCCCGCCGCCCGGGCGGCGTCGAGGACGGCGCCCACCAGCTCCTCGTCCCGGCCGAAGGTTCCCACGGTGTAGTTGCCGAGGGCGACGATGCAGGCGCCGGTGAGGGTGGCCAGGTCGATCACGCCGCGGGGCTTCGACTCGCAGGCGTAGGAGAGGACGTCGCCGAGGACGAGGCGGCCCTCCGCGTCGGTGTTCGTGACCTCGACGGTCTTCCCGATCCGGGAGGTGAGGACGTCGCCGGGCCGGTAGGACGTGCCGCTCGGCATGTTCTCGCAGGTGCCGACGAAGGCGTGCACCGGGAACCTGGGCTGGACCTCGGTGGCGATCACGTGCATGGCGGCGAAGACGGCGGCGGAGCCCGCCATGTCGGTCTTCATGTCCACCATCGCGTCGGCGGGCTTGAGGGAGAGGCCGCCGGAGTCGAAGGTGATCGCCTTGCCCACCAGGGCCAGCGGCTTCGACTTCGCGGCGGCGGCGCCCTTGGGCACGTAACGGACCTCGATGAGCCGGGGCGGCTCGGCGCTGCCCTGGGCGACGCCGAGGAACATCCCCATCTTCAGCGCCTCGATCTTCTCGCGGTCGTGGACGGTCACCTGCAGCCCCGTCCCCTTGAGGTACCGCTGCGCGGTCTGGGCGAGGGCCGTCGGCGTCAGCGAGATCGCCGGCTCGTTCACCAGGTCGCGGGCGAAGCTGGTGGCGCTCGCCACCGCCTTGCCCAGCGAGCTGGCGCGATCCAGCCGGGCGTTCCTCTTGATCCCCGGCGTGCAGACGATCGCCTTGGAGATCGCCTTGGCGCCGTCCTTCTTGCTGCGCCACTTGTCGAAGCGGTAGGCGCCGAGGCCGAGGCCCTCGACGATGGCGCGGACCTCCTCCTCCGCCGCCGCGGCCAGAGGCGCGCACACCGCCAGGGTGCCGCCACCCGAGCGGAGCGCCTCCTTGGCGGCGGTGCCGGCGGCGACGCGCAGGGCCTCGGTGCGGAACTTCTCGCGGGCGCCGAGGCCCACCAGGAGCACCCGCGCGGTAGAGAGCTTGCCGAGGGTGTGCATGACGAACTTCTGGTTCGCCTTGCCCTTGAAGCCCTCCTGGGCGGCGGCGGTGAGGAGCGCCTTGCCGAGGGCGCCGTCGAGCGCCGCGAGGGCCTCGGTGCCGCCCTTCTTGGAGAGGTCCTCCTCGAAGACGGGCAGCGTGAGCAGATTCGCCTTCGTGTCGACGAGGGCGTTGGCGGAGAGCTGGATGTCCATGGTCGTTTGCTCCTGTGCACGCGGTTCTGCCGCGGCGTGCGAGGCCGCGGTTTCTATCACAGCGGAGTTGCGAGCGAAACGACGGATCCCGAGGAAGTCGCGATGAGGCACGCGTGGTGGCTCGCCGCGGCACCCGCGGGGATCTTCGTGGCGTGGCTGGTGTCGAGCGAGATCCTCGGCCCGCCGGAGGAGCCCCGGCGCGATCAGGGGGACCTCTCCATGCCCGGCGACAGGGACGTCACCTGGATCGAGCGCGCCGAGGATCGCTTCGTCGCGCTCCGCATGAAGGGAACGCTGGTGGAGGCGGGCGCCGAGCAGCTCGTGATCCGCCAAGAGGGAGCGGCGACGGACGCCGTGGTCTTCGTTTCATCGGAGACGATCTTCTTCGTGGACGGTCGACCGGCGGCGCCGGGCGAGCTCCCGCCGGGAGGCGAGGTCCTCGTCACCTACGATCTCGACGGGGAGCGGCGGATCGCCAGCCGCGTGGACGCGATGCCGCCGGGGGAGGGATCGCCGCCCGGCGACGCCGCGGCGCCGATCGCCCCGAGACCGCCCGGGGCGAAGCTGAAGGACGGCCTCCCTCCCAACACCGCGCCGGCGCAGCCCGAGGAGGCGCGCCCGCCGCGTAAGGCGCCGTAGCGCCTCCACGGATCACATGTACATGCCGCCGTTGACGTGGAGGATCTGGCCGGTGATCCACGAGCCGCCCGGGCCGGCGAGGTAGGCGACCGCCTCGCCGACGGCGCTCGGCTCGCCGAACCGGCCCAGCGGGATCTGGGCGATGAGCTTCTGCTGCACCGCCTCCGGCACGCCGCGGACCATGGGCGTGTCCATGAAGCCCGGGCAGATCGCGTTGACGGTGACGCGGTCGCGGGCGAGTTCCTTGGCGAGGCTCTTGGTGAGGCCGATGAGGCCCGCCTTCGACGCGGCGTAGTTCACCTGGCCGAAGTTCCCCATCGCGCCGACGATGGAGCTGATGCAGACGATGCGGCCCTCCTTGCGCTCGCGCATGCCCGGCGCCACCGCGCGGCAGACGAGGAAGGTCCCGCGCAGGTTGGTGTCGAGGACGATGTTCCAGTCGTCGTCGGTGAGCTTGGCGATGGCGCGGTCCCGGACGAGCCCCGCGTTGTTGACCGCGAGGCCGATGGGGCCGAGGGCGTCCTCGGCCTGGCGGACCATCCGCTCCACGTCGGCCGCCTTGCAGATGTCGGCCTGGATCGGGAGCGCCCGCACGCCGTGCGCCTGCAGATCCCTGGCGAGGGACTCGGCGGCGTCGGCGGACCTCCGGTAGTGGAGCGCCAGATCGTAGCCGGACGCCGCCAGGCGCTCGGAGATGGCGCGCCCCAACGCGCCGGAGGCTCCCGTGACCAGCGCAACCTTCGACATGGCGATCCCCCCGTTCGATTTCGCACCAGCGGCGCGTCGATCCAGGGGGAAGCTATGCCGCCGAGGCCGGGGCATGAAGGCGGCGCACCCCCCGTAGGAGCCCGCTTCGGCGACGCCGCCTGCCGCGCCGAACGAATCGGGGGCCCTGCGCCCGGGCGCAGACGCGGCTACCCGGAGGGCGGGCTGGCGAGCGCCGAGAAGTCCCGCGCCACGTCGTCGAGGATCCGCCGCGCCCGGGCGCGGGCCTCGGCGATGGACTCACTGGGTGATACGGGCTCGCACACGTCGAAGTAGTACTTGATCTTCGGCTCGGTGCCGGACGGGCGGGCGACCACGCGGCTTCCCCCCTCGAGGTCGAAGGCGAGCACGTCGGAGGGCGGCAGATCCAGGCGAGACGTCGCGCCATCCGCCGCGGTTCGCCTGCCGGTGAGGTAGTCCCGCAGCGCGACGACCGGCCGCCCTCCGATCGATCGAGGCGGGTCGCGACGCAGCCGCTCCATGGTCGCCCGGATCGCGGCCTGCCCCGAGGCGCCCTCGGCGGTGAAGCCCGACTGCCCGGAGACGTGGAGACCGTAGCGGCGGAAGAGATCTTCCAGCCTGCCCAGGACGTCGCCGGAGGCGGCCAGCTCGGCGAAGACCGCGGCGGCGGAGATGCCGTCCTTGTCGCGGCAGATCGTCCCCAGGCTGTAGCCGAGGGCCTCCTCGAAGCCGAGGACGAAGCGGGCGCCCTCGCGGGCCTCGAGATCCATGGCCCGGTTGGCGATCCACTTGAAGCCGGTGAGGACCTCCTCGCATCGCACGCCGAGCTGCTCGCACATGGTGGCGAGCATCGGGGTGGAGACGATGGTGGTGATCGCCAGGGGCTTCCCCTCCGGCGGCGGATCGAGGAGCCACGAGGCGAGGAGAACGCCGATCTCGTTTCCGGACAGGGCCTGGTAGGTGCCGGCCTCCCGCGGCACCGACACCGCGAGGCGATCGGCGTCGGGATCGTTGGCGAGGACCAGATCCGCCGCGATCCGGGACGCGAGGGAGAGTACGAGATCCATCGCCCCCGCCTCCTCGGGGTTGGGAAAGGCCACGGTGGGGAAGTCGGGGTGGGGCGCCATCTGCTCGGAGACCACGTGCACGTCGTCGAACCCGAAGCGGGAGAGGGCGCGCAGGGCGAGGTCGCCGCCGACGCCGTGCATCGGGGTGTAGGCGATGCGCAGCCGCCGCGAGGGCTTCTGGCGGGAGAGGGTGGAGATCCGGTCGAGGTAGGCCAGGATGGTCTCCTCGCCCAGCTCCTCCAGCAGGCCGGCGGCGGTGGCGTCCCCTCTCGCCATCCGCGGGATCCCGGCGAGGGGGCCGACCGCGTCGATCGCCCTCGCGATCCCGGCGTCGTGCGGCGGGACGATCTGCGCGCCGTTCTCCCAGTAGACCTTGTAGCCGTTGTACGCGGCGGGGTTGTGGCTGGCGGTGATCATCACGCCGCCGGCGGCGGCGAGGTGCGAGACCGCGAACGCGACCAGGGGCGTGGGCGCGAGGTCGCGAAAGACCCTGGCGCGGATCCCGTGTCCCGCCAGCACCTCCACCACGTCCTCCCGCGCCTCGGCGGAGAGGTGCCTGCCGTCGCAGCCCACCACCACGCCGCGGGTGCGCGCTGCGGGGACGTGGTCGAGCAGGTGGCGGGCGAGGCCGGCGGTTGTGCGGATCACCACCAGGCGATTCATCCGGTTGGGCCCGGCGCCGACCTTGCCGCGCAGGCCCGCGGTGCCGAAGCGCAGGGCGCCGCCGAAGCGCTCCGCGAGCGCCGCCGCGTCGCCGCGATCCAGGATCCCCTGCAGCTCGCGCCTCGTCCCGGGGTCGGGATCCTCCGCGAGCCAGCGCTCGGCCGCTTCTCGAAGCTGGACGGGATCCATCTGGACTCCTCCTCGATCCTGTGGAGGGATCGGCGCGGGTGCGGGGCGCGGAGGGATCGCCGGATCGTCCTTCGTCCTCGCGCGCATGTTCGGCAACTCCATGATCTCCGTCAATCATCTGGTCAAGCACTACCGCGTGCACACGAGGCCGCCCGGGCTCGGCGCCGCCCTGCGATCGGTCTTCCGCCGCACCTACCGCGTCGTCCCCGCGGTGGACGACATCTCCTTCGAGATCGGCGCCGGGGAGCGGGTCGGCTTCCTGGGGCCCAACGGGGCGGGGAAGACCACCACCCTGAAGATGCTCGCCGGCCTCCTCCACCCCACCGCGGGGGAGGCGATCGTGGCCGGACACCGCCCGGCCGCGAGGGAGCGGGACTTCCTCCGCTCGATCATGCTGGTCACCGGCCAGAAGCAGCAGCTCCTCTGGGATCTGCCGCCGGCGGAGACCTTCGAGCTGAACCGGGCGATCTACGACGTGCCCCGGAACGAGTACCGGCGCACCGTGGAGGAGCTCACCGAGCTGCTCGACCTCGGCCCGCTGCTGGGCAAGCCCACGAGGCAGCTCTCCCTGGGGGAGCGCATGAAGTGCGAGCTGGCGGCCGCCCTCCTGCACCGGCCCAAGGTGCTCTTTCTGGACGAGCCCACCATCGGCCTCGACGTGACCATGCAGGCCGGCGTGCGCTCGTTCATCCGGGACTACAACGAGCGCCACGGCGCCACGGTGATCCTCACCAGCCACTACATGGACGACGTGGCGGCGCTCTGCCCCCGGGTGATCGTGATCGATCAGGGGCACCTCACCTACGACGGCGCCCTGGGCGAGCTGGTCCGCCAGATCCAGCCCGAGAAGCGGGTGACCCTTCGCCTCTCCGCGCCGATCGCCCGCGCGGATCTGGAGGCGCTGGGCGGCAGGGTGATCTCCCTGGACGACGCCCAGGCCCGGCTCCAGGTGGACGTCCCCTCGCTGCGCGGCATCGTCGCCCAGGCGCTGGCGCGGCTGCCGGTGGCGGATCTGACGGTGGAGGATCCGCCCCTGGAGGAGGTCCTCGCCGGCCTCTTCGCCAGGAGTCGCGTGGCCGCGGCGGGGCGAAAATGAGCGGGGCGAGCCTGGAGGCGCGTGGCGCCCGCCGGGATGGAGAGCTCGCCCCGGTGAGGATCCTGCGGGCGCTGCCCTCGCTCTTTCGCGTGGGGTTCGCGTCCGCCGTCGCGTACCGCGCCGAGTTTTTGGTGTGGGTGCTCGCGACGAACATGCCGCTGGTGATGCTGCTCCTCTGGACCGCCGTCGCGCGGGAGGCGCCGGTGGGGCGGTTCGGCGAGGCGGAGTTCGTCGCGTACTTCCTCGCCACGCTGATCGTGCGGATGCTCACCGGCTCCTGGGTGGTGTGGGAGCTCAACTTCGAGATCCGCCAGGGCACCATCGGGATGCACCTGCTGCGCCCGATCCACCCCCTCCTGGTCCACGCCACCGACAACCTCGCCGCGCTCCCCCTGCGAGCGCTGGTGTCGCTCCCGGTGGCGGCGATCGCCCTGTGGTGGGTGGGGCACGGGCAGCTCGCCTCGGATCCGATCCTCTGGATCGTCGCGCCGATCGCCATCGCGGGCGCGTGGGCGATGACCTTCTGCGCCACCGCGTTCATCGGCACCCTCGGCTTCTTCTGGGACAGCTCGATGAGCCTCTTCCAGCTCTGGCTCGGCTTCTTCTTCGTGTTCTCCGGGTACATCGTCCCCCTCGAGCTCCTCCCTCCCTGGCTGTACGGCGTGGTGCAGTGGCTGCCGTTCCGCTACCTGCTCTCGTTCCCGGTGGAGGCGATGCTGGGCCTCATCGATCGCGAGGCCGCCCTGGCGGCGCTGGCCGTCCAGTGGGCGTACGTGGCGGGGTTCCTGGCGCTGGCGCTGTGGACCTGGAAGCGGGGGCTCGCCCGCTACTCGGCGTTCGGAGGGTAGGGGGATGCTCCGATACCTGAAGCTCTTGGGCGTCCAGCTCCGCGCCTCCGCCCTCCTCACCCTGCAGTACCGCCTCGATTTCTACGTGGCGGGGGCCATGTCGTTCTTCTGGACCGCCACCGCCCTCGTCCCCCTCCTCGTCCTCTTCCAGCAGCGCGAGACCGTGGCCGGGTGGACCTGGCACGAGGCGCTGCTCGTGGTCGGCTGGTTCACCGTGCTCAAGGGGGTGCTCGAGGGCGGGATCGAGCCGGCGCTGCAGAACGTGGTGGAGCACATCCGCAAGGGCACCCTCGACTTCATCCTCCTCAAGCCGGCGGACGCCCAGTTCCTGGTGTCGACGTCGAAGTTCGAGGTGTGGAAGAGCGCCGACGTGCTGGGGGGCGCGGGGCTGCTCCTGTGGGCCCTCGCCCGGCTGGGCTGGACGCCATCGTTCACCGCGGTGGCCGCCACCCTCGTCCTCCTGGCGTGCGCGGTGTCGATCCTCTACTCGCTCTGGATCCTGGTGATCAGCCTCGCGTTCGTGGTGGTGAAGATCGACAACCTCTCCTACCTCCTGGAGTCGATCTTCGACGCCGCCCGCTGGCCATCCTCGGTCTTTCGCGGTGCGCTGGCCCTGATCTTCACCTTCGTGATCCCCCTCGCGGTGATGACCACGTATCCGTCCCTGGCGCTGCTGGGCCGCCTCGAGTCGTGGCGGATCGGCGCCGCGGTCGCGGGCACGGCGGCCCTCGCCCTGGTGGCCCGCCTGGTGTGGACCCGCGCCATCTCGCGCTATACCAGCGCCGGCGGATGACCTCCGCAGAGAGGCGAGCGCGATGCGAAGGCAGGCGAAGGGCGCGGCGGTGCACAGGGAGCTCCTCCCGGGAGAGTCGAAGCGGCTTCTCCAGGAGCTGCACCTCCTCACCCGGGAGGGGAACCTCAACGCGGACTCCCTGCGCAAGCTCAAGCAGGTGAACCACCTGGTCCGTCTGCTCGAGCCCGCCCTCGACGACGTCCTGGGGCGGTTCGGCGAGCCGGTGATCCTCGACTGCGGCGCGGGGAAGGGCTACCTCGGCTTCATCCTCCACGAGCTCTTCCTCTCCTCGGCGGAGAAGGGGCGGATCGTCTCGGTGGAGGCCCGGGAGGAGCTGGTGCGGGTGGCCCGGGAGCGGGCGGCGCGGCTGGGGTTCTCGCGGATCGAGTTCCTCCACGCGTCCCTGGCGCAGGCGCCGGTCCCCGAGCGGCTCCACCTCGTCACCGCCCTGCACGCCTGCGACACGGCCACCGACGACGCGCTCCACCTGGCGATCACCCACAACGCGGATCACGTGGCGGTTGTGCCCTGCTGCCAGGCGGAGGTCGCCGCCCAGCTTCGCCGCGCCAAAGCGCCGGCGTCGCCGATGGCGAGCCTGCACGAGCACGCCTGGCATCGGCGCGAGTTCGGCTCGCACCTCACCAACGTGCTGCGGGCGCTGACGCTGGAGGCCCACGGATACAAGGTGACGGTCACCGAGCTCACGGGCTGGGAGCACTCGCTCAAGAACGAGCTGATCCTGGGCCGGAAGGTGCGCGGTCGCAGCGACGAGGCGCGGGCGAACCTGGACGCGCTCCTCGAGGCGACGGGCGTCTGCCCGACGCTGAACCGGCGCCTCGCCGGCTGATCGTCCGGACGGTTGACCTTTCGGCGCGCGATCCCTACTGGGCATGGGACCGTCCGGATGGGCCGGACGCCTCTGGCGCTGCCGCATGCCGCATGCTCTCCGGGCTCCTGCTCCTCGCCGCGACCGCGCTCGCTCCTCTTTCTGCGACCCTCGCGCTGCCCGCGGGACACGGACGGATCGCGTCTGCGCAGGCGGAGTCCGCGCGCATCGAATCGGCGCCGTTCGACGCTGCGCCGAGCGGCCCCGCGCCAACCGAGGCTTCGCCGCTCGAGACCGCACCGACCGAGGCCGTGCCGACCGAGGGCGCGTCGGCCGAGGGCGCGTCGGCCGAGGCCGCGTCGACCGAAGACCCGCCCGCCGGTCCCGCGCCAGGGGACGACGTCCCCGCCTTCGAGACCAAGGTGACGGCCCGGCGCCCCGGCCCCGCGCCGGTGGCGGCGAGCGATCTGCTCCTGGACGCCGCGTCGTTTCGCGCCGTGCCCAGGCGCAGCGCCAGCGAGATCCTCACCCTCGCGCCCGGCGTCGTCCTCGGCAACCACCACGGCGAAGGGCACGCGGCGGCCGTCTACCTGCGAGGCTTCGACGCCGGCGAAGGACAGGACCTCGAGTTCCGCCTGGAGGGCGCCCCCTTCAACGAGGTGTCGAACCCCCACGGCCACGGCTACGCCGACACGAACTTCATCATCCCGGAGCTGGTGGAGTCGGTGCGGGTGGTCGAGGGCCCGTTCGATCCGTCGCAGGGCGACTTCGCGGTGGCGGGGAGCGTGGAGTACCGCCTCGGCCTCCCGGAGCGAGGGGCGCGGGTGCAGGGCGGAGTGGGATCCCACGGCGCCAACGAGCTCCTCCTGCTGTGGGGGCCGGCGGACGCGCCGTCCGGCACCTTCGTCGGCGTCTCCCTGCGCCGCGGCGACGGCTTCGGCCCCGACCGCGCCTACGCCGCCGGCACCGCGATGGCGGGCCTTGCGCACCACCTCTCGCCCGCGCTCGCCTTGCGCCTCGTGGCCATGAGCCACGCCACCCGCTTCGACTCCGCGGGCGTGATCCGCGAGGACGATCGGGAGGCGGGCCGGATGCCCTGCGCCTCCGATCCCGACGCCCAGTTCTTCTGCTCGTACGGATCGGGGCAGGGCGGCGAGGGATCGCGGCACGGCCTGCTGGCCAGCCTCTCCAGGAGCGGACGGCGGCAGTCGTTCGAGCAGTCGGCCTTCTTCTCCGTGCGGCGCCTGCGGCTGGTGGAGGACTTCACCGGCTTCCTCCTGGACGATCCCGCGCAGCGCGGCGACGCCCGGGAGCAGGCCTACCGCGTGTTCACCGTGGGCCTGCGCGGGAGCCTCGTCACGCGCCGCGCGTCGGGCGATCTCCCCCGGGAGCTGGAGATCGGCTACCTCGCCCGCCACGACGACGGCGACGCCACCGCGAGGCGCCTGCGCCGCGATGGGGGCGTGCCCTACGCCACCAGCCTCGACGAGGCCTTGCGGATCACCAACCTCGCCGCCTGGGCCGCCGCGCGGCTGCGCCTCACCGATCGGATCGGCCTGTCCGGCGGGCTGCGGGTGGACTCGTTCTTCTTCGACGTCACCGATCGGAACCGGCCGAGCGAGACCCGGGCCGGCCCCCGCGAGCCCGTCCAGGAGCACGGCGCCGACGGCCTCGCCCTCCAACCCCGGATCACCGGCAGCTACCTGCTCGCCGACGGCCTCGACTGGATCGCGAGCTGGGGCGTCGGCGTGCGCTCCACCGACGTGGCGGCGCTCTCCGACGGCGAGTTCGCGCCCTTCGCCCGGGTGTACGCCGCCGAGACCGGGCTCGTGCTTTGGGGCGGCCTCGGCGAGGCACGGCTGGTGGGCTTCGTCACCCGGGTGGATCGGGATCTCGTCTTCGACGAGCGCGAGGCGCGCAACGTCGACGCCGGCGCGTCGAGCCGCTTCGGGGCCCTGGCCGCGGGGCGGCTCGGCCTCCCCGCCCGGCTCGACCTCCAGGGGAGCCTCACCTGGGCCGAGGCGCACCTCTCCCCCGCCGGCAGCGGCTTCTTCGATCTCGGCGAGGGCCCCCGGCTCCCCTACGTGCCGCGCTGGGTGGCGCGGGTGGACGCCACCGCCCGCCGGACGGTGGACGTCGCCGGCGAACGCCTCCCCGCGAGCCTCGCCCTCGGCGCCAACTGGATCGGGGCGAGGCCGCTCCCGCTGGGCGCGAGCTCCGACGCGGTGGCCACGGTGGACGTCGGCGGCAGGATCCGGTGGGGCGCCCTGGAGGCCGGTCTGTGGTTGACCAACCTCTTCGACGTCCGGTACCACGCCGCCGACTTCCACCACGTCTCGAACTTCGCCGGCGCGAGCGCGCCTTCGAGGGTGCCGGCGGCGCACTTCGCGGCCGCGCCGCCGCGGATGGCCATGGCTACCTTGGCCTGGATCCTCGACCCAGCGGAGGATGCTCCATGAGAGCCCCGTCGTACCTCTTCGCCGCCCTCGTGCTCCTCGTCGGCTGCGGCGACGCCGCCGTCACCGACGGGAGGGAGGTCGCCTTCACCCTCGCCGCGGAGTCGATGTCCGCCGGTGAAGGCGGCCCGCCGGTCATCGTCACCCGGACAGGCTGGACGGTGACGCTGGAGGAGGCCGCCGTCGCCATCGGGCCGGTCTACCTCCTCACCGAGCCTCCGCCCTCGGCGCGGCGCGGGCGCCTCCTCGACTGGATCGTGCCCAGGGCGTGGGCCCACTCGGGCTTCGAGCACTTCGACGGAGGCGAGGTCCGCGGCGAGTACCTGGGGCGCTTCGTGATCGACGCCGTCCGCCCCGGCCTGCAGGCGATCGCCGCCGCCCGCGGACTCGCGGGCCGGGTGCGCTCGGTGAACCTCGAGCTGCAGCCGCCAGCGGCGGACGCCCCCTCGCTCCGCGGCCACCAGGCGTTCGTCCGCGGGATCGCCGCCCGTGGCGACGAGACCATCCCCTTCGAGGGCGGCCTCGATCTCCCAGACGCCGGTGCGGGCCGCAAGGTGGCGGGGATCCCCGCCGACGTCGAGCTGGACGACGGCGTCACGGTGGTGATCGAGTTGCATCCGGAGCGGTGGCTCGCCGAGGCGGACTTTTCGGCGCTGCCCGCGCCGCCGGGCGGCGACGAGAGGCGGCGGATCGCCCCGGGCACCCAGCCGCACGACGCCTGGGCGCTGGGCGTGCGCGCCTACGGGACCTTCACCCTGCGAGGAGAGCGACCATGAGGCATTTCCTTCCGATCGTCGGCCTCGCCCTGGCCGCGGCGTGCGGAGACGCCGACGGCGAAGGGTCGATCGTGTTCCGGATCAGCGGCGAGGAGGCCGCGCACACCGGGTATCCCGTCCCCGGGGATCCCGATCTCGCCTTCGTGGACGGCTGGACCCTTCGCTTCGACAAGTACCTGGTCAGCGTGGGCAACCTCCGCCTCGAGGGCGCCGACGGCGAGACGGGCTGGGCGGGGAAGGACTCGGCGATCGTGGATCTGGTGGCGGGCGAGCCGGAGGTCTTCCGGATCGACGGCGTCGCGGCCAGGCGATGGGAGCGGTTCTCCTACGAGATCCTCCCCGCCTCCGCCGCGGCGGGGCGGATCGGGGTCTCCAACGCGGACGCGCAGCGGATGATCGCCGGCGGCTTCAACTACCTGATCGAGGGGACGGCCACGAAGGAGGGCAGGGACTTCCGCTTCTCGTGGGGTATTGCGAACCCCACCCGCAACCGCGACTGCATCGACGGCCAGGACGGCAGCCCGGGCGTCGTCATCCGAAACAACTCCGTGTCGAGATACGCGATCACGCTGCACCTCGATCACCTCTTCTACGACCACCTCGGCGATCACGACGACGCGGACATGCGCTTCGACGCCATCGCGGCCGTGGCCCGAGAGGTCGACGGCGTCCTCACCATCGCCTTCGACGATCTGGAGGCGCAGCGCCTCGCCGACCTGCGGGACGCGAACGGCGGGCCGCTCCTGGACGAGCACGGCGCGCGCATCGTCTACGATCCGTTCAGCGTCCCGCTCGACGATCCGAACCTGCGCTCGTACCTGCTCGCGGCGTCCCGATCCCAGGGCCGCTTCAACGGAGAGGGCTTCTGCGCGAACGTCGGATCGTAGGACCCGAAACTGCTCGAAATGTGGACGCTATGGCGTCCGACGTCGTACATTTGCCTCCGTGGCGTCCGTGAGAGGCCGCGCGGGGGCCCGACATCGGTCGGGAGGCTACGGCTGGTTGGAATGAACACAAAAATCCTTCTGATTGATGCGGACGAGCGCGCCCGTGCCCTCGTGTCGGGGCTCCTGCGCGCCCGGGGCTTCCAGGTGGTGGACGCCCGCTCCGGCGAGGAGGCGGACGAGGCGCTCGAGCGCGAGGCGATCTCTCTCGCGCTGGTGGACGCGTTGCTCCCCGACACCGAAGGCCTGGCCTGGATCCGTGCCCGCCGCGCGAGGGGCGACTCGACCCCGATCGTCTTCGTCGCCGCGGCGACCGGGAACCCGGTCTCCCACCACGAACTCGTCCGCGAGCTGGGCGTGGCCCACGTGCTCCAGAAGCCGATCTCACCCGAGGAGCTGATGAGCCGCGTGGTCGGGATGCTGGGCGAGCCCGCGCCCGGCGACGTCCCCGGCGACGGCATGGACTTCGAGGGGGAGCTGGGGAGACTCCGGGAGGCGTATCGGGAGGAGCTGCCCTCGCGCCTGGGCGAGCTCCGGGCGGCGGTGGAGGACGCGGCCCGGGCGCCGGAGGACGTCGAGGCGATCGGCGTCGCCCGGGATCTCGCCCACCGCCTCCGCGGCACGGCGGGATCCTACGGCTTCCTTCAGGTGGGCGAGGAGGCCGGCCGGATCGAGGAGCTGCTCCTGCAGGCGCGCAGCGAGGGGTACCTCGGCGAGGGGCAGATCCGCGCGGCCCGAACCGCGCTCGACCAGGCGGTGCGAGCGGTGCGGGCGAGCCCACAAAGCGTGCACTCCACCCCCTACAACTCGCTGGCTCGGGTCCTGGTGGTCGACGACGACCTGGGTTTCCTCGCGCTGATCCGGGAGATGGGGAGGAGCCTCCTGGTGGAGGTGATCGGCGCGCCCTCCGCCTCCGAGGCCCTCGACCTGGCGCAGGCCTGCGAGCTGGACGCGGTCTTCATCGACGCACACCTCTCCGCCGGCGACGACGCCTTCGAGCTCGGTCGCGCCCTGCGGGCGATCCCCGGCAAGGAGAACCTCCCCCTCGCCATCGTCAGCGTCGATCTGGGGATGGAGAACCGCGTCGCGGCCGCCCACTCCGGCGCGTCGATCTTCCTGCCTAAGCCGCTCTCGAGCCAGCAGTTCGAGACGGCGGTCCGGCACCTGCTCGCGGAGAAGAAGGAGTCGCTCCCCCGCATCCTCGTGGTGGACGACGATCCGGACTTCGCCAAGCAGGTGGGCGCGATCCTCGAGGCGGACGGGATGGCGGTGAGCGCCCTCGACGACGTCGCCACCATGCTCGAGGCGCTCACGCAGGATCCGCCCGACCTGCTCCTGCTCGACATGGATATGCCCGGCATGTCCGGCATCGATGCCTGCCGGCTGGTGCGGATGACGCCGGACTGGCAGGACATCCCCATCCTCTTCCTCACCGCGCAGACGGGGGTCGACGCCCGGATCGCCGCGTTCGAGGCGGGGGCCGACGACTACCTCGCCAAGCCGGTGGTGCCCCAGGAGATCCGCACCCGCGTGCGCCTGCGGCTGGAGCGAAACCGCCTCCTGCGCGAGCGCTCGGATCGGGATCCCCTCACCGGCCTCCTCAGCCGCCGCGCGCTCTTCGAGGTGCTCCCCGCCCGGTGCGCAGAGGCGCGGCGCCACGGGCGGCCCCTCTCCATCGCCCTCCTCGATCTGGACTTCTTCAAGCGCGTCAACGATCGCCACGGGCACCTGGTGGGCGATCGGGTGCTGATGCGGCTGGGGCGGCTCCTCGCCGGGAGGTTCCGCGTGGAGGACATCCGGGGGAGGTGGGGCGGCGAGGAGTTCCTGGTGGCCTTCCCGGGCGAGACGCCCTCGACGATCCGGGGCGTCCTCGAGAGGGTGCTCTCGGAGTTCTCCCAGGTGCCGTTCTACGACGAGCGCGGCGAGTCGTTCACCTGCAGCTTCAGCGTCGGCATCGCCGGCGCCCCCGACGACGGTGGCTCGGTGGACACGCTCATCCAGACGGCGGATCGCCGGCTCTACGACGCCAAGCGCGCGGGGCGGGCCCGGATCGTGGCCGAGGGCTGATCGCCCGCGCCTTGGCTCTCCCGTCCGACCGATGATCGCCGCGGGGAGGGGGTGCGTCCTCGCGTGCAGCGGGGATCCGCCGCGTGTTGCAGGGAGGCGCGTGCGATCCCCACCTTCGACCGGGGGCTCGTCGCGCTCGGGGGCTTTGGCGATCCATGACCGTGTTGCCGATCGATCCCCTGGTGCATCCCGCCAGGGTGTCGAGGCATGCCACCGCGTCGCGGCGGCTGCGCTTGGAGGTGCCGTCGCTCCGCGGGGATCCCTGGCTCGCCCGGCGGCTGGAGCGCAGCTTGCGGGCGCTGCCCGGCGTGGTCGACGCGCGGGCGGATCCGCGCAGCGGCAGGCTGCTCGTCCGCTACGAGCGCGGCGCGCCGCTCCTCGAAGGGCTCCGCGAGGAGCCGGAAGATCCCCCGCCGGGTCGGGCCGATCACCCCGCCGGGGATCGGCGAAGACCCCCCTGGCACTCGATGGCGATCGACGACGTCCTCGTGGTCCTGGGAACCACGAGTGAAGGGCTGCCCTGGCGGGAGGCCCGGGCGCGGCTGCGGCAGGTCGGGCGCAACGCGACCGAGACGGCGGCCTCGCGTTCGCCGCTGTCGATCCTGGGGGAGCAGGTCGCCAACGTGCCCATGGCGCTGCTGTTGGGATCCGCGGGGCTCTCTGCCCTCCTCGCGGAGGCGGTGGAGGCGACGGCGATCCTCGCCGTGGTGGGCCTGAACGCGGCGATCGGGTACCGCATCGAGCGCAAGAACGAGGACATCCTCTCCTCGTGGCGGAAGCTCGAGGCCGGGACCGTCGACGTGGTGCGGGGCGGCGTCCGCGCCTCCGTCTCGGCGCTCGAACTCGTCCCCGGCGACGTCCTCGTGTGCGCGGCCGGCGACACCGTCCCGGCGGACGCGCGGGTGATCGAGTCGAAGCGCCTCGCGTGCGACGAGTCGGCGCTCACCGGCGAGAGCGAGGCCCGACCCAAGGCGGCGGCCCCTGTCGACGCCCGGGCGCCGCTGGCGGAGCGGAGCTCCATGATCTTCGCCGGGACCACCGTGGTCTCGGGGCGGGCCCGGGCCGTGATCGTCGCCACCGGCGCCGCCACGGAGGCGGCCCGGGTGCGGGCCCTCGTCGAGGAGGAGGCGGCGCCGCGTCCCCCCCTCACCCGCCGCCTCGAGTCGCTCGGCAACCGGCTCGCCGCGGCGTCGATCGTGGCTTCCGCCGTGTCGGCGGCGGCGGGGATCGCCAGGGGACACGGCGCGGTACGGGTGGTTCGGGACGCCGTCGCCCTCGGCGTCGCCGCGATCCCGGAGGGCCTGCCGCTGGTGGCGACCGCGGCGCTCGTGCGCTCGATGCAGCGTCTCCAGGATCACGGGATGATCGTCCGCCGCCTGGCCGCCGCGGAGGCGCTCGGGACGGTCACCGTGATCTGCGCGGACAAGACGGGGACCCTCACCCGCAACGAGATGAGGCTCGAGCAGCTCGTGCTGCCCGGCGGCCCCGTCGATCCGCGGAAGGTGCGCGCGGATCCCGAGCGGGTGCTCGAGGATCCTGCGACGCTGCTGCTCGCGGCGGGCGTGCTCAACAGCGACGTGGAGCTGGTGCCGCGCCGGGGGAGGGCGCCGGGCATCGCCGGCAGCTCCACCGAGCGGGCGCTGGTGGAGGCCGGGCGAAGGGCGGGCCTCGATCCGGAGCGGCTCTTTCGCGCCTTTCCGAGGCTGCGGCTGTGGGAGCGGCGGGAGGACGTGCTCTACGTGATGAGCCAGCACGACGGGCCGTCGGGCAGGCTCGCGGTGGTGAAGGGCGCGCCGGGGCAGGTGCTCGGCCTCTGCGATCTCGATCCGCGGGAGCGGGGGTGCCTCGAGCGGGAGAACGAGGCCCTCGCCTCCGAGGGCCTGCGCGTCCTCGCCTTCGCCTGGCGACGGCGGGACGACGGCGAGGCGCAGCCGACGAGCGGCTTCGAGTTCCTCGGCTTCGCCGGCCTGCGGGATCCCCTGCGTGAGGGGGCCGCCGAGGCGATCGCCGACGCCCGGGACGCGGGCATCCGCACGGTGATCCTAACGGGCGATCAGCCGCGCACCGCGGAGGCGATCGCGCGGGAGCTGGGCGTGGGCGGCGGCACCCTCCTCGCGCGGGATCTGGAGGAGCTGGACCCCGGCGAGCTGCAGCGGCGCCTCGATCGCACTGCCGTCCTGGCGCGGGTCACGCCGGAGGACAAGCTCGAGGTGGTGCGCCTACTCCAGCGGCGGGGCCAGATCGTCGCCATGGCGGGAGACGGGATCAACGACGCCCCGGCGCTGAAGGCGGCCGACGTCGGCGTCGCGGTGGGGGCCAACGCCACCGACATCGCCCGGCAGGTCTCCGACCTGGTGATGGCGGGGGAGGATTTGCGCAGCATCCTGGTGGCGGTGGGCGAGGGCCGGATCGTGCAGGACGACATCCGGCGCAGCCTGCGCTTCCTCGGGGCCACCAACCTTTCGGAGATGGCGCTCGTGGTCGGCGCGTCGATCGTCGGGGCGCCGCCGCCGCTCTCCGCCCTCGACCTCCTGTGGATCAACCTCCTCACCGACACGCTGCCTGCCCTCGCCCTCGCCCTGGAGCCCGGCGATCCGGAGGTGCTCGATCGCCGGCCGGCCCGGCCCGACGAGCCCCTCCTCGGCGGCCCGGAGCTGCGGCGCACCTTGCGCGACGGCGGGATCCTGGCGGCGGTGGGGGCCGTGGCGATGGCCGCCTCCGGCAGACCCATGGTCTTCGCGGCGCTCCCGGCGGCCCAACTCGGCTACGCGCTGGCGTGTCGCGCGTCCCGTCGCGAGCGGGGCGTGCGCCCGACGAGAGAGGCGCTGGAGGCGAGGGCCCAGGCGGATCTCCGCTTCGCCGGGATGGTCGGCGGCGCCATCGGGCTCCACCTTTTCGCCCTGACGGCGCCGTGGACGAGGCGGCTCCTCGGGCTGCCGCGCCCTTCACCGCGGGTGCTCGGCGCCTTCGCCGCTGGCTCCGCCTTGCCGTGGCTCCTGCGCGGGGTGCCCCCTGCCAGGGTGATCGTGTGCCGCGGAGGGGCGGGCAGGCGGTCGCTCCCAACCCCATCTTCGCCTGCGTGAGGAGGGGGAGATGAAGTTCCACTGGCAGTCGTTCCTGCTGGGGTACGGCGCCGGCGCGGGAACGGTGATGTTCGCGAAGCACCTGCGGCCCCTGCTGCTCGAGGTGGCCACCGCCGGGTACCGCTTCGTGGACGCGCTCGCCGCCCGCGCGGCGATGAAGCAGGAGGATCTCGAGGACCTCTTCGCCGAGGCGAGGGCGAGGGCCCGCGGGCACGGCCCGGCGCCCACCGAGACGCGTTGACGAGGATCGGAGGGGCGATGCGCGTCATGTACGTGGTCTTCCGCACCTGGGGCCGGATGCGGATGCGGATGGGTTGCCTGCGGTACGAGCGCGAGGCGGCCACGGCCCTGGCGGCTGCCCTCGCGGCCCTGCCCGGGATGGACACGGTCGAGATCCGGCCGTTCACGGGGAGCATCTTGACGATTCACGATCCCCTCGAGCTGCCCGCGTCCCGGATCGTGGAGGTGGCCAAGGAGCGGATGGGGGTCACCCACGTGGTCTTCCCCGGCGAGGAGCGGCCCGCCAAGGTGGAGCGCGCCATGGTGCAGGAGGCGATTCGCAGCGGGAGCCGGGTGGCCCGGGCGGCCACGCGCTTCGTCGAGGAGGTGGACCTCGACGTCCTCCGGGCGTCGAACGGGAGCGTGAATCTCGGCACCCTCGCGGCGCTCGGCTTCGTCGGCCTCGGGGCGATCGACTTCTTCGGGTCGGGGAAGCTGAAGCTGCCGCCGTGGCACGAGCTGTGGTGGCGCGCGTACCGGACCTTCACCTCCACCGAGGATCGGGTGATCGAGAAGGCCCGCGAGTCGTTCGACGAGGAGATCGCGTCGTTGGAGGCCGACGGCCTCTAGGCCCGGCCTCACTCGATCTCGATCACCACCGGCGCGTGGTCGGAGGGCAGCTTCCCCTTGCGCTCCTCGCGGTCGATGAAGCCGCCCCGCACCCGTTCCGCGAGGGGGCGGGTGGTGAGGATCAGGTCGATGCGCAGGCCCCGGTTCTTGGGGAAGCCCAGCATCCGATAGTCCCACCAGGAGTAGAGGCCAGCGGCGTCCTGGTGGATCCGGAAGGCGTCCACGAGGCCCCAGTCCATCACCTTGGCCAGCGCGGCGCGGGACGCCGGGTGGAAGAGGGTGTCGCCCTCCATCGCCGCCGGATCGTAGACGTCCCGCGCCTCCGGGGCGACGTTGAAGTCCCCGCAGATCGCCAGCGGCCGGGACGGATCGCAGTTCCTGTCCAGGTAGGCGCGCAGGCGCTCGAGCCAGCGGAGCTTGTACTCGTACTTGTCGCTCCCGACCTCGCCGCCGTTGGGGACGTACACGCAGAGGACGCGGATGCCCCGCACGGTGGCGGCGATGAAGCGCGCCTGGGGATCGTCCTCGCCGTCGCCCAGGCCGATCGCGACGTCCTCGAGGGGATCCTTGGAGAGGATGGCCACCCCGTTGTAGGTGCGCTGGCAGTTGCCGGCGAGGCGGTAGCCGGTCTCCTCGAGCGCGAGCGCCTCGAGGCCGCTGGCCTCGATCTTCAGCTCCTGCAGGCAGAGGACGTCGGGCTGGTGCTTCGCGAGCCATGCGACGAGGCGATCGCGCCTGGCGCGGACCGAGTTGACGTTCCAGGTGGCGAGCAGCATGGGCGTCCTTTCGGAGGGCGTCAGCGGCGGGTTCCCTTCCCGGCGGGCGCCTTCGGCTTGCGCCGCGGCGGCCGGCGGCCGTCATTGTCCCCCAACCGGGAGGGCGAAGGGGAAAAAGGGCGCGCGCGCTCGGGGAAGCGCCGATCGCCGCCTTCGGCGAAGGGCTGGCGCGCCGGACGGAAGGGCCGATCGTCGTCGGCGGCAAAGGGCTTGCGCGCCGGTCGGAAGGGTCGATCGCCGCCTTTGGCGAAGGGCCCGCGCGCGGGCCGGAAGGGCCGCTCGCCTCCCTCGGCCTCGGGGCCTCGTGGAGAGGTGTCGCTCCTTCGCACCGACCGCTTCGCCGCGGGACGGGCGGAGGGTGCCACCCGGGGCGGGCGCTCGAAGGAGGGGATCCCGCCGGGCGCCTCGGAGACGCGGAGCCGCTCGATGCGGATCGAGGGATCCTTCTCGTCCGGCCGGCCCGCCGCCGCCTCGAACGCCTCCACCGCGTGGGGCGCGATCTGGAACCGGCTCTCTCGATCGAGGATCTGGATGCGGCCGATCTCCCGGTTGGAGATGCCGCCCCGGCGGCAGATGATCGGCACCAGCCAGCGGGGATCCGCGTTGGCGGCCCGGCCGACGTTCATGCGGAACCACGCGCCGCCCGCGCCGTCGCCGAACGACGGACGGCCGCGCGCCGGACGCTGCACGCCGAAGGGCGTGCCCGCGCGCTCCGACGCCCACGCCTTGGGCGCGGTGGCCCGGGAGCCCTTCGCCTTCGGGTCGGCGGCCTCTCGCTCCAGGGCGGCGGCGGTCAGGGGCAGCTCCTCCGGCGCCGGCCTGCGCGCCCGATGCTCCTTCACCAGCCCCGCCACCAGCTCCTCCGCGGGGCGCTCGGCGAGGAGCCGCTTCGCCACCTCCCGATCGTCGGGGGCGGGATCGTGACCCGATCCGAGGAGGTCCTGCAGCAGGCGCTCCTGATCGAGGGCGCGGATCTCCTCGAGGGAGGGGAGCGGCGTGAAGTGCGGCCGCACCTTGGAGAGCTTCAGGAGGCGCTCGGCGCTGCGGCGCTTGCCGACCGGCGAGAGCACCACCGACACGCCCTTGCGCCCGGCGCGGCCCGTGCGGCCGCTGCGATGCTGCATCACCTGGGCGTCGATGGGGAGATCGGCGTGGATCACCAGGGAGACCTCGGGGAGGTCGAGGCCGCGGGCCGCCACGTCCGTGGCCACGAGGACCTTCGCCCTGCCGTCGCGCAGCGCCTTCAGGGCGCGGGTGCGCTCCGCCTGGGAGAGCTCGCCCGACAGCGCCACCGCCTCGAAGCCGCGCTCGGTCAGGCTGGCGCTGAGCCGGGCGACGCCCTCGCGGGTGGCGCAGAAGACCAGCGCCCGAGGGGCGTCGTGGAAGCGGAGCAGGTTCACCACCGCCAGCTCGATCTCTCGAGCGGCGACGAGGTGGGCGCGGTACTCGATGTCCTGGTGCGCGACCTCGGGGGAGGTGGCGGCGATCCGGTGGGCGTCGCGCTGGTAGCGCCGCGCCAGCTCGTCGATCTCCCTGGGGAGCGTCGCCGAGAAGAGGAGGGTGCGGCGCTCCGTCGGCGCGTCTTGCAGGATCCGCTCGAGCTCGTCGCGGAAGCCCATGTCGAGCATCTCGTCGGCCTCGTCGAGGACCACCGACCCGAGGCCCGAGAGGTCGAGGGTGCCGCGCTCGAGGTGATCGCAAAGGCGGCCGGGCGTCCCCACCACCAGGTGCGCGCCGTCCTGCAGCGCGCGCTGCTCACGGCGGAAGTCCATCCCGCCCACGCAGGAGGCGACCCTCCCGCCGGCGGGCCCGAAGAGCCACTGCAGCTCCCGTTGCACCTGCAGCGCCAGCTCGCGGGTGGGCGCGACCACCAGCGCGAGCGGCCGCTCGCCCTCGCTCGACTCGATTCCCTCGAGGAGCGCGCCCCCGATGGCGAGGCCGAAGGCGACGGTCTTGCCGGAGCCGGTGCGGGAGGAGACGAGGAGGTCTCGATCCCGGGCGTCGGCGGTGAGCACCGCCTCCTGGACCGGCGTGGCCTCGTCGAAGCCGCGGGCGGCGAGGGCCTGTCGAAACGAAGGGTGGATGTCGAGGTCGGAGAACTTCATCGCGCGCTCTGTATCGGAAGCGGGGCCGGGTGGGAAGCGAAGGCGCAGGCGGCGGCGCAGATCCCTCCTCCGCGGCGAAGGGGGTGAGGAAGTGGAACCCGCGTCGACCGCTCGCAAATCCCGGCGGGGCCCTCGGCGCGCGCCGGGCCGATCGCCGGGCGGGCGACGTGCGGATGCGCCGGGGCGCCTCCGCACGGCCCGGGCGCTGCACCCGTTGGCAAAACCTCGCGAACCCGGGGCATGGCGCCCGAGGTGGCATGCGAATTGCGCTGGGGCGCGTCCGCTCAGCCCGGGCGCTGCACCTTCACCGGCGCCTCGCGGGCGGACGGGAGATCGGTCTGCCTCGCCTGCTCGCGATCGTCCGGGCGCCCTCCGGGAGGGCCGAGCCTGCGGACGTGGACCACCAGGGGGGCGGGCGCCGGCTTGCCGCGCCTGGGCCCGCGATCCGCGGGCCGCCGGGCTCCACCTTGGCGATCCCCCCGTTCCTCGCGGCGGGGCCGGTCGAAGCCGCGGCCCGCGCCCTCGGGTCGGGGGCGATCGAAGCGATGCCCGTCTTCGCGTGGAACGCGATCGAAGCGGCGGCCCGCGTCGTCTCGTAGGGGCCGATCGTGGCGGCGGCCCGCCTCGCCTCGCCTGGAGTGGTCGACGCGCTCCCCGGCGGCATCCCGGCGGCGACCGAAGGGATGTCCGCCGTCGTCCCGGCGCGGGCGCTCGAAACGGATGCCCGCATCGCCCGCGCCGCCGGAGCGCGGCGCGTCGATCCGCCCGCCGCCGTAGGCCTGGCCGGCGCGGGGCGCTTCCTCCTCCCGGCGGGGCCGCTCGGGGCGCGGCGCCTCCCGGGGCTCGAAGTCGGGCGTCAGCTCCCGCCGCTCGTAGGCCCTCCAGATCTCGCGGGCGTCGCCGGCCCTGCCGTGCAGGCTGCGATCGAGGCCGGCAAAGAAGTGCCGCAGGTTCTCCAGGTCGCGGCGGAAGTAGCAGGCCGCCTGGTTGTTCGCCGCGGCGGCGATCGTCTGCGGAAAGTCGATGATGGTCGGCCCCTCCGCCCCCAGGAGCACGTTGTAGGGGGACAGGTCGCCGTGGATCAGATCGCAGCAGAGCATCTTCACCACCTGCGCGCGCAGGTCGGCGTAGAGGGCCGCGGCCTCGGCGGGCCGGATGCCCGCGTCGATGAGGCGCGGGGCGGGGTGCCCGTCGGCGCCGGTCACCAGCTCCATGAGCAGCACGCCCTCGTAGAACATCACCGGGGTGGGCACCCGCACGCCGGCGGCGTGCAGCTTGTAGAGCGAGTCGGCCTCCGCCGACTTCCACGCCTCCTCGGCGGCGGCCTGGCCGAACCGCGAGCCCTTGTCGATGGCGCGCTGGGTGCGGGAGTTTCTCACCCTCCTGCCTTCGGTGTACCCCGCGTTGTTCTTGAAGTTGCGGCTGCTGCGCTCCTTGTAGATCTTGGCGGCGACGAGGCGGCCCTCGTGGACGACGAGCCAGACGTCTGCCTCTTTTCCGCTCTTGAGGCGAGATACGACTTCGTCGATGACACCGTCGGCGAGGAGGAGTTCGAGGGGATCGTTCATGCTGTCGGGGACTGGCGCCCGGGGAGGCGCGTCGACTTCGTCTCCTTGGGGAGAGGCCTGTGGCCCGGGCTTATAGCCGGTTTTCGGTCGGTGTCGAAGGGGGTTCGAGGCCGGCGGCCGCCTCGAGCTCCCGGGCGATCGCCTTCACCAGCTCCCGTCCGCGCTCCAGGCGGAACGGGATGGAGACCGGCTTGCGGGGGAGCCTCTCGCCGAGCCTGCCGAGGATCCTCGACCCCCTGGCGGCCCGCCTGGCGGCTGTGGCCGCGCCGTCGAGGATCGGCCGCGCCTCCACGGCCCGCAGCCGCTCCACCACCATCTGCTCCTCCGGCGAGAGCGCCTCCGCCTCCACGGCGTTGGCGAGGACCGCTTCCACCGAGAGCCCCCTGCCGCGCAGCTTCGCGGCGAGCTCCAGGGCCTCGTTCATGGGCAGCTCCTCGGGGAGCGTCACCACGGCGCAGGCCGTGAGCGCGTGGTCGAGCAGCATGCGCTCCATCGACTCGCACAGCGCCCGCACCGGCCCGGCGAGGAAGATGCGCTTGCCCACGAAGGGCGCCTCCAGCATCCCCACGGCGTGGCCGGAGGCAGGTAGGTCGACGATCACGTGGTCCCAGCGGGGGTTGCCGTCGGCGCCTCGCTCCTCCACCAGCTTCGAGATGGCGTAGAGGAGGCCCATCTCCGCGAAGGCCGGCGCGGCCCGGAAGAACCGGCTCACCGCCGGCTGCTTGAACACGAGGTCGACGATCCCGGGGAGGCGGATCTTGTCGGAGAGGTAGGCGCGCAGGCCGTCCTCGGCCGTGAGCACCGCGAGGTGGATCCCCTCGCCGATGGGCCTGGGGGCGTGGCTGCCCTTGCCCCCGTCCAGCAGGGGGGCGACCGAGGAGGGGCCCTCGATCTCGCAGACCACCGCCCGCCTGCCCGCACGGGCCGCCACCACGGCGAGCGCCGCGGCGACGGTGGTCTTGCCGACCCCGCCCTTTCCGGTGACCAGCACGAGCCTTCTCGCCAGGAGCCGTTCCAACGTCGCTGCCTTCTCCAAGAGGTCGGGCCGAGAAACCGCGGGCCACGCCGGAAAATCCCGGACGGGGCGCCTCGTCGCCCCTGGCAGGATAATCTGCCGCGACATGGACCTCACGCCTTTCTCCATCCCCTTCGCCGAGACCACGCCCTTCGGCGAGCTCGTCGCCGTCCACCTACCGCCGGGCCTGGACGACGAGGTGCCGGCGGAGGTGCTCGGAGGGCTCTTCCCCGAGGAGCGGGCGATCGCGGAGGAGGCGCGGCGGCGGCGGCGGATCGAGTGGTGCGGCGGGAGGCTCGCCCTCCGCCTCGCCACCGAGAGGCTCGGCGTCGCCCCGGGGCCGGTGCTGCGAGGGGAGCGGGGAGAGCCGCTCCTGCCGGAGGGCCTCACCGCGAGCGTCTCCCACAAGCGGCGCATCGCCGCGGCGCTCGTCGCCCGGGCGGGCCAGGGCACCGTGGGCCTGGATCTGGAGGAGCTCGAGCCCGCCCGGATGTCCATCGCGCCGAGGGTGCTGCGGCCCGAGGAGGAGGAGGAGGTCTTCGCGCTTCCGGAGGATCGGCGGTGGCGATCCCTCGCCACCCGCTTCGCCGTGAAGGAGGCGGTCTACAAGGCCCTCCACCCCCACGTGCGCCGCTACGTGCGCTTCTCGGAGGCGTCGGTGCGGCTGGAGCCCGGCGCCGAACCCGAGGTGTCCCTCCACCTCGAGGGAGGGGAGGGACCCTTTCGGCTCGAGGCCCGCGCCGAAGCGCGGGCCGGGCACCTGATCGCGTCGGTGCGGATCAGTTCACCGTCACGGTGAGGGTCTGGCAGACCGGGGTGGTCCCGTCGTCGACACAGAGCTCGAAGGTGGTGGTCTGGCGCACCACCACGTCGAGGGAGCCCACCGGCGGCGCGTTGCGCTCGGCGCGGAAGGTGCGGTTGGAGAGGCCGCCCGGGACCGGGGTCAGGCCCGGGTTGAGCATGAAGCCCTCCGTTCCCGACGTGTTCTGGTAGCCGATGCTGGCGTGCTCGCCGTCCGCCCGAGGCTGCCTGTCGGCGATGCCCGACTCTCCCCACATGGTCCCGTACCGGAACTCGAACGAGCCGGACTCGAAAGCGACCAGGTTGAAGCTCATGTCGGTGGCATCGCCCTCGAGGAACAGGATGAGCGGATCGATCGTCCGGTTCCACTGCAGGATGATGTGGGGATCCACGGGGTCGAGATCGTTCAGCGCTCCGAAGATTCCGGTCTCCGGCCAAGCCCAGGCGCTGTCGATGTACAGGTCGGACCAGAACGGAGCGATGTGCGCGTACGAGTCGGTGGTCGACGGCAAGCCGACCGGATCGAAGGTCTCGAAGACGCCGGGGCCCGGATCGAAGCTCACGAAGCCGTTCACGTAGATTCGCGCGCTCGTCCGGGGAACGCCTTCGTACGGGAACGCGAAGTTGCCTCCCGGGATCGAGAATTCGATGCAGCCCTCGTCCAGGGGGGAGGCGGTGCTGCAGGCGTTGGGGAGGAGCTGAAGGCCCATGGTCCGGACGTCGAGGAAGGGGGCGTTCGCCGCGGGCACCTCGACCATGCCCTCGAGGTAGACCGTGCCGCCGGTGGTGTTCCAGTCGAGGGTCACGACGCTGCCCGCGGTCACCGTCGGGGTCTGGGTGGAGAAGTCGATGATGCCCGTACCGGGCGCCTGCACCTGCACCTGCGCGTCGGCGGTGTCCTCGTCGCCGGCGGCGTTCTTCACCGTGACGCGGTAGGTGGTCGCGGCAGCCGGGAAGACGACATGGGTGCCGCTCGCCGCCGCCGCCGGCGTCGAATCCTCGAAGAGCGGGGCGCCGGAGACCGAGCCCCCGACCACCGTGTGGATGGTGACGGAGACACCGCCCGTGGAAGCCCACTCCAGCACCACGCCGGCGGGGTCTCCCGGCGTGTAGGTGGAGGGCGTCGCGGTGAACGAGGTCACCTCCGGCAGCTCCACCACCTCCAGGGTGCGCGTCGCCTCCACCGGATCCTTGCCCGGCGTGGTGGCGGTCAGCGTGAACACGTAGGTGCCGGCGGCGTCGAACTGCAGGTCGATGGAGCCGTCGAGGGGATCGGCGGCGCTCACGTCGTAGTCGTTGTCCGCGTCGTCCTCGAGGGCGAGGGTGGGGACGACGCCGTCGGCGTCCTCGGTGACCACCCAGCGGAAGGTCACCGGCGCGCCCACCGAGGCGATGGCGGGGGTGATGGTGAAGGACTCGATGATCGGTCCGCTCGTGACGAGGAAGGGCTCCAGGTCGCTGCGGGTGGCGCCCGAACCGTTGGCGGCCTCGAGCTGGAAGCCGGTGGCGCCCTCGGGGACCTCGCCCTCGCAGCCGCCGACGGCGAGCTGGCCCGCGTCGGCGGCGACGCAGACCTCCTCGCCGGCGTCGTCGAGGACGCGGACGGCGGTGGCGCCGGTGGTGGTCCAGGTGAAGGAGACGGTGGAGCCCGGCGCGCCCTGTGTGGCGGAGAGCTCGAACGAGTCGACGACCGGGGGACCAACCGCGACCTCCACGCTCGCGGTCGCCTCCTCCTCGAGGGCGTTGTCGGCCCGGAGCACGAAGGTGGCGGAGGAGGCCAGGGTCTGGACCAGGGTGTCGGCCGCTTCGAGATCCTCGGCGACGACGGCGCCGTCCCTCTCGAGGACGACGGAGGTGGCGTTCTCGGTCGCCCACGAGAGCGCGAACTCGTCGCCCGCCCCGACGAGGAGGTGGGTGGAGGTGAAGCTCGCGATCGTGGCGGGGTGCATGCCCGTGACCACGAGCTCGGCCTCGTCGGTCCCGGCGTCGTTGGTGGCGATCAGCGTGAAGGTGGTGGTCTCGAAGATCGTCTGCTCGGTGAAGCCCTCCTTGGCGGGCAGCGACACCGGCGTGGGGATCCCCGACACGCGGAGCTCGAGGCCGGTGACGCCGCCGTCCACCTGCCAGGCGAGGGTGATGGAGATCGGGTCGCGGGCGTCGAAGATTTCGGGGTCGGCGGTGAAGGAGCGGATCGACGGGGCGCCCGAGACGTTCACCTTGGCGTCCGCGGAGGAGGTGACGCCGGCGCGGGTGGCGGTGAGGCGGAAGGTGCCGCCGGCGCCCACCGGCGCCGGGATCTCGCCCGAGGCGAGCCCGCCGGCGACGTCGAAGTCCCAGCCGTCGAGGTTCGAGAGCTGGATCGACTCGGCGCCCGCGGTCTCCCACGAGAGCTGGACCATCTGGCCCTTGGCCACCGGTCCGGCGGCGTCGGTCTCGAAGGCGATCACCTTGGGGGCGACCTCGACCTTCCTGGACTCGCTGGCGTGGCCGCCGGGGCCCTCGGCCTCGAGGAGGTAGACGGTGCCGTCGGTGGGGGAGATGCTCTGGCTGCCGGAGAAGGTGGAGGTCTCCTCGAATACGACCATGTCGTCGGCGTAGAGCACGATCCGGTCGGCGCCCTCGACCTCCCAGGAGAGGGTGGCGGAGTCGCCGTACTCGATCCGGTTCGGGGCGTCGAAGGTGATCTTCGGCGCGTCGTCACCCTCCACGACGACCTTGGCGGTCCGGGTGACCTCACCTTCGTCGTTCTTCGCCGTCAGGGTCCAGGTGGTGGTGGCCTGGGGCTGGAGCTGGGCGGAGCCGGAGAGCTTGCCGGTGGTGTCGACCTCGCCGCCGTGGTCGTCGACGATGGTGACGGAGGTGGCGCCCTCCGTCGTCCAGGTGAGGGTCACCGACTCGCCCGGCTGGATCGAATCGGAGGAGACCGAGAGCGATGCCGTGGGTGCGCCGCCCTTCGGCTCGTCGGGCTTGGGATCGTCCGACCCGCAGGCCGCGACGAGGCCGACCG
>Ga0180220_1000464_pt1 | contig 44253 bp, 38 predicted proteins | sample eDN5th37CBELigBY_FD_151335 | JGI IMG/M metagenome (GOLD analysis project Ga0180220, IMG submission 151335) | Enriched backyard soil microbial communities from Emeryville, California, USA - eDNA 5th pass 37_C BE-Lig BY (version 2) (version 2) | ecosystem: Environmental > Terrestrial > Soil >... | reverse complement strand
CACCCGCTCGCGCCGCGCGCAGTGGAAGGCCGAGGCCCCGAAGCTGGTCAAGACCGTCGAGAACGGCAAGGTCGTCTACAGCCGCCCCCACCACGCGAAGGTCGTGACCGACTCGCAGGGCACCGAGCTGTTCCTCGAGTACAAGGGCCGCAAGGTCGCCGACGTCTGATCCGCGCCTGCGGCACGACGTGACCGACGTCATTCCCGAGCGCGAAGCGCTCACCGAGAAGCTCGGGGTCGAGATCGACCCCGAGCTTCTTTCGCTCGCCCTCACCCATCGCTCGTACTCGTACGAGCACGGCCAGATCCCGCACAACGAGCGCCTCGAGTTCCTCGGCGACTCGGTGCTCGGACTCGCCGTCACGGTGCGCCTGTTCACGCAGCATCCCGACCTCGACGAGGGCTCGCTCGCGAAGCGACGGGCCGCCGTCGTCTCGACGGTCGCGCTCGCCGAGGTCGCGCGCGGCATCGGGCTGGGCGAGCACATCCTCCTCGGCCGTGGCGAGAACATGACCGGCGGCCGCGACAAGGACTCGATCCTCGCCGACACGATGGAGGCGCTCATCGGCGCCACGTACCTGTCGGCGGGTGCGGATGCCGCGACCGCGCTCGTGCTTCGGCTGGTCGGCCCGCTCCTCGACGACCCCGAGCGCTACGGCGCGGCGATCGATCCGAAGACGAGTCTGCAGGAGCTCGCCGCGAGCACCGGCCGCACGCCGCCGTCGTACTCGGTCACCGCTGAGGGCCCGGATCACGACCGCACCTTCACCGCGACCGTGAAGGTCGGCGACTTCACCGCCGAAGGAACCGGCTCGAGCAAGAAGCAGGCCGAGATGGCGGCCGCGCTCACCGCGTGGAAAGAGCTCAGCGGGCGTGCCTGAGCTTCCCGAGGTCGAGGTCGTCCGATCCGGCCTCGCGCCCGCGGTCACGGGTGCGACGATCGTCGGCGTCACGGTGCTCGACGAGCGGGCGCTGACGCGGCATCCGGGTTCCGCCGCCGACTTCGAGGCCCGCCTGACGGGCCGCACCGTGCGCGCCGCCGGCCGACGCGGCAAGTTCCTGTGGCTCGCGCTCGAACCGGCGGACGACGCGCACGCGCCGGCGAGCGAGGCCGTCGTGGGGCACCTCGGCATGAGCGGGCAGCTCCTGCTGCGTCCTGCGGGTGCCGCACCCGAGCGCCACGAGCGCATCCGGTTCGACATCCACCATCCCGAGCACGGCGAGCTCGCGGTCGTGTTCGCCGACCAGCGCACGTTCGGCTCGCTCGCGATCGACGAGCTGATCCCGACGCCGGATGCCGCGCCCGGCGGTCACGGGTGGGGCGAGGCATCCGTCCCGCGCCAGGTGTCGCACATCGCGCGCGATCCGCTCGATCCCGCTTTCTCAGACGCCCGGTTCCGCGCGCTGCTCGCGCGCAAGGACTCGGCGATCAAGCGCGTGCTCCTCGACCAGACAGTGGTCAGCGGTGTGGGCAACATCTACGCGGACGAAGCCCTGTGGGCGGCGCGCCTCCATCCGGAGACCCCCGCGAAGGCGCTGTCGACCCGCGCCGTGAACCGGCTGCTCGCCGAGATCCGCGCGGTGCTCGAGAAGGCTCTCGCCGAGGGCGGCACGAGCTTCGACGCGCAGTACGTCAACGTGAACGGGCAGGCGGGCTACTTCGCCCACTCGCTCAACGCGTACGGCCGCACCGGCGAGCCGTGCCCGCGGTGCGGCCGTCCGATCGTGCGCGTGTCGTTCATGAACCGGTCGAGCCACTACTGCCCGCGGTGCCAGCGGATGCGGATGCCTCGGCCCCCGCGCGCGGCGTGAGCCGAGGCATCCGTCACACCGTCTTCTGCCAGTCCGCGATGTAGCGGGTGGACGTGAACCCCATCGCCTCGTTGATCGCGAGCATCGGGCGGTTCTCCTCGGCATTCCCCGTGACGATGCGCTCGCCCTCGGGGAACTGCTCCCGTGCGCGGATCAGCGTCTCGCACTTCACGAGCGCGCCGAGCCGGTGTCCGCGGTGCTCCTTCAGCACGAGCGTGTCGTCCTGGTCGATGGGCTTGCCCGGCACGCGGAAGCTCGACAGCTCGGTGAACGCGACGAGACGGCCGGACGCGATGTGCTGCGCCGCCCCGACGAGCCGCTCGTTGCCCGACCGGACGGAGATCTCCTCCATGCGGCGCACGCGCGCGGCGTCCCAGGCCTCCTCGTCCATCTCCATGTCGGCGGTGGGCGCATCCGTCGACATGCGCGCCTTCATCCACGCGTAGTCGTCGATCCACTCATCCGGCGTCGGCGACGTCCAGCTCACGTAGCGGTAGCCGGCGGATGCCTCGCGTGCATCCGCGAGCAGCGCGTCGAAGCCCTCGACGGGGCGGGTCAGGTCGAGCGTGCTGATCCGGTACACCTGCTCGAGCGCGTAGCCGAACGACAGCAGGAAGCGCGCGAAGCGGTCCTCGGGCATGGCGCCGGCGCCCGACCGGGGCACGAGCGTCTGCTCGGCGCCGGCCGGGTGCACGGTCATCGCCTGGAGGACGGTCCGACCGAACTCGCTCGCGCGTTCCTCGGCGAACGCCATCGCCGCACGACCGTACCCGCGTTCCCACGCCTCCGGCACGACCTCGACGCGGATCATCACCCGCCGAGAGCCCGGTTCGCGGGGCATGTCGAGCACGACGCGTCCGACGACCTCGTCCTCGGCGCGCACGAGCCAGCCGTGCAGCGCCACGTCGGTCTGCTCTGCCCATGTCGGCAGCACCTGCTGCGGCGCCGCGTCCAGCGCGTCTTCGCCGAAGAGTGCGGACGACACCCGGTTGCGCACGCCGACCATCGCGCGGAAGTCGGCAGCATCCGGGGCATCCGGATTCGCCGGTATCGGGATCGGCGTGATCGCGACGGTGACGCCCGTCCGGCTCACGCGAGGACCTTCTTCCATGCGCCCGCGTACGAGACGGGCACGAAGCCGATCGCCTCGTTGATGTCGAGCATGTGGCGGTTCTCCTCGGCGTTGAACGTCGACACGCGCGGCGATTCGGGCGCGATCTCGCGCCACCGCAGCAGGTTGGTGCACTTGATGATGACGCCCAGACGGTGACCGCGGTGCTCCTTCACGACGAGCGTGCCGAACTGCTGCGTCGCCGCCGTGGGGTCCTCGCCGATGACGAGCTCGTTGTACGCGACGATTCGGGCCGACGGCACGTGCTCGACGCACGCGACCGACACGGTCAGGCCCTGAGCGCGGAGGCGGGCGTCGCGCCGGCGCACGCGGTCGGCGTCCCACACCTCCTCCTCGATCACGAGACCGCCCGCGGGCACGTCCGTGGACATCCGCGAGATCACGTACGCGAAGCTGTCGATGTGCTCTTCCGGCGTCGGCGACGTCCACGTCACCACGCGGTAGTCGCCACCGGCTGCGGCGAGGGCCTCCGCCAGCATCCGCTCCACGAGGTCGAACGACCCGTGCAGGTCGAACGCGCTGTTGCGCTCCACCTGCTCGAGCGTGAACCCGTTCGCGAGGTGGAACACCGTCTGCGGATCGTCGGCGGGGATCACACCCCAGCCGGTCGACGGCCGCATCGGCTCGCTCGGGGGATCCGGTCGGTGGAGCGTCCACGTCTGGATCACGGATCGTCCGAGTCGGCGCGCCTCGTCCTCGATCGCGGCGAGCAGCGCCTCCTCGGCGCCCTCACCCCGCCGCCCGGGGTCGACCATGAGGTCGAACTCGAGCGTGTCGGAGTCGGCACGCTGCGCGTAGATCGACGTCACGGCGCCGATGATGCGGCCGTCGCGCTCGACCGTGAACCCCGAGTGGCCCCAGTCCTCCTGGTGGTGCCAGGGTCCCAGCATCTCGGCCGGCTCCTGGTCGAGGTAGTCGTGGCCGGCGTCGTGCCGGCATACGGCGTTCGCGAGGCGCACGGTCTCGAGGAACGGACCGGCGTCAGGAGCGTCGACCGACGCGGGTGCGACCAATCGAGCGACCGTCAGCGGGTGTGTGGCGATGTCAGTCATCGAGCACCTTCTTCCAGGCCCCCTCGTACGAGACCGGCGTGAAGCCGATCGCCTCGTTGATGCTGAGCATGGGGCGGTTCTCCTCAGCGTTGTAGGTGATGACGCGCGGGGAGTCGGGGGCGATGTCGCGCCACGCGACCAGTCCCGCGCACTTGACGAGCAGTCCCAGGCGGTGTCCGCGGTGCTCCTTGAGCACGAGGGTGTCCTCCTGGTGGGTGACGCCGGTGCGGTCCTTGCCGATCACGAGCTCGTTGAAGGCGCACAGCTGCCCGGACGCGATGTGCTGGGCCGCCGTCACATGGATGACGCGCTGCGACGCGGTGTACTGCTCGTCGTGCTTCGCGATGCGCGCCGCGTCCCAGGTCTCTTCGGGCATGTCGAGCCCTGCCGACGGAGCATCCGTCGACATGCGCGCCTTCATCTGCGCATAGCCGTCGGCCCACTCGGGCGGAGTCGGCGCGAACCACTCGACGACGCGATAGCCCTGCGCCGCCTCGGTCGCCTCGGCGAGGAGCCGGTCGACCGTGTCACGCGATGTGCTCAGGTCGAGCGCGCTGAATCGCTCCACCTGCTCGAGCGTGTAGCCCTTCGAAAGGTAGAAGCGTGCGGCGTGGTCGAGCGGGATGCTGCCGAAGCCGGTGGGCGGGTCGAGGCGCGGGCCGGATGCCTCGGGGTGCTTCGCCCACGACTCCAGCACAGTGCGGCCGTGTTCGCGGGCGACCTGCTCGACGAACTCGTACGCGGCAGAGCCGATGCCCTGGCCCCACACCTCGCGCTGCAGCTCGATGAGCCAATACAGCGCCTTCGAGTCGCCCTCGAGCGGGATGTCGATGCCGATGCGGCCGACGACCGCGTCGTCCTTCACGACGGTCCACACGAAGCGCAGTTCGTACTCGTCGGGCTGGTAGAAGGGAAGAAGCTCGTCGGCCGTGATGTCGTTGTCGTCACGTCCGGAGATCTGGCGGTAGACGATGTTGCGCACGCGCACCATCTCGGCGAAGTCGGCCGCCTCTGGGGCGTCCATCGACTTCGGGATGACAAGGGGCCGGAAGGCGATTCCGGCCGGGGCGGTGATCATGATGTCCTCGGTTCTCGCGTCGAAGTTCGGGGGAGCGGTTGTGGGGCCGGGGCCGCCGGCGCAGCGGCCCCGGCTCACGTGCGCACGCTGAGAACAGCGTGCTTGCGGAGAGCGTCGTGCTCGCGATCGGTGCGCGCACGGGTCTGCTCGAGGAGCAGAGCGCGTGCCTCTGTGTCGCGTGCGGAGTGGTTGCGGCGGGCGCTGCGCAGCAGCAGCCACAGACCGACCCGCAGCTCCAGCCTGTCGAGCGGCGAGAGCCGCGCGACGTCGGAGAGCGACGTCGCCAGGAGCGCATCGGTATCAGGAGGACGAACGCGGGCGAGCGTGTCGTTCATGATGATCTCTTTCCAGATGGAGCCTCGGTCGAGGCAGAACGGGATGGATGCCCGAAGCGGGCGCGGAGGCGCGCGAGAATGCGCGCGAGTGGAAGGGGCTCAGCAGGAGGAGGGCCGCGCGGCGGTCCGCGAGCATGCGGAGAGCACGGGGCGAGGCGCCCGATGGGCAGAGTCCTCCTGCGCGGCTGGTGTCAGCCTGCGGCGCAGAGTGTGACGCCGAAGGAACCAGTCACCGGAGCGACCCCTCCGAACGGGGTGTGCGTGGCCGGGGCAATGCCGGCTGCGATCATGTGCATCATCGGTGACCTCCTTTCGACTTCGACGCGAGGAGTCACGTTAGCGCCGTCCTGATACGCACGTCAAGGACTTCTCCGAGATTCGTGTGAAACCGGATGCGGCGAGCACCGCGCGCGTCGCGATGGGGTAGCGCGGCGCGGCATCCGTTCACCCCTCGGCTCGCCTGCGCGGGACGACGCGCCCGCTCAGGTACCTTTGAGCGGTAGTTCGACGGGGTGGAGGGGCATTCATGCACCTGAAGAGCGTGACGCTCAAAGGGTTCAAGTCGTTCGCCCAGCCGACCACCTTCGCGTTCGAGCCGGGCGTGACGTGCATCGTCGGACCCAACGGATCGGGCAAGTCGAACGTCGTCGACGCGCTCGCATGGGTCATGGGCGAGCAGGGCGCCAAGACGCTGCGCGGCGGCAAGATGGAGGACGTCATCTTCGCCGGCACCGCGACGCGCGGACCGCTCGGCCGCGCCGAGGTGCAGCTCACGATCGACAACAGCGACGGCGCACTGCCGATCGAGTACTCCGAGGTGACGATCAGCCGCACGCTCTTCCGCAACGGCACGAGCGAATACGCGATCAACGGCGAGAACTGCCGTCTGCTCGACGTGCAGGAGCTCTTGAGCGACTCCGGCCTCGGCCGCGAGATGCACGTCATCGTCGGCCAGGGCCGGCTCGACAGCGTGCTCCAGGCGACGCCGGAGGATCGCCGCGGCTTCATCGAGGAGGCCGCAGGCATCCTCAAGCACCGGCGGCGCAAGGAGAAGACCGTCCGCAAGCTCGAGGCGATGGAGGCGAACCTCACGCGGCTGAACGACCTCGCCGGTGAGCTGCGGCGTCAGCTCAAGCCCCTGGGCCGCCAGGCCGAGATCGCGCGTGAGGCGGCCACCATCGCCGCGATCGTGCGCGACGCGAAGGCGCGTCTCCTCGCCGACGAGATCGTGGGCCTGCGCGAGCAGCTCGCGGCCCACGCGCGCTCCGAGCAGGAGCGCACGACGGAGCGACTCGTGCTGCAGGACGAGGTCGAGAACGTGCGGGCGCGCATCGAGCGGCTCGAGCGCGAGCAGCAGTCCGAGGCGGTCGACGAGGCCCGCCGAGTGCTGCACGGGCTCGAGCGCGTGCAGGAGCGACTGCGCGGGCTGTACACGCTCGCCGGTCAGCGCCTCGCGCTGCTGGGCGACAGCGAACAGGACGATGTCGGCGAGCACACGACCGTGACGCAGGCGACGATCGACGAGGCGCGCGCCGAGGTCGACGAGATCGCGGCGGGCCTCGGAGCCGCGCAGGACGCGGCGGCGGAGGCGGCGCGCGAAGTCACGCGCGCCCGGGCCGAGCTCGACGCGCTCGACGCCGACATCGCGGCCCAGAGCGCGCTCGTCTCGGAGCACGACATGCGCATCACCGCGCTCCGCGGAACGGCGGAGGCCGCGGCATCCGCCCTCGCCGCCGTGCGCACCGCCGTCGAGCGGCAGCAGAAGGCGCTCGACGCCGCGCTCGCCCGTCGTGTCGAGGCGGAGGAGGCGCTCGCGGGCCTCGACCCCGACCTCGAGCCCGAGGGCTCGTCGGCGGAGTACGCGTCGGCGTACGAGCGCGCGCAGCGCGACGCGAACGACGCCGAGGCGCAGGTCGCCGGGCTGCGCGACCGACTGCACGCGGCCGAGCGCGAGGTCGAGGCGCTCACGGCGCAGACGGCCGCGCTGAGCCGCGCGCTCGACGTGCAGAACGGGGCATCCGCCCTCATCGCGGAGGGCCACGCCGGCGTGCGCGGCCTCGTCGGCGACGCGGTGCAGGTCCAGCCCGGCTTCGAGGCGGCGATCGCCGCGGTGCTCGGGCCGCTCGCGGAGGGTGTGCTCGTCGAGCGACGAGACGACGCCTTCGCGCTCGCCGAGCACGTGCGCGGGTCGGATGCGGGTTTGGTCGACATGGTCATCGCCGATGCGGATTCCGTGACGCCGGCGTTCCCGCGGATGCACGGCGTCGTGCCGGCGCGGGACGTCGTGACCGCTCCCGAGGGCGTGCTCGGGCTGCTGTCGCACGTCGTCATCGCGGACGACCTCGACGCGGTGCGCAAGGCGGGCCCGGCGCTCGCGGCCGCCGTGGTGGGCTCTCCCGTCACCGTCGTCACGCGGGCGGGCGAGGTCTACACCGAGTACTCGCTCCGCGCCGGCGCAGGCGCTTCGCGATCGCGCCTCGAGCTGTCGGCGGAGCGCGACGCGGCCGCCGAGCGACGCGACGAGATCACCGTCGTCGCGGACTCTCTGCGCGAGGCGCTCGCCGACGCGACGAAGGAGTTGGAGAGCGCGCGCAAACGCACCAAGACGGCGCTCGAGACGCTTCGCGCGCACGACGCCGCACTGGCCGCGCACACCGAGCAGGTCAACCGGGCGACCGTCCGGCACGAGGCCGCGGTCGCCGAATGCGAGCGCCTGTCGGCCGGCCTCGCGCAGGCGCAGGCGGCCGTCGCGGATGCCGAGGCCTCCGCGCGCGTGGCCGACGAGCAGCTCGCGGCGGCGCTCGAAGCACCGCGACCGATCCTCGACGCGTCGGCGCGCGAGGGCGTGCTCGCGGCGCTCGAGGAGGCCCGCGACGCGGAGATGCGCTCGCGCCTCGACGTCGAGACGCTGCGGGAGCGGATCCGTGCCGGCGAGGCGCGGGTCGCGCAGCTCGAACGGCAACGTGAACGGGAGCGCGAGGCAGCGGCTGCGGCGGCGCGCCGTGCGGTCATCCGGCGTGCGCAGCGCGAGCTCGCGGAGCAGGTCGTGTCGCAACTTCCCGCGGTGCTGGACTCAGTGGATCGATCGGTGGCGCAGGCGCGCGTCGAGCTGGCCACCGCCGAGTCCGCGCGCACCGCCGTGACCACCGAGCTCGCCGACCTGCGCCGTCAGGAGGCCGGCGTGCGCGAGCGCCTCGCGCGGCTCGCCGAGAGCGTCCACGGACTCGAGCTGCAGATCCACGAGAAGCGCCTCCACGTCACGGGGCTGCTCGAGCGCGCAGAGTCGGAGCTCGGCCTGGACGAGAATATTCTCGTTTCGGAATACGGGCCTGACCAGCCGGTTCCTCTCGACGACGCGCCGAGCGCGGCCGCATCCGACGAAGAAGACGCGGATGCCGCATCCGATCGTCCGCCCGCCACGGAGCCCTACGACCGGGCGCGCCAGAAGCGCCGCCTGCAGGAGGCGGAGCGCAAGCTCGCCCAGCTCGGACGTGTGAATCCGCTCGCCCTCGAGGAGTTCGCGGCGCTCGAGCAGCGGCACAAGTTCCTCACCGAGCAGCTCGCCGATCTGACGCAGACGCGCAAGGACCTGCTCACGATCATCGAGGAGCTGGACGAGCGCATGCAGTCGATCTTCCTCGCGGCGTTCGAAGACACGAAGGCGGCCTTCGGCGAGGTGTTCCCGGTGCTGTTCCCCGGTGGAAGCGGCTCGATCTCGCTCACCGACCCCGAGTCGCCGCTCACGACCGGCATCGAGGTCTCGGTGCGTCCCGTCGGCAAGAAGATCGAACGCCTGTCGCTCCTGTCCGGCGGCGAGCGGTCGCTCGCGGCGGTCGCGCTGCTCGTCGCGATCTTCAAGGCACGGCCGAGCCCCTTCTACATCCTCGATGAGGTGGAGGCAGCGCTCGACGACGCGAACCTCGGCCGACTTCTCGGGGTGTTCGAGCAGCTGCGCGAGACGAGCCAGCTCATCGTGATCACGCACCAGAAGCGCACGATGGAGATCGCCGACGCGCTGTACGGCGTGTCGATGCGGCAGGACGGCGTCTCGGCCGTCGTCGGCCAGCGCGTGCGCGAGCGCGCAGCGTCCTGATGCGGCATCCGTGGCACGCCCTCGGCGCCTCGTGTTCGCCGGCAGCAGTGCGCGCGTGCGCGGGTTCCCTCCCCGCGCCCGCCTAGGCTGGAGTCATGGCGGAGAACTCCTGGTCGCTCGGCCGCGCCCTGCGCGGCATGTTCGTGAAGCCGACGATCGACGAGTCGACGTGGGAAGACCTCGAGACAGCCCTCATCACGGCGGACTTCGGCCCCGACATCACCGAGCGCATCGTCGAGGAGCTCCGCGAGAAGGTCGACCGCTACCGCACGACAGACCCGCGCGACCTCAAGCGCATGCTCGTCGAGACGCTCGAGGAGCACTTCGCGAAGTTCGACACGACCCTCAAACTCACCGAGCGGCCCGCGGTGGTGCTCGTGGTGGGCGTGAACGGCGTGGGCAAGACCACGACGATCGGAAAGTTCGCGAAGTTCCTCCAGCGCTACGGCCGGTCGGTCGTCGTCGGCGCTGCCGACACGTTCCGCGCCGCTGCGGTCGACCAGCTCGCCACATGGGCGGAGCGAGGCGGCGCCGCGATCGTGCGCCCCCAGCAGGAGGGTCAGGACCCGGCATCCGTCGCATACCAGACCATCGAGTACGCCAAGCGCACCGGCACCGAGATCGTCCTCGTCGACACCGCTGGTCGCCTGCACACCAAGGGCGGGCTCATGGACGAGCTGAGCAAGATCCGCCGCGTCATCGAGAAGCAGGCGCCGATCAGCGAAGTGCTCCTCGTGCTCGACGCCACGACGGGGCAGAACGGCGTCATGCAGGCGCAGGCGTTCCTCGAACACGCGGGGGTCACGGGCCTGGTGATCACGAAGCTCGACGGCTCGGCCAAGGGCGGCTTCGTGCTGGCCGTCCAGGAGCGTACGGGCATCCCCGTGAAGCTGCTCGGACAGGGTGAGGGCATCGGCGATCTCACGGGCTTCACGCCCCACGTCTTCGCCGCCTCGCTGGTCGAATAGGGGTCCTTCGCCGACCGATCCCGGACGCGTTTCCTCCCACGGGTGCGTCGGACTATCGCACCGGGCAAGAGGCTGGTTTCATGGGGTCATGGCGATCGAGCACGACTTCTTCGGCCTTCTCGAGTCGGGGCCGGACGGGTCGATCTTCTGGTCCGAGAACGTGGAGCTCGGAGACCAGACGGTCACGGTCGACCTGACCGCTCCCGACCAGGACGACGTGTCCGAAGCGGCCCTCGACGTGGCCGCGGCGCTCATCTCATCGCTCGAGACGATCGACCGCAGCGCCCGCAACGCGATGGTGAACGAGCTCGGCGATCGCACGAGCGAGGTCACCGAGTACATCCTCCAGCAGCAGGAGACGCTCGGCGACGACCTGCAGGACATGCTCATCGACATCTCCGGCGACACGCACATCGACGTCATCCGCTCGCTGCAGCTCATGAGCATGACGATCCTCGCCGACGAGCACGGCGGCGCCGACCCATTCGCGGTGCTCGAGTACGCACTCGATCCGGATGCCACCGACGACGTGCTGCTCGTCAACCTCGACTCCGGGGGCGACGTGCTCACGGTGACGAGCGCGGACTAGACCGCCTGAGCGAACGACGCCCCTTCGGCGGCGATGTCCTGCGCGAGGTGCGCCAGGTGCGGCGGGATGTCGCGGCCCTTCGCGATCATCGACGTCGCCCACAGGCGCCCCGCGCGGTACGACGAGCGCACGAGGGGTCCGGCCAGCACGCCCAGGAACCCGATGCGCTCGGCCTCCTCCTTGAACTCCACGAACTCCTGCGGCTTGACCCACCGGGCGACCGGCAGGTGGCGCGGCGTCGGTCGCAGGTACTGCGTGATCGTGATGATGTCGGTGCCGGCGTCGTGGAGATCCTGCAGCGCCTGCACGACTTCTTCGGGCTCTTCGCCCATCCCGAGGATGAGGTTCGACTTCGTGATGAGCCCCGCGTCGCGGGCCCGCGTGAGCACGCCGAGCGAGCGCTCGTAGCGGAACGCCGGCCGGATACGCTTGAAGATCCGCGGGACGGTCTCGACGTTGTGGGCGAACACCTCGGGGCGACTGTCGAAGACCTCGTCGAGGAGGGCGGGGTCGCCGTTGAAGTCGGTCGCGAGGATCTCGACGCCCGTGCCGGGGTTCTGCGCGTGGATCTGCCGCACCGTCTCGGCGTGGAGCCACGCTCCGCCGTCGGGGAGGTCGTCGCGGGCGACGCCCGTGACGGTCGCGTACCGCAGCTGCATCCGGGTCACGCTCTCGGCAACGCGTCGCGGCTCGTCGGTGTCGTACTCGGCGGGCTTGCCGGTGTCGATCTGACAGAAGTCGCATCGTCGCGTGCACTGCGAGCCGCCGATGAGGAACGTCGCCTCGCGGTCCTCCCAGCACTCGTAGATGTTCGGGCACCCGGCCTCCTGGCACACCGTGTGCAGGTCCTCGCTCTTCACGAGCGAATGCAGCGCCTGATACTCGGGTCCGAGTTTCGCCTTCGTCTTGATCCACTCCGGCTTGCGCTCGATGGGCGTCTGCGCGTTGCGCACCTCGAGGCGCAGCATCCGTCGCCCCTCGGGAGAAGCGGCGCTCACGCGGTCACCCCCGCGTACTCGGCGGCGAAGACCCGCGAGACGGTGTCGACGATGTCGGCGGGGGAGACATGCGCGCCCGCGACTTCGCTCACCGTCGTCACGCCCGCGTCGGTGATGCCGCACGGGATGATCCCGCGGAATGCCGCGAGCGAATTGTCGCAGTTCACCGCGAACCCGTGCATCGTGGCGCCCCGCTCGACGCGCACGCCGATCGCGGCGACCTTGTCCTCCGAGAGGGGGCGGCGCACCCACACGCCGCTGCGCCCTGCGACCTGGTATCCGTCGACGCCGTGCTCCCGCAGCACGTCGATGAGCAGTCGCTCGAGTCGTCGGACGTGCGCGACGACGTCGACCGGCTCGGGGAGCCGGACGATGGGGTAGCCCACGAGCTGGCCCGGACCGTGCCACGTGATCTTGCCGCCGCGGTCGACATCGATCACGGGGGTGCCGTCGGTCGGACGCTCGTGCGCCTCGGTGCGCCTGCCCGCGGTGTAGACGGACTCGTGCTCGAGGAGGATGAGAGTGTCGGGGCGATCACCCGCGACGACGTCCGCGTGGATGCGGCGCTGCAGCTCCCACCCCTCGAGATAGGGGACGTAGTCGGGCGCGAGCCCCGCGGGCAGGATCTCGAGCATCGTGCTCCTTCGCTCGTGGCGTTATTGGATCGCGTCTAACAATACGTCACGACATGACGAAGGCGAGTCGGATGCCGCGCCCGCGCGTCACCCGTCGGCGGCGAGCCGATCGCGGGGCACGCCCCACTGCGCCTCGAGTGCCGTCCACCCCGCGCGCGTGATGCGCAGGCCGCGTCCGTCCGGGATCCGTGCGACCCAGCCCGCGTCGAGGAATCGTGCGGCGACGGCGGCGCCGAGAGCGCCGGCGAGGTGAGCCCTGCGCTCCGTCCAGTCGGCGCACCGGCGAGCGATACGGCGGCGCGACGGCAGGGCGTCCAGGTCGATGCCGCGCTCCGCGAAGGCTTCGCGCGCGGCGGGTGTCGGTGCCAGGTCGGCCCCGTCGAGCCACCCGGCTTCAATCATCGCGTCGGTGAGCGCGACTCCGAGCCGCCCGGCGAGGTGGTCGTAGCAGAAGCGCGCCTGAGCGAGGGCGCGCGCGTCGCGCGACTGCCGGTACGTCACCGCCGGTGCATCCGGGCAGAGGTTCCCGAGATGCTCGAGTCCCGACGCGACGGCTGCGTCGGCGAGCCGGTAGTACCTGCGTCGACCGCGCGGCGTGCAGGTGACGAGCCCGGCGTCGGTCAGGACGGCGAGGTGCTCGGATGCCGTCGCCGGCGACACTCCGGCGGCGGAGGCGAGCTCGCTCGCCGGTCGCGACGACCCGTCCATCAGCGCGTTGATCATGTCGGACCTCGCAGGTGTCGCGAGGGCGCGACCGATCACGGTGAAGTCCTTCGCCATGCATCCGAAGGTAGTCGTGCACACTTCGGCGCGGGCCGAAACGATCTCGTCCTATCGTCGCGGCATGACACAGCACACCTATCGCGCACTAACGACGTGGACGGGGTCGACCAGCGGTCCGTACGCCGCGTACGAACGGACCCACGCCGTGTCGACGCCGCCGGCCGAGCCACCCCTGCGCCTCAGCGCCGACCCTGCGTTCCGCGGGGACGGGAGGCTCATGAACCCCGAGCAGCTGCTCGTCGCTGCGGCGAGCTCATGCCAACTGCTGTCGTTCCTCGCCGTGGCCAACCGCTCCAGGATCGAGGTCGTCCGGTACACCGACGACGCGCACGGCGTGATGGACCTTGCGGATGCGCCGGCGCGCATCGGCTCGATCGTGCTCGCCCCGACCGTGCACGTCGCGCCGGGAACGGATCACGCACAGGTCGTCGCGGCGGCGCACCGCGCGCACGAGATGTGCTACATCGCGAACTCGCTCAAGACACGAATCTCGCTGCAGGTCGCGGTGGTCGACGCCGTGCCCGCAGGGGCGGTGTCATCGTGAGCGGTCTCGTCGACCTCGGCATCGAGCTCGCGGCGCGCCCCGGAGCGCTCGCCGACTTCGGAGCTGTGCTCGGCGCCGCGGGAGTGAGCCTCGCGGGCGGCGGGGTCTTCACGCACCGCGGCGTCGGCGTGGCGCACTTCCTCGTCGCCGATGGCGACCGCGCCACCTCCGCCCTCGCATCCGCGGGACTCGGGCGCGCAACGGTGTCACCCGTCGTGATGCTGCGCCTCGACCAGCAGACGCCGGGCCAGCTCGGCCGATTCACCCGTCGGGTGGCCGATGCCGGCATCGACATCCTCGTCCAGTACAGCGACCACGACGGGCGCCTCGTCCTCGTCGTCCCGCCCGAGCGCCATGAGGAGTGCGTTGAGATCGCGCGCCAGTGGGACACGGAGCGGGCCGCTCGTCCGCGGTGAGAATCGATGCGACCCCCGCCGGCGGCGCTGTCTAATCTGGACGGATGGCGCCTTCCGACTCCGCATCCCGCACCGGACGTCCTCGCGCGTCCTCACGAGAGACCCTCGCCGAAGCGGCCTGCGAACTCTTCCTCGAGCGCGGCTACGCCGAGACATCCGTCTCCGACATCACGAGCCGCGCCGGTGTCAGCCGCTCGAGCTTCTTCAACTACTTCGCCTCGAAGGGCGACATCCTGTGGGCCGCGTTCGACGAGCGCATCGGCGCGGCCTCGAGCGCGCTCACCGTGGGCGACGAGCCGGTGCGCTCCGTCCTCGAGGCCATCGCCGACGGCTTCGCACCCGACAGCCTCGCGCTCGCGATCGCGAACGCCGACGCGATGGGAATCGCCGACGAGCTCATCCGCGAACGGGCCGTGCGGCAGGCACGTCTCGCACGGGCGATCGCCGACCGCCTGGCGCGCACGGGCGCGGACCGCCTGACCGCCGAGGTGCAGGCCGCCGGGCTCGCGGGCGCCGTGCTCGCGGCGGTGTGGGAATGGGCGGATGCCGGACCCGGCCGCACCCGGCTCGGCGAGTTCCTCGCGCGGGCCCTCGACGCCGCGTCGCGCGGTGTGCCCGTCGCCTCGCGCGGCGACGTGCGCCAATTGCGGGTCGTGGCCCGCGCCGAGGACTTCGAGGAAGCGCTCGCGTTCTATCGCGACGTCGTCGGCATGCCGCAGGCCGAGGCGTACGAGGCGGACGGCGGCGCACGCGTCGCGATCCTCGACGCAGGGCGCGCGACCCTCGAACTCTCGAACCCGGCGCAGGTGGACTTCATCGACCGGGTCGAGACCGACGGCGGCCGCAGCGACCGCATCCGCATCGCCCTCGAGGTCGACGACACGGCGGCGGCGCAGGCACGACTCGCGGATGCCGGCGCCGAGGTCGAGGCATCCGCTCGCGTCACCCCGTGGCGATCGCTCAACGCACGCCTGCGCGGAAAGGCCGACCTGCAGCTCACGCTCTTCCAGGAGCTCGGGCCCGAGCCGCAGAGCGGCGACGCGGGTTCGCTCGCGTAAACTTGCCGGATCATGGCTACCTTCGGCACGCTCTCCGATCGGCTCACCGAGACCTTCCGCAACCTCCGCACCAAGGGCAAGCTCTCGCCCGCGGACGTCGACGGCACGGTCCGCGAGATCCGGCGTGCGCTCCTCGACGCCGACGTCGCGCTCCCGGTCGTCAAGGACTTCACCGCGAAGGTGCGCGAGAGGGCGCTCGGCGACGAGGTCAACCGCGCGCTGAACCCGGCCCAGCAGGTCGTGCAGATCGTCAACGAGGAGCTCGTCGCGATCCTCGGCGGTGAGCAGCGCCGCCTCCGCTTCGCGAAGAACCCGCCGACCGTGATCATGCTCGCGGGCCTCCAGGGCTCCGGCAAGACGACGTTCGCAGGCAAGCTCGCGCGCCAACTCGAGAAGGAGGGGCACACGCCGCTGCTCATCGCGGCCGACCTCCAGCGCCCGAACGCCGTCAACCAGCTGCAGGTCGTCGCCGAGCGCGCGGGGGCTGCGATCTACGCACCCGAGCCGGGCAACGGCGTCGGCGACCCCGTGAAGGTCGCGCGCGACGGCGTCGAGGTCGCGCGGCGGCAGCAGCACGATGTCGTCATCATCGACACCGCCGGTCGACTCGGCGTCGATGCCGAGCTCATGAAGCAGGCCGCCGACATCCGCAAGGCCACCGACCCCGACGAGGTCCTGTTCGTCATCGATGCGATGATCGGTCAGGATGCCGTCAACACCGCGAAGGCCTTCCAGGAAGGCGTCGATTTCACCGGCGTCGTGCTCTCGAAGCTCGACGGCGACGCCCGCGGCGGTGCGGCGCTGTCCGTGGCATCCGTGACCGGTCGCCCCATCATCTACGCGTCGACCGGTGAGGGTCTCGACGACCTCGAGCCGTTCCACCCCGACCGCATGGCGTCGCGAATCCTCGACCTCGGCGACATCCTCACCCTCATCGAGCAGGCGCAGGCCGCGTTCGACGAGGAGGAGGCGCGCAAGGTCGCCGACAAGCTCGCGACCGAGCAGTTCACGCTCGAGGACTTCCTCGAGCAGATGCAGCAGATGCGCAAGATGGGCTCGATGAAGAAGATGCTCGGGATGCTGCCGGGCATGGGCCAGATGAAGCAGCAGCTCGACGACTTCGACGAGCGCGAGATCGACCGCACCGAGGCGATCATCCGCTCGATGACCCCCGCCGAGCGCCGCAACACCAAGCTGCTGAACGGCTCCCGCCGTCTGCGCATCGCACGCGGCTCGGGCATGACCGTGACCGACGTGAACCAGCTCGTGCAGCGCTTCGAGCAGGCCGCGAAGATGATGAAGACCGTCGCGCGCGGGGGAGTGCCCAACATCCCCGGCATGGGTCCGATCCCGGGTGCCGGGCGACCCGGAGCATCGGCGAAGCGCGGAGGCAAGGGCAAGAACCGCAAGCAGGGCTCGCGTTCGGGCAACCCCGCCAAGCGCGCGGCCGAGAACGCCGGCCTGGCGGCACAGGCCTCCTCGCAGCCCTCGGGCTCGGGCTTCGGTCTCGGCGCGGGTGCGGGTGCGGGTGCTGGTGGCGGCACGCCGTCGGCCGAAGACCTCGCCGAGCTGCAGAAGCTCCTCGGGCGGCGCTGAGCGCGCCCCGGCGCTGGGTCGGCGCGGGGTCACCCCAAACGAGGGGATCGCGCCAGACGAGGATGCTCCGCGGCATCCGGCCCTCTCTTCGGGATATGTCCTCGTTTCGCGAATGATGCCGTGCGCTCGCGTCCTCCACAGGTGGCTCCCCAGGGCGACCCTCCCCGCGATCGTCGAACATGCGGCGATGACGGATGCCGCGCGACCAGGCTTTCTGCATGGCCGATGTGGCACTTCTCGTCGCATGGATCGACGGGCGCGGCGGAATCGCCCACACAAGTGACATTCGCGCGGCGGGATTCACCGACCACAACATCCGGTCGGCCGTCGACGGCCGGGCGGCACGTCGCATCAGGCGCTCGTGGATTGTCACCGGGTCCGCGTCGTCGACGGGGTCGGCGGCCGTCGCCGCCCGGGGACGATCGACGTGCCTCTCGGAGGCGCAGCGCCTCGGCCTATGGACGCCGAGATTCGAAGGACTTCACGTCTCGGTGCCGTCCTCCTCGTCAGAACCGGTGCGGTCGGGCATCGTGTTCCACCGCTCGCGCGGACCGATGCCGGTCGCACGTCGGGCTTGGCGAGAGCCCGTCGTGAACATGCTCGCTCACATCTCGACATGCGTCCCGCGGGAAGACGCGCTCGTCGTGTGGGAGTCGGCCATTCGGCACGGACTCGTGCTCCCCGGGCACCTCGCACGCATACCGTGGTCCGGCCCGCGCGCGCGTGAGCTGGCCTCGGCGGCGAGCGAACTGGCGGACTCGGGGCTCGAGACGATCGTGGCGGATCGTCTGCGTCCGTTCGGACTGCCCGTACGCCAACAGGTCTGGCTGGACGGTCACCAGGTCGATCTGCTCATCGGCGAGAGACTGATCGTGCAGCTGGACGGCTTCGCACATCACTCCGACGCCCAAGACCGCCGGCGTGGTATCGCGCACGACGCGCGTCTGAAACTGCGGGGATTCACCGTGCTCAGGTTCGACTACGCCCAAGTGATGTTCGGGTGGAATGAGGTCGAGAACACGATCCTCATGGCCGTTGCGCAGGGATGTCACCGCGTGAGATGACGCGAGACGAGGGGATTCCGCGAAGCGAGGACGTTTCGGGAGGAAGCGCCCTCCTTCGGCCGGAACCCCTCGTTTGGGCGCGGCGCGCGCGGGGGCGCGCTGCGCGCTTCGAGCGCGGGGCAACCGGCGCCTTCGGGGCGCGCGGCGCGGCGCGCGCGGGGTCAGATGGTGAAGTTCGCCAGGTGCTCGCGCAGCGTGGGGCCGGCGCGGAACTCGCGGATGAGGTGCATCACGACCTCGCGCAGGTCGCCCTCGGCGGCATCCGCCACCAGCACCTGGCGCGCGTAGCTCGCGCCCTGCGACAGGATCAACTCGAGCCCGGCGAACTCGCGTGCGCACTTGAGCTCGACGGCGATGTCGGCGAGCACCTCCATCGTCTCGCGCAAGTGCTCGCGCACGGGCCTCTCGGTGCCGTCGCGGTCGACGATGACGCGGGCCTCGAGGCCGTAGCGGGCCGCGCGCCACTTGTTCTCGCGGATGAACCACGGCTGCAGCCGCGGCAGCTCGCGACCCTCGTCGAGTTGTCGCGAGAAGTGCTCCACGAGCGTCTGGACGAGCGATGCGACGGCGGCGAGCTCGGGGAGCGTCGACATCCCGTCGCACGCACGCACCTCGACGGTGCCCCAGCGAGGAGCGGGGCGGATGTCCCACCGCACCTCCGTCGCGTCCTCCATGACCCCCGTGCGGACCATGTCGTCGAGGTAGCCCTCGAATTGCGCCCAGTTGTCGAGCGGCCACGGCAGCCCCGCGGTCGGCAGCTGCTGGAAGACGAGCGACCGGTTCGAGGCGTATCCGGTGCGCTCACCGGCCCAGAACGGCGACGACGCCGACAGCGCCTGCAGGTGGGGGAGGTAGATCGAGAGCGCGTTGATGATCGGGAACACCTTCTTGACGTCGTCGACGCCCACGTGCACGTGGATGCCCCAGATCATCATGTTGCGTCCCCACCACTGCGTGCGCTCGATGAGCTTGTGGTAGCGCGTCTTGTCGGTGATGCCCTGCTTGTACCACTGCGCGAACGGGTGGCTGCCGGCGCACAGGAGCTCGACCTCGAGCGGGTTCGTCACCGTGCGCACGGCCGCGATCGCATCCGCGATGTCGTCGACGGCGGCCGCCACGGTGGCGCCGATGCCGCTCGTGACCTCGACGGTGTTGGTCAGCAGCTCCCCGGTGACTGTGTAGCGCTCGTGCTGCGTGTTCTCGGCGAGCCCTTCGAGCACGTCGGGTGCGCGCGGCACGAGGTCTCCGGTCTTGCCGTCGGCGAGCATGAGCTCCCACTCCAGCCCGACCGACGATCTGGCGGATGTCGCGAAAGGCACCGTCATTTCCACATCTTGGCATGCGGATGCGGGGATCCGCGCGGTTCGTCGGGAGGCTTGACTTCGACGGGCGGTGGTGGTGTTCGCGGGAGCCGCTGCGGTCTGGTGGGCGGAGTGTTCGCAGCACGTCCCGGGGTCTGGCAGAATAGAGGGCTGGACGCGACGCTCGACCCTCTATCCAGTGTCCGTCTCCCTCTGAGCTTCCGCCGGGTGTGCACCCCACGCTCCAGGCGACCGGTTCGCTTCGCTTCCGTTACCTTTCAGGAGAATCGTGGCTGTCAAGATTCGTCTCAAGCGCCTGGGCAAGATCCGTGCGCCCTACTACCGCATCGTCGTCGCCGACTCGCGCACCAAGCGCGATGGTCGTGTGATCGAGGAGATCGGCAAGTACCACCCCACCGAGGAGCCTTCGCTCATCGAGGTCGACTCCGACCGTGCCCAGTACTGGCTGTCCGTCGGCGCCCAGCCGACCGACCAGGTCCGCGCGCTCCTCAAGCTCACGGGCGACTGGGGCAAGTTCAAGGGCGACAAGGACGCCGTCTCGACGGTGAAGACCGCCGAGCCCAAGGCCGACTACCAGCCCGACGCGTCGAAGAAGTCGGTCATCAAGCCCAAGGCCGAGAAGAAGGCCGACGCGCCCGCCGCCGACGCGACCGAGGCTGAGGCCGAGGCGCCCGCCGCCGACGCGACCGACGCCGAGTAATCCGTTGCTCGCCGCCGCGCTCGAACACGTCGTCAAGGGGATCGTCGATCACCCGGACGACGTGCGCATCACCTCGTCGACGTCGCCGCACGGCGACGTGCTCGAGGTGCACGTGCACCCCGACGATCGTGGACGCGTGATCGGGCGCGGCGGCCGCACGGCCAAGGCTCTGCGCACCCTCATCTCGGCTCTCGCCGACGGCCGCCGCGTGCGCGTCGACGTCGCTGACGACTGACGTGGCCGGCGCAGACTCCAAAGGCTCGCAGGGCTCGCGCCCGCCCCGAGCCGGCAAGAAGAAGGGCCGCACGCAACTGCGCGTGGGGCGCCTTGTGAAGGCGCACGGCCTCAAGGGCGCGCTCAAGCTCGAGCTCTACACCGACGACCCCGAGGGCCGTTTCGTCCCGGGCGCCACGTTCACGCTGCAGGTTCCCGAGTCCTCGCCGTGGCACGGCAAGACGCTCACGGTGCGCGAGTTCCGGTGGATGAACAACCACCCCGTCGCGTTCTTCGAGGGCATCGACGACCGCACCGCGGCCGAGAGCGTCGTGCGCGCGATCCTGTGGATCGACCAGGACGAGAGCGCCGCACCCGCCGAGGACGACGCGTGGTACGACCACCAGCTCGTCGGTCTCGATGTCGTGCGTGACGGCGAGACGGTCGGACGCGTCATCCGCGTCGACCACCTGCCCGCGCAGGACCTGCTGATCGTCAAGCCCGCCTCGGGCGGCTCCGAGGTGCTCGTGCCGTTCGTGAAGGCGATCGTGCCAGAGGTCGACATCGCGACCGGTCGCGTGGTCGTCACGCCGCCTGCGGGCCTCTTCGAGGAGCTGCCCGCCGAGCAGGGCGAGATCGACGACGCGGGCGAGGCGGATGCCGCATCCGACGCCGCGCCCGAGGGCGACACCGCCGACTGAGCTCCCGACTCACAAGCCGCGCATCCGCGTGATGCGCGAGATGTGATCCCCGCGAAACACGCCGGGAGGGCCGCCGGAAACGTCGGCATCGGATCATCGATCCGTATGACCACGCCCGCCGACACCATCGTTCGCGAGCACGACGGCGTAACCGGGACGACGATCCGCACCGTCTGCTCGTACTGCGGCGTGGGCTGCGGGATCGTCGTCACCACCGGGACGGGCGGCTCCGGGCATCCGTCGATCTCGCGCGTGGCGGGCGACCGCGCGCACCCGACCAATCGGGGGCGCCTGTGCACGAAGGGTGCGACGCACGACGACCTCATGCGCGCGCCGGGCCGGATGACGACCGCGTCCGTGCGGCCCGAGCGCGGCGCGCCCGCGGTTCCGGTGTCACTCGATACCGCGATCGGAGAGGCCGCGCGGCGCCTGCGGGCGATCATCGACGAGCACGGGCCGGATGCCGTCGCACTGTACGTCTCGGGCCAGATGTCGACCGAGGCGCAGTACCTCTCGAACAAGCTCGTGAAGGGGTTCCTGCAGGGGATCCACCTCGAGTCGAACTCGCGCCTGTGCATGGCGTCGGCGGGGACGGGCTACAAGCAGTCGCTCGGTGCCGACGGACCTCCGGGCTCGTATGAGGACATCGACCGCGCCGATCTCTTCTTCGTGGTCGGGTCGAACACGGCCGACTGCCACCCGATCCTGTTTCTTCGGATGGCCGATCGCCTGCGCGAGGGCGCGCGGCTCATCGTGGTCGATCCGCGCCGCACGGCGACGGCCGATCGCGCCGACCTCTTCCTGCAGATCCGGCCCGGCACCGATCTCGCGCTTTTCAACGGCCTGCTGCACCTGCTCGTCGCCGAGGGTCGCGTCGACGAGGAGTTCATCCGCGAGCACACCGACGGGTGGGACGCGATGCCCGCGTTCCTCACGGATTACGACCCCGCCACCGTCGCCCGGATCACGGGGCTGCGCGAGGCCGACATCCGCACGGCGGCGCACTGGATCGGCGAGGCCGGCGAGTGGATGACGCTCTGGACGATGGGCCTCAACCAGTCCACGCACGGCACGTGGAACACGAACGCGATCTGCAACCTGCACCTCGCCACGGGGGCGATCTGCCGCCCGGGAAGCGGGCCGCTGTCGCTCACGGGCCAGCCCAACGCGATGGGCGGCCGCGAGATGGGCTACATGGGTCCGGGGCTCCCGGGACAGCGCTCGGTCTTCGACGCCGACGATCGCGCGTTCGCGGAACGCGTGTGGGGGCTCGCGCCGGGCACGATCCGGGCCGAGGCAGGCACCGGCACGATCGACATGTACCGCGCGATGGCCGACGGCGACATCAAGGCCGCGTGGATCATCTGCACGAACCCCGTGGCGTCGGTCGCGAACCGTCGCACCGTGATCGAGGGGCTCGAGGCGGCGGAGCTCGTCATCGCCCAGGATGTGTTCGCCGAGACCGCGACGACGGCGTACGCCGACATCCTGCTGCCGGCGGCGCTGTGGGTCGAGTCGGACGGCGTGACCGTGAACTCCGATCGCACGCTCACGCTCGTGCAGCGCACGCTCGACCCGCCGGGCGACGCGCTTCCCGACTGGCGTCTCATCTGCCTCATGGCCGACGCGCTCGGGTTCGGCGAGGCGTTCTCGTACGGGTCGTCCGAGGAGGTGTTCGACGAGCTCCGCCGCTTCTGGAACCCCGCGACGGGGTGGGATCTGCGCGGGGTCACGTACGAGCGGCTGCGCGACGGGCCGGTGCAATGGCCCGCCCCGCCTGGCGACGCGGAGGCGCGGCATCCGATTCGGTACGTCAACGACGGCGTCAGCCAGAGCCTGCATACGGACGAGGGCGGACGGATGCCGCGCCTCGCGTTCCCCACGCCGTCGCGGCGCGCGCAGTTCCTCGCCCGCCCGCACCTCGATCCGGCCGAGCTGCCCGACGACGATCACCCGTTCGTGCTCAACACCGGGCGGCTCCCGCACCAGTGGCACACGATGACCAAGACGGGGCGGGTGCCGGCGCTCATGCGACTCAACTCCGGACCGTTCGTCGAGGTGAACCCGCGCGACGCGGGGGCGCTGGGCGTCGCCGAGGGCGATCAGGTCGAGGTCGCTTCGCGTCGTGGGCGTGTCGTGCTGCCGGCCGTCGTGACGGATCGCGTTCAGCCGGGGTCGTGCTTCGCCCCGTTCCACTGGAACGACGAGCACGGCGAATACCTCACGGTCAACGCGCTCACGAACGACGCCGTCGACGAGGCGTCGCGGCAGCCCGAGTTCAAGTACGCGGCCGTCACGCTGCGCCGGGTGGCCGCGGCCGCGAAGAGCGAGGAACCGGATGCCGCAGCCCTCGTCGCCGGCGACGATGAGCGCCCCGCGCTCGCGCCCCACGAGGAGGCGTACCTTGCCGGGTTCCTCGCGGGTGTCGCGGGTGCGGGCGCTCGCGGTGCGGTCGAGCCGACGCTGCCGGCGACGGCACCCGTGTCGTCGCCGGTGCGTGCGTGGTTCGACGGCGTGCTCGCACGGGCCGCCGCCGGCGGACTCGAGCCGGCAGCGCTGACCTCCACCCTCGGCGGCGGACCGGTACGCGACGCCGTGCTGCTCGTGTGGGGCTCGCAGACCGGCACGACGGAGGAGTTCGCGCGCTCGACCGCGACCGCGCTCGCGGAGCGGGGCGTGCGTGTGCGGCCCGTGGGAATGGACGCCGTCGGCGTGGGCGAGCTCACGCGCGTCGACAGGCTTCTCGTCGTCACCTCCACGTTCGGCGACGGCGGACCGCCCGACAACGCGTCGGGTTTCTGGGATGAGCTCCGCGCCGAAGGTGCCCCGTCGCTGGACGGCCTGCGGTACTCGGTGCTCGCGTTCGGCGACACCGGATACGCGGACTTCTGCGGCCACGGACGGAGCATCGACGCGCGCCTGGACGAGCTGGGGGCGACGGCGATCGTGCCCCGCGTGGACTGCGAGGCGAATGATCCGGCTCCGGCACGACGGTGGCTCGACGCGGTGATCGCGGCGCTCTCGGGCGCGCCCGGAGGAAGCCCGGGCACGGCGAACGGCACACCGACAGCCGGCGCGGCGGTCGCGGCATCCGACTCACCATCGTCGACCGCGGCGTCGGCCCCCGAGCCGTTCACGCGAGCCCGTCCGCTCGTGGCACCCGTCGTCCACAACGAGCTGCTGAGCGGCGCCGGATCGGCGAAGGAGGTGCGGCGGATCGCCTTCGACCTGTCCGCGGCGGGCGTCTCGTACGCGGCGGGCGACTCGATCGGGGTGGTGTGCGACAACGATCCGCGCACGGTCGACGCGTGGCTGTCGACAACGGGGCTCGGCGCGGCGACGACCGTGTCGGTCGACGGTGAGCGCCGGCGGTTCGGCGACGTGCTGCGCACCCGGCTCGACATCACGCGCATCACGCCCGCACTCCTGCGGTTCGTCGTCGAGCGAACCGGCGACGCGACGCTCGCGCGACTCGTGCGCAGCAGCAGCGCCGACCTGGAGCGGTTCCTGTGGTCGAAGCAGGCTGTCGACCTGCTGCGTGAGTTCCCCGTGCGCGCCGAGCCGGAGGAGTGGATCGACGTGCTTTCGCGCCTTCTGCCGCGCCAGTACTCGATCTCGTCGAGCCCGCTCGTCTCGCCCGACCGGGTCGAGCTCACCGTCTCGGTCGTGCGCTTCCGCACCGAGGCGGGCGAGCCGCGCGGGGGAGTGTGCTCGACGCTGCTCGCGGATCGCGCGGCGCACGCACCCGTGCCGATCTACCTGCAGCGGTCACCGCACTTCCGCCCGCCGCTCGACCCGACGGCGCGCGTCATCATGGTCGGGCCGGGAACCGGCGTAGCGCCATTCCGCGCGTTCCTGCACGACCGTCGCGCCAACGGGCACACCGGCCCGAACTGGCTCTTCTTCGGCGACCAGCACGCCGCGAGCGACTACCTCTACCGCGACGAGCTCGAGGCGATGCACGCCGACGGTTTCCTCACGCGCCTCGACCTCGCGTTCTCGCGCGACCAGCGGCAGAAGATCTACGTGCAGGACCGGATGCTGGAGCACGGAGCCCGCCTATGGCACTGGCTGCAGGAAGGCGCGTTCCTCTACGTGTGCGGCGATGCCTCCCGCATGGCGCGCGACGTCGATGCGACCCTCGTCCGTCTCGCTCGCGTGCACGGTGGGCTGAGCGAGGACGACGCCGAGGAGTTCAAGAAGCGTCTCGTCGCGGAGAGACGCTACCTGCGGGACGTGTACTGAGTCGGTCGGCCGCCTGAACGGGACGGCCGCGCACACGAGAAGGGCGGGACTGGCGCACCGACCCCGCCCCTCTGTGTGCGCTCAGATCCGCTCGCGCGCGAGCGCCTTCCGCGGGATCGCGTACACGAAGAGCGTGATGGCGAGCAGCACCGCGTACGCGGCCGCGAACGCCCAGAACGCCGCGGTGTATCCGCCGGTCGCGGACTGCGACGCGTTGAGCAGCTGAGGCACGAGGAATCCGCCGTACGCGCCGATCGCCGAGATGAGGCCGAGCGCCGCCGCGGCCTGCCGCTGCGAGGCGACGGCGGGCGCCGTGTCCGCACCCCTCACTCTGCCGCGCGCCGAGAAGACCATCGGGATCATGCGATACGTCGACCCGTTCCCGATGCCCGTCGCCGCGAAGATCACGACGAAGCACGCGAGGAACAGCCAGAAGCTCCCCAGCGGAAGCAGGCCGATGAGCGCGAGCGCGCCGAGTGCCATGACCGCGAACGCGGCGACGGTCACGCGGGCGCCGCCGAAGCGGTCGGAGAGCCGGCCGCCGTAGGGGCGCGCGAGCGATCCGACGAGGGCGCCGATGAAGGCGAGCGACAGCGACGCCTGACCCACCTGGAACGTCGAGAACTCGGGGAACTGGTCGGCGATGAGTTTCGGGAACACGCTCGCGAATCCGATGAACGAGCCGAATGTGCCGATGTAAAGGACGGAGAGGAGCCACAGGTGCGGTTCGCGAAGCGCTGCCGCGGATGCCGCGAAGTCCGCCTTCGCCGACGAGAGGTTGTCCATGTAGCGCCACGCGCCCCATGCGGCGAGGAGGATAAGCGGGATCCACATCCACCCGGCCAGGGCGAGGTTGAGCGTCGCGGCCGCGCCGAAGGTCACGGCGATCGGCACGAGGAGCTGCGCGACAGAGGTGCCGATGTTGCCGCCCGCCGCGTTGAGTCCGAGAGCCCAGCCCTTCTCGCGCTGCGGGAAGAAGTATGTGATGTTCGCCATCGAGCTTGCGAAGTTGCCGCCGCCGACGCCCGCGAGCGCCGCGACGAGCAGCATCACGCCGAACGGCGTCGAGGGGTTCGTGACGACGATGCCGAGGAGCGTCGTCGGCACGAGCAGCAGCGCGGCCGAGACGATCGTCCAATTGCGGCCGCCGAACCTCGCGACCATGAACGTGTACGGGAAGCGGAGCGTCGCGCCCACAAGGCTCGGCAGCGAGATGAGCCAGAACGCCTCGGAGCTCGAGAACGAGAAGCCGGCTGCGGGCAGCATCACGACGACGATGCTCCACAGCTGCCACACGATGAAGCCGAGGAACTCGGCGAAGATCGACCACACGAGGTTGCGGCGGGCGATCGAGCGGCCCTGCGCCGCCCAGAAGGCCGGGTTCTCGGCATCCCAGCCGTCGATCCAGCGGCCGGGGCGCCGCGTGAGCAGTGAGGCGGGTACTTCGGGGGCCGGCGCGCCGCGATCGGCGGGCTGGGTGTCGGACTGCGGGGGTGAGGACGTTGCGGGGGTGATGGTCATGAGGGCCTCCTCCGGTCGTGTGCTCCGACGCTAGGGATCGGCTGTTTCATCGCCCCGCGCGGGGCGTTACCCCCGGGTCACTTCTCCGTCACGGTGACAGGCTCGCGGTCGTGAGAGGCGTGTGATCTGCGTGTTACACGAGCAGACACGGATGCCGCGCCGCCCCCGCTCGCGGGCGTCAGGCCGCGCCGACGAGGGTGGCCGCGGCCGCGCGATAGCGCTCGGCGACGATCGCGGCGATACGCGGATCCGGGCCGAGAGGGCTGGTCGCCGCATCCGCCCCCGACCCCCGGATGACGTCGGCGAAATACCCCGGCGCGAGCACATAGCTCGCCGCCACGACCCGCGACGCGCCGCTCGAGCGGGCAGCGCTCACGGCGTCGTCGATGCGCGGCTCGCACCCCGCGGCGAAGCCGACGCTCACGGGACGCGCGAGGCAGCGCGAGAGGAGCTCGGCGACGGTGCTCACGTCGTCGGCGGCGCGCGGGTCGCTCGAGCCCGCCGCCGCGAGCACGATCGCGTCATCGTCGTGGAGGCCGAGCTCGCCGAGGCGCGACTCGAGTACGAGCGCGAGCAGGTCGTGCGGCCCGAGCGGAGGAGCCGCCACGACCCCGTCACGCAGGCGTGCCGCGCGCGCGATGTCGACGCCCGTGTGGAACCCGGTCGAGAGCAGCAGCGGGACGATGACCGCCGACCGACCCGGTGGAAGCGCCGCGACGACGTCGTCGACCGACGGCTCCTGCACGTCGACGAACGCCTCGCGCACGTCGACGCCCGGGAGCATCACACGCACCTCGTCGACGAGCGAGCGGATCGCGTCGCGACCGTCGAGCGAACTCGTGCCGTGGGAGCACGCGATGAGGACGGGGCGGATCATTCGTCCTCCTGGACGTCGAGGCGGTAGCCGCGCTTGACCACCGTGCGGATGAGGTCGGGTGCGCAGATCGCTTCGCGCAGTCGCGCGATCGCCATCTCGACCGCGTGCGCGCTGTCGGCGGAGCGCGGCAGGACGTTCAGGAGCGCCCCGCGCGAGACGACACCGCCGCCCGCGTCGAAGAGGGCGCCGAGCAGCTCGACGCTCGTGCGCGAAAGCGGCCGGAACTCGCCGTCGAGCACCGCGCCGGTGCTGCGCAGCTCGAGGCGTCCGGCCGCAGTGTCGAGCGACGCGGCTCGGCCGGAGGCGTAGTAGGTCACGACGCCGCGCACGAGGGCACCGAGCCGCCCGCGGTCGGCGACGAGCACGTCGACGTCGACCGCACGCAGGGGTCCCGCCGTGACGGGTCCCACGGCGGCCACGAGGAGGCGGCCGGCGCGTGCTCGCCGCGCGATGTCGGCGACGACGCCCTCGCGCTCCGCGGCCGCCAGCCACTCGGCCGCGCCCGGCGCCGACGTGAAGAGCACCGCGTCGACCTCGCCCGAGGCGGCCGCGAGCACGGAGCGCGTGACAGCCGCGGCATCCGGCGGTGCGCCCCATCGATACACCGTGAGACTCACGACATCCGCGCCGTGGTCGGCGAAGAGCTCGTCGAGTCCGTCCGCGCCGGATCCGTGGTGCTGCACCGCGATGCGCTGCCCCGACACACCCTCGGCGACGAGGAACTCGCCGAGCTCCGCCGCGGTCTCGGTCTCGGCGACCCAGTCGGCGATGAAGCCCGCCTGCTGGATCGCACCGCGTGCCTTGGGGCCGCGCGCGACGAACCGCGCATCGGCGAGGGCTTCGTGCAGCGGGTCGCTGAGCCCCGCTTCGTCGGCGGCCTCCATCCAGCCGCGGAAACCGACCCCGGTGGTCGCGACCACGATGTCGGGCGGGCTCTCGATGAGCTCGCGTGTGCGCGCGACGAGCGCCTCGTCGTCGATGTGCGGGACGATCGTGAGCGCCGGCGCGTGCTGCACCTGCGCACCGTGGCGCTCGAGCGCCGCCGCGAGCTCGCTCGACCGACGGTCGACCGCGATCACGATGACGCACCCGGCGAGCGCCGCCGACAGCAGGGGACGCGCGGGTTCGCTCACGGGCCGGCGCCTTCGCGGGTCGAGGTCGGCGTGGGGAGCAGCAGATCGGCGCGCGCGACGTCGCCGACGACGATCACCGCGGGGTTGGCGACGCCGACCGCGTGCGCGTCGTCGACCGCGCGGCCGAGGGTCGTGCGGGTCGTCCGCTGGCGCGGAGTGTGACCGCTCTCGACGATCGCGACCGGTCGGTCCTGGGGCACGCCCGCATCGAGTGCGGCGCGCACGAGACGCGGGAGGGCGGCGACGCCCATGAGCACGACGGTCGTGGCATCCGGGTCTGCGAGCGCCGCGAGCGTCGCGGGCGAGACGGTGGCCTGTCCGTTGACGACGTGCACGGAGCCCGCCGTTCCGCGATGCGTCACGGGGATGCCCGCCGCCTGCGGTACGGCGAGAGCGCTCGAGATGCCGGGAACGACCTCGACGGCGACGCCCGCCGCGAGGCACGCCGCGACCTCCTCGCCGCCGCGCCCGAGCACGAACGGGTCGCCGCCCTTGAGTCGCACGACGCGGCGCCCGGCGCGCGCGTGCTCGACGAGCAGCTCGTTGATGCGCTCCTGCGGAACGGGGTGGTGACCGGGCCTCTTCCCGACGTCGATCACCTCGACGGCGGGGTCGAGGTCGGAGAGGACGGATGCCGGCCCGAGCCGATCCGCGACCACGACGTCCGCTTCGGCGAGCAGCCGCCGCCCGCGCACCGTCATGAGGTCCTCGGGTCCGGGCCCTCCGCCCACGAGCGCGACGTGCCCCGACGCCGTCGCGCGGCGCCGCCGGACGGGGAGGCGCCCTTCGCGCAGCAGGGCCGCGACGGCATCGCGCAGCAGCGCGGCGCGCGACGGATCGACGCCGGAGTCCGAGACGACGCCGACGCGCACGTCACCCGAGCGCGCCTCGGCCGCGAGCCGGGCTGTGCCGTGCGCGCCGTCCGACGCGTTGACGCACAGCGTGCGCCGCTCCTCGCACGCGCGGGCGACCCACTCGTCCGTGCGCGCGTCGCCGGTGGCGGTGTGGACGAACCACATGTCGTCGAGATCGGATGCCTCGACCGCCCGCGCGATCCACTCCACGTCGTGCTCTCGCACGAGAGCCTCGGCGACGGAGCCGAGCTCGGGAGCGACGATGCGCACGCGCGCGCCCTCCTCGAGGAACCGCGGGAGTCGGCGCGCGGTCACGGAGCCGCCTCCCACCATGAGCACGTCGCGCCCGGCAAGGCTGATCCCGATGAGCGTCGTCATGAGCGCGCCGCCCATCGCACGAACACGTCGCCGTCGCGCACGGCGACGGGCCACGTCGTGAGCGAGTGCTCATCCTTGCCCTGCGTGTCGAGGCACACGCCGGTGCGCAGGTCGAACACCTGCTTGTACATGGGGGAGGCGACGGTGGGGGCATCCGCCTTCGTCCCCACGATGCCGCGCGAGATGACGTGCGCGCCGCTGTACGGGTCGAGGTTGGAGACGGCGTAGATCGGGCCGCCCCCGTCGCGGCCGTGCAACAGGAAGAGTGCGAGCTGCACGCCGTCGATGAGCGCCGCGCGGCCGCGCTCGGGCTCGAGGTCGGCGACGGCACATACGCGCACCCACTCCCACGTGCGCGTCGGACGCTTCTCGGCGGTCTCGAGGATCGTCATGCCCTCACCTCCAGGGTCGTTCCGGCGATGAGCACGCGGCCGTCCGCGCGCTCATCGGACGTGGCCGGGCGCGGCTGTCCGCGCTCGACGGTGTACGCGAGCGACGGGTCGGGCGTGCGCGGTGCATTGACGAACGACGCGAAGCGCCGAAGCTTCTCGGGGTCGTCGAGCGTCGCCTTCCACTCGTCCTCGTACGACTCGATGTGGGCGGCCATCGCCGCGTCGAGGTCCGCGCAGATGCCGAGGCTGTCGTCGAAGATGACGGCGCGCAGCGCGTCGAGGCCGCCCTCCAGCTCCTCGAGCCACGGTGCCGTGCGCTGCAGGCGGTCGGCGGTGCGGATGTAGTACATGAGGAACCGGTCGATCGCCGTGAGCAGCGCGTCGTCGTCGAGCCCTTCGGCGAGGAGGACCGCGTGCCTCGGGGTGAAGCCTCCGTTGCCGCCGACGTAGAGGTTCCAGCCCGCCTCCGTCGCGATGACGCCGACGTCCTTGCCGCGCGCCTCGGCGCACTCGCGCGCGCAGCCCGAGACGCCGAGCTTGAGCTTGTGGGGTGCCCGCAGACCGCGGTACCGGAGTTCGAGCGCGACCGCCATGCCGACGGAATCCTGCACGCCGTAGCGGCACCACGTCGAGCCGACGCACGACTTCACGGTGCGCAGCGCCTTGCCGTAGGCGTGGCCGGACTCGAACCCGGCGTCGACGAGACGGCGCCAGATGTCGGGCAGCTGCTCGAGGCGCGCGCCGAACAGGTCGATGCGCTGCCCGCCCGTGATCTTCGTGTACAGGCCGAAGTCGCGCGCGACCTCGCCGATCGCGACGAGTCCCTCGGGCGTGATCTCTCCGCCCGGGATGCGCGGGACGACCGAGTACGAGCCGTCCTTCTGCAGGTTGGCCATGACGTGGTCGTTGGTGTCCTGAAGCGTCGCGTTCTCGCCGTCGAGCACATGCTTGTGCACGAGCGTGGAGAGGATGCTCGCGATCGCGGGTTTGCAGATGTCGCATCCGCGTCCTTTGCCGAACCGCTCGACGATCGCGCTGAACGTCGTGAGGCCCGCGACCCGGATCGCGTCGAACAGCTGGGCGCGCGAGAAAGCGAAGTGCTCGCACATCGCGTTGCTGACGGTGGCGCCGGTCTTCTCGAGCTCTCCCACGACGATGCGCTTGACGAGCGGGACGCACGACCCGCACGCGGCGCCCGCACGCGTGCACGCCTTCACGCCCGCGACGTCGGTGCAGCCCTCCTCGTGCACCGCGTGACGGATGGCTCCCGCGGACACGCTGTTGCACGAGCAGACCGTCGCCTCGTCGGGCAGCTCGCCCGCGGGCGCGGGAACCCCGCCTTCGGGCAGGAGGTACGCGGCCGGATCGCCCCCGAGCATCCCGCCCACCAGCGGGCGCAGCGCCGCGTACGCCGATGCGTCGCCGACGAGCACGCCGCCCAACAGCGTGGTGGCGTCGTCCGACAGCACGAGCTTCTTGTAAACGCCCGCCACGGGGTCGGCGTAGACGACATCGAGCGCACCCGGTGTCGTCGCGAACGCGTCGCCGAAGCTCGCGACGTCGACGCCCGAGAGCTTGAGCTTCGTCGAAAGGTCGTACCCCGGGAACGTCGCGTCGCCGCCGAGCAGCCGCGTCGCGGCGACCTCCGCCATCGCGTAGCCCGGTGCGACGAGTCCGACGCACTGCCCGTCGAACGACGCGACTTCGCCGATCGCGAAGATCGCGGGGTCGGACGTGCGGCAGCCCGCGTCGATCACGACACCGCCACGCGGGTCCACGTCGAGGCCTGCCTCGCGTGCGAGCTCGTCGCGCGGCCGCACACCCACCGTGAAGACGACGACATCGGCGTGCTCGTAGCTTCCGTCGCTGAACTCCAGCCCCGCGACGTCGCCGGAAGGGCCGGGGTCGAGCCGCGTCGTGATCGACGAGGTGAGAACGCGGATGCCGCGCGACTCGACCAGCCGTCGGAGCGCGTCGCCCGCGGCGAGGTCGAGTTGCGCCGACATGAGCCGATCGGCCGCCTGGACCACGGTCGGGGACACGTCGAGTCCCTGCAGCGCGCCGGCCGCCTCGAGGCCGAGCAGCCCGCCGCCGATGACCATGCCCTTCAGCGGGCGCCCCAGCCGCCGTGCGCGCTCCTCGACGAATGCCCGGAGTGCGGCGACGTCGTCGAGCGTGCGGTAGACGAAGCATCCGGGCAGTTCGAACCCGTCGACCGCGAGCCGCGCCGCGTACGAGCCGGTTGCGAGCACGAGGGAGTCGTACGGATGCCGCGCGCCGTCGTCCGTCGCGACGACACGCTCGCGGCGATCGATCCGGGTGGCGCGCACCCCCGAATGGAGGTGCACGCGGTCGTGCTCGACGACGTCCCGCGCGAGCGTCAGGTCGTCGGCCGATGCGCCGTCGAAGAACGATGTGAGGGCGACGCGGTCGTACGGCGCGCGCGGCTCCTCGCCGAGGACGGTGATGACCGTGTCGCCGTCGTCGCGCGACGTGAGGCTCTCGACGAAGCGGTGCGCGACCATACCGGCGCCCACGACGACGACGCGTCGGGGCTCTCCGGTCGGGTCCATGGCCTCACGATAGGCAGGCCCCTTTTCGGGGCCGTGTGTCCCGTGTTTCGAGTTCGTGACGTCGGGAGAGCCGGACATCGTGCCTCCTCTCGCGGCCGGTGGGGCCGCGCGATCCGCTGACTGCCGTGGGCACGACGTTAGGAAGAGCGCGTTTCGCGACGGGTGCCGCGGCCGTTACCCCGAGGCAACGTTTCGCTCACGCCGCCGCCGCCGTGGTTGTGAGATCGGACGCGGGCCCGCCCGCTGACTAGGCTCGATCCGTGCGGATTGACGTCGTCACGATCTTCCCGTCGTTCTTCGACGTGCTGGAGGTCTCGCTGCTGGGCAAGGCCCGCGACCGCGGGCTCCTCGACGTGCGCGTACACGACCTGCGCGAATGGACGCACGACCGCCATCGCACGGTCGACGACACCCCGTATGGCGGCGGCGCAGGCATGGTCATGAAGCCCGAGCCGTGGGGCGAGGCGCTCGACGCGATCGTCGCGGACTCCGACGAGCCGCCGGTGTTCGTGTTCCCGTCGCCCGCGGGCGAGGTGTTCACGCAGGCGGCGGCGCGCGAGTTCGCGCACGAACCGCACCTCGTGATCGGGTGCGGACGGTACGAGGGCATCGACGAGCGCGTGTTCGAGTACGCAGCGACGCTCGGGCGCGTGCGTCTGGTGAGCCTCGGCGACTACGTGCTCAACGGCGGCGAGGTCGCGGCGATGGCGATGATCGAAGCGGTCGGGCGGCTCATCCCCGGAGTGGTCGGCAACCCCGAGAGCCTCCGCGAGGAGTCCCACGAAGAGGGCCTCCTCGAGTACCCGTCGTACACGAAGCCCGCGTCATGGCGCGGCTACGACGTCCCCGAGATCCTGCTCAGCGGCAACCACGGCGCGATCGCCGCGTGGCGGCGCGAGCAGCAGGTGGCGCGCACGCGCGAGCGCCGGCCCGACCTCCTCGACGAGTGAGGCGCGGGCGCGGCATCCGCCCCCTTGTCGCTCCGTGAGCCCTGTGTCAACGGCTCTCGGCAGGGAAATCGCGCTCGACTAGGGTGTGAGCGACCGCCAGGGGAGGAGTCGCATGGAGACGTGGCCCGGATCGGCCTACCCGCTCGGGGCGACCTTCGACGGGAGCGGTACGAACTTCGCGCTGTTCAGCGAGGCCGCCGAGAAGGTCGAGCTCTGCCTGTTCGACGAGACGGATGCCGAGACCCGCGTGCCGCTCGTCGACGTCGACGCGTTCGTGTGGCACGCCTATCTGCCGAACGTGCGCCCCGGACAGCGGTACGGGTACCGCGTCCACGGGGAGTACAACCCGGCCGAGGGCAAGCGCTTCAACCCGAACAAGCTCCTGCTCGACCCGTACGCGAAGGCGGTCGAGGGTCAGGTGCGGTGGAACCAGTCCGTGTTCGGCTATGACTTCGGCGATCCCGACTCTCGCAACGATGAGGACTCCGCGGCGAGCATGATGAAGGCCGTCGTCGTGAACCCCTTCTTCGACTGGGCAGGAGACCGTCAGCCGAAGACCCCGTACGCCGAGTCGCTCATCTACGAGGCGCATGTGAAGGGTCTCACGAAGCTGCATCCGGCGGTTCCCGAAGAGCTGCGCGGCACCTACAGCGGCCTCGCGCACCCCGCCGTGATCGAGCATCTGCGCAAGCTCGGGGTGACCGCGGTCGAGCTCATGCCCGTGCACCAGTTCGTCAACGACGACACGCTCGAGCAGAAGGGGCTCTCCAACTACTGGGGCTACAACACGATCTCGTTCTTCGCGCCGCAGAACACGTACGCGGCGCCGGGCGAGCCCGGTCAGCAGGTGCAGGAGTTCAAGGCGATGGTGCGGGCGCTGCACGCGGCCGGAATCGAGGTGATCCTCGACGTCGTCTACAACCACACCGCCGAGGGCAACCATCTGGGTCCGACTCTCAGCATGCGCGGCATCGACAACGCCGCGTACTACCGGCTCGAAGAGGACGACAAGCGGTACTACACCGACTACACGGGCACGGGGAACAGCCTCAACGTATCGAGCCCGCACTCGCTGCAGCTCATCATGGACTCGCTGCGGTACTGGGTGCTCGAGATGCACGTCGACGGCTTCCGCTTCGATCTCGCAGCGACCCTCGCACGCGAGTTCTACGACGTCGACAAGCTCGCGACGTTCTTCGAGCTCGTTCAGCAGGACCCGGTCGTGTCGCAGGTGAAGCTCATCGCCGAGCCGTGGGACGTGGGCCCGGGCGGGTACCAGGTGGGCAACTTCCCTCCGCAGTGGACCGAGTGGAACGGCAAGTACCGCGACACCGTGCGCGACTTCTGGCGCGGCGAGCCCGCGACCCTCGGCGAGTTCGCCTCGCGGCTCACGGGTTCGGCCGACCTCTACGAGCACTCGGGGCGGCGGCCCGTGGCATCCGTCAACTTCGTCACCGCGCACGACGGGTTCACGCTGCGGGACCTCGTGTCGTACAACGAGAAGCACAACGAGGCCAACGGCGAAGACAACAAGGACGGCGCCGACGACAACCGCTCGTGGAACTGCGGTGTGGAAGGACCCACCGACGACCCGGCCGTGCTGGAGCTGCGGGCGCGGCAGCAGCGCAACTTCCTCGCGACGCTGCTGCTCAGCCAGGGCGTGCCGATGCTCCTGCACGGTGACGAGCTCGGCCGCACGCAGCAGGGCAACAACAACGGCTACGCGCAGGACAACGAGCTGACGTGGGTGCACTGGGACGCCGTCGACCAGCCCCTCGTCGAGTTCGTGTCGGCGGTGTCGAAGCTGCGGCGGGAGCATCCGACGTTCCGGCGCAGCCGGTTCTTCGACGGCCGCCCCGTCAAGCGCGAGGAGGGTGCCCCCGTGCCCGACATCGCGTGGCTGCGGCCCGACGGCACGCAGATGCAGCCCGAGGACTGGGACTCCGGATTCGGCCGCGCGGTGGGCGTCTTCCTCAACGGCGGCGGTATCCGTGAGCGCGACCGGCGCGGGCAGCCCATCGAGGACGTGCACTTCATGGTGCTCTTCAACGCGGGCGATGCGCCCATCGACTTCCGCATCCCTGCCGTCGAAGCGAGCCCGCAGTGGGACGTGATCGTCGACACCGCCGGCCGCCAGGCGGGCGTCACGACGATCGCCCCAGGCTCGGTCGTGCCGCTCGAGTCCCGGTCGATGCTCGTGCTGCAGGAGCACACCGAGGAGGAGGTCGAGCCCGACCACTCGGTCGCGGCATCGCTCGCGGCGCTCGGCGACAGCCGGCCCGAAGACATGCCGGCGAAGGCTCCGCGCATCGAGGCGCGACACGACACGCGCTGATCCGACGCGCCGACCGAAGGCGACGAGAAGCGAGGAAGGAGAGCGGATGCACATCCCGCCCGCTTCGACATACCGCATGCAGGTGCGCGCGTCGTTCGACCTCGACGCCGCCGCCGACGTGACGGACTATCTGCGCGATCTCGGCGTCGACTGGGCATACCTGTCGCCGTTGCTGCGCGCGACGTCGGGCTCGGACCACGGCTACGACGTCGTCGACCCGACCGAGGTCGATCCCGAGCGCGGGGGAGCGGCGGCGCTCGAGCGGTTCGCGGTCGCCGCCCGGGCCGCGGGGCTCGGAGTCCTCGTCGACATCGTGCCCAACCACATGGGCATCTCGCGTCCGGAGCAGAACCCGTGGTGGTGGGACGTGCTCGAGCACGGCCGCGCATCCTCCTGGGCCGAGGCGTTCGACATCGACTGGGACGAGAGCGGCGGCAAGGTGCGCGTGCCGGTCCTCGGTGCCGAGCTCGACGAGGCGATGGCCGACATCGTCATCGACCCTGATTCCGGCGTCGTGCGCTACTTCGACCACGTGCTGCCACTCGCACCCGGTTCGGCCGATGACGGGGCGGATGCCGCGACCGTCCTCGACCGCCAGCACTGGCAGCTCATGCACTGGCGCCGCGAGGCGACGGACCTCAACTACCGGCGCTTCTTCGCGGTGTCGAAGCTCGCCGGACTCCGCGTCGAGGTGCCGTGGGTGTTCGACGCCGCTCATGTCGAGGTGCTGCGGTGGATCCGCGACGGGCTCGTGGACGGACTGCGCATCGACCATCCGGACGGCCTCGTCGACCCGGGCGCTTACCTCGAACGCCTCGCGGCCGAGACCGACGGCGCGTACGTGCTCGTCGAGAAGATCCTCGAACACGCGGCGACCGACCACCCCGAGACACTTTCCGCGTGGTGGCATGCGGACGGTACGACCGGCTACGACGCGATGGCCGAGATCGACCGCGTGCTCATCGACCCTGCCGGCGAAGACGCGCTCGACGCGCTCGACGCACGACTGCGCGCCGACACGGGGCTCGCACCCGCGCAGGCGTGGCCCGACCTGATCCACGACACGAAGCGCATGATCGCCGACACGATCCAGGTCGCCGAGATCCGCCGGCTCGTGCGGTTCCTGCCGAGCGGGCTCTCGGACGATCCGGATGCCGCGGACGCGCTCGCCGAGCTGCTCGCGTGCTTCCCGACGTATCGCTCGTACCTCCCTGCGGGGAAGGAATGGCTCGAGCAGGCGGCGCGGGAGGCATCCGCCCGTCGTCCAGAGCTCGCCACGACGATCGCCGCCCTCGTCCCGGTGCTGTCGGACCCGACACTCGAGGTGGCGCGGCGGTTCCAGCAGACGACCGGCCCCGTCATGGCGAAGGGCGTCGAAGACACGGCGTTCTATCGGGCGACGCGTCTCGGCACGCTCACCGAGGTGGGCGGCGATCCGAGCGTCTTCTCGCTGGCGGTCGACGGGTTCCACCGTGCGTTCGAGCGGCGCCAGGCGGCGTGGCCGGGTTCGATGACGGCGCTGTCGACGCACGACACGAAGCGCGCGGAGGATGTCCGTGCGCGGCTGTCCGTGCTGGCCGAGATCCCCGAGCGCTGGGCGGACGTGCTCGGCCGCCTTCGCGCGGTCGCGACGACGGGCCACGGTCCGTTCGACAGCCTCCTGTGGCAGGCGATCGTCGGCGCGTGGCCTGCTGCCCCCGAGCGGTTGCACGCGTACGCCGAGAAGGCCGCGCGCGAAGCAGGCGAGGCGACCGGGTGGCTCGACCCCGAGCCTGTGTTCGAGGATCGGATGCACCGCCTCGTCGACGCCGCCTTCGGCGACGCGCGTCCGATCGTCGAGGAATTCGTCGCTGAGATCGCGCCGCTCGGCTGGTCGAACTCGCTCGCGGCGAAGACGCTGCAGATCGCGGGGCCGGGCGTGCCGGACGTGTACCAGGGATCGGAGCTGTGGGAGACGAGCCTCGTCGACCCCGACAACCGTCGTCCTGTGGACTTCGCCATGCGGCGCGAGCTGCTCGCGCGAATCGACGAAGGCTGGCAGCCCGCGATCGACGAGACAGGAGCAGCCAAGCTGCTCGTGACCTCGCGCGCTCTCCGGCTGCGGCGAGACCGCCGCGAACTCTTCACTCGCTACACGCCCATGACGGTGGTGGGTGAGGCCGCCGACCACGCGGTGGCCTTCGACCGCGGCGGCGCAGTCGCCGTCGCGACGCGTCTGCCTGTCGGACTGGATAGGCGCGGCGGCTGGGGCGACACGGCGCTCCTGCGGCACGCCGGGCCGACCGTCGACGCGTTCACGGGCCGCCGGTTCGAGGAAGGCGTGGTCGCGCTGCGCGACCTCTTCGCGACGTATCCCGTGGCACTGCTCGTGCTGGAGGACGACGCATGATCGAGGTGTGGGCCCCGCGCGCGGAGCGCGTCCGGCTGCGGCGACCCGGCAGGGACGACGTCGACCTCGAGAAGTCGGATGCCGGATGGTGGACCGCCGGCGTCGACCTCTCACCGGGCGACGAGTACGGCTTCGTGCTCGGCGACGGGGATGCCGTGCGGCCCGACCCGCGGTCGCGCCGCCAGCCGCGGGGCGTGCACGAGGCATCCGCTCATTTCGACCCCTTCGCGTTCCCGTGGAGCGACGGACGCTGGACGGGGCGCCAGCTCGCGGGCGGCGTCGTGTACGAGCTGCACATCGGCACGTTCACCCCCGAGGGCACTCTCGACGCCGCGATCGGGAGGCTCGACCACCTCGTCGAGCTCGGGGTGACGCACGTCGAGCTGCTCCCGGTCAACGCGTTCAACGGCGAGTGGAACTGGGGCTACGACGGCGTGCTCTGGTACGCCGTGCACGAGGCGTACGGCGGCCCCGAGGCGTATCGGCGCTTCGTCGACGCGGCGCACGCGACCGGGCTCGCGGTCGTGCAGGACGTCGTCTACAACCACCTCGGGCCGAGCGGCAACTACCTGCCTGAGTTCGGGCCCTACGTGCGCGACGCCGAGCGCAACACGTGGGGCTCGTCGATCGACCTCGACCAGCCGGCGGTGCGTGCGCACATCATCGAGAACGCGCTCATGTGGCTCGACGACTATCACGTCGACGCCCTGCGCCTGGATGCGGTGCACGCGCTGAAGGACTCGTCGGAGAAGCATCTGCTGCGCGAGCTCGCGGAGCGGGTCGATGCCCTGTCGGCGCACCTGGGCCGTCCGCTCACGCTCATCGCGGAGTCCGACCTCAACGACCCGACGCTCATCCTGCCGCGCGAGGCGGGCGGCTACGGTCTCACCGCCCAGTGGAGCGACGACTGGCACCACGCGGTGCACGTCGCGCTCACCGGTGAGACGGCGGGATACTACGCCGACTTCGCTGCCCCCGACGCGCTCGCGAAGGTGTGGACGCGGGGGTTCTTCCACGACGGCACGCACTCCTCGTTCCGCGGACGAGAGCACGGCCGGCCGATCCCCGAGGACGTTCCCGCGTGGCGGCTCGTCACGTTCGCGCAGGATCACGACCAGATCGGCAACCGCGCGACGGGGGACCGGCTGTCGCAGTCGCTCTCGACCGACCGGCTGGCGGTCGCGGCCGTGCTCACGATGACGGCTCCCGGCACGCCCATGCTCTTCCAGGGTGAGGAGTGGGGAGCGTCGACTCCCTGGCTGTTCTTCACGTCCCACCCCGAGCCCGAGCTCGGCGAGGCCACCGCGAAGGGCCGCATCGCGGAGTTCGCGCGCATGGGGTGGGACGAGTCCGTCGTGCCCGACCCGCAGAACCCCGAGACCTTCCGGCGGTCGAAGCTCGACTGGTCCGAGGCATCCGCCGGCGATCACGCCCGACTGCTCGAGCTGTACCGCGCGCTCGCGCGCCTGCGTCGCGAGCGCGCCGAGCTCACCGACCCGTCCTTCGCGTCACTCGGGGCCGAAGTCATAGGGGGAGAGGGGACGGATGCCGCGCACCGCGCCTTCCGGCTGCGGCGAGGTGCCGTCGAGATCCTTGTGAACCTCACGAGGAACGATGTGCACTTCGCAGTGCCAGGCGCATCGCGCGTGCTGCTCACGACGTCGGCGCGTGTGCACCTTGCGGAGGGGAAGCTCGCCGTGCCGCCCGATGCGGCGGTCGTCACAGGGCCGGCGCTGCGCCGGTGACGGGAGGGGTCAGCGCACCCCGAGGAACGAACGGTCGGTGAGCACGATCGGGCCGTCGTCGGTGATCGCGATGGTGTGCTCGGAGTGGGCGCCGCGCGAGCCGTCCGCGCTGCGAAGGGTCCAGCCATCGGGGTCGGTGATGAGCTTGTCGGTCGTCTGGAGGAACCACGGCTCGAGCGCGAGGACGAGTCCCGCGCGCAGGGGGAAGCCGCGGCCCGGCTTGCCGTCGTTCGGCACGTGCGGGTCGCCGTGCATGACGCGTCCGACGCCGTGGCCGCCGAAGTCGGTGTTGATCGAGTAGCCGTTGCCGTTCGCGATCTCGGCGATCGCGAACGAGATGTCGCCGATGCGGTTGCCGACGGTCGCCGCCGCGATCGCCGCGTCGAGCGCTCGCTCCGTCGTCTCGATGAGGGCGAGGTCCTCGTCGCGCGGCGTGCCCACGATGAACGAGACGGCCGAGTCGGCGACCCAGCCGTCGATCGAGGCGGCGAAGTCGAGCGACACGAGGTCGCCGTCGCGCAGGACGTAGTCGTGGGGGAGACCGTGCAGCACCGCGTCGTTGACCGACGTGCAGATGACCTTGCCGAACGGGCGCGCGCCGAACGAGGGGTGGTAGTCGATGTAGCAGGACTCCGCGCCCGCGCGCCGGATCATGTCGTGCGCACGGCGGTCGATCGCGAGGAGGTTCGTGCCGACCTTCGTCTCGTCGCGGAGCGTCGCGAGCACTTCCGCCACGAAGCGCCCCGCGGGTCGCATCGCCTCGATCTCGGCCGGGGTGCGCAACTCGATCATGCTCGTCCTCTCGTCCCGTCCATTCTCGCCGATGAATGCTCTCCGCCCGCCCGTGGCTCACCGGGGCACCTGGGAGGATGCCGCGCAGAGGTCCCCCGCGCTCCCGTCGACTCGCGCGGCGGCGTAGCATCGGTGCTATGTGGCTGCGGCGCGCGTTCTATGGGTGGCTCATCCCCGCCGCCTTCCTCCTGCCGCTGTGGCTTCTCGTCGGATGGGCCGTGTTCGACGCGGGCGGGTGGGGCTTCCTCTGGGTGCTCTTCATCGCGATCCCGTCCGTCTTCCTCGGCCAGCTGATCCTCACGCTCCTCGTGCGCGCCCGCGGCACGGTCCGCGCGCAGCGCGCGGTCTCGTGGTGGGACGTCGGCGGATTCACGCTGTGGCATGCGCTCACGATCGCGCTCGGGTTCTTCAACCCCGCGTGGTGGGCGCCCGTGTTCGTCGTGACGATCGTCGTCGGAATCGCGATGTTCTGGCTCGAGCTGTGGCAACTGTGGCGCGAAGCGCGTCCTTCCGGCATGGTGCTGCATGCGACCGACGGCATGGCCTACATTCCGCCGCCCGCTCCGCGCGTGACGGCCGAGTCGGTCGACGAGGTCATCGTCGTCGCCGAGAAGCGCTCCGAGCGCTGACGCGGAGGGCTCCGCCCGCGGTTTTGGCGGGTTGTCGCATCCGTGGCAGAATGGTTGTTTGTGCCCCGCCCAGGCTCTGCCTCAGGGGAGCCCGTCGTCGAAGCCTCACGGCCGGCGGCTCCGGGCGCACACCGAATCCTCAATCCATTCATCCCGCGGTCGACCTGTGGCGGCCGCAGAGAGAGCACGATCATGCAGATCCTCGACGCCGTCGATGCGGCCTCGCTCCGCAACGACATCCCCGACTTCGGCCCCGGCGACACCGTCAAGGTGCACGTCAACATCACCGAGGGCAACCGCTCCCGCATCCAGGTCTTCCAGGGCGTCGTTCTCGGCCGCTCCGGCGACGGTGTGCGCGAGACGTTCACGGTCCGCAAGATCAGCTTCCAGGTCGGCGTGGAGCGCACCTTCCCGGTGCACTCGCCGGTGATCGACCGCATCGAGGTCGTCACGCGCGGTGATGTCCGTCGCGCCAAGCTCTACTACCTGCGCAACCTGCGCGGCAAGAAGGCCAAGATCAAGGAGAAGCGCGAGAACTGAGTCGCTTCGCCTCGAACGCCCCGGATCCATCGGATTCCGGGGCGTTCTGCGTTTCACGTCGTCGAGTCCGGCGAGGAGGATTCCGCGCGAATATGGGAACCTTGTTCCAGCGGTTCTCCGAGGTTCGGCGAGCCGGGCGAAGGGCTTCATGACGACCGAGAAGACGGCACCGGCCGAACCGATCGAGACGACGCACAGCACGGGCGGCTCCGCCCGGCGCGCGCGTCGTCGCAGTTGGCTCGTCTTCGCCCGCGACGTCATCATCATCGTGATCGTCGCGGTGCTCGTGTCGTTCCTCGTCAAGACGTTCCTCGTGCGATCGTTCTACATACCGTCAGGCTCGATGGAAGAGACGCTGCACGTGAACGACCGCATCCTCGTCGACGAGATCACGCCGCGCTTCGGCGGCTACTCGCGCGGCGACATCGTCGTGTTCCGCGACCCGGGCGGGTGGCTCGTGCCCGACACGTCGCCGCAGCGGCCACCCGTCGTCGAAGCGATCGAGTGGGTGCTGTCGCTCGTCGGCCTGGCCGCACCCGACAGCGACGACCACCTCGTCAAGCGGATCATCGGACTCCCCGGCGACCACGTCGTGTGCTGCAACGCGATCGGCCAGATCACGGTCAACGGCGTTCCCGTCGACGAATCCGACTACCTCGACCTGCCGTCGGCGGAGTCGCCCGCATCGGCCGACCCGTTCGACGTCGTCGTGCCCGACGACAGCCTGTGGGTGCTCGGCGACAACCGCAACCGCTCGCGCGATTCGCGTTACAACACGGATCAGCCGGGCAAGGGCTTCGTGCCGCTCGAGAACGTCGTCGGGCGCGCGTTCCTCATCACGTGGCCCTTCGACCGGTTCGGCGCCCTCGACTTCCATCACGAGGTGTTCGCGGGCGTGCCCGCGCCGCAGCCGGACGAGGAAGGCGGCGCGTCGCCGTGATGGCCGTCGCCGAGCCCCGTCTGACGCTCGAGCGGCGCCTGCTCCGCGAGCGTCCGATCGTCATCGCGTGCGACGAGGTGGGCCGTGGCGCCCTGGCCGGACCCGTCGCGGTCGGCGTCGCGGTCGTCGACGCGGCCCGCGCGCGCAAGCGCGTGCCGACAGGGCTGCGCGACTCCAAGCTCGTCCCGGAGCTACGGCGCGCCGAGGTCGCCGGCCGTGCGGCGGAATGGGTGCTGCACAGCGCCGTCGGCTGGGCGAGCTCCGCCGAGATCGACGACATCGGGATCATGCGCGCGCTCGGCCTCGCCACGGCGCGGGCGCTCGCCGATCTGCGCGCGCACGGCGTCGTCCCCGAAGAGGCGATCGTCATCCTCGACGGCAATTACGACTACATCACGCCGGCCGGCGAGCGAGGGCTCACCGTGCAGCCCGTGATCAAGGCCGACCGCGACTGCGCGAGCGCTGCCGCCGCATCCGTCATCGCCAAAGTCGCGCGCGACACCCTCATGGTCGGGCTGCACGACGAGCTGCCGCACTACAACTGGGCCAGCAACAAGGGCTACGCGAGCCCCGATCACCGCGAGGCGATCCGCGAGCACGGCCTCAGCCCGCACCATCGCGCGTCGTGGTCGATCGGCGACGCCCCGACCCTCTTCTGATGCCCGTCGAGGTACCGGATGCCGCGGTGGAAGCCGCCGCGACGCCGTGTGGTCCGGCGACCCTAGGATGGACTCATCATGGATGACGAAGTCTTCGAGGACTACGACCGCGAGCTCGAGCTTGCTCTGTACCGGGAGTACCGCGACGTCGTCTCGCAGTTCCAGTACGTGATCGAGACCGAGCGCCGGTTCTACCTCGCGAACGAGGTGAA
>Ga0180220_1000463_pt1 | contig 44332 bp, 35 predicted proteins | sample eDN5th37CBELigBY_FD_151335 | JGI IMG/M metagenome (GOLD analysis project Ga0180220, IMG submission 151335) | Enriched backyard soil microbial communities from Emeryville, California, USA - eDNA 5th pass 37_C BE-Lig BY (version 2) (version 2) | ecosystem: Environmental > Terrestrial > Soil >... | reverse complement strand
TGGCCGCAGATGCCCACGTACTTGCCGGCCTTCAGGCAGGCCTGTATGGCCCGGCGCAGCATGAACTGCACGGCCTCGTCGCGCTCGTCGAAATCCGCCGCCAGCAATTCCATGCCCGAATCCCGGTCCAGGCCCAGCGTGAGCTGCGTCATGTCGTTCGAGCCGATCGAGAAGCCGTCGAAATACTGCAGGAATTCCTCCGCCAGGATGGCGTTGGAAGGCACCTCGCACATCATGATCAGGCGCAGGCCGTTTTCGCCGCGCGCCAGGCCGTTGCGCGCCAGCAAATCGACCACCTTGGCCGCCTGCTGCAGCGTGCGCACGAAAGGCACCATGATCTCGACATTGGTCAGGCCCATTTCGTCGCGCACCTTCTTGAGCGCTTCGCATTCCATGCGGAAGCATTCCTCGAAATCGGCGGAGATATAGCGCGATGCGCCACGGAAGCCCAGCATGGGGTTTTCTTCTTCGGGCTCGTAGCGCGAGCCGCCCACCAGCTTGCGGTATTCGTTGGACTTGAAGTCGGACAAGCGCACGATGACGGGCTTGGGGTAGAACGCGGCGGCCAGCGTGCCCACGCCTTCGGCCAGTTTTTCCACGAAGAAAGCGCGCGGGCTGGCGTAGCCGCGCGCCGCGGATTCCACGGCCTGCTTGAGCTCGCTGTCCACATTGGGGTAGTCGAGCACCGCCTTGGGATGGACGTTGATGTTGTTGTTGATGATGAATTCCAGGCGCGCCAGGCCCACCCCATGGTTGGGGATCTGCGAGAAATCGAAAGCCAGCTGGGGGTTGCCCACGTTCATCATGACCTTCAGGCCGATGTCGGGCATTTCGCCCCAGCGCACTTCTTCGACCTCGGTTTCGATCAGGCCGTCGTAAATGCGCCCTTCGTCGCCTTCAGCGCAGGACACGGTCACTTCATGGCCGTTGGTCAGCACATCCGTGGCGTTGGCGCAGCCGACGACCGCCGGAATGCCCAACTCACGCGCGATGATGGCCGCATGGCAGGTGCGCCCGCCGCGGTTGGTGACGATGGCCGAAGCCAGCTTCATGACGGGTTCCCAGTTGGGGTCGGTCATGTCGGTAACCAGGATGTCGCCCGCCCTGACCTGATCCATTTCGGATATGTCGGCCACGATGCGCACTTTGCCGGAGCCGATTTTCTGGCCAATGGCGCGGCCCGTGACCAGGACTTCGCCCGTGGCTTTCAGGCGATAGCGTTCCTGCACATCGTGATGGCCTTGCTGCGACTTGACCGTTTCGGGGCGCGCCTGCAGGATGTAGATCTTGCCGTCCAGCCCGTCGCGGCCCCATTCGATGTCCATGGGGCGCTGGTAGTGCTTTTCGATGATCACGGCATAGCGCGCCAGTTCGATGACTTCTTCGTCCGTCAGCGAATAGCGGTTGCGCTCGGACACCGGCACCTCGACGGTGCGCACGGCGTGGCCGGAAGCGCGTTCGGGGTCGAACTCCATCTTGATGAGCTTGGAGCCGATGCGGCGGCTGATGATGGGGTAATGCCCCGACGCCAGCGTGGGTTTGAAGACATAGAATTCGTCCGGATTCACGGCGCCCTGCACCACGGTTTCCCCCAGGCCGTAGGAAGAGGTGATGAAGACCACGTCGTTGAAGCCCGATTCGGTGTCCAGCGTGAACATGACGCCGGCGCTGCCGCGGTCGGAGCGCACCATGCGCTGCACGCCCGCCGACAAGGCGACGTCCGCATGGGCATAGCCCTTGTGCACGCGATAGGAAATAGCGCGGTCGTTGTACAGCGACGCGAAGACGTGGCGGATTTTGTCGAGGACCTCGTCGATGCCGACGACGTTCAAGTAGGTTTCCTGCTGGCCGGCGAACGAGGCGTCGGGCAAGTCTTCGGCCGTGGCGGACGAGCGCACGGCGAACGAGCCCTTGCCGTCTTTGTCCAGATCGGCGAAAGCGCTGCGGATGGCTTGCTCGAGCTCCGCCGGGAAAGGCGTGTCGATGATCCATTGGCGGATTTCGGCGCCGGCGCTGGCCAGTTCGCGCACATCGTCAGGGTCCAGCCTGGCCAGGCGATCGGCAATGCGCTGATCGAGCTGGGTGGATTTCAGAAAATCGCGGAAGGCGTCGGCCGTGGTCGCAAACCCGCCCGGGACACGGACGCCGGCCCCGGCCAACTGACTGATCATTTCACCTAGCGATGCGTTTTTACCTCCTACCGAGTCGACGTCCGACATGCGGAGCTGCTCGAAAGACACTACGTAAGACATAAAGTCACCTTTACTATATAAAAGAAAGCATGTTTGCTTAATGCGCCTGCCGGAGGCCGCAAGAATGCGGACGCGGTGCACTAGGCAAACCAGCCTTGCCTGCTGGTACGGTGACTGTTAATCTTTGCGATTGTACAGTTTCTGGCGCGATGCGCGCTCAATTTATTCCATGCCCACCCCTCTCATTGAACGCACCGTATTCGTCGTATCGGACAGCACGGGCATCACCGCCGAAACATTCAGTAATTCGGTACTCTCCCAGTTCGAGCAGGTCAAATTCGAAGCCATACGCATTCCTTTCATAGACAGCCCGGCCAAGGCCAGGGCGGCCGCGGTGCGCATCAACCGCTGCGCGGAAGAGCAGAACGCGCCGCCGCTGGTCTTCAGCACGCTGGTGAATACCGACATCGCCGAAATCATCCGCGGCGCCAACTGCACCTTCCTCGACTTGTTCGGCACCTTCGTGCAGCACATCGAGACGGCGCTGGGCATGAAGTCCAGCCATTCGGTGGGCCGCTCGCACATGGGCGGCTTGTCCAAGCAATACAATAATCGCATCGAGGCCATCAACTTCAGCCTGGCCCATGACGACGGGCAGTTCATACACGGCCTGGAACAGGCGGACGTGATCCTGGTCGGCGTATCGCGCTGCGGCAAGACCCCGACCAGCCTCTACCTGGCCATGCAGTATGCGGTAAAGGCGGCCAATTTCCCGCTGATTCCGGAAGACTTCGAACGCGGTTCGCTGCCGGCGACGCTCGCGCCCTATCGCAAGAAGCTGTTCGGCCTGTCCATCCAGCCCCAGCGCCTGGCCGAAGTACGCAACGAACGCCGGCCCAACAGCCAATACGCCTCGCTGAAGCAATGCCGCCACGAAGTGGCCGAGGCCGAGCGCCTGATGCGCATGGAAAACATCCCCTGGCTGTCGACCACGACCAAATCCATCGAGGAAATCTCCACCAAGGTACTCGACGCGGTGGGCCTGGATCGGCGCACGTATTGACGGGGATGCCGAAGTACCAGCCGCGGCTTGCTCAACGTCGCCCAACCCCGGCCCACCGGCTACGCCTTGGCAGTAAAGCTAATGTCCATAAGGTCATCCGTGGAATCGGTAGGGTGAGATATGCCACAATGTCCCGACCCGCGCGGCAGGCGCGCGAGGCCGGGACGGCGTAAGAGCTCTTCAAGCAGCAAGCAACACCTCAGAAGCAGGCCAAGCACCCACGCCGCCCCAGCGGCGCAACAAACATGAAGCACCGCAGCGGGACGGGTGGCGGGGGCCGGACGCGGCGACTTTCGGGGCTGAGCGAGCCGCTTGTGAAGGGAGCCCGAACGGGCGGACGAACAAGGCGATGCGGTGTTCGGCGCGCAGGGCGCGCCGAACCAGTCACGAGGAGCAAGGCCGGCCCCCGCCACCCGACATGCGTCAATAGAAGCAAGCAGCGCTACATCACCCAGCACGGGTCGACAGTCAGCGCAACATTCAATCCAGAGCAGATCCGGAACCGCCAAACCGGCGGCGCTGCTCGAACAAACACACGCCCGCCGCCACCGCCACATTCAGCGACTCCACGCCCTCCGCCTGCGGGATGAACACCCGCATGTCGGCGGCTTTCAGCAGGGCCGGATCCACGCCCTGCCCCTCATTGCCCAGCACCCATGCGCAGCGCGCCGGCAAAGGGGCGTCGTACAGCGACTGCGCATCATCCAGCGACGTCGCCACCAAAGGCACCGCCAAACGGCCGCGGGCCGCCATCAAATCCACCTGCTCATAGATCGCCATCGCGAAATGCGCGCCCTGCCCGCTGCGCAAAGCCTTCGCCGACCAGGCCCAGGCGCTGCCTCGCGACAGATAGGCATGCGCGATCCCGGCCGCCGCCGCCGTGCGCAGCAGCGTGCCCAGATTGCCGGGATCCTGAACGCGATCCAGCCATAGACAGCAATGGTCGATACGGCCGGGCAAAGCGCGCGCAGGCGCCGCCGCCAGAAAATAAACCCCTTGGCCATGCTCCACCTGAGACAGCCCTTTCGCCAGTCGCGGCTCCAGCGTATGGCACAGCGCCGAAGGCAGGCGGGCCGCCAGCGCCCGCAGCTCCGCCTGCGACTCCAGGCGCTGGACATCGAACAGCGCCAGTTCCGGCACGCCGGCATGCTGCAGCCAGGACTGGCAAAGATGCACGCCTTCCAGCATCACATGCCGCGGCTCGGGGCGTTCAGGCGCGATCGGGCCGGGCTCCTCCGCATGCGACACGGGCGGCCTGCCCTGCCGGCCGGCGCGGTCGGCCGCGCCGGCATCGCCATCCCGGCCTTCAGGCCAATGACCGCCGCCATCCCGCTTGCCCGCCGCGATGCGCAGCAGGCGCTTGTACAAAGGATTGTCGCGGGAAGATATATGCTTCATAGAAGCGCCGGCACGCTTTACAGCCCCAGCAGACGCCTCACAGGCGCGAAGCTGCGCCGGTGCGCGGGACATGGCCCGTGCGCGTCCAGTCGGGCCAGATGCATCGCCGTGCTGTAGCCCTTGTGCTGATCGAAGCCATAGTCCGGATAAATCGCATGCAGCGACAGGCAATCGGCGTCGCGCGCGGTCTTCGCCAATATGGAGGCGGCCGATATCGCCTCTATCGTGGCGTCGCCGCCTATCACCGCCTCGGCAATGCAGCGCAGCCCGCGCGGCAGGCAATTGCCGTCGACCAGCGCCTTGTCGGGCGGCAGCGACAGGCCTTCGCAGGCCCGGCGCATGGCCAGCATGGTGGCTTGCAGGATATTCAGTTCGTCGATTTCTTCCACGCTGGCGCTGGCGATGCTCCAGGCCAGCGCCCGTTCGCGTATGACGATGCCGAGCTCTTCGCGCCGCTGCGGCGTAAGCTTCTTGGAATCATCCAGCCCTTTGATCATGCGCGCGGGGTCGAGGATCACCGCCGCGGCGAATACCGGCCCGGCCAGCGGCCCCCTGCCCGCTTCGTCTATGCCGGCAATGGTGATGCTTGCGCCGGCGAACGGCAGCTCAGGCTGGCGCATGGCCGGCCTCTTGCAAAATGGCGCGCGCTGCCAGGGCGGGCGTATCGCGGTGCAGGGACGCGTGCATGGCGGCGAAACGCGCCTCGACCTGGCGCGCATAGGACGCATCGGTCAGCGCCTTCCAGCTCGCCTCGGCCAGCGCCTGCGGCGTGGCGTCGTCCTGCAACAGCTCCGGGACGACGAAATCGCGCGCCAGGACATTGGGCAGGCCCACCCAGGGTACGTAAGGGCGCGCCTGCCCGGACTTCCATTCCATCATGCGTTTCATCATGGGCGACAAGACATAAGAGATGACCATGGGCCGCTTGAACAAGGCGGCTTCCAGCGTGGCGGTGCCGCTGGCCACCAGCACCGCGTCGGCGGCTTCCATCACATTCCATGCGGCGGGGCGATCGGCCGGGCCGCGATAGGCCGGGCCGCGATCGGCCGGGCCACGCTTGGCCGGGCCGCGCTTGGCCAGGTCGCCATGCGCGCCATCCGCGGCGGCAAGCTGCGCCCCGCCCGCCGCCGCATGGGCGGCGCCTTTTTCTATGATACGGCAATTCGGCACGGGGTAGCGCCGCAGCAGGGCCTCGAACTCGCGCCGCCGGTCGGCGTTCACCATGGGCACCAGTATTTGCAATGCGGGATCCTGCCGCGCCAGTATTTGCGCCGCCTGCAAGAAGCGCGGCCCTAGCAGCCTGATTTCGGAGGCGCGGCTGCCCGGCAGCAGCGCCAGCACGCGCGCGCCCGGCTCCACGCCCAGATAGCGCCGCGCCGCGGCCTGATCGGGGTGCATGGGAATCACTTCCGCCAGCGGGTGCCCGACATAGGTCACCGGCACGCCTTCCTTGCGGTACAGCTCTTCCTCGAACGGAAACAGCACCAGCATATGGCTGACGGCGGCGCGTATCTTGTGTATGCGCTCGTAGCGCCAGGCCCAGATGGATGGCCCGACGAAATGCACGGTGGGTATGCCGGCCTGCCGCAATTGCAGTTCCAGCCGCAGGTTGAAATCCGGCGCGTCGATGCCCACGAATACGTCCGGCCTATGGGAAAGCCAGCGCTTCTTGATATCGAAATAAGTGGTCAGCAGGCCCGGCAGGCGCTTGAAGGCGTCGACATAGCCGAATACGGTCAAGGCATTCATGGAATGCCAGAGCTCGAAGCCCTGGCTTTGCATCGCCGGGCCGCCTATGCCCTGGCACAGCGTCTGCTCATCGTGGCTGCGCAAGCCGCGCATGATGCGGGAAGCCAGCAAGTCTCCGGAAGGCTCGCCCGCCACCATGCCCACGCGCAGGCTCATGAGCGCACGATGCCCCGTGTGGACGCCGACAGGAAATCTATCATCGCCTGCACAGCCTGCCGGGCGGCCGGCTTGTCCTGCTGCAGGGCCTGCATCTGCTCGCAGGCCTCTTCGATCTTCAGGTTGCGCCGGTACAGCAGCTTGTAGGCCTCTTTCAGCGCGGCGATGTCCTCGGCCGTAAAGCCGCGGCGGCTCAGGCCTTCGGAATTGATGCCCACCGGACGGAAGGGATCGCCCGCGCCTATCAAGTACGGCGGGATGTCCTGGCGTATGGAACTGGTGCCGCCTATCATGGTGTGCGCGCCTATCCGGACGAACTGATGCACGGCCGACAAGCCGCCCAGGATCGCCCAGTCCCCGATATGGATGTGGCCCGCAAGCTGCACGCCATTGGCGATGACGGTATGGCTGCCGATCTGGCAATCGTGCGCGATATGCACGTAGGCCATGATCCAGTTGTCGTCGCCCAGGCGCGTCACCCCGACGTCCTGCGCCGTGCCGGTGTTGATGGTGACGTATTCGCGCACGGTGTTGCCGTCGCCGATTTCCAGCCGCGTGGGCTCGCCGCCGTACTTTTTGTCCTGGGGGATGCCCCCTATGGAGCAATAGCGGTAGAAATTGTTGCCGGCGCCTATGGTGGTGTGGCCGTCGATCACGCAATGCGGCCCGACCTGGGTGCCGGCGCCAATGACGACATGCTCGCCCACGATGCTATAGGGCCCGACGCTGACGCCTTCGCCCAGCTGCGCGCCCGGGGCCACGATGGCCGTTGGATGTATCAGCTTGCTCATTGCTATGCTTCGTCCAGCACCCTTATGGCGCACATGATCTTCGCCTCGGCGGCGATCTGGCCGTCCACGGTAGCCTGAGCGGTGTATTTACAGATGGAACGGCTGATGCGGTCGGCCGTGACTTCCAGGCGCAGCTGATCGCCCGGCACGACGGGGCGGCGGAAACGCGCGCCGTCCACCCCCACCAGGTAATAGGCGATTTTCTTGTCCGCCGGGTTTACATCGTTGTCGCCTTCGAAGGAAAACAGCGCGGCCGCCTGGGCCAGCGCTTCAATGATGAGCACGCCCGGCATGACGGGATGATGCGGAAAATGGCCCATGAAAAAGGGTTCGTTGATCGACACATTCTTGATGGCCACGATGCTCTTGCCCGGCACCATTTCCAGCACGCGATCCACCATCAGCATCGGATAGCGATGCGGCAGGCGGTCCATGATTTGTTTTATGTCGATTTCCATCTTGCTTGATATCCTGCTTGATAGCTTTTATGGGGGTGCGCGGCGCGCCCCGCCGTTTACGATTATTCTTTTTCCAGCACCCGCAGGCGCCGGCGCAACTGCGCCAGTTGCGGCAGCACGGCGGCGTTGCGTTGCCATTGCACATGTTCCGCAAACGGGTACACGCCCGTATAGCGGCCCGGCTTGGCGATGCTGGAAGTGACCGCCGTGCCGCCCGAGACGTGGACGTCGTCGCCCAGCACCAGATGCCCCGACAGCATGGCCGCGCCGCCTATGGTGCAGCGCTGCCCGATGACGGTGGACCCCGCGATGCCGACGCATGCGGCCATGGCGGTGTGGTTGCCGACGCGCACGTTATGGCCGACCATGATCTGGTTGTCCAGCTTCACGCCGTCGCCGATGACGGTGTTTTCCAGGGCGCCGCGATCGACCGTGGTATTGGCGCCGATTTCGACATCGTCGCCCAGAACGACGCCGCCGACCTGGGCGATTTTCACCCAGGCGCCCGAGGATGACCGCGGGCTGGGAGCAAAGCCGAAACCGTCGGCGCCCAACACGCATCCCGAGTGCAGAATGGCGCGATTGCCCACGGCCACGTTATGGTAGAGGGTGACGCGCGCGTGCAGCAGGCAGTCCCGCCCCAGCGTCGAACCCGCCCCGACGACGCAGGCCGGGCCCAGCCGGCTGCCCATGCCTATGCGCACGCCATCTTCGACGACGCAATACGGCCCTATGCTGACCCCCGCCTCGATCCGCGCCGTCTCGGCGATGATGGCCGTGGGATGTATGCCCGTCGGCAAGCCGTCCTGCCTGTGCTTGTCGAACCACTGCGCGAGCAGCGCATACATCAGGTAGGGCTCGCTGCAAAGTATGGCCTGGAAGGAATGGCCGCCAGGCGGCAGCGCCCGGTAGGCCGCTTCCGTCATGACGACCGCCCCGGCCCTGGTTTGCAGGAGCTGGTCTTGCAGCTTGGGGTTGGACAGAAAGCTGATTTCGCCGGGGCCCGCGGAAAGCAGCGAGCCCAGGCCCTGGACCCGCAGCTCGGGCTGCTGTTCTGTGTTGGCCGGTTTGCAGTCCAGGTTCAGGGTATTGGCCTGGACGAGAAGATCCTGTAATAAGGGCGCCTGCTCCGGCGCTAGCAAGACCGGCATCTTGAATTAGCCGCCCAGCGCCTTCATGACTTGGTCGGTGATGTCGACCCGGGGGCTGACGGTAACCGCATCCTGGATGATGAGGTCATAGCCTTGCTGCTCGGCGATTTTCTTGATGGCGGCGTCCGCTTTTTCGACGATGCTGGAGAATTCCTCGTTGCGGCGGCGATTGAAGTCTTCCTGGAATTCACGGCGCTTGCGTTGCAGGTCGGAATCCAGGTCGGCCAGTTGGCGCTGGCGCTTGATGCGCTCGGATTCGGACAGCACGGGCGCGTCCTTGTCGAACTTCTGGGCTTCGTTGCGCAGGCGGTTGGACAGGTTCTGCAGTTCGTCGTCGCGCTTCTTGAATTCGGATTCGATCTTGGCCTGGGCCGCCTTGGCGGGTTTGGAATCGCGCAGGATGCGTTCTGTGCTCACGAAGCCTATTTTCGTAGCCTGCGCGTATACGGGCGCCGATACCGCGGCGCAGGCGCCCAGCACAGCGGCAAAGGCAAGAGCGCGGTTGCCCCGACCGATACTGCGGGATATTGCGGAAAGTTGTAATGCGATTCGAGACTTCATGAAAAATCTACCTTGCAAAGTAGCAGAGATAAAACGCTTATTGTGCCATTAAATGCGGTACATCAGAAACCCGTCCCGATCTGGAACTGGAAGGCCTGCTTGTCGTCGCCTTCCTTGGCGTTCAGGGCGCGGCCGAATGAAAGCTGCAGCGGCCCCAGCGGAGACTGCCAGGAAAGACCGATACCGGCCGAATATTTCCAGCCGCAAGGATCTTCCGAATGGCCGCCTATGCCGCGCGAGCATACCCCGCCGCCGGTGGTCGTGACCTGGCCGGCATCGGTGAACAGGAACCAGCGCAGGGTGCGGTCGCGCGTGGCGCCCGGGAATGGCAAGTACAGCTGTATATTGCCGACGATACGGCGCGAACCCCCAAGGTAGTCGTTGGTCAGCGTATCGCGCGGGCCGAGCGAGGCGCCCTCGAAGCCGCGCACCGAGCCTATGCCGCCGCCGTAGACGTTCTTGATGACGGGGAAGGATTTGCCGCCATAGGTCTTGCCCCAGTCCACCAGCCCGTTGAAGGCCAGGGTATAGGCCCGGCCCAGCGGCAGATAATACTGCTGCTGCGCGCTGAGCATGTAGTAGCGCAGGTCCATGGTGGAAATATCGCCGGACAGCTTGGTGTAGCTGCCCTTGTTGGGGGCGATGGCGCTGTCGCGGGTGTCTTTGGACCAGCCCAAGTTGAAGATGAAGGAGTTCGTGGATTCGCCGTATTCCTTGACGAAATCCTGGTAGGCCTGCGGCGTGGTCAAGGGGTTGAGCTGGCTGAGCTTGTTGTGCTCGTAGCTGACGCCCGCGAAAACGCGGTCGTATTCCGAGATCGGCACGCCGAAGTTCAGGCCCGCGCCGTAGGCGGTGACCCGGTAATCGCCGAACGAATCGCGGCTGTCATACGGAGTGGTGCGCCGATAGTACAGCGACGTGGTCTTGCTGATGCCGTCTTTGGTCCAGTACGGGTCGGTATGCGAAATGACGGCCGCGCGGTTGGTCTTGCTGGTGTTCAACTGCAGTGACAAGGAATTGCCGCTGCCGAAAATATTGTCCTGGCTGATGCCCGCCGACAGGATCAGCTTGTCGGTGGAGCCGTAGCCCACGCCCAGGTTGATCAGGCCGGTGGGCTTTTCCTTGACGTCCACATTGACGTCCACCTGGTCGGGCGAACCGGCGACCGGCGCGGTGCTGATGTTGACGTCGTTGAAATAGCCCAGGCGATCGACGCGGTCGCGCGAGGCCTTGATGCTGCCCGCGTCGTACCAGGCGGCTTCCTGCTGGCGCATTTCGCGCCGTATGACCTCGTCGCGCGTGCGGGTGTTGCCGCCGATCTGGATGCGGCGCACATACACGCGCCGGCCGGGGTCCACGTAAAAGGTCAGGTCGGTTTCGTGGTTTTCGCGGTCCAGGACGGGATTGGGGTTGACGTTGGCGAAAGCGTAGCCCAGCGTGCCCAGGTATTCGGTGATCGCCTTCACTGTGGCGTTGGTCTTGGCGGCGGAGAATTTTTCGCCTTCCTTGACGCCGACCAGGGGCTGGATTTTGTCGTCCAGGCCCAGCAGGTCGCCCGCCAGCTTGACGCTGCGGACGGTGTAGGGTTCGCCCTCGTGGATCGTCATGGTAATGAAAATATCATGCCGGTCGGGCGAGATGCTGACTTGCGGCGGCTCGGCGGAGTATTCCAGATAGCCGCGGTCCAGGTAGAAGGAACGGATGCGTTCGACGTCGCCCTCGAGTTTTTCGCGCGAATATTTGTCTGTGCCGGTATACCAGGTCATGATGCCCGAGGTGGTCAGCTCCATCTGGTCGAGCAAGGTGCTTTGGGAAAAATCCTTGTTGCCGACGAACTTGATATCGCTGATCTTGGCCAGATGGCCTTCGAAGATATCGAAGCTGACGCCGACCCGGTTGCGCGGCAGCGGCGTGATGATGGGGGTGATCTCGACGCCGTACTTGCCCTTGGACAGATACTGCTGCTTGAGCTCGAATTCGGCGCGCTCGAGCATGGAGCGGTCGAACACGCGGCCTTCGCCGAAGCCCACCTGGCTGAGGGACTTGATGATGGCCTTGGAATCGAATTCGCGCATGCCGTTGAAGCTTACCGAGGCGATGGTGGGCCTTTCCTGCACCGTCACCACCAGCACATTGTTGCTGGTGTCTATCTTGACGTCGCTGAAGAAGCCGGTGGCGTAAAGGCGCTGAATGGCTTCGCTGGCCTGCGCTTCGGTGAACTGGTCGCCCACCTTGACCGGCAGATAGCTGAAGATCGTACCGGCGTCGACCCGCTGGATACCGTTGACCTGGATGTCGCGCACCACGAATGGCGTGAAGGCGCTGGCAAGGCTGGGAGTAAGCAAAGCTGCCAGCAATACAGGCAGGGCGCGCCTGGCAAATGGGAATTTCCGGCTAAACGACATCCTGGACGATCCTTGGGCGATTAAATGGTGGAAGATTGTAAGGCACAAAGCCGCTAACTGAAAAGGCGGGAAAAATCGTTGAAAAACGCCAGACTCATCAAGGCGGCCAGCAGGCCCAGGCCGATGCGCTGGCCGTTTTCCAGCCATTTCTGCGGCACAGGCTTGCCCCGTAGCGCTTCAAGGACGTAGTACATGAGATGGCCGCCATCTAGCATAGGGATGGGTAACAGATTTAACACGCCGATACTAACACTTATCAGCGCCAGAAAACCAATATATGCGGCCAGGCCGATGCGGGCGGTCTGCCCTGCATAATCGGCGATGGTGACGGGGCCGCTGACATTGCGCAGCGAAACATCGCCGATCACCATGCGGCCCATCATCTTCAGCGACAGCCAGACCGTATCCGCCGTGCGGGACAGCCCTCGCGCCATGCTGTCCAGAGGGCCGTAGCGCACCGTGACCATGGGGAAGTCCGCGCCCAGCATGACGCCTATGCGCCCCACCACCGCCCCGCCCTCCGCGGTTTCCGCGCTGGGCGTCACAGGCACCGTCAGGGTGGCGCCGTCGCGCAACACCACGAGGTTCAAGGGCTGGCCGGGGTGCTTCTGGATTTCAGCGACCATGGCGCTGGCGCTGGGACGTTCCAGGCCTCCCACGGCCAGGATGATGTCGCCGGCGCGCAAGCCCGCCCGTTCGCCGGGGCTGCCGGCATTGACGCCGGCCACGCGCGGCTGCGGCGACGCCAGGCGCAGGCCCGCCTCGGCCATGGGATCCGCCCCGTCGGGATCGACATTGCCTTGGGCCAGCACCAACTGCAGTTCGCGCTTCACCCCGGTCGCGGTCTCGACCTCCGTGTCCGCGCGCCCTCCCCCGGTCAGCACATCCAGCAATTGCCAGCGCGCTTCGCTCCAGGACTGGACCGGCTGCCCGTTCACGGCGACGATGCGGTCGCCGCCCTGGAAGCCCGCGCGGGCGGCGGCGCTGGAAGCCGGCGGCTCGGCCAGGATGGCGGCCGGCTCGCTGGTGCCGACGAGATTCAGAAAGGTGTACAGCACGGCGGCCAGCAGCAGATTGGCCAGCGGCCCGGCCAGCACGATGGCGCTGCGCTGGCCCAGCGTCTTCTGGTTGAACGCCTGCGCGGCCTGCTGCGGCGTGGCGCCGGGCTCGGGTTCGTCCAGCATCTTGACATAGCCGCCCAAGGGTATGGCCGACAGCGCCCATTCGGTGCCCTGTTTGTCGGTGCGCCGCGCCAGTATCCTGCCGAAACCCACGGAAAACCTCAGCACGCGTACGCCGCAGAGCCGGGCCACCCAGTAATGGCCCAGTTCATGAAACGTGACGAGTACGCCCAGCGCCACGACAAAGGCAATCAAGGTAAAAAGCATGAAGCTCCTGGATCAGATAAAGGTAAGGCCCGGGCCCGGCCGAGGCGTTCAAGTTCTGAGCAGGCAGAATTCCGACGCGATGCTGCGGGTGTGCGCATCCAGCGCCAGCACTTCGTCGAGCGAATCCAGAGCGCTGGCGGGCAGCCCGCTTATGCGGTCCAGGCTGGCTTCGATGACCCCGGCGATTTCAGTATAGCGAATTTGCTGCTTCAAAAACCGCTCGACGGCGATTTCGTTCGCCGCGTTCAAGGCCACGCAGGCCGCCTGCCCGGCGCGCAGCGCATGGAAGGACAGGCGCAGACAGGGAAAGCGCTCGAAATCCGGCTCCTCGAAGTCCAGACGCCCCAAGGCGGTCAGCGCCAGCAGGCCCACGCCGCTGGCGATGCGTTCAGGGAAGCCCAGGCCATAGGCGATGGGCGTGCGCATGTCGGGCTGGCCCAATTGCGCCAGGACCGAGCCGTCTTCGTATTCCACCATGGAATGCACCATGCTCTGAGGATGGACCACGACCTGTATGCGGTTGACCGGCATGGCGAACAGCCAGTGCGCTTCTATGACTTCCAGCCCTTTGTTGAGCATGGTCGCCGAATCGACCGAAATCTTGCGCCCCATGGCCCAGTTGGGATGCGCGCAGGCCTGATCCGGCGTCACGCTGGCGAGCTGGTCCAGCGCGGTGGTGCGGAAAGGCCCCCCGGAAGCGGTCAGCAGCAGGCGCCGCACGCCTTTGGCCGGCTCGGTGGGCGCGGTGGCCCGGCCGGCCTGGGGCAGGCACTGGAAGATGGCATTGTGCTCGCTGTCTATGGGCAGCAATTCGGCGCCCGATTCGCGCACGGTGCGCATGAACAAGCCGCCCGCGGCCACCAGCGCCTCTTTGTTGGCCAGCAGCACCCGCTTGCCGGCCCGGGCCGCCGCCAGCGCCGCAGGCAGGCCGGCCGCGCCCACGATGGCCGCCATGACGGTGGTGACCGGCGCATCGGCGACCGTATCGGCCAGGGCCTGGGCGCCCACCCTGATTTCCGGGCGCGCGGGCCCGCCCCGCCACGCCTGCAGGAAGCGCGCGCGCGCCTGATCGGTCGGCACGATGACGACCTTGGCGCCGGTCTGGCGAGCCTGCTCCGCAAGCTGTTCTATGCGATGGTAGGCGCTGAGCGCGTATACCGATAGCGATTCGGGATGGCGGGCGATGACGTCCAGGGTATTGACCCCTATCGACCCCGTGGAACCCAGCACGCAAATGTTTTGCGCTTGCATCAACCCGCCCCCGTCAGCAAAAAGGCCAGCGGAGCGACGGGCAGCAAGGCGTCGATGCGGTCATAGACCCCGCCGTGGCCGGGCAGCAGCTGGCTGGAATCCTTCACGCCCGCGCGCCGCTTCAGCAGGGATTCGAACAGGTCGCCGACGATGGACAGCGCCGCAAGAAAAGCCGTCGCCGCAATGGCCGCCAGCCATGACCACTGCTCGACCAGCGCATGGCCGAAGCTGCCCGGCCAGCGGGCGCTGACGGCCACCCAGATGCAGGCCGCCGCGACGCCGCCGACGGCGCCTTCCCAGGTTTTCCCGGGGCTGACGCGGGGCGCCAGCTTGTGCCGGCCCAAGGCCTTGCCGGTGAAATAGGCGGCAATGTCGGCGAACCAGATCAGCGCCATCAGGGACACCAGGAACCAGGGGCCGCGGGCGACGAACAGCTGGACCAGCGCCGACCAGGCGGCGATGACGGCCAGAATGCCGAATACACTGAGCCAGACGCAGTGCCTGCGCTCCCCGGTCTGGCCCTGCAGGACCAGGGCGCCGGCCCCGGCCACCCAGATCAGGCTGACCGCCGGCATCAGCCATCGGTCGATGCCGGCGCGCAGGCCCGCCGGCCAGCCGGACGGCGGATCGCCCAGCCATTGGACCGCCAGGACCGCCATGACGAAGGCGGACAATATCGCCAGCGGCACGGCAACAGCCGCGGCACGGTTCGGCAGGGTCAGGCGCAGCCATTCCCACAGGGCGCAGGCCGCCATGAGCATGAGCAGCAGAACCAGGGGCCATGGCGTGGGCGCGAGCAATGTGCCCAGCAATATGGCCAGCAGGACGATGGCCGTCAGGACACGCTGCTTCAGCATGGCATTCCCTCCTAAACCTGACTGGCTAGCTGGGCGCTGGTGCGCCCGAAGCGGCGTTCGCGTGTTTTGTACCACTGGAAGGCCGCGTCGATTTCCTTGGCGCCGAAATCGGGCCAGTAGCCGTCTGAAAAATAGAGTTCAGTATAGGCCAGTTGCCAGATCAGGAAGTTGGAAATGCGCTGCTCGCCGCCGGTGCGGATGAAGAGGTCGGGCTCGGGCGCATAGGCCATGGACAGGTGTTCGGCCAGCATGGCTTCGTCTATGTCGTTGGGATGCTCGGCCAGGTCGGGCCGGGCCGCCAGCAGGCGGCGCATGGCCTGCAGGATGTCCCAGCGGCCGCCGTAATTGGCGGCGATGGTCAGATTCAAGGTGCTGTTGTGCGCGGTGCGCTGTTCGGCGGCGCATATCAGTTCCTGAAGCCTGGGCTCGAAGGGCGCAAGGTCGCCCACGATGCGCAGGCGCACTCCTTGTTCCTCGAGCTTGTCGACTTCTTTTTCCAGCGTCTGCATGAAGAGGCGCATCAGCAGCGTCACTTCTTCCTGGGGACGGCGCCAATTCTCGGAGCTGAAGGCGAACAGGGTCAGGTATTCCACCCCGCGCCGGCCGCAAGCCTCCACCACGCGGCGCACGGCCTGCACGCCGCGCACATGCCCGGCCGTGCGCGGCAGGAAACGCTTGGTCGCCCAGCGCCCGTTGCCATCCATGATGATGGCCAGATGGCGCGGGATTTCGGAATGTTCGGGAATCGACAGGGTGGAACTGCTGGTCATGGAGGAACGGGCCGCGGCGCCAAGGCTAGACGGTCATGATCTCCGCTTCTTTCTGGGCCACCAACTTGTCGATCTCGGCCACATGTTTGTCGGTGAGCTTCTGGACCTCTTCCTGCATGCGGCGCTCGTCGTCCTCGGAAATTTCCTTGTCCTTGACGAGCTTCTTCAGTGCGTCGTTGGCTTCGCGGCGCAGATTGCGCACGGCGACCTTGGCGTCCTCGCCCTCGTTGCGCACGACCTTGGTCAGATCGCGGCGGCGCTCTTCGGTCAGGGCGGGCATGGGCACGCGTATGTTGTCGCCCATGCTGATGGGATTGAGCCCGAGGTCGGAGTCGCGGATGGCTTTCTCGACCGGGCCGGCCATATTCTTTTCCCAGACCTGCACGCTGATGGTGCGGGCGTCGACCAGGTTGACATTGGCCACCTGGCTGACCGGCACGGGAGAACCGTAGTATTCGACCAGGACATGGTCCAGCAGCCCGGCATGGGCGCGGCCGGTGCGTATTTTCGCCAGGTTCGCCTTGAGCGTTTCAATCGATTTGCCCATGCGCGATTCGGCCGACTTTTTGATCTCTGACAGACTCATTGCTATTCCTTTATTGGGTCACTCCGGCTTGGCGCCGAAACTTGCTTGCCACAATTCAAGAGAGCCTTGGCGGGCTCCGGAAAGTATGCCTTGCCGGCCCCCGCCCTCAAAGAGGAAGCGGCCGGCAAGGCCCGTGATCAAACGTGCACCAGCGTGCCTTCGTCCTCGCCGGCCACCGCGCGCTTGAGCGCGCCGGGCTTGTTGATGGAAAACACCTTGATGGGCAGCTTCTGGTCGCGGCACAGCGCGAACGCCGTCGCATCCATGACTTCCAGGCGCCGCACGATGGCCTCGTCGAAGCTGATGCGCGCGTAGCGGGTGGCGCCCGGGTCTTTGTTGGGATCGGCGCTGTAAATGCCGTCCACCTTGGTGGCCTTGAGCACGATTTCAGCGCCGATTTCCGCGCCGCGCAGCGCGGCGGCGGTGTCCGTGGTGAAAAAGGGATTGCCCGTGCCCGCGGCGAAAACCACGACCTTGCCTTCTTCGAGATAACGCAAAGCCTTGGGCCGGATATAGGGCTCGACGACTTGATCGATATTCAGGGCGGACTGAACGCGGGTGTCCACCCCGCGGTGCTTGAGGGCGTCCTGCAGCGCCAGCGCATTCATGACCGTGGCCATCATGCCCATGTAGTCGGCGGTGGCGCGGTCCATGCCCTGAGCCCCCGGGGCGACGCCCCTGAATATGTTCCCGCCACCAATGACGATAGCCATTTCGACGCCCTGCGTGGCGACCTCGGCGATGTCTTCGGTCATGCGCAGTATGGTCGAGCGGTTGATCCCAAAAGCGTCTTCTCCCATCAGCGCTTCGCCGGAAAGCTTTAGAAGAACACGCTTATACGATCTGGTGGTCATGGTCGATATCCCAGGTAAACAATCCAACGGAAGTGTAAGCCAAGGCAGGGCCTGCGTGATGACGCAGGCCCTGCTTTTTTTTCTGAAGACGATTTATTACGCGTTGCCGGCGGCGGCTGCGGCGACTTCAGCGGCAAAATCTTCCGATTTCTTCTCGATGCCTTCGCCTACGACGTACAGCGCGAAGCGGGAGATGGAAGCGCCCTTTTCCTTGAGCATCTGCTCGACGGACTGCTTGTCGTTCTTGACGAACGGCTGGGACAGCAAGGTGACTTCTTTCAGGAATTTCTGGACGGCGCCATCGACCATCTTGGCGACGATCTCGGCGGGCTTGCCGGATTCGGCGGCTTTTTGCTCGGCCACCGAACGTTCCGTGGCGATGTCGGCCTGGGCGACGCCGCTGGCATCCAGCGCTTTGGGCTTGGTGGCGGCGATGTGCATGGCCAGATCCTTGCCGGTTTCTTCGGGGCCGGCGTAGTCCACCAGGACGCCGATACGCCCGCCGTGCACGTAGCTGGCCAGCTTGTTGCCGGTTTCAAAGCGCTCGAAGCGGCGCACCGCCATGTTTTCGCCGATCTTGCCCACCAGCGCCGAGCGCGTGGATTCGACCGTACCCTCGCCCATCGGCAGTTCGCCCAGGGCCGCCACATCCGCGGGATTCTTTTCGGTGACCAACTGGGCGAGCTCGTTGACGAAGGCGATGAAGTCTTCGTTCTTGGCGACGAAATCGGTTTCGCAATTGACTTCGATGACCGCGCCCTGCTGGCCGCCGGCCGCGATGTGCAGCCCGATCAGGCCTTCGGCCGTGATACGCGAGGCTGCCTTGCTGGCCTTGTTGCCCAACTTGACGCGGAGAATTTCCTCTGCCCGAGCCAGATCGCCGTCTGCTTCAGTGAGCGCCTTCTTGCACTCCATCATGGGAGCGTCGGTCTTCTCGCGCAATTCTTTAACCATGGATGCGGTAATTTGAGCCACAATTTTCTCCAATTCTGTAAAACACGCCCCGGCCGAGCCGGGGCAGATGCGAACGATGCCGCGGACGGCCGCCGCCAGGCCGGCGGCGACCAGCCCGCGTGCAAGCGACGGGCCGGCCCCGGCTTATTCGCGCTCGTCTTCGACTTCGATGAACTCTTCGTCGCCTTCGGCGATTTCTTCCACCAGGCCGTTCAGGCTTTGTTCACGGCCTTCGAGCACGGCGTCGGCCATGCCGCGGGCATACAGAGCGATGGCCTTGGCCGAATCGTCGTTGCCGGGGATGACGTAGTCGACGCCGTCGGGCGAGTGGTTGGTATCGACCACGGCCACCACGGGGATGCCCAGCGTGCGGGCTTCCGATATGGCAATCTTGTGATAGCCCACATCGATGACGAACAAGGCGTCGGGCAAGGTGTTCATGTCCTTGATGCCGCCGATGCTCTTGTTCAGCTTCTCGAGTTCGCGTTCGAACATCAGGGCTTCTTTCTTGCTCATGCGCTCGGTCGCGCCTTCGGCCTGCTGGGCTTCCATTTCTTTCAGGCGCTTGATGGACGTCTTGACCGTCTTGAAGTTGGTCATCATGCCGCCCAGCCAGCGGCTGTCGACGTAAGGCATGCCGCAGCGGGCCGCTTCGGCGGCGACGTATTCGCGCGCCGCGCGCTTGGTGCCGACGAACAGCACGGTGCCGCCACGGGCCGCGATCTGGCGCACGAACTTGGCGGCTTCCTGAAACTTGACGACCGTCTGTTCCAGATTGACGATATGGATTTTGTTACGCTGACCAAAGATGAACGGCGCCATCTTGGGATTCCAGTAACGGGTCTGGTGGCCGAAGTGGACACCGGCTTCAAGCATTTCACGCATCAAAGACATCATATTCTCCAAGGGTTTGGTCTTGTACCTGGCGTGTATCCGGGAAATTTCAGGGCTTGCCCTGGGCATTTTCCGCGAACACCCTTAAGTCGCCGGGCACGCGATTTTTAAAAAGGGAAATCCCTGCGGGATAAAGGAATTTCTGGAAAGCCTATAATTCTACTATTTTTACACCCCAGCCTTCAAGTTGACATGAGCAAGCTAGTTACCGACCCCGCCGATCTGAATAAAATGCGCGCCGCCTGCCAGGCGGCGGCCGCCACCCTGGATTATCTCGCGCCCCACGTGCGCCCCGGGGTCACGACCGGAGAGCTGGACAAGCTGTGCATGGACTTCATCACCAACGAGCTGAAGGTCGAATCGGCCACCGTGGGGTACGCGCCTCCGGGCTATACCCCCTTCCCCGCTTCCATCTGCACCTCGGTGAACCACGTGATCTGCCACGGCATCCCGGGCGACAAAGTGCTGAAAAACGGCGATATCATGAATATCGACGTCACGGTCATCAAGGATGGCTGGTTCGGCGACACCAGCCGCATGTACTATGTGGGTGAACCGTCCATCCTGGCCCGCAGGCTCACAGAGGCCACCTACGAGTGCATGTGGCTGGGCATAGAACAGGTGCGCCCCGGGGCCACCTTGGGCGATATCGGCCATGCGATACAGAAGCACGCTGAAAAGCAGGGTTTTTCCGTGGTGCGCGAATACTGCGGCCACGGCGTCGGCCAGAAGTTCCACCAGGATCCGCAGGTGCTGCACTATGGCAAGCCGGGCGCCGGGATCACGCTGGAGAAGGGGATGATCTTCACCATCGAACCCATGATCAATGCCGGACGCAAAGAAATCCGCACGCTGGCGGACGGCTGGACGGTGGTGACGCGCGACCACAGCCTGTCGGCCCAATGGGAACACACCGTGCTGGTCACCGACAGCGGCTATGAAGTGCTGACGATATCCGACGGAATGCCCCAGCCGCCCGCTTTCGTCAAGGGGGTCTGATTCTGCAAACCCATGCCAATGCGCAAGCCGTCGCGGCGCTGCGCGAGCAATTGGCCAAACGCCGCGGCGAAGCCATCGCGGCGTTCCGGGAACATCTCAGGCCCGACCCGTTGCTGGCCGCGCTGCGCCGCATTACCGACCAGGCGCTGCGCGAGCTCGTCCGGCTTTATCCTTTGCCCAAAGGGGCCGCGCTGGCCGCCGTGGGCGGCTATGGCCGCGGCGAACTCTACCCGTATTCGGACGTCGACGTCCTGGTTTTGCTGCGCCACCCTCCCGGCGCGGAAGACACGCGCAATATCGAGGCGCTGATCGCCGCCATGTGGGACCTGGGCATAGAGCCCGGCCACAGCGTGCGCACCATAGAAGACTGCCGCCGCGAAGCGGCCGGCGACATCACCGTCGAAACGGCGCTGATGGAAGCCAGATGGCTGGTGGGCAGCAAGGACTTGCTGCAAGCCCTGCGCAGCGCCATGCACGAGCAGTTGGACGCACAGACTTTTTTCCAGGCCAAGCGCGCCGAGATGCAGCAGCGCCATGCGCACCACCAGGACACGCCTTACGCCCTCGAACCCAATTGCAAAGAAGCGCCGGGCGGCCTGCGCGACCTGCAGGTCATATTGTGGCTGGCGCAGGCGGCCGGCCTGGGCAGCACATGGCGGGAGATCGCGCGCACCGAACTCTTGACCGCGGCCGAATTCCGCGCCTTGCGCCGGGCCGAACAAGCCTTCAAGCGCTTGCGCATAGAACTGCACCTGCTTACCGGGCGGCGCGAAGACCGCGTGCTGTTCGATTTGCAGCCCAGCCTTGCCGCCATCTATGGATTCAATGCCACCAAGACCCGGCGGCCCAGCGAAATCCTGATGCAGCGCTATTACTGGGCCGCGCGCGTCGTCAGCCAGCTGAACACCATACTCCTGCAGAGCATAGAAGAACTTCTGTTCCCGCTGCCCGACGACCAGCAGCTCGTCCTGGACGACTACTTCTGCGTGACGCGCGGCATGCTCGGACTACGGCGCGACGATGGCTACGAGCGCAACCCTTCCCTGCTGTTCAGGACTTTCCTGGTGATGCAGGAGCATCCGGAGATCATCGGCATGTCGGCCCAGGCCTTGCGCGCCATGTGGCATGCGCGCCGCCGGATCGACGCCCAGTTCCGCCGCAACCCGGTCAACCGGCGCCAGTTCATCCAGATACTGCAACAGCCGCGCGGCATCGTCCATGCGCTGCGCCGCATGACCATGCTGAACATCCTGCCGCGCTACCTGCCGGTATTCCGCCGCATCGTGGGCCAGATGCAGCACGACTTGTTCCATGCCTACACCGTCGACCAGCACATTCTGATGGTGGTGCGCAACCTGCGCCGCTTCACCATGCCGGAACACGCCCAGGAATATCCCTTGGCGAGCCAGCTGATCGCCGGCTTCGACCGCCATTGGCTGCTGTATATCGCCGCGCTGTTCCACGATATCGCCAAAGGGCGCGGCGGCGACCACTCCGAGCTGGGCGCCGCCGAGGTGCTGCGCTTTTGCAATGATCACGGCATAGAGGGCGAAGACAGGGAACTGCTGGAATTCCTGGTGCGCCAGCATTTGACCATGTCCATGGTGGCGCAGAAACGCGATCTCAGCGACCCCAGGGTGGTGCACCAGTTCGCCCAGTGCGTGCGCAACGAACGCCGTCTCGCCGCCCTGTACCTGCTCACGGTCGCCGATATCCGCGGCACCAGCCCCAAAGTATGGAACTCCTGGAAAGGCAAGCTGCTGGAGAACCTGTATCAGCTCACCCTGGCCGCCCTGGGCGGCGCGCAGCCGGACACGGGCACGGTGCTGGCTCAGCGCAAGGCGGCGGCGATCAACGAAATACGCTTGATGGGCCTGCGCGATGAAAGCCGCGAGGCTTTCTGGAATCAACTGGATATCGCCTACTTCCTGCGCCACGAGCCCAGCGAAATCGCCTGGCACACGCGCCACCTGTACTATCGCGCGAACTCCCCCGAGCCGGTGGTGAAGGCCCGTATCATCGGCCAGAACGCCGCCTTGCAGGTCATGGTCTATGTGCGGGACCGCAAAGACCTGTTCGTGACGCTGTGCCGCTATTTCGACCACCGCGCGCTGAGCGTGCAGGACGCGCGCATACACACCACCCACCATGGCTGGGCGCTGGACAGTTTCATCGTGTTGCTGCCGCCGCATGACAAGGACTATCGCTCGAACGCCACGCTGGTCGAGCACGAATTGCACGAGGTGCTGAAGAAGGAAGGCGGCGACAGGCTGGTGCGCGCCGCGGCCGGCGGCTTCCGCCAGGCCGGATCGCGCCGCTCGCGCGTATTTCCCATTGTGCCCAATGTGGAACTCTATCCCGACGAAAGCAGCACCTCCTGGCGCCTGACCGTGACGGCCGCCGACCGGCCCGGCCTGCTGCACAGCCTGGCACAGGTGTTCGCCGCGCACGCCATCAGCCTGAAAATGGCCAAGATCCTGACCTTGGGCGACCGGGCCGAGGACGTCTTCATCATCGAGGGCGATGCGCTCGGCCATCCGCGGGCGCAGATGCAGTTCGAGCGCGATATACTTGCCACGCTGGACAGCGCCCCGCCCCGCCAGGGCCTGCCACATTGAAAGAGCATGCGCATGGGCGTGCGCATGAGGCAGGCAAGACTTCGCGCCCCGCCCTTCGGGCCGATGGCCGCGCAATAATGATCCATAATATCTACAATGTATAGACCACCATTCGGCTGATCCATGATGAACAGCACTTCCCGACTCTTGCACAGCATTGCGCTGCTCTGCGTAGCCGCGGTCGCCGTTGCGCTGGTGTCCCAGCATGTATTCGGCATGCGGCCCTGCGCCTGGTGCGTACTCCAGCGCCTGGTCTTCCTGGCGATCGCCGCGGTGTGCTGGCTGGGCATATTGGCGGGCCGTATCGCCGCCTGGTGGCGGCGCGCGGCCGCCGGGCTGGCAGTCCTGCTGGCGGCGGCGGGCGCCATGGCGGCCTGGTATCAATACAGCGTGGCCGCCCAGATGTTTTCCTGCGACATGACATTCGCCGACCGCTTCATGGTGCGCAGCGGCCTGGACGCCGGCCTGCCCTGGCTCTTCGGCATCCAGGCAAGCTGCATGGACGCCCGCGTCGAATTGCTGGGCGTCGAGTACGCCCTGTGGGGCCTGGGCCTTTTCGCGCTGGTGGGTGTGCTGGCCCTTATCGCTGCGCTGCGGCGCGCGGGATAAACGCCGTTCCGCCATGGTGCTGCGGAGCACCCTGGCCATGCCGCCCATTTATCGCTCCGCGCACCCGCGCGGATGCCTTTCCAGCGCCAGCAGGCCCTTGGCATGGGCCAAGGGCGGCGGCCGGCGCTTTCAAGCGCCAATCAAGCGTCAATCATCCTGTTCGTTGGTGGCCATTTCGCCCGCCGGCGGGCGTATGCCGCGCGTCCGGCTCAAGCGCTCCAGATAGGCCGCATCGATGTCGCCGGTGATATAGCAGCCATTGAAGCAGGAAGATTCGAAGCGCTGTATGTCTGGATTCAGGTCGCGTATGGATTGCTCCAGGTCTTCGAGATTCTGGTAGACCAGCCCGTCGGCCCCGATTTCGCGCGCCACTTCGTCCGTGTCCCGACCCGTGGCGATGAGTTCCGCCTGGGTGGGCATGTCGATGCCGTACACATTGGGGAAGCGCACCGGAGGCGCCGCCGAAGCGAAAAACACCTTGTTGGCGCCGGCCGCGCGCACCATGTCCACGATCTCGCGGCTGGTCGTGCCGCGCACGATGGAATCATCCACCAGCAAGACATTCTTGCCGCGGAATTCCATGTCGATGGCGCTGAGCTTTTGCCGCACCGATTTCTTGCGCACTGCCTGGCCCGGCATGATGAAGGTGCGGCCCACATAGCGGTTCTTGATCAGGCCTTCGCGGTAGCTGAGATTCAGCCGCGCCGCCAGTTGCATGGCGGACGGCCGGGAAGAATCCGGTATCGGCATGACGACGTCGATTTCGCCCAGCCGCAGCGACTTGGCGACGTTGTCGCCCAGGTATTCGCCCATGTTCAGCCGGGCGTCGTAGATGGACACGCCGTCCATCAAAGAGTCCGGCCGGGCGAAATACACATATTCGAATACGCAGGGCGTCAGCAAGGAATGCTCGGCGCACTGCCTGCTGCTCAGCCGTCCATCGAGATCGATGAAAATCGCCTCGCCGGGCTGGACATCCCGCACTAAGGTAAAGCCGCAGCCGGTCAGGGCGACCGATTCGGAGGCCACCATCCATTCCACCCCTTTGTCGGTTTCCTGCCGACCCAGGCACAAGGGACGTATGCCATGCGGATCGCGGAACGCCACCATGCCGTAGCTGGCGATCTGGGCGATGACCGCATAAGCGCCCTTGGCGCGGCGATGCACGGCCGCGACGGCCGCGAAAAGCGAGTCTTCGTCGAGCGAGCCGCCGCTGGAGGAGCGCTGCAGCTCGTGGGCGAAGACGTTCAGCAGCACTTCGGAATCGGAATTGGTGTTGATGTGGCGCCGGTCCACCTTGAAAAGCGCTTCGCGCAATTCGCGCCAATTGGTGAGATTGCCGTTATGCACGAAGGTGATGCCGAAGGGCGCGTTCACGTAGAACGGCTGCGCTTCGTCCACGCTGTCGCTGGAGCCCGCCGTCGGGTAGCGCACCTGGCCCAGGCCGCTGTTGCCGAGCAGCGACCGCATGTTGCGCGTGCGGAAGACGTCGCGCACCAGGCCCTGCGCCTTGTGCATGTTGAAGAATTGATCGTGCGAGGTGGCGATGCCCGCGGCGTCCTGGCCTCGATGCTGCAGCAGCAGCAAGCTATCGTAGATCAACTGGTTGACGGGGGATGCGCCTGCAACCCCAACTATTCCGCACATTTTCTCTGTTCCTGTGTGTCTATCAATACGGCAGCCATGATGCCAGCGAAGGCGGCAGCATGAGCTTGATCTGCTGTACGCCCTGTACCGCGGTGCGGGACAAGCGCGCCTCCTGCCACCATGTTTCCTTGGGCAATTCGGTGTAGCCCGCCAAAGCGACCAGCACCAGCACGATGAGCGCGCCCCGCAGCAGGCCGAACACGGCGCCCAGGCCGTGATCCGCAGGCGTGAGACCGGTTTTCTCGATGAGGGTTCCGAGCGTGAGATTCACCAGGCCCACCAGCAGCAGAATGACGATGAATACGGCGCCGTAGGCGGCCGCCGTACGCAGCAGGTCGTTGCTTATCCAGGCCGTCAGCCAGGTCGACACGATGGGGCCCCACCAGATGGCGGCCACAAAAGCGACGACGTAGGCGATGAGGGACAGGACTTCCTTGATGAGGCCGCGCAGCAGGCCCAGAAATGCCGACACCCCGAGGATGGCCAGCACAATATAGTCGAAGCTGGTCACTTAGTGGAAATGAAACCGTTATCGTACCCCAGGGCGCGCAGGCGGGCCTGTGCGGCCTGCGCCGCGTCGCGCGTCGGGAAGGGTCCCACCCGCAGGCGGTAAGTGGTTTTGCCGCCGGAAACCGCGTTCTCCACATAAGCGTTGGTCACACCGGCCGAAGCCAGGCGGCCGCGCCGCACTTCAGCATCTTTTTCGCTGGTGTAGGCGGCGATCTGCAAAATGAAATTGCCCTTGGCGGCCGGCGCGGCGCTGCGCGGGGGGCTGCGGCCTTCCAGCAGCGCCAGCGCTACCGAACCGTCGTCGGTGCGCCCTTCGGGAGCTTTGGGCTTGGGCTTGGGTTCCGGCTTTTCAGCGGGCTTGTGCGCAGGCGCGGGCTCGGCGGGCTTGGGTGCGGCCGGCGTAGGCGCGGCCGCTTCGGCGGGCGGTTGAGGATTGGACGCCGCCTGGTCCGCGCTTTCCGGAGTGGTTCCGCCGGGCGTCGCCACGCCGGGCGTCGCCACGCCGGCCGCCGGAGCGCCGGTCGCCGCATCGGGATTCTGCGGCGAAGCGGGCTCGGGCGTCTGCCCGACCGTGCCGGAACCGGCGGACGGCGCCAGCGCGAGATTGGCGTCCGGCGTGGGCGGCGTGATGGCGGGCACGACGACGGGCGTGCTGACTTGATCCGGCGGTTCGGGAGAGTCGAAAAGCATGGGAACGATGATGACCGCCGCCAGCACCAGCGCCAGCGCGCCGATCAGGCGGCGCCGTGCGCGGCCCCGCAGCTCGCTGGCCTGAGCCTCGCTGGACAAGGAAGAGCGTGAAGCCTGGCGTCGCCCGGCTCCCGATGCAGGCTCGTTTCGAGAGAACAATCCCATGGAGCAAAAACCTATCTTGTGTGCAAGCCGCCGCCGCGGCTCGCCGAGCTATAGGGCCTTGCGGCCGAGTGCGTCCAGAATCGGACCGACGGTCGCAAAGGACCCGAACACAAGAATTCTATCATTCTCGCCAGCTTGTTTCCGAGCCTCTGTAAAGGCTTGTACCGGATTATCAAAACTCGCAATGCTTACGGTGCCGGCGGGCGCGGCGGGCGGCGCTACCGGCCGTACGGACGGCCTGTCGTGGGACGCGCCGCCATCGGCGCCCGGGCGCCGCGCTTCGACGCTGCGTTCTTCGAACGTGGTCCGCCCGGCCATGGCGGCGACAGCCTTGCGCAGCTCCGCGGCCAGGTCCTCGCCCGACGCGCCCCGGGGGCCGGGCAGCCCGGCGCAATACCAGCGATCCGCCCTGTGCACCATCTTGGCCAGCACCCCGGGGATGTCTTTGTCCTTGAGCATGCCGATGACGGCATGGGTATGAGGGTAGTAGCCCATGCTGTCCAGGCTTTGGCCCAGCGCGGCGGCGGCGTGCGGATTGTGGGCGACATCCAGGACGATGGCCGGCGTGCCGGGCAGGATCTGCAATCGTCCCGGCAGGGACACGTGCGCCAGGCCCAGGCGCACCGCCTGCTGGGGCACGGCGAGCTTGGGTCGCAGGGCTTCCAGGGCGGCCAGCGCAGCCGACGCGTTCAGCAATTGATTGGCGCCGCGCAAGGCCGGGTAGGCCAGGCCGCTGCGCCGCTGCCCGCGGCCGCCATAAGCCCATTGCTGGCGGTCGCCCGAATAATTGAAATCCTTGCCGAACAGCCACAGATCGGCGCCGATTTCTTGCGCATAATCCACAACGGTATGCGGCGGCATGGGGTCGGCGCAGATCGCCGGCCGGCCGGACCGGAAAATATGCGCTTTCTCCCAGCCGATTTTTTCGCGGGTATCGCCCAGGTATTCGGTATGGTCGATATCCACGCTGGTGATGACGGCGCAATCCGCGTCCACCATATTGACGGCGTCCAGCCGGCCGCCCAGGCCCACCTCCAGGACGGCGGCATCGACCTGCTCCCGCTCGAACAGCAGCAGCGCCGCCAGGGTGGCGAACTCGAAGTAGCTGAGCGTGACATCCCCCCTGCCCTGGTCGATGCGCCGGAACTGTTCGATGATCTGCGCATCGGTGGCGAACTCGCCGTTCACGCGTATGCGTTCATTGAAGTCCACCAGATGCGGCGAGGTATACAAGCCCACCTTGTAGCCCGCCGCCAGCAATATCGCTTCCAGCATGGCGCAGGTGGAGCCTTTGCCGTTGGTGCCCCCCACGGTGATCTTCACGAACGGCAAAGCCAGGCCCAGCTTGCCGGCGACCGACTTGATGCGGTCCAGGCCGAGATCTATGGGTTTGGCATGCAGGGATTCAAGGTAACTCAACCACTCTTTTAGCGGGGCGCCATCGCCGGGTGCGGGAAGGGACATAGAAACAGCTTGCTCATGAAGAAAAAAAGACGGCAGGTGCTGATAGTAGCACCTGCCGGGTGTGGCGCCCGCCGGATCTTCGGCGGGCGTGTGGTTACTGTGTGGCTGCTACTTGCGCCTGGCGGGCGGAAGGTCGGTGCAACTGCCTTCCGCCACTTCGGCCGCCATGCCTATGGACTCGCCCAAGGTCGGATGCGGATGGATGGTCTTGCCGATATCCACCGCATCGGCGCCCATTTCGATGGCCAGCGCCACCTCGCCGATCAGGTCGCCCGCATGGGTGCCGACGATGCCGCCGCCCAGGACGCGGTGGGTTTCGGCGTCGAACAGCAGCTTGGTGAAGCCTTCGTCGCGCCCGTTGGCGATGGCGCGGCCCGATGCGGCCCAGGGGAACAAGCCTTTCTGTACGGCGATGCCTTCCTTCTTCGCTTCGTCTTCGGTCAGCCCCACCCAGGCGACTTCGGGGTCCGTGTAGGCCACTGAAGGAATCACGCGGGCGTCGAAGAACGACTTCTGCCCGGCGATGACTTCCGCCGCCACATGGCCTTCATGCACGGCCTTGTGCGCCAGCATGGGTTGGCCGACGATGTCGCCGATGGCATAGATATGCGGCACATTGGTGCGCATCTGCTTGTCGACCTCGATGAAGCCGCGGTCGGTGACCGCCACGCCGGCTTTGTCGGCGCCTATCTTCTTGCCGTTGGGCGTGCGCCCCACGGCCTGCAGCACCAGGTCGTAGCGCTGCGGCTCCGCGGGAGCGTTCTTGCCTTCGAAACCGACCCAGATGCCGTCTTCGCGCGCTTCGGCCGATACGGTGCGCGTGTCGAGCATGACGCGATCGAAACGCTTGGCGTTCATTTTCTCCCAGACCTTCACCATGTCGCGGTCCGCGCCCAGCATCAGGCCGCTCTGCATCTCGACCACGTCCAGCCGCGCGCCCAAGGCCGAATACACCGTGCCCATTTCCAGGCCGATGATGCCGCCGCCGACGATGAGCATGTTCTTGGGAATGCCCGCCAGCCGCAACGCGCCCGTGGAATCCACGATGCGCGGGTCGTCCGGCAGGAAAGGCAGTTTGACCGACTGGCTGCCGGCCGCGATGATGGCCGAGCCGAAGGCGACGGTCTGCGACTGGCCGCCTTCGCCGCGCACCGTCAGAAGATGCGGATCGGCGAATTCGCCCACGCCGGTCAGGACCGTTACCTTGCGCGCCTTGGCCATGCCCGCCAGGCCGCCCGTCAGCTTGGACACCACGCTGTCTTTGTGCGCGCGCAAGGCGTCCAGGTCGATTTCCGGCTTGCCGAAGGAAATGCCATGCGCCGCCAGCGACTGCGCTTCTTCCAATACGGCGGCCGTGTGCAGCAAAGCCTTGGAAGGTATGCAGCCCACGTTCAGGCATACGCCGCCCAGGGTGGGATAGCGTTCGACCAGCACCACCGACAAGCCCAGGTCGGCGGCCCTGAAGGCGGCGGAATAGCCGCCCGGGCCGGCGCCCAGCACCAGGACGTCGCACTGGACATCGGCGGGGCCGGCCGGCGCGGGCGCCGCGGCTCTGGCCGGCTGTTCCGCCGCGCCCGCGGCGGAGGCCTGCTTCGCCGGCCCGGCTTCGGCGGCCTTGGCCGGCGCTGACGCCGCCTCGTCCGCCGTCGCCGCCGCAGTCGCGGCTTGAGGCGCCGCGGCCTCTTCGATGCGTACGATGGCCGAGCCTTCGGTGACCTTGTCGCCCACCTTGACCAGGACCTCCTTGACCACCCCCGCCTTGGCGGCGGGGATTTCCATGGACGCCTTGTCCGACTCGACGGTGATCAGGCTCTGTTCCTGCTGGATGGCATCGCCTTCCGCGACCAGCACTTCTATGACTTCGACCTCGGAGAAATCGCCGATATCGGGCACGGTCAATTCAGTTGCGCTCATGGGCGGCTCCTATAGCGCGATGCGCCGGAAATCGGCCAGCAGGCTGGCCAGATAAGCGTTGAATCGCGCCGCGGCGGCGCCGTCGATCACCCGGTGATCGTAGGACAGCGACAGGGGCAGCATCAGGCGCGGCCGGAACTTCTTGCCGTTCCATACCGGCACATGGGCCGAGCGCGAGACGCCCAGGATGGCGACTTCGGGCGCGTTGATGATGGGCGTGAAGGAAGTCCCGCCTATGCCGCCCAGCGAAGAAATCGAGAAGCAGCCGCCCTGCATCTGGCTGGGGGAAAGTTTGCCGTCGCGCGCCAGCTTGGCCAGTTCCGCCGTCTCGGCGGCGATATCCAGGATGCCTTTTTTGTCGGCGTCGCGGATGACCGGCACCACCAGCCCATTGGGCGTGTCGGCGGCGAAGCCGATGTGGTAGTACTGCTTGAGGATAAGGTTGTCGCCGTCCAGGGATGCGTTGAATTCCGGGAATTTCTTGAGCGCGGCAACGACGGCCTTGATAAGAAAGGCCAGCATGGTCACTTTGACCCCCGACTTTTCGTTTTCCTTGTTCAGCGTCTGGCGCAGTGCTTCCAGCTCGGTGATGTCGGCCTCATCGTTATTGGTGACATGCGGAATCATGACCCAGTTGCGATGCAGGTTGGCGCCGGAAATTTTCTTGATGCGCGATAGCGGCCTGGCTTCGATTGCGCCAAACTTGGCGAAATCCACTTTCGGCCAGCCCAGGACGTTCAGGCCGCCTTCGCCCGCAACCGCCGGAATGGTGGCCGCGCCGCCGCCCACCGACAGCACCTGCTTCACGTACTGGCGCACGTCGTCTTTGGTGATGCGGTTCTTGGCGCCCGAACCCTGTACCGATGCAAGATTGACACCCAATTCGCGCGCGAACTTGCGCACCGAAGGCGACGCATGCGGCAGGTTGCGCAGCGGCACGTTGGCATCGGCAAACGCCTCGGTGGGGGAATGGCGTTCCGGCGGAACGGAGGCCAGGCCGCCATCCGCCGTTTCCGGGGCCTGAGGCGCCTGGACCGCCTGGGGCTGCGCCGCGCCTTGCGCCGGTTCCGCAGGCGCCGAGGCGGACTGGGACGGAGCCGCCGCGGGCGCCGCGTCGGTGCCGGCCGCCGGTACGCCGGCCGCCGGAACGCCGGTCGCCGCCTTGGATGCGCGCAAGGTCAATATGGGCGTGCCCTGATTGACCTTGTCGCCCAGCTTGAGCTGTATGCCCGTGACCACGCCGGCCCGCGGGGACGGGACTTCCATGGAGGCCTTGTCGGACTCCACCGTGATCAGGCTTTGCTCGGCGCTGACCGTATCGCCCACCGACACCATGATTTCTATGACTTCCACATCCTTGGCGTCGCCGATGTCAGGGACCTCGACCGTGACATTTTCCTCGGCGCCCGCCTGCGGCTCGCCGCCCTGCGCCGGCGCGGCATCCGCGGGAGCAGGAGCGGCTGCGGGTGCAGCGGCGGCAGTGGCGGGCGCGGCCGCGGGCTGCGCTTTCGCGGCGCCGCCATCCGCCCCGTCGGCCTGTTCCAGTTGCAGGATGACCGAGCCTTCCTTGACCTTGTCCCCCACCTTGACGGCGACCGACTTGACCACCCCCGCGCCGGGCGACGGGATTTCCATGGATGCCTTGTCGGATTCCACCGTGATCAGGCTTTGTTCGGCGCTGACCGTATCGCCAGCGGCAACCAGCACTTCTATGACTTCGACCTCGCTGAAGTCGCCTATATCCGGCACCTTGATTTCTATGTTTTTGCTCATGGTTGGTCCCCCCCTTTATGCGTGATGCGGATTGGCTTTTTCGGGATCGATGCCGTATTTCTTGATGGCTTCGGCTGCTTTGGACACCGGCAGCTTGCCCTCGTCGGCCAGGCCGCGCAGCGCCGCCAGCACCACGAAATGGCGATCGATCTCGAAGTGCTCGCGCAGCTTGTAGCGGAAGTCCGAGCGCCCGAACCCGTCGGTGCCCAGCACCCTGAGATGGCGGCCTTCCGGCATGAAGGGGCGAATCTGGTCGCCATAAGCCTTCACATAGTCGGTGGACACGACGATGGGACCCTGGGTGTCCTGCAACTGCCTGGTCACGTAAGGCAGGCGCGGCTGCTTGTCCTCGGGATGCAGCAGGTTGTGGCGTTCGCAATCCAGCCCGTCGCGGCGCAATTCAGTGAAGCTGGTGACGCTCCAGACGTCCGAACCCACGCCCCAGTCCTTTTCCAGCAGTTCTTGCGCGGCCAGGACTTCGCGCAATATGGTGCCCGAACCCATGAGCTGCACGCGCGGTTTCTTGCCATCGCCCACCGATTTGAACTTGTACATGCCGCGCAATATGCCTTCCTCGTCGCCCTTCTTCAGGCCGGGCTGGGCATAGTTCTCGTTCATGACCGTGATGTAGTAGAAGATGTTTTCCTGCTCTTCTATCATGCGCTTCAGGCCGTCGCGGATGATGACCGCCAGCTCGTGGGCGAAGGTCGGATCATAGGAAACGCAGTTCGGGATCAGCGACGACATGATGTGGCTGTGGCCGTCTTCGTGCTGCAGGCCCTCGCCGTTGAGCGTGGTGCGCCCCGCGGTGCCGCCCAGCAGGAAGCCGCGCGCCTGCATGTCGCCGGCCGCCCAGGCCAGGTCGCCCACCCGCTGGAACCCGAACATCGAGTAGTAGATGTAGAACGGGATCATGATGCGGTTGTTGCTCGAGTACGAGGTGGCGGCCGCCATCCAGGAACTGAACGCGCCGGCCTCGTTGATGCCTTCCTGCAGCAGCTGGCCGTTCTCGATTTCCCGGTAGTACATGACCTGGTCTTTGTCCACCGGCACGTACTTCTGCCCTTCCGGCGCATAGATGCCGATCTGGCGGAACAGCCCTTCCATGCCGAAGGTGCGGGACTCGTCGGCCAGGATGGGCACGACGCGCGGGCCGAGCTGCTTGTCGCGCAGGATCTGGTTGATGATGCGCACGAACGCCTGGGTGGTGGAGATTTCGCGGCCTTCGGCGGTGGGTTCGAGTACGGCCTTGAAGGCTTCCAGCTCGGGCGCTTTGAACTGCTCGTCGGCCTTGCGGCGGCGATGCGGCAGATAGCCGCCCAGCGCCTTGCGCCGCTCGTGCAGATACTTCATTTCCGGGGAGTCTTCCGACGGCTTGAAGTAAGGCAGTTGCTCGATCTTGTCGTCGGGGATGGGGATATTGAAGCGATCGCGGAATTCCCGCACCGAAGCCATGTCCAGCTTCTTCTGCTGGTGGGTCGGATTCTTGGCCTGGCCGACATGGCCCATGCCATAGCCCTTGATGGTCTTGGCCAGAATGACCGTGGGCTGGCCGGTGTGCTCGGACGCCGACTTGAAGGCCGCATAGACCTTGTACGGATCATGGCCGCCGCGGTTCAGGCGCCAGATATCGTCGTCGCTCATGCGGCTGACCATTTCCAGCAGCTTGGGATGCTTGCCGAAGAAATGCTCGCGCACGAATTTGCCGTCATGCGCCTTGTAGGCCTGATATTCGCCGTCCACGGATTCTTCCATGATGCGGCGCAGGATGCCTTCCTTGTCGCGCGCCAGGAGAGGATCCCAGTAGCCGCCCCAGATCAGCTTGATGACGTTCCAGCCGCTGCCGCGGAAATCGCCTTCCAGTTCCTGGATGATCTTGCCGTTGCCGCGCACCGGGCCGTCCAGGCGCTGCAGGTTGCAGTTGATGACGAAGATCAGGTTGTCGAGCTTTTCGCGCGAAGCCAGGCTGATGGCGCCCAGGGATTCGGGCTCGTCCATTTCGCCGTCGCCGCAGAATACCCATACCTTGCGCTTGCTGGTGTCGGCGATGCCGCGGGCGTGCAGATACTTGAGGAAGCGCGCCTGGTAGATGGCCATCAAGGGGCCCAGGCCCATGGATACGGTGGGGAATTGCCAGAAATCGGGCATCAGCTTGGGATGCGGATAGGACGGCAGGCCCTTGCCGCCGACTTCCTGGCGGAAATGGTCGAGCTGTTCTTCGGTCAGCCGCCCTTCGAGGTAGGCGCGGCCGTAGATGCCGGGAGAGGAATGGCCCTGGAAGTAGACCAGGTCGCCGCCGTGGTCTTCCGACTCGGCGTGCCAGAAGTGGTTCTGGCCGCAGCCTATCATGGTGGCCAGCGAAGCGAACGAGGCGATGTGGCCGCCCAGGTCGCCGCCGTCCGGAGGATTGTGGCTGTTGGCCTTGACGACCATGGCCATGGCATTCCAGCGCACATAGGAACGTATGCGCTCTTCCAGGATGATATTGCCCGGATGGGGGGGCTCCAGCCCCGGCGGTATGGTATTGACGTAGGCGGTGTTGGGGGAAAACGGGATGTGCGCCCCCGAACGGCGCGCCAGGTCGATCAAGCGTTCCAGCAGGTAATGCGCGCGCTCCGGCCCTTCCCGGTCCAGCACTGCTTCCAGCGCATCCAGCCATTCTTGTGTTTCGAGGGCGTCGTCGTCGGTGAGTTCGGCCGATTTGCTGACTTGGTCAAGAGAGGACATTCACTGTCTCCTGTATATAAACATGGAATCCGGGCTGCGTAGACCGGTTGAGACGGCCGGAGCCGGCGCCGCATCGGCGTTGCGCGCCCCTGTTTTCATAGGCGTGTTCATGGGACGCGCCGCGCAAGCCACCCCCATTCTAGGAAAGACCTACGAGATGTTCAAGCAAAATTTCATTTTATGGTATTAGTTTTTATAATGTGAAAAATAGCTGAGGCCGTTAAGGTCTAAAATGTATCCTGCACTATGTTGCGCTAAATCAGAGCCATGGCGAGCCATTCCAAGAAATCCCTGATCCCGACGACGTTCTACGACCAGGCCCATCATCCCCGTCGCGGCTTTTACTGGCTCACGCCGGTCATCGTGCTGATCCTGTACCTGTGCGTGATGGGCGCTTTCGTGTGGCTGCAGCAATTGCACAACGACAGTGTCATGTTCGTCACCATCGATCAGGAAACCCGCCAGCAGCGGCTGATCATGGTGGTCGTGGCGCTGTCCTGCGTCATCATCCTCAGCCTGCTGGCGCTATGGCGCTACACGCGCTTCCGCACCCGCGCCGAAGCGGCCTTGATCGCCGAAACCGGCTTCCGGCGGGCCATGGAAAACTCCATGTCGACCGGCATGCGGGTCTTCGACATGCATGGCCGCATCGCCTACGTCAACCCCGCATTCTGCCGCATGATAGGCTGGAACGAAGCCGACCTGATCGGCCGCACCATGCCCTTCCCCTACTGGCTGCCGGGCCGGCATGCCCAGCACCAGGAAACGCTCGAGATCCTGCTGTCGGGGCGCACACCCAGCAGCGGGCTCGAAGTCGAGGCGCAGCGGCGCGACGGCTCGCGCTTCACCGCCCGCATGTATGTATCGCCGCTGCGCGATCCAAACGGCGAGCAGATCGGCTGGATGACCTCCATGACCGACATCACCGAGCCCAAGCGCATACGCGAAGCGCTGACCGCCGCCCACGAACGCTTCATGACCGTGCTCGAAGGCCTGGACGACGCTATATCGGTCGTCGCCGACACGCCCGACGGCCTGGAGCTGTTGTTCGCCAACCGCACCTACCGGCGCTTCTTCGGCGCCCAGTCCAACGGGCATGCGGAACTTCTGGGCGGCCGCCTGGGCCGCTTCACCGACGAAACGGTGGAAATCTTTTCCGATTCCGCCCAGCGCTGGTTCGAAGTGCATCATCGCATCCTGGCATGGACGGACGGGCGCCGGGTGCGCCTGCAGGTCGCGCGCGACATTACCGAAAGGCGCAGGCACGAAGAAGCGTCGCGGGTGCAGCAGGAAAAAATCCAGCTGACCAGCCGCCTGACCACCATGGGCGAAATGGCCTCGTCGCTGGCGCACGAACTGAACCAGCCGCTGACCGCCATCACCAATTACAGCATGGGGGCGGTGGCCATGCTGCGGGCCGGAAACGCCGATCCCGAAAAGCTGCTGGAAGTGATGGAAAAAGCCGCCAGGCAGGCCGAACGCGCCGGCAAGATCATCAGCCGCATCCGCGAATTCGTCAAACGCAGCGAACCGCAGCGCCAGCGGGTCGCCGTGCGCAGCATCGTCGACAACGCGGTGGGTTTCGCGGATATCGACGCGCGCAAGCGCCAGGTGGACATCCAGCTCGATCTGCCCGATCCGCTGCCCGACGCGATGGCCGATCCGATACTCATCGAACAGGTATTATTGAACCTGCTCAAGAACGGCGTCGAGGCCATGGAACAAAGCGATTACCGCGTCCTGCACGTCGTCGTGACGGACCAGACGCCCATGATCGAGATCGCCGTCATCGATCGCGGCCATGGCCTGCGCGATCCGGAGCGCCTGTTCGAGCCGTTTTACAGCACCAAGTCCGAAGGGCTGGGCATGGGGCTGAATATATGCCGTACTATTATCGAATCGCATCACGGCCGCCTGTGGGCTGACCCGAATCCCGAAGGCGGCACGATTTTCCGTTTCACCCTGCCCTGCGCCGCGCCACAAGCGCCGAATACGACACAAGCCACTCAGGAGTTGCATGCATGACTACACCTCAAGCGCCGAACACTATTTTTATCGTCGACGATGACGAAGCTGTGCGGGATTCGCTGCGCTGGCTGCTCGAAGCCAATGGCTACCGCGTGCGCAGCTTTAGTGGCGCAGAGGAGTTCCTGAACGCCTATGAACCCGATCAAGTCGGGGTGCTGATCGCCGATGTCCGCATGCCGGGCATGAGCGGGCTCGAACTGCAGGAAGAGCTCCTGGCGCGCCAGGCGCCGCTGCCCATCGTCTTCATCACCGGCCACGGCGATGTCCCCATGGCGGTGTCCACCATGAAGAAAGGCGCGGTGGACTTTCTTGAAAAACCCTTCAATGAAACCGATTTACGAGGCATCGTGGCCCGCATGCTCGAACAGGCGGCCGAACGCGTCAACCAGGTGCAGGCGCAGAAAAGCCACCAGGCCGTGCTCAGCCGGCTTACCGCGCGCGAGCAGCAAGTGCTGGAACGCATCGTGGCCGGGCGCCTGAACAAGCAGATCGCGGGCGATCTGAACATCAGCATCAAGACCGTCGAAGCGCATCGCGCCAATATCATGGAAAAACTCGAAGTCACCACCGTCGCCGATCTCATGAAGATCGCCCTGACCAAAGCCGAGGGCGCAGTATGAGCGCGCGCATCATAGACGGCAAGGCTTTGTCCGACTCGGTCAAGGCCGATGTCGCCCGCCGGGTGCGGGAATTGAAGAAACGGGGCGTGACGCCGGGGCTGGCCGTGGTGCTGGTGGGCGCCGACCCGGCTTCCCAGGTTTACGTGCGCAATAAGGCCGCGGCCTGCGAAAAGGCCGGGCTGCATTCACAGGTCATACGCCTGGATGCGGATATTTCCGAAGCGCAGCTGCTGGACGTGGTACGCAAGCTGAATGCGGATCCCGCGGTGCACGGCATCCTGGTGCAGCTTCCGCTGCCCAGGCACATGAACGCCAGCAAGGTCATCGAGACCATAGACGCCCGCAAGGATGTGGACGGCTTCCACATCAGCAACGCCGGCCTGTTGATGACCGGCCAGCCCCTGTTCCGCCCATGCACGCCCTACGGCATCATGAAGATGCTGGAATCCGAAAACGTGTCGCTGTGGGGCGCCGAGGCCGTCGTGGTCGGCGCCAGCAATATCGTCGGCAAGCCCATGGCCATGCTGATGCTGGCGGCCGGCGCCACGGTTACCCTGTGCAATTCCAAGACGCGCGACCTGGCCGCCCAGACGCGGCGCGCCGACGTCCTGGTCGTCGCGACGGGCAAGCCGGGCATGGTCACCGGCGACATGATCAAGCCCGGCGCCGTGGTCATCGATGTGGGCATCAACCGCAACGAAGACGGCAAACTGGTGGGAGACGTGGACTTCGAATCCGCCCGCGAAGTGGCAAGCGCCATCACGCCCGTGCCCGGAGGCGTCGGCCCCATGACCATCGCCATGCTGCTGGTCAATACTCTGGAGGCGGCTGAGCGTAGTCTGGCCGAAGGCTCTTCCGCCGCGAGCAGCCACGCCGAACGCGGCCCGACCGAACGCGGCCCCACCGACGGCCCCACCGAACGCGGCCCGACCGAGGGCGGCCCCACCGAACACAGCGCCGCCGCGCGGCGCGTCGCAGGCTGAGGCCCGCGCATTCTCCTGATTCATTTTGCTTGCATGATGTCGAATCCCCTACTGGCTCCTATTTCATCCCTGCTTGATTACAGCAGCATCAAACCCGAGCACATCGAGCCGGCCATGACCGCCTTGATCGAAGAGGCCAGGCGGGCCGTGGAGCGCAGCGCCGATCCGGGGCTGCCCGCCACCTGGGAAGCGGTCATGGAGCCCCTGGAAGACAGCTCTGAAAAACTGTGGCGCGCCTGGTCGGCCGCCGGGCATTTGAACGCGGTCGTCAATACGCCGGAGCTGCGGGCGGCCTACAACCAGTGCCTGCCGCTGGTGACCGAATTCTCCACCTGGGTGGGCCTGCACACCGGCTTGTACGCGCAGTACCAGCGGCTGAAGCAATCGCCAGGCTATGAACGGCTTACGCCCGTGCGCCGGCGCGTGCTGGATCTGGCCTTGCGCGACTTCCGCCTCAGCGGCGTCGAACTGCAAGGCGAGCCACGCCGGCGCTACGCCGAGATTTCCGACATGCAGGCCCAGGCCTCGCAGAAGTTTTCGGAAAACGTGCTGGATTCCATCGATCAATGGTCCTTGCTGGTCACCGACCCTGAGCGCCTGGCCGGCCTGCCCGCCGATGTCCTGCGGGCCGCGGCCGAGGCGGCGCGCGCCGACGAAGCCGCAGACGGCGCGCCGGCGGCGGAAACGGTGACAGAAACGCTGACGGAAAAGCCAGCGGAAAAACCGACGGACCAATCGACGGAAAAACCAGCGAAAACATCGGTGGAAAAACTGTCGAAGGCCGGCGGCGCGCGGGCCTGGAAGCTGGGGCTGAAAATGCCCTGCTACCTGCCGGTGATGCAATACGCGCAGGACAGGACCTTGCGCCAGGAAATGTACACCGCCTATTCCACCATAGCGTCCGAGCACGGCGCGCCGGAGCTGGACAATTCCCGGCTGATAGAAAAGCTGCTGGCATTGCGGGCCGAGGAAGCCGCCTTGCTGGGCTATGGCAGCTTCGCGGATCTCAAGCTGGAAACCCGCATGGCGGACAACGCCCGGCAGGTTCTGGACTTTCTGCGCGAACTGGCCGCCCGGGCCAAGCCCTATGCCCAGCGCGATCTGGCGGAATTGCGCCGCTACGCCAAAGACACGCTGGGCCTGGATCAACTGGAGCCCTGGGATCTGGCTTATGTATCCGAGCGCCTGCGCGAAGAACGCTACGCCTATTCGGAAGAGGAAATCAAGCAGTACTTCACCGAACCGCAAGTGCTGCAAGGCCTGTTCCAGCTGGTGCGCAAATTGTTCAACGTGAGCTTGCGCAAAGCGCAAGCCCCCGTCTGGCATGCCGATGTCCAGGTGCTGGAAGCCGTGGCGGACGACGGCACGCTGCTGGGCACGCTCTACATCGATCTGTACGCGCGCCAGGGCAAACAAAGCGGGGCCTGGGTGGATAGCGAGCGCAACCGGCGCAGGCTGGCATCCGGCATACAGACGCCCGTCGTTTTCCTGACCTGCAATTTCTCGCGCGGCCTGGACGGCAGGCCCGCCCTACTGACGCACGACGACGTCATCACGCTGTTCCACGAAAGCGGCCACGCCTTGCACGCCTTGCTGACCGAAGTGGACGAGCCCGGCGCTTCGGCCTTCGCCAGCGTGGAATGGGACGCCATAGAGCTGCCCTCGCAGTTCATGGAGAACTTCTGCTGGGAATGGCCGGTCGTCCAGTCTTTATCCGCGCATGTGGGCACGGGCGAGCCTCTGCCCCGGGCGCTGTACGACAAACTGGTATCGGCGCGCAACTTCCAGAGCGGCATGCAGATGCTGCGGCAAATCGAATTCGCCTTGTTCGACATGAGCATCCACCATCAGGCGCAGGGCATGTCCATCGAGGCGGTGCTGGACACCCTGAACGAAGTCCGCAAGGAGGTGGCCGTGCTGTTTCCTCCCGCCTGGCATCGCTTTCCGCATAATTTTTCGCATTTGTTTGCGGGCGGCTACGGCGCCGGCTATTACAGCTACAAATGGGCGGAAGTCCTTTCCGCCGACGCCTATGCGGCATTCGAAGAGCAGGCCGCGGTGGTGGACGGCCTGCGCGACACGGTCAATGCCGCGACCGGCATGCGCTTCCTGAAAGAAATCCTGGCGGTGGGCGGCGCGCGCCCCGCCGCCGAATCCTTCCAGGCCTTCCGCGGCCGCCCGCCCTCCATAGAGGCCCTGCTGCGCCACAGCGGCATGACGGAACCCGGCCTATAATAAGCAGTGTCCCCCCTCCGCTCAACGCGCCGGCTTCGCCCGGCAGCGGCGGGGAACCGCGAGGCGGGCCGCGCGGCGCCTGCCCCAGGGGCGGGCCGGTTCGGCGTACAAGCCGCAAGGGCTAACCCCCGGGGATTGCAAGCGCCCTTTTGAACGCCGCGAAGCTGCTCTGTGCGATGCCCGCGGCAACCCATCTTCGTATTTGTTGGCCATGCGATTTTTTCAACGTCTTCTTCTCAGCCTTGCCGCCGGCCTGGCCCTTGCGGTAGCCGGCGCGGCCCATGCCGAGGCTCCCCTGCATCCGGTGCGCGGCTTCCTGCCCGACCTCAAGTTCACCCTGGAAGGGGCCGGCGGCAAAACCGTCACCCAGGACGACTTCAAGGGCAAGACCGTGCTGATGTTCTTCGGCTATGCCAGCTGCCCCGACATCTGCCCCACGACCATGGCGCAATTGTCGCAAGTCATGCAGGAATTGGGCGATGACGCCGCCAAAGTCCGTATCCTCTTCGTCAGCGTCGACCCGCACCGGGACACGCCCGCCATTCTGCAGGCCTATGTGAACGCTTTCGACAGCAATGCCATAGGGCTGACCGGCACGGAGAAGCAGGTCGCCGATGTCGCGCGGCGCTACCGCGTCGCCTATCAGATCGAAAAGCCCAAGGGCACGGATCCGGAAAACTACGAAGTGGCCCACAGCCGCGGCGTGTATATCTTCGACGCCGCCGGGCGCGCGCGCTACCTGGCCGCGGACACCGAATCGGTCGAGGCGCTGACCGCCGGCGTCAGGGCCGTGCTAAAGGGATAGGCGGGATAGGCGCCTCCGCGGACGCAACTGAATACGCGCCCGGCCGGGCCAGGCCGGGTCGCGCCGCGCAAGGTCGAAGCGCGTGTAAGGCCGGACCGCGCAGCCCTAGGCGCTGTTGACCGCCACCTCGGCCTCGCGAACCTGCTCCAGCTCGGCCTCGGCCTGATGCTTGGCGGCCTCGCGCAGGGCCGTCCGCAGGCCCTCTTCCACCACCGGGTGGTAGAACGGCATCGCCAGCATCTGGTCCACCGTCAGCTCCTGCTGCACCGCCCAGGCCAGCAGATGGGCGATGTGCTCCATGGCCGGCCCGGCCATTTCCGCCCCCAGGAAGCGGCGGGTCTGTTTGTGGACATATACGCGCAGCTTGCCGTAGTTCTTCAGCATGACGCGCGAACGCCCCTGGCTGGCGAAGTCCACCTCGCCGAACGCGACGCACTGTTTGGGCAATTCCCGGAAGCGCAGGCCCGCCTGGGCCAGTTGCGGGTCGGTAAAGACCACGGCCATGGGCGCGCGCCGCTTGCCCGCCCTCACTTCGGGATATAGCGCCGCGTTTTCGCCGGCGATGCGGCCATCGTCGGCGGCCTCGTGCAGCAAGGGCAGCGTGCCGTTGGCATCGCCCGCGATGAAGATGGGTGTCGAGCCCAACTGCAGGGTGGCCGGGTCGAAATGCGGCATGCCGCGATCGTCCAGCGTCGCCGAGGTATTGGCCAGGCCCAGCCCGTCCACATTGGGACGCCGGCCGGCCGCCGCCAGCACGTAGTCGTAATGCTCCACGGTGGGATCGCGCCCTTCCGTCCGCAAGCGGACTTCCACTTCATCGCCCTTGAGCGCAACGTCCAGGATCTCGGAGTTCAGGCGCAGATCGAGCTCCGACTGGAAAGCCTTGAGCGCGCTCGCCCTGACGTCCGGGTCGCTCAAGCCGCCCAGGCTGTCGCTGCGATTGATGATGCAGACGCGCACGCCCAGCCTGGCCAGGGCCTGCCCCAGTTCCAGCCCTATGACGCCCGCCCCCACCACCAGCACGCTGCGCGGCAGCTCATTCCAGGAAAAGACGTCGTCATTGACCACCAGGCGCCCGCCCAGCTTCTTGTAGGCATCGGGCACGATGGGCGAAGAACCCGTGGCGATGACCACTCGGCCGGCATGGACCTCGGTGTGATCGCCCACCTTCAAGACGGTATCGGCAAGAAAGCCGGCCTCGCCCTGCAGCTTGTCCTCGGCGGGAATGCTGCGGACGCTGTCCAGTACAAAGCCCACAAAGCGGTCGCGCTCGCGCTTGACGCGGTCCATGACTTGCGCGCCATCTATGCGCAGACTGCCTTCGATGTGGACGCCGAATCGGGAGGCCTCGCGCGCCGCATGGGCGGCTTCCGCGGCGGCGATGAGCAGCTTGGAAGGCATGCAGCCCACGCGCGCGCAAGTCGTCCCATAGGGCCCGCCCTCGATCAGCACCGCGCTCTGGCCGGCCGCTTTGACGGCGCGGTAAGCCGACAGGCCGGCAGTGCCGGCTCCGATAATCGCTACATCTTTTTTCACTTGCTGCATGAGACTGAGACCTCCGATCAAAAGCCGGGGCGGCCTTCCGCGGGGCGGCCATCCGCGGGGCGGCCGCCCGCTCCGCTGCGCCCGTGTGCCGCTGCGCGCCGCCCGCAACGCTGCAAGAAACCGCGGGCGTCCGCTCAGGCGCCGGTCCATTCGGTGACGAATTGGTGGAAATCCGGGCGCGGCGAGGACGAAGGCGGCGTGACGGGCGTGCCGATGGAAACAAAGCCCATGAAGCGGTAGTCCAGAGGATCGAAGCCCAGCGCCTCGGCGACCTCGTCCACATAAGTGCCCAGGCCGGTGCTCCAGAATGCGGCATAGCCCAGCATGTGCACGGCGTTGAGCATATTGGTCACCGCCGCGCCCGTAGCCAGCATGCGCTCGTGCTCGGGTATCTTGGTGTTGGAATGGTCCAGGCGGCAGGCCACCGCGATCAGCAGGGGCACCTTGTCCAGCCAGCGGCGCGTCGTGGCCTCTTTTTCAGGCGCGAACGGCAGGCCCGCCGCTTTGATGGACGATATGGCCAGGTCGGCCAGGCGCCCGATGGCCTCGCCGCGTATCAGCGCGAAGCGCCAGGGCTGCAGGCGGCCGTGATCGGGCGCCGACATCGCGGACTGCAGGATGAGGGATAGCTCATCCTCGCTGGGGCCCGGCGCCTGCACGAATTTGGCGGATCGCCGGGACAGCAGATAGTCCAAGGGTGCTGCGGACATTCCTTACTCCTTCCTCAACAAGGCCTTCATATCGCGCACGGCCTTTTCCCAGCCATCGAACACGGCGCGCGCCACGATGGCATGGCCTATGTTCAGCTCGGAAATGCCGGGTATGGCGACGATGGGCCGGACGTTTTCGTAATGCAGCCCATGGCCGGCATTGACGCGCATGCCGCGGGCGACCCCCGCCGCGGCGGCGCTGCGCAGGCGGCCCAGTTCGGACTCGGCCAGGGCCTGATCTTCGGCATCGGCGTAGGCGCCCGTGTGCAGCTCGATCACCGTCGCGCCGGCGCGCTGGGCGGCGTCTATCTGCGATGTTTCGGGATCGATGAACAGCGACACCCGGATGCCCGCATCATGCAGCTGGGCGACCGCGCTGCGCACGGCGTCGAACTGCCCGACGACATCCAGGCCGCCTTCCGTGGTCAATTCGCTGCGCTTTTCAGGAACCAGGCAGACGTCCTGGGGCCGGATGTCGCAGGCGATATCCAGCATTTCCGTGGTGATCGCGCATTCCAGATTCATGCGCGTGCGCAGCAAGGGGCGCATGGCGCGGACATCGGCGTCCTGGATGTGGCGCCGGTCTTCGCGCAGGTGCAGCGTGATGAGATCCGCGCCGGCGTCTTCGGCTCGCAGGGCGGCCTCGATGGGGTCCGGATACCTTGTGTAGCGCTGTTGCCGCAAAGTGGCCACATGATCGATATTGACACCCAGTTCAAGCATTTCCCTGCACGCCTTATAAAAGAAACCCGAGACGCCCTATATTACCCCGTATTGTCCGCAGGCCGGGCCACGTCAGGCCGGGCCGCGCC
>Ga0180220_1000462_pt1 | contig 44341 bp, 39 predicted proteins | sample eDN5th37CBELigBY_FD_151335 | JGI IMG/M metagenome (GOLD analysis project Ga0180220, IMG submission 151335) | Enriched backyard soil microbial communities from Emeryville, California, USA - eDNA 5th pass 37_C BE-Lig BY (version 2) (version 2) | ecosystem: Environmental > Terrestrial > Soil >... | reverse complement strand
CCGCGTCGCCCCACTCCCAATACGCCATGCGATGAACGTCGGCGGGGCTGGCACACATTACGAATTTGAGACGCGGTTCGGTCATGACTAGGGCCTGTTAACACTAAAAGGGCAGCCGCACTGGCCGATAAAGGCCAGGCAGGCTAGGCGCGGGCGACGCGGCGTGGTCGATCCACGTAACGAGCTCGCAACAACGCATGCCTGGCCTTTATCGGCCAGCCCGAAGGGTGAGCGCGCAAATAGCCGCCCCTCTGCGTTGCCAATGCTCGCCGGGGAACCACCCCGACTGCGCTTGGCGCCTTGATGGTCAGCTATTTGCGTGCTCATGCGACTGCCCTTTTAGTGTTAACAGGCCCTAGCCTTTAAAATTCTCGAAGATGGTAAACCGATTCCTGCCGGGCTGCCACCGGGCTGCGATATCAGGTCGGCCTTGGACTCGTCGCAAGCCGCTCAGGGGCCGCTCCAGTGTCTTTGCCTGGCCTGGCGATGAGATTCTACAACCAGGCCTTCGGCACGCGACCGCACCGTGACGGCGCCGTGCAGATCGGTGCGCCAGAACCGGGCGCCCGCCCTTTGCCAGCGCCGTTGCACCGTTGGATGAGGATGGCCGTAGCGGTTCCAGCGGCCGGCCTGGGCGATGACGTGGGCGGGCGCGGTGTGCGCCACGAAATCGCGGCCCGAAGAGCTGCGCGATCCGTGATGGGCGGCAGCCACTACGTCCACGGGGCCGAGAGCGCGACGAACCAACTCGTCCTCCTGTCCCGTCGCAATGTCGCCTGTCAGCAAGGCCGAGTGGTGCCCGCCCCTTATGCGCAGCACGCAGCTCTGCGCGTTGCGCTCTTTGGACCGGCTGTTCGTTCCGGCCGGGACGGACGACTCCAGCGGCCACATGAAATCGAAGGCCACGCCGTCCACCTCCCAGCGCACCCCATCGTGACAGCGGGACAATACCTGCGGAAGCGGCGGCAAGTCTTCCGGCATGCCCAGCAGCGCCGCCTCGCGCCGCAAATAGGCGACAACATCGAAAGAACTGTACGACTGGCCGATGCCGCGGGCTTCCAATATGCTGCGCAGGCCACCGGCATGGTCGATGTCGGCGTGCGATACCACCAGCACATCGAGCTTCCTGACGCCCTTCGCTCGCAGCAACGGCAGTATGCTGCGCGCTGCCGCATCCGAGGACGGGCCATGGCGCACGCCTGTATCGAACAGCAGGGCATGTGCGGACGTCAGCACCAGCACGGCCGCCCCCTGGCCTACGTCCACCGCCACCATGTCCCAGGCGCCATCGGGAGGCCGCTCGGGACGCCACAGCAAAGCGGGCAGCACCAGCAGCCACCCGGCGCCGCGCGCGGGCAGGCCGCGCGGCAAGAGCGCCATGGCCATGCCGGCCAGCGCCAGCAGCAGCGTCCACCACGGCGCCGCGGCGGCATCGAGGCTGGCCGCCTCCCGGGATGCCAGCCAATGGGTCGGAACCATCATGAACTGCAACGCCTCGTGCGCCAGCCATGACACGGCCCGGGCAAGCCACTCCAGCCCCGGCATCATGGAGACAGCCGCCAGAAGCAGCGACAGCGGCGTCACCACCAGGCTGATCACAGGAATGGCGTAGGCGTTGGCGATAGGCGAAACAATGGATATTTCGTTGAACAGCGTGGCAAGAATGGGCATCAGGCCGACTGTCACGATCAACTGCAGCCTGCAGGCCGCCCACAGCCCGCGCGCCAGCCGGGCGCCGGTGGACACGGGATGCCCGATGGTGGGCGTTCCCATCCAGCGCCCGCTGGCCAGCAGCACCGCCACCGCGCCGAACGACAGCCAGAAGCCGCTGGCCATCAGGGCCCAGGGATCCAGGGCCACCACGGCCCCGGCGGCCAACAGCAGCACACGCGCCGGGCCCAGGGGCAGCCTGCATAGATGCGCCGCCGCCAGCACGGCCAGCATCAGGAAGGTGCGCCGGGCGGGCACGCCCCAGCCGGCCAGCAGGCAGTACAGCCAGGCCACGCACAGCGCGGCAAGACAAGCCGCCACTTGCGCCGGCGCCCGCGCGGCCAGCGGGCGGCCGCGCCAGGCCAGGCGTTTCCATAGCCAAAGCGTGAGCAGGCCGCCCAGCGCGGCAAGCATCGTGATGTGCGAGCCGCTGATGGATATGAGATGCGTGATCGACGTGCGGTTGAACACCGTCCAGTCTTCGGGCGGCACGCCGGCCTGGTCCCCTATCGCCAGGGCCAGCAGCACGGCGCCATACCGGCTGTCACGCACGTAAGGCAGCATGGCCTGGCGCACGCGGTGGCGCGCGCGTTCGGCCCGCAGCGCCAGGCTCGCCCCGGGCTCGTCGTAAAGAATGCGCGGCGTGCCGCGCACGCTGCCCACGGCGCGCGGCCCTTGGGCGAACACATGCCCTTCGTAGTCGAAGCCGTGCGGATTGCTGGCCCCGTGCGGCCGGCGCAGGTTGAGCGACATGCGCCATACTTGGCCGGGCACCAGATCAGGAAACTGCGCGGCGCGGGCTTGGCGATAAGGGCCGGCGTAGTCCGCACCATGCCATGAAACCAAGATGCGGCGCGGTATGCCGGAAGGCTGCGACGCCAGCACCTCGGCCTCGAAGCGCCGGCTGCCGGGCAGTTCGCGCGGCAAGGTGGCGATGCGCAGCACTACGCGTGAGACTTTGTCTTCGTCCTGAGGGGACAGCGAGTCGGACAGGCGATGGTCTATGTGGAAGCAGACCCAGGCCAGGCCCAGCGTAAAAGCCCAGACCGGCGCAAGCATGCGCAGGCCGCGGTCTCGTGCCAAGCAGTCGAGCGCGCCGTACCGCCTTCGCACCGGGCGCCGCCTTCGGACGAAACATGGAAACACGACCGATACGATCAAGGTCGCGGCCAGCAGTCCGCCCGCCAGCCATGCCCATTCGACGGGCTCGGGCGTACGCGGCAGGACGTGCGCCACGCCGGCCGCCGTCAAGCCCGCCAACAGAGAGATCCGGCCCACCATGGCCACTCATCCAAATCGTCCATCCTAAGCGGATCCGCGAATGGAAAGAGCGCCGGGTGGACGGCAAAATCACTGTGGATGCTACGACCATGCTCGCGTGCGCCGAACGGGGATCCATATGCCAATTTTGTTATGATTCCCGCCACGTCCCCGGGAGAAACATCTTGAAAGTCATCATCGTCGGCGCGGGCATCGGCGGCCTGATCCTGGCCCTCATGCTGCACAAGCGCGGCATAGAATGCGAAGTCTTTGAAAGCGTGCGCGAGCTCAAGCCGCTGGGCGTAGGCATCAATCTGCTTCCGCATGCCGCCGGCGAGCTGCAGCAGCTGGACATGCTGGACATCTTGCAGTCCAACGCCGTGGCCACCTCGGCCCTGCACTACTACAACCGTTTCGGCCAGAACATCTGGCAGGAAGCGCGCGGCCTGGCCGCCGGCTACAGCGTGCCCCAGCTTTCCATCCATCGCGGGCGGCTTCAACTGCTGCTGGCCGACGCCGTGCGCCGGCGGCTGGGCGCCGGGAAACTGCATACAGGCATGGCCTTCGAGTCGCTGAAACAGGACGTCGACGGCGTCACCGCCCTGTTCCGCGATCGTTCAAACCACGATGCGCAGCATGAAGTGCGGGGCGATGTATTGATCGGGGCCGACGGCATCCACTCGGCCGTGCGCAAGGGCTTCTATCCCGAGCGCGACGAATTCCGTTTTTCCGGCCGCATACTGTGGCGCGCCGTCACCTACACCCGGCCCTTTCTCGACGGACGCACCATGTTCATGGCGGGCTACCAGGACCAGAAGTTCGTCGCCTATCCCATCGTGGACGACGCCGCGCCCGAGGGAACGTCCGCCATCAACTGGATTGCCGAGCTCAGCGTGCCGTCCGACGGACGCGGATACACCGACTGGAACCGGGTGGTGGACAAATCCGTATTCGCCGCCGACTTCCAAAGCTGGAAGTGGCCCTGGATAGACATCCCCGCGCTGATCGACGGGGCGCAGGCCATTTACGAGTTTCCGCTGGTCGACAAAGACCCGCTGCCACGCTGGACGCACGGCAAGGCCACCCTGTTGGGCGACGCGGCCCACCCGCTCTATCCCATCGGTTCGAACGGTTCGGCCCAGGCCATCCTGGATGCGCGCTGCCTGGCCGACAGGCTGCTCGAAGCCGCGCAGAAACGCCACCGCAATGTCGAAGCGGCGCTGAAGGAGTACGAGGCCGAGCGCCTGCCGGCAACCACGGGCATCATCCTGCGCAACCGCCTCAATGGCCCGGAACAGGTCATGCAGCTGGCGCACGAGCGGGCGCCCGAGGGCTTTGCACACATCCACGACGTCATCCCCCGGGATGAGCTGGAGGCCATCTCCATGCGCTACAAGCGCGCGGCGGGCTTCGATCCGTCCCGCCTCAAGCCCCGGCCCTGAGCGAATCGACCTGCGTTGGAGCGACCCAGCCCTCTATTCGAAAGACAGCCGGCAGAAGCCCCCTGGGCAGGCTCAGCCGACTGAGGCGCCGACCAGGCAGCGTTCCAGACGGGGCAAGGCGCGCAGGGCGTTGGCTCCCGTCGCGGCCTTGATCTGCGGCACCGTCATGTCCCGCAACTCGGCCAGCACGGCGGCCACACCCACGACGCAAGCGGGCTCGTTGCGGCTGCCGCTTTCCAGCCAGGCGGGCGGGATGTCGGGCGCATCGGTTTCCAACACCAGCGATTCCAGCGGCAGGCGCCTGGCCAGGCGCCGGATCTGCAACGCGCGTTCGAAGGTCATGGCGCCGCCCAGGCCCAGCACGAACCCCTGCTCGATGAACTGCTCCGCCTGCTGAAAGCTGCCGTTGAAGGCGTGGCCGATGCCGCCGATGCGGGGCCTGCGGCGCAGATGCTTCAGCAAGATGTCCTGGGAGCGGCGCACGTGAAGTATCACCGGCAGGCCGTAGCGCACGGCCAGGTCGAGCTGGGCGGCATAGAACCGCTCCTGCCTCTCCCGCATCGCTTCGGTCTTGAGTTCGGGAATGAAAAAGTCCAATCCGATCTCGCCTATGCCCACGAAACGGGGATCACCCAGAGACGCTTCGACCTCGCGCTCCAGCATCTCCAGATCGCCGTCCGAAGCGCGCGGCACGCATATGGGATGAATGCCCAATGCGTAGGCGCCGCCGGGCACGGCGTGGGCAAGCTGGCGCACTACCGAGAAGTTGTGGCGGTCTATCGCGGGGACGATGATGGCGTCCACCCCGGCGTCCTGCGCGCGGGCGATGACCTGCTCGCGGTCATGCTCGAACTCGGCGGCGTCCAGATGGCAGTGCGTGTCGATCAGCATGCTTGTGTCCCTCGCTTCAGTGAACGGAAGAAAACGGTCGATCCGATTCCATCGTCAAGCAGCGGAAAGGCCGGCCGGTTTTACGAGCCATCGATCGATCCGGCTTCGCAGCGTGTCGATGATCAGCTTTGCGGCGCCTCGGCCTCCGTGTCGACGAGGGACCCGTCGTCCATGAACAGCTGGCGGTCGGCCAGCGCGGCCAGCGCCGGGTCATGCGTGACGATGGCAAACGCCGTGCCCGATTCCTGATTCAATCGCACCAGCAGTTCGAACATGGCCTGGGCGGTGTGCCGGTCCAGATTGCCCGTGGGCTCGTCGGCCAGCACGCAGGCGGGCCGGGTGACCAGTGCGCGCGCCAGGGCGACGCGCTGTCTTTCCCCGCCGGAAAGCTGGCCCGGATAATGTCCCATGCGGTGCGCCAGCCCGACCTGCTCCAGCATGGCGGCGGCCTGTTCGCGCGCGGCGTCGCGGCGTTCGCGGCGCACGATCAGCGGCATGGCCACGTTGTCCAGGGCAGGAAATTCCGACAGCAGATGATGGAACTGATAGACGAAACCCAGGCTGCGGTTGCGCAACTGGCTGCGGCGCGCCTCGGACAGCCCGTGGGAGGACTCACCATCCACCCAGACCGAACCCGAGCTGGGCTGGTCGAGCAGCCCCAGAAGGTGCAGCATGGTGCTCTTGCCCGATCCCGAGGCGCCGACCACCGCGACCATTTCGCCGCGCGCCACGTGCAGGCTGACGTCCCGCAGCACCTCGATCCGCTCTCCGCCTTCGTCGTAGTACTTGACCAGGTTGCGCGCGACCAGGACGTGGTCGGCGCTGGAAACGCTTGCATCAGTCATGGCGCAGCACCTGGGCCGGTTGCAGCCGCGAGGCGCGCCAGCTTGGATAGATGGTGGCCAGCAGGGACAAGATCAGGGATGTGACGGTGACGATCACGATGTCGCTTACCTCGGGGTTCGATGGCAGTTCGCTGATGAAATAGATTTGCTGGGGCAGGAACTGGATGCCCAGCAGGCGTTCGATGAATGGCACGATCACGTCGATATTGAAGGCGATCAGCATGCCCAGGAGCACCCCGGCAAAGGTGCCGATCACGCCGATGAGGGCGCCCTGCACCAGAAAGATGCGTCCGATCTCGCGCGGGGTCGCACCCAGGGTGCGCAGTATGGCGATATCGGACTGCTTGTCCTTCACCGCCATGACCAGCGACGAAAGCAGATTGAAGGCCGCCACGGCCACGATCAGCGCCAGGATCAGGAACATCATGCGTTTTTCAGTCTGCACGGCCGCGAACCAGGTGCGGTTGTTCTCCGTCCAGTCGCGCACCCGCGCATACGGGGGCACCAGCTCGCGCAGCGCTTGCGCCACCTGCGGCGCGCGCTGCATGTCGGCGATGCGCAGGCGCACGCCGCTGGTGCCGTTGTCGCGGAACACGCGGGCGGCGTCCTGCTCGTTGATGAAGGCCATCGACGCATCGTATTCGTAATAGCCCGATGAAAATATGCCCTTGACCGTGAATTGCCGCATGCGGGGGGTGAACCCGGCAGGCGACACAGAACCCTGCGGCGCCAGCACCAGCAGCGTATCGCCCGGGCGCACACCCAGCGAATCGGCCAGATAGCTGCCCAGGACGATGGCGTAGGAGCCCGGCGCCAGCACGTCCAGGTCGGCGTCCGTCATCTGCTCGGCGATGTCGGACACGGCCGCCTCGCGCGCCGGGTCGATGCCCTTGAGCTGGACCCCGCTGAGCGACTGCCCCCTTACCAGCATGGCCTGGGCCGATACGAAGGGCGCCGCGCCTTTCACAGAGGTGTGCTGCCGCGCGTCGGCGGCCAGGTCTTCCCAGTGCTCCAGCACCTGATTGGGGTCGGCGCCCGGAACAAAGACCTCGATATGGGGCAGGACCGACAGCATGCGGTCCCTTACCTGGGTCTGGAAACCGTTCATGACCGACAGGACGACGATCAGGGCGGCGACCCCCAGCGCGATGCCGGCCATCGAGGTGCCGGCGATGAAGGAAACGAAACGATCCCGGCGTCCGCCCCGGCGGGCGCCGCGGGACACGCCCGCATAGCGCGACCCTATCCACAATTCATAAGACATTTTTGCAAGCCACCATTTTTTTCTCGTCGTTTCGTATAGACACTACAATTCACGCATGCACATCGTACTTCCCGGCGCGCTGCCCGATCCCGAAGCGGCGCGTGCCCTGCTTCCCCATCTGCACGAGGCCGCGCCCACTTTCACGGGCTGGCTGGCGCGCGGGCGGGCCAGGCTGCGAACGGTCGAGCCGGCGGCGTCGGGCTGCACCGCCTATGAACAATGGCAGCTCGAGCGCGCGGGATTCAAACCCGATCCGCAACAGAATCTTAGCGCAGGCCTGGGCCCCTTATGGGCCTCGGGCGGCGGCCTCGCCCCGGATCAGCCGATATGGCTGGCCGAGCTGGTACACATGGCGCCCACGCAAAGCAGCACGGCCATGCTGGCCTCGCACGCGCTGCATATCACGCCAGACCAGAGTGTAGCCTTGTTCGAATCGGCACAGACGCTGTTCGAGGGAACAGGTTTCCAACTGCATCACGACAGCGACGAGCGCTGGCGCATCGGGGTGCCGGCCTCCTGCGCCTTCAATGGCGCAAGCCCCGCCCTGGTCGCCGCCACATCGGTCAACGACTGGTGGCCGCAGCAAGAAGCGGCGCGTCCCTGGAGACGCCTCTTCAATGAAATCCAGATGCTGTGGTACGGTCATCCGGCCAACGCCGCGCGCGCGAACCAGGGCCTGCCCCCCATAAACGGCCTATGGCTGTTCGGCGGCGCCCGGCCGGAGCAGCTGCAAACCCCCGCCTCGCCCGGCGAAGCGCGCCGCTACGAGGCGCTGCAGGCGCCCTTCATGGCGCAGGACTGGGGCGGCTGGCTGGCCGCGCTCGCCGAACTCGAGGCGCAGGTCTTCCTGCCGCTGCAGCAACAGGACGTCCAGCCGGTGCTGGTGCTTGCGGGCCGCAGCGAGCTTGCCACGCTGGAACCCCGCATACTGGCCCGCTGGACGCAATGGCTGCCCGGCGGCCGCAATACATGGAGCAAATGGTGGTTGTACCGAAACTAAGCACCCGCCCCGCCGACCACGACGCCGCCAAGGCGCTGGAGGCGGCGGGCATACATCCCCTGTTGTGTCGGCTCTGGGCGGCGCGCGGGGTGCGCGCGCCCGGCGAGACGCTGTTGAAATGGGCCGCGCTGATTCCGCCCGCCCACCTTACCCATGTGGACACGGCGGCCGGCATGCTGGCCGACGCCATCCGGTCCGGGCAGCGCCTGCTGATCATCGCCGACTACGATTGCGACGGCGCCACCGCCTGCGCCGTGGGCGTGCGGGCCTTGCGCTCCATGGGTGCGCAGGTCGACTTCCTGGTGCCGAATCGTTTCGAAACGGGCTATGGCCTGTCGCCCGAAGTGGTGGAGCTGGCCGTGCGCCACGCCGCCGGCAAGCCCGACATGCTCATCACCGTCGACAACGGCATCGCCAGCGTCGACGGCGTGGCCGCGGCGCATCGCGCCGGCATGCAGGTGCTGATCACCGACCACCACCTGCCGGGCCCCGTCCTGCCGGACGCCATGGCCATCGTCAATCCGAATCAGCCCCATTGCGGCTTTCCGTCCAAGAACCTGGCCGGGGTCGGCGTCATCTTCTACCTCATGCTCGCCCTGCGCGCCGAGCTTCGCCGCCGCGGCGTCTATGCCGCCGATGGCGGCCCGAGGCTCGACCTGCTCGCCGATCTCGTGGCGCTGGGAACGGTCGCCGACGTGGTCAAGCTCGACAGCAACAACCGCCTGCTGGTCACCCAGGGCCTGCAGAAGATACGCAGCGGCCGCATGCAGGCCGGCTTGCGGGCGCTGTTCGCCGTGGCCGGCCGCGAACCGCGCCAGGCCACCACCTTCGACCTGGGTTTTGCCCTGGGCCCGCGCATCAATGCCGCCGGCCGCCTCGCCGACATGAGCCTGGGCATCAATTGCCTGATTACGGACGATGAAAGCCATGCCCTGCAACTGGCGCGCGAACTGGACGAAATGAACCAGCAGCGGCGCAGCATAGAAGGCACCATGCGGGAAGAGGCGCTGCTGGCGGTGCAGCAGGGCCAGCCCACCATCGGCGCCAGCGTCTGCGTCTACCATCCGGACTGGCATCAGGGCGTGGTGGGCCTGGTCGCCTCGCGCCTCAAGGAAACCTACTGGCGGCCCACCCTGGCCTTCGCGCGCTCGGGGCCGGGCGAGCTGCGCGGCTCTGGACGGTCGATACCCGACGTGCACCTGCGCGACGTGCTGGACCTCGTCTCCAAGCAGCATCCCGGCGCCATCCTGAAGTTCGGCGGCCACGCCATGGCGGCCGGACTCACTCTGCGCGAAGAGGCCTATGAACACTTTCTTCAGGGCTTCGACGAGGCGGTCCGCCAGCTTGCCGGACGCGACAGCTTCGAACCCGTCATCGAGACCGACGGCTCGCTCGAGACCGGTTATGCCAACGCGCAGGTGGCAGGCATGCTGGCCGAACAGGTGTGGGGCGCGGGTTTTCCGCCGCCGGTGTTCCGCGACGTGTTCCGCGTCCATCACCAGCGCCTGCTGAAGGACAAGCATCTGAAGCTCAGCCTCGAGCGGGGTCATCAGCGCTTCGACGCCATCTGGTTCAATCATGCCGACCTGCTGCCTGAACAGATCGACGTGGCCTATAGGCTGGAGCAGAACAGCTGGAACGGCATGGTGTCGGCGCAACTGATCATCGAGTACGCCTGCCCCGCTTAGGGCCTGTTGAAGCCAGCGGCCCGGGTTTCGACGCGCCGACGGCCGCCGGCCTCGTTTGCAGCGGCCCGGGATTTGCTTCTATAGTTGCTGATGAGCCGATCTCGGGGACACGAACGATGAACTACCGTAAATCGCCCGGCGTAACATGGACGCAGGCAATGAACATGCTGGAGCAGGCCGACCGGCTGCACCGCCAGTTCTTTCAGCTCGGCCGCGGCGCGGCGCGCGGTCCCACCTGGGAGCCGCCCGCCGACGTATTCGAGACCCCCTCCCATCTGTCCGTCCTGGTGGCTTTGCCGGGCGTGGCCTCCGACCGCCTCAAGGTGCTCATCGACGGCGGCGTCCTGCTGGTGGTGGGCGAGCGCCCCATGCCCGCCCCCGCCTCGGCGCACATACGCCGCATCGAAATCCCCTACGGCCGCTTCGAGCGCCGCATCGAGCTGCCTCCCGGCCAGTTCGAAATACAGGAATCCTCCCTGGCCAACGGCTGCCTGGTCCTTAGCCTGCGCAAGCTGTAGGGCCCGCTTTCTCCCGTGTTAACAGGCCCTAACCGTCACACCAAGAGGGACAGCCATGGACACCAAGACATCCGACCAGCCCGCCGTCGATAAAACGCAGGAGCAGCAGCCGAGCGCCGATGCCCGGCCCGCGCTGGATATCCCCGACGACGCGCTGATCATCATTCCGGTACGCAACCTGGTGATGTTTCCGCAGATGGTGGCGCCGATCGGCATCGGCCGCGAAAGCTCGATCAAGGCCGCCCAGGATGCGGCCCGCGCCGGCCGGCAGGTGGGCATCGTGCTGCAACGCAATGCCGAGACCGAAGAGCCCTTGGGCGTGGACCTGCACCGCGTGGGCACGCTGGCCAGCATCCTGCGCTACGTCACCACGCCGGACGGCAATCACCACCTGATCTGCCAGGGCGAGCAGCGATTCGTCGTCAAGGAATACCTGCCCGACCATCCCTATCTGGTCGCACGGGTCCAGAATTTCGAAGAACCCGAGCTCAGTTCGCCCGAGATCGAGGCGCGCATGCTGCAGCTCAAGGCGCGCACCTCCGAAATACTGCAGATGCTGCCCCAGGCGCCGGCGGAGCTTGCCAACACGGCGGCCGCCATCACCTCGCCGGCGGTGCTGGCCGACTTCGTCTCGGGGCTCATGGACCTGAAGCCTTCGGAAAAACAGGACATACTCGAGACCTTCGACCTGCTGCCGCGACTGGATAAAGTGCTGGGTTTTCTGGTTCACTTCACCGAGGTGCTGCGCATCAGCCGCGACATCGACAAGCAGACCAAGGAACGCTTCGAAGACAGGCAGCGCGAGGTGCTGCTGCGCGAGCAGCTCAAGACCATCCAGAACGAATTGGGCGAAACGGAAGGCAACGCGGCGGAGGTCGCCGAGATCGAAGCCAATATCGCCAAGGCCAATATGCCCGAAGACGTGGAGCAGGCGGCGCGCAAGGAGTTGCGCCGGCTGCAGAACATGCCCGACGCCTCGGCTGAATATTCTTCGCTGCGCACCTATCTCGACTGGCTCACCGAACTGCCCTGGGACGTCGTGACGGAAGAACGCATCGACATCGCGCAAGCGCGCGATATCCTCGAGGCCGACCACTACGGGCTCGAGAAGATCAAGCGGCGCATTCTCGAGTACCTTGCCGTACGCAAGCTCAATCCCAACGGCCGCAGCCCCATTCTGTGCTTCGTCGGCCCGCCGGGCGTGGGCAAGACTTCGCTCGGCCAGAGCATCGCGCGGGCCACGGGACGCAAGTTCGTGCGCCTGGGCTTGGGCGGGGTGCACGACGAGGCCGAGATCCGCGGCCATCGCCGCACCTACATCGGCGCGTTGCCCGGCAACATCATCCAGGCGGTGCACAAGGCGGGCGCCCGCAATTGCGTCATGATGCTGGACGAGGTGGACAAGCTGGGCGGCGGCAGCGTGCATGGCGATCCGGCCGCCGCGCTGCTGGAAGTGCTCGATCCTGAGCAGAACACGGCGTTCCGCGACAACTACCTGGCGGTTCCTTTCGATCTGTCCAAGGTGCTGTTCATTACCACCGCCAATGTGCTGGACACCATTCCGGGGCCGCTGCGCGACCGCATGGAGATCATTCAGCTGCTGGGCTATACCGAAGCCGAAAAGATGCAGATCGCGCAGCGCTACCTGGTCAAGCGCCAGCTCGAAGCCAATGGGCTTAGCAGCGAGCAGTGCGAGCTGACCGATGCAGCGTTACGCACCATCATCCATTCCTATACGCGTGAAGCCGGCGTGCGCAATCTCGAGCGGGAGATCGGCAGCGTGTTTCGCCATGTAGCCATGCAGGTGGCCGAAGGGACGGCGCAGCATGTCAAGGTGGACGAGGCCGATCTGCACGCCATCCTCGGCCCGCGCAAGTACGAAAGCGAACTGGCCATGCGCACCAGCCTGGCGGGAGTGGCCACGGGCCTGGCCTGGACGCCCGTGGGCGGCGACATTCTTTTCATCGAGGCAAGCCGCTCGCCGGGCGGCGGGCGGCTGATCCTCACGGGCCAGCTGGGCGACGTCATGAAGGAGAGCGCGCAGGCGGCGCTTACGCTGCTCAAGGGCAAGGCGGAACGTCTGGGCATCGCGGTGGAGCGTTTCGAGAAGCACGACATCCACGTGCACGTGCCCGCCGGGGCGATCCCGAAAGACGGGCCGAGCGCGGGCGTGGCGATGTTCGTGGCGCTGGCTTCGCTGATGACGGAGCGTCCGGTGCGCTACGACCACGCGATGACGGGCGAGATCAGCCTGCGCGGGCTGGTGCTTCCCGTCGGCGGCATCAAGGAGAAGGTCCTGGCGGCGCTGCAGGCGGGCATCCGCACGGTATTGCTGCCGGCGCGCAACGAGAAGGACCTGGAGGACATTCCGCAAGAAGCTCGTGAGCAGCTGCGGTTCGTGTTTTTGGAGAATGTCGAGCAGGCGATCAATGTGGTGCTGGAGGAAGGTGCAACGCTGGCTGACTGATCGAGTTGAGTTTTGCCAAGCTCCTTAAATTGAGGTGATGAGACCCCGGGGGAACGAGACTAAACTAGATCGTCCCTCATTTAGTTATGAGCGGAGCCAACCAATTCGTTGATGTCTTCGATTCCTTCCTTGATGAGATACTGCTGCAGATCTTGCAAGGCGCGGGGAAGCGCCATTGGATCAACATAGTTAATCGTGCCGAACGCGACTGAGCGGGCGCCGGCCGCCATAAATTCAATGACATCGCGATAATCGGTTACCCCGCCCATTCCAAAAAGGGGAATATCAACGGCACGATAGAGTTGCCACACCATATAAACTGCCATCGGCTTGATCGCAGTACCCGAGAGCGCGCCAATCTTGTTTCCGATAATGGGACGGCGGGTTTGATAATCGATACACATCGCTCGTGGCGCATTGACCAAAGCGATGGCGTTCGCACCGGCCGCTTCGACGGCCTTCGCCACAGCAACCAGCGACGAATAGTCCGGTGCCAGCTTGGCCACGATCGGAAGCTTCGTGACTTGTCGCGCTCTTTTTACAAGTCGCTCGGCGGCCACTGGATCGTACCCGAAATCCAAGCCGCCTTGTTTTAGGTTTGGGCAAGAGAGGTTCAGTTCGATTCCCGCAAAGATGCCCAACTCGGAACATTTTTCAACGAGTTCGACGTATTCGTCTTCTGTGCGCCCGATGATACTTTGGATAATCGGCAGATTGAATGACTCCAAGATGGGGGCATCTCTCAGGATGAAGGTTTCCCAGTCGTTACTGGGAATTCCCACAGAGCTGTGCAGCCCGGCGGCGACTTCGTGGATACGGGGCTCGGGGTTGCCCGGCCACCGATAGTTGCGAATCGTTTTCGGAACCAAGGCCCCCATGGTCTCTACAGGGAAGAATTGGTTGAAGTTACCATGATGCCCATAGGTGCCCGAACCGACCGTCAATGGGTTTTTCATTCTAATGCCGGCAATTTCCACCGACATTCTCGGTGCGCGCGCGAGGGTTTGCGTATCTTCTTGGATGGACGTTTCGGTATCAAGCATGAAGAACCTCCCAGGTGTTGAATACAGGTCCATAGTGACAGACCTCTTTCCAGGCCGTTTCTTCCGGTTCATCACGGCCTAGCTTTACATTGATGACGCAACCATGGCAGTCGCCGAAGCCGCAAGCCATATGCTGTTCCATTGCTATCTCTGCGGGTGCGCCTTGTGTCTCAGCTAGTTCATGCACGACGCGCGCAAGCCGGTTCGAGCCACAAACGTAGAACGCGTCGATCTTCCGCGTCTGGCTGAGCTCTTTCAGCGGATCCGTCACTAAAGTCCCCGGCGAATCCTGATCGGTGTGTGCATAGACGGGAAAGCCGTATTGTGAAAAGATGTCTTCGGCGACCAGGTTGTCCCGCGTGCGCGCACTTAAATAAGCGTGAACTTCGATACCCTGTTCAGCGGCTGCATCAACCAATGTGGGCAGAGCGGCAATGCCGATGCCTCGGCCGATGACTGCGATGCGCTTCGCACCGGGAGGCAGGCTGAACCCTTTACCGAGTGGTCCAATGACGTCGCACCGCCCTCCTGACGGCATCGTGTCGCGCATCAGCCGCGTACCTTCGCCGACGATCTTGTATGCCACTTGGATCCTACGTCGATCCTGACTGATTCGATAGACGCTAAATGGTCTGCGCAAGTACGGAGCCAGGCTGTTCTCGATACGGATGTTGACGAATTGGCCAGGTTTGAGGGCTGCGGCCATATCCGGAGCTTCGATTTCAATTAGCCAATAATCGCCGGTCAGATGCCGATTGAAAACGACCGGCGCTAGAATTTGCTCCATATCTCCTCCAGGGATGGTTGTATGAGTCAGGTGTTTGGTGGCAGGTCGGCGAGATCAGCGACTTTTTCGACGTTGATGATGGCGTGACGCCGCACTATCTGCTCTAAGTGGGTCGGGTCGTTGAGTTCTACGGCCCGAATAAGCTTTTCGTGTTCAAGACCAAATATCTCCATCTCGAGGCTTTGGCTGTAGTACTCGCGGTAATAGGGCAGCAACATGAATCTCATTTTCACTGTCTGACGCACAAGTAGCGGGCGGCCGCTTAACGAGGTCAGGTAGTTGTGAAATGCGTCGTGCGCAGCCATCCATTTTGAAAGTGAGCTGCTCTCGCGCTCCATGCGCGACTTAAGATGGGTCAGCTCTTCCAGTTCGGAGAGGCCGATATTGGGCAACGCGAAGCGGGCAGCCAGCCCTTCCAAGGCGGCCCGTATTTCGATAAGTTGGGAGACCTCGGCCCGCGAATATTTAGCCACCACCGCGCCGCGGTTAGCGTAGATCATTACTGCTCCGTCCCCTTCGAGGCTCCGCAAGGCATCACGTACGGGAGTCCTGCTAATACCTAGCGCCTCGGCGACGGCTTCGGTAGGAATTCTCGTACCTGCTTTGAGCTCACCCGTCAGAATGCCATTGATAACATATTGGTATGCCTGTTCTACCGGCGGCAAAGACTTGTCGATGGCGCTTGGGGATAAGGAAGGAGATAGCAGGTGCATGAGTTCGTCCGTTGCGTGCCCGTACTTAAGTACGCAGTAAAAGTTATGTTGCCTCTGCCGGAAGACACTGCTCGATTAAGGAGTAGTAGATCTTCGACATGTCTACCAAGTCTGAAACTAAAACGTGCTCTTCGTTGGAGTGAAACTGATCGACCTCGCCTGGCCCCAGCATCACCGCAGGAATGCCCCGGCGACAAAAATATCCGGCATCCAGGGCAAAATTGCAATGGAATGTTTGGGGTGCAGAGCCTGTTCCCAACTTAAACGCTTTAGTCAGTTTGTGAAAAAAATCGCTTTCTAATGGCAACTCGTTGGGATACATGATAGGCCCAAGCTCGAATTGAACACTCCATGGTTCCGGCAACGTGATGGCATTCTTTATTGAAGCAAGCGCTTGTGATGGCTCTTCACCGGGTAAAAGCCGCCGGTCAAAAACGATGTTTACCGTATCTGGCACCGTATGTGTAGCCTTCGGGCTGCTGTCGATTGCTGTGGGCGTAAGCGTTGCAGGCCCGAATGCTGGATGATCGGGCACACCTAAATCAAGGGATTCGAGCTCACTGATCAGGCGTTGGGCTCCCGTGATTGCATTGATTCCGTTCCACGGAGCGGAGCTATGCGAAGTCTTGCCGCCAACGATTACTTCAAAGTCGATTCTTCCTTTGTTGCCAATAGCGATCTTGCTGTTAGTGCCGACAAGGATTACTGCGCATTCAGGAGGCTCGGACAGCTCGGCCATTACGCTTTCGATCGCGTCGTGCCTGCCCGTTTCGCCGGCGGTCGTTAAAACAAGCATCAGCCTCCCTCCGAGTTGATCGCGCTTGATGGCTTGCTCGAAGGCTCCGAATGCTGCCGCCAAAGCGGTTTTCTGTTCCGCAACACCGCGTCCTCTAATAGCTTGGCCGCGTGGAGTTTCCACCAAGGTGGCCGAAAACGGGTCCTGCATTCGCGATGCGGGATGAGTCATGGCATACCCTACGAACATGAGCGAACGACCGTTCTTCGGCCCCACCTCGGCAATAAGATTACCCATTTTGTCGTAGCGTATGGCCGCTCCCATCTCCTCCAAGCGGGGAGCAGCACACTCTTTAATAAAGGCTTTTACATGTGGGTCTTCTTCCTGCAAATCAGTTTGCTGACTTGGGAACCTGACGAACTCCTGTAGGGTTTCCACTAGTGTTTCGTCGGTTATCACGATTGTTTCATTCATGATGTCTCCATTATAGATTGGATGCAATTATACGATAACCCAAATGCTATCATCACCACCAAAAATAATAAAACCCTTATTAATTAGTGTTTTCCCCTGTATATGCCACAGATATTCATATGGTACTTTTCCACACTAGATTGAAAATTGAGTCCAATTATATTCATATCCACTAATGCGAGGCTGAAACCCAGGGCCTGGAAACAGCAGCGCATTTCAGAAGGAGAGTAGTTATGGAGTTGTTTTCTTGTATACGTACAACGGCCGTTACCGCATTGACCGCAGTAGCAACTTTGAGTGCTGTACCGACGAGTACGGCTACCGCAGCCACAATGCTCCGAATCAGTCACACCACCGCGGAAACCATGCAACAAGGTTCCCATGTATGGGCGGTAGTATTCAAGGAAATGGTAGAGGACCGCACAGGCGGGGAAGTCAAAGTTCAGATTCTCGGAGCAAACGCTGCGGGTGGCGAACGTGAGCAGTTGCAGAAAGCCCAGACGGGCATCAATCAGATGACGATCAATAGTGAAATCCTGATGCCCAGTTTCTTCAAGCCGGCTCAGATTCTGGGCATTCCCTATCTATTTCGTTCCGACGCCGTTGCCTGGCAGGTACTGGACGGTGACTTCGGAAAGGAATTCAACGACGCATGGCGTCAAGCTACGGGTTTGCGCGTGCTGGGTGTCATGAATGCGGGCTTTCGCAGCTTCTTCAATGGCAGTAAAGCTGTCCAGGCTCCGGCTGACCTGAAGGGGCTAAAGATTCGTACCGGCGAAAACCAGGCTCATATCGCCATGGTCAGGGCCCTTGGGGGAAATCCAGTACCCATAGCCTGGTCCGAGCTATATACCTCTTTGCAGCAGGGCGTTGTCGATGGTATGGAAAACCCACCCGGGCTTGCGTATGCGATGAAACTGCACGAGCACCAAAAGCACCTGACGCTCGATCGCCATTTGTTCAGCATCCATGCGGCGATGATCAACGAACGTACTTTCCAGTCACTGACGCCAGAACAGCAGGCAATCCTCTCCGAAGCAGCGCTGACTGCAACGACTGCCGCGAGAGCGACCGTGCTGCTCAACGAGCGACAAGCCCTCAAAGACCTGGAAAAGGCGGGCATAGAGATTTACACGCCCACCGCCGCTCAGTACGAAGAATTCAGGGCGCTTGGACGCCCGCCCGTCGAGGAAATGGTGCGCAAGGACGTTGGCGATGAATGGGTCGACAAGCTTCTGCAAGGTGTCGATGCCGCCGAGGCCCGCGTGGGCAAGCAGTGACATTGATCTCGACGCTGCCGTATTAGACGGCAGCGTCGAATTTTTTCTATCGGGGAAGAGTCACTATGGTGCGATATTTCGACCGTGCAGTTGTGGGAGCGACCAGCGTAGTGGTCGTGGTGCTCTTGCTAATCATGACAGGCTCCACATTGGCCGGCGTTTTTGCGCGTTACTTCATGAATGAGGCGCTGGCATGGTCAGAGGAAGTAGCGCGCTATAGCATGGTCTGGCTTTCGTTCATGGGCGGGGGCCTGGTCTTCCGACACGGTGGGCATATAGCGATCGACATACTGGTTCGAAAGCTTCCAGAAGGAATGCTTCGACACCTTGTCTTTGGCATCTCTCAATTGATCATTCTCTCGTTCCTGGTGGTGCTGCTTTGGAAGGGCATCGAGATGCTTGAGCAAAGCGTTTACATGACTACTCCCGCATTACAGATGTCGATGGCGGTTCCGTATGCCTCCATTCCGGCCGGGGCGGCGCTGATGATCTATCACCTTACGGCTGCAGCAATACAGTCCTATTGGCAGGCCGGCAATCAAGAGGTCGCGCCGATATCCGGGCTTGAGCTTCATGCCGACTAACTCTAGGTACGGAGCAATGTAATGCTTGCCACAGTTTTATTTGGTTCGCTGGCCGGTTTTCTAGCCTTCGGCGTGCCTGTCATCTTTGCGGTGGGTGCCGCAGCCCTACTGACAGTGGTGTTATTTATTCCGACCATGCCACTAATCATCATGCCCATGAGCATGTTCAATGGTATGGATTCGTTTCCCATGATGGCGATTCCGTTCTTCATTCTGGCGGGCGAGCTCATGAACAGCGGCGGTATTTCCCTGCGGCTCGTCAACTTCGCCAAAACGCTGGTGGGGCACATCCAAGGGGGGCTCGGACACAGCAACGTGGTGGCCAACGCAATCATGGCGGCTATTTCCGGGTCGGCCCTTGCCAACATCGCTGCCGTGGGGCGAGTATTGATTCCAGCGATGGAGAAAGAGAACTACAACAAAGAGGTCGCAGCCAGTATTACGATCTGTGCGTCGTTGCTTGGTCCGATTATTCCGCCGAGCATTACCATGGTCATCTTTGCGGTCACGGCAAGCCAATCGGTCGGGGCGCTCTTTCTTGCGGGCGTCGTGCCCGGTGTTCTCATCGCCGCGGGCATGATGGGCGTCATTTATTTTTTGTCCAAGCGTAGGGGCTATGGGGTGGTGCGTCCCTTTTCAAAAGGTGCGGTACTGCACGAGGCGAAAAAATCTGGTTTTGCGCTCTTCATGCCGGTCGTTATATTGGGTGGCATTTTCTCGGGAATCATGACGCCCACCGAGGCCGCAGCGGTTGCGGTGCTTTATGCGCTGCTGATCGGGTTTTTTGTTTATCGCGAACTGAACGTCAAGGATCTTTGGAAAATACTGCTGCGTACGGGCATGACGACCAGTTTCATCATGCTGATTATCGGGGCGGCACGCATATTCTCGGACGTCATGCTCTCAGAGGCCATACCTCAGGCGGTGGCCGCAGCCATGCTAAGCATTACCGAAAGTCCGTACCTGCTGTTGCTTCTGATCAATGTCTTGCTGCTTCTCATCGGCTGTGTCATGGACACTACCGCCGCCATTATCATACTTGTGCCTGTATTGATGCCCGTCGTCCAAATCATAGGAATCGACCCCGTTCTTTTTGGCGTTCTGATGAGCATTAATCTAGTTATCGGAATGGCAACGCCTCCCATCGGAGTCGCGCTATTCCTGGGTGCAGAGGTAGCTGGAACTCGCGTCGAGCGAATCATCCCGCCGGTTTTCGCATTCTTGTGTGTACACGTCGCTGTACTGCTGCTGATCAGCTATGTTCCATCCGTTGCCTTGTGGCTTCCACGCGCGCTCGGATACTAAAGCACAAATTGGCGACTGATAAAGATTTAGGAGTGATTGTGAGAAAAACCATAGAGTTCTTATTCAACGGTGAACCCCGACGACTGGCCAAGTTCGATCCCAATATGACCGTCCTGCGTTATATCCGCGAGAGCGAACGAGCCACGGGTAGCAAAGAAGGCTGCGCTGAAGGCGATTGCGGCGCATGTACCGCGGTGGTGGCCGAACTAAGCGATGGCGCGCTGCGCTATCGCGCCGTGAACAGCTGCATTCAGTTGCTCGGAACGCTGGACGGGAAAGCTTTGATGACAGTTGAAAGCCTCAAGCACAATGGGAAGTTACACCGGGCGCAACAAGCCATGGTGGCCGAACATGGATCGCAGTGCGGTTTTTGTACCCCAGGGTTCATAATGTCGATGTTCGCGGGCCTGCAAGCAGAAGTGCAACCAACGCACCAGGCAATCAATGAGCTGCTTGCCGGAAACCTCTGCCGATGTACAGGATACACGCCCATCCTCAATGCGGCGAAGAATGTTCTGAAAAGCGGTGTCGACGAAGAATGGGCTGCGCGTGGCGAAGACTTGAAGGACAAGCTCCAAAAACTATCTGTTGATTCGGGAGTGCGCACCTGGGAAGAGCGCGATAGATTTGTTATTCCCCTCTCAGTGGACGAGCTTGCCGCTTATCTCGTTGAGCATCCAGACGCTGCTCTAGTGGCCGGCGGAACCGATTTGGGCGTGCGTATCACGAAGAACCACAAAGAATACCAGTCCCTGGTCTACCTGGGACGCATACCAGAATTGAAGCAGATAGAGAATCTGCCGGAAGGCGTGCGACTAGGCGCCGCCGTTACCTATGACGCTGGCCGACAGGTCTTGGCCCAGCTTTCCCCAAGCATAGGGCAGCTTGTAGGGCGCATCGGCGCTGTGCAAGTACGTAATCTGGGAACCATTGGCGGCAATATCGCGAATGGTTCTCCGATTGGCGATATGCCCCCTGCCCTCATCGCCGCAAATGCCGAGCTTACGCTGCGTCGCGGGGCCGAGGTACGCAAGATAGCATTAGAAGATTATTTCATCGCATATGGCCGGCAAGACATCCACCCTGGTGAATTCATTGAGTCCATCTGGATACCGCGCCCTGCGCCATCGGCCATCTTGAAGGTGTACAAGATCAGCAAGCGGATCGAGCAAGACATCTCTAGCGTCTGCGGTGCGTTCAACATCGAAATAGACAATACGACGGCGCAGCCCACGGTAACAAAGGCGCGCATATGCTTCGGAGGCATGGCCGGCATTCCCCTAAGGGCCACTGCATGCGAAGATTTCCTGGAAGGGCGTGCCTGGTCAGACGACACAATTTTGCGTGCTAGGGAAATTCTGGAAAACACTTACGAACCTCTTAGCGATGCGCGCGCCAGTTCCGCCTACCGAAATCGCATCGCGGGCAACCTGCTCTATAAATATTTTCTTGAATCACGAACCTCTACAGAGGTCGGCGTCCAAGCAGCACATGCTTGAAGGAGGAATCTCATGAAGATTCAAGTCTCACAGCGTCACGATAGTGCCCTAAAGCAAGTATGCGGAGAGGCGGTTTACATCGACGACATGCCCGAACCTCGGGGAACACTGCATGTTTATATCGCCCAAAGCACGCTTGCCCATGCAGAAATCCTAAATTGCGATCTGAGCGAGGTACTGGACCAGCCAGGTGTTGTCACCGTCCTGACACTTGACGATATTCCGGGAACGCACGATGTGAGCTGCGCTCATGCAGGAGACGAGCCACTTTTTGCGGCAAGATACGTTCAATTTTCCGGCCAGGCGTTGTTTGCAGTGGTTGCAGAGTCGATCGATGCTGCGCGCCGGGCCAGCAAGTTTGCAAACATCGAATTCAAAGAGCTCCCCGCCGTATTGACCATCGACCAGGCGATGGAGCAGCAAAGCTTCATACACGCGCCTCGGCGTGTCCGTCGCGGCAATCCGGAGGAGGCTTTGAAGTCTTCGCCACACCGCCTGAAGGGTCGGATCAGTACAGGCGGTCAGGAACATTTCTATCTAGAGAGCCAGATATCTTTTGCGCAACCCGGTGAAGATGGAGAGGTACTGATATTTTGTTCTACGCAGAATCCGAGCGAAATTCAGCATTTATGCGCTCGAATGCTTAATCTCCCGGATGCAGCGATCAAAGTGCATGTGCGCCGCATGGGAGGAGCCTTTGGCGGCAAAGAGACGCAGGCCACTCAGTTTGCCGCAATCGCGGCGTTGGCGGCGCACAAGACGAAACGCTCGGCAAAGGTGCGTTTGGATCGCGATGACGACATGCGAATGACGGGCAAGCGACATGCATTTGTCATCGACTACGACGTGGGTTTCGACAACGACGGCAAAATACTCGGGATACAGTTCCAGCAGAAAGTTCGTTGTGGTTACGCTACCGATTTGTCTGGCGCCGTGGCCGACCGAGGCGTATTTCATTGCGACAACGCCTATTTTCTTGAGAACGTATCGGTAGAGTCATACCGCTGCAGAACGAATACTGTTTCTGACACGGCGTTTCGCGGGTTCGGTACGCCACAAGGCATGATTGGCATAGAGCGAGCCATATTGGATATCGCCCACCATCTTGGAAAAGACCCATTGGATGTGCGCAAACAGAATCTTTATGACCCGGTGCGGGCCCAGACGCATTATGGGCAAACCGTCGAGAACTTCATCTTGCCTGAACTGATCGACCAGTTAGCGCACAAGGCAGAGTACCAACAGCGCCGCGACGAGATACGCGCGTTCAACGAGCAGAATCCGATATTACGCAAGGGCATCGCACTAACACCGGTGATGATGGGAATCTGCTTTAGCCGTACCCATCTCAACCAAGCGGGGGCCTTAATCAATATATATAAAGATGGAAGCATTGCGCTGAATCATGGTGGCACCGAAATGGGCCAAGGACTGTTCGTAAAGGTCGCCCAAATCGTTGCGCACGAGTTCGGTGTTTCGGTAGAGCAAGTCCGTATTACCGCGACCAACACGGAAAAAGTCCCCAATACCTCTCCGACGGCATCGTCGGCAGGAGTGGACTTGAACGGCATGGCTGCGCGCGATGCGGCCCTTAAGCTCAAAAGCCGTCTGGCCGAGGTCGCGATACGCCACTTCGGTGGCATGGTCGAGGACGTTCGGTTCGCAGATGATCATGTCCATGTGGGCGCTCAAGCCATTCCCTTTGCAAAACTGGTTGAGCTGGCGTACTTCGATCGCATTTCGCTGTCTGCGACAGGATTTTTCAAGACGCCCGAGATCCATTTCGATCAAAAAGCATTCCAGGGCCGGCCTTTTTTGTATTTTGCCTATGGTGCCGCGGTCTCCGAAGTACTTGTAGATACTCTGACCGGAGAATACAAAGTGCTTCGAGTGGACGTCCTTCACGATGTGGGAAGCTCTTTGAACCCTGCCATAGACATCGGCCAGATCGAAGGAGGATTCATTCAGGGTATGGGGTGGCTGACTACCGAAGAACTTTGGTGGGATGCGAATGGAATGTTGAAAACGCATGCTCCTTCGACTTATAAGATTCCTGCGATTGGCGATCGGCCGGCAACGTTCAATGTCGAGCTGATGGACAATCTCTCGTTCCGGGCGCCGACCCCTTACTTTTCGAAAGCTGTCGGCGAACCTCCCCTCATGTTGGCTATTTCGGTGCATCAAGCGCTGATAGAAGCGCTCTCACTCATCACCAACAGGCCGGCGCTAAACGTACCCGCAACGCCCGAAAAAGTTTTGATGACGCGTTCACTGGACGAGGTCGTGCCCGATTCTTTGGCTGAACAGCTTGAAACGGCCGAAGCTTCGGGCCTTGAACGTTGAAATGGAACATAAGCTGAGCCCATGGCATTGCCCAGAATCGCGTTGATAGTGTTGGGAGGCACGATTACGATGGTGCCTCAACGCAACGGCGGCATTGCTCCAGGATTGAGGCCGAAGCAATTGCTCGAAAGCGTTTCGGGACTGGCCGAGCTGGCCCAGTTCGAAATCATTACGAAACACGATCTTCCCAGTGCATCGCTAAGCCTCTCTGCTATTGTGACGCTGGCCTCCGACATAGACGCGTTATATCAGCGCGGCGTCGATGGCGTAGTAGTGGTGCAAGGCACGGACACCATCGAAGAGACCGCCTTTTTGCTAGACCTTCTAGTACGTAGAGATAGACCATTGGTGGTCACCGGGGCTATGCGGGGGCCCGCTATGTTGGGCGCAGACGGACCAGCCAACTTGTTCTCGGCGGTTCTTGTCGCCGCCAGCCCAAGCGCGGCAGGAATAGGTACGTTAGTCGTATTCAATAATGAAATACACGCTGCACGCTTCGTGCAAAAAAGCCATACCTATTTGCCCTCTGCTTTCACTTCGCCAATGTCCGGACCGCTGGGCTTCATAGTAGAGCAACGTGCGAGATTTCATTACAAACCTCCGACGCCAATCAAATACAGCGTACTTCCCTCATTCGACTGTGCTCCGGTAGCGCTTGTCAAAATCGTGCTGGGCGACAATGGCTGGCTGTTGGATCAATTGCCGAAGCTGGAATATCGAGGCATAGTGATAGAGGGAGTAGGCGCCGGCCACGTACCTGCCGAAATAGTGCCGCGTCTGGAACAGTTGGCAAGCAACAAGCCGGTAGTGCTTTCGTCTCGCGTTTACGCAGGAGGAACACTAACGCAGACCTATAGCTACGCAGGGTCCGAAATGGATTTGCTTGGCAAAGGGCTTATACCGGGCGGGTTCCTGAGCGGTGTCAAAGCCCGCCTGTTATTGTCAGTACTATTAGGTCAGAACGAGGATATTGCGACAATACGCAGTTCATTCAGGCGTTATCTTAGCGCGTCGGCCTTTTAGCTCGCAGACGTGTTTACTTAGGGCAATTGCCCCGATTCCTTCTTCGCGGCAATCAAGTCCAGCAGCAATCGATCCCGCTCCGGCACGAAGCGCGACTCGTCCGATGTGGCAAGCACCTCGCGTAATTGCTCGGCCACCTTGCGCTTGAGATCGGGCGTCATGGAGGGCGAGCCCAGGTCCTTCCACCAGTCTTCTATGGGTCCGCCCAGGTGGTCGAGCAGATGCTCGATGCCGCCCTGCCCGCCCGACAGATGCAGGTTCATGAAAGGCCCCAGAAGGGCCCAGCGCATGCCCGGCCCCTGCGAGATCGCCACGTCGATGTCCCGCACCGTGGCGACACCCTGGTCGACCAGATGAAAGGCCTCGCGCCACAGGGCTGCCTGCAGGCGGTTGGCGATGTGGCCTTTGACCTCTTTGCGCGGATTGACGGGGCTCTTGCCGATGGAGATGTAGAAATCCATGGCCGCCTTCAAGGCTTCGGCGGACGTCTGCGCGCCGCCTATGACCTCGACCAGGGGAATCAGGTGCGGCGGGTTGAAGGGATGGCCCAGCACCACGCGCTGCGGGTGCCGGCAGGCCGACTGCACTGTGCTGATCAGCAGGCCCGACGAACTCGACGCCAGCACCACGTCGGCCGGCAAAGCGGCGTCCATGCGGCGGAACAGGTCGATCTTGAATGCTTCGTTTTCTGGGCCGTTTTCTTGCACGAAGTCGACGTTCTCGAGGGCGTCGAGCAGGTCGGCATGAAAACGCAGCCTGTCCTGCGAAGCGCCCGGACGCAGGCCGATGCGTTCCATGCTGGGCCAGAGCCGGGCCACGGTTTCGCGCAGGCGACGCTCGGCGTCCGGCGAAGGATCAGTGGCTTCGACGTCCAGGCCCTGGGCCAGAAAATAGGCCGTCCAGCTGGCTCCGATCACGCCGGTGCCCACCACGGCAACGCGTTTCACCTCTCGCTGCATGATTACTCCTGTACAAGAAAAACGGATTCGTACCGCGCCTTCAAGCGCACAAGGCTTGTGCCAGGGCCGAGCCGACCTGTCCGAAAGGATGCTTCTGGATCAGTTCTTCCAGCTGCTGGACCAGAGCATCGACCTCGCGATGCGTGGTGTCGACGTCGGCGTGGGCCAGGGCGTATAGCTTGCGACGGGCATCGAGTGCGCCGGTGATATTGGCCATGGCGTCCTTGTGCAGCTCGGGTGTGGCGATGCGCGCATCGTGCTGCGCCATGACGCGGCGGAAATGTTCATGGGGATCGGCGTGCAGCCATACGCAGAAAAAGGAGTGCAGCAGCAATTCGTACGTGGCGGGCTCGACGACGATGCCGCCGCCCGTGGCCAGCACCACCTCGGGATACTGGGCGATGACGCGGTCCAGGCAGCGCTTTTCGAGTTGCCGGAAGCCCGCCTGGCCGTAGATGGAAAAGATCAGATCCAGCGCGATGCCGGCTTCTTTTTCGACCTCTTGATTGAGCTCGATGAAAGGCAGATGCAGACGCTGGGCCAGCAAAGGGCCTAGCGTGGACTTGCCCGCGCCGCGCAGCCCGACGAGAGCGATGCGCCTGGGCGCCTGGCCGGGCCCGGACGCCCCGCCTTCGAGCAAGGCCTTGCGTATCTCGCGCAGGCGCGCGGGCGACTGGCGCTTGAGCAGTTCGACGATCAGGGCGTAGTCGGCCCCGTAACGGTCGTCGTCGGCCAGCATGCTGTCGGCGGAAAGATGCAGCGCCGCGGCCAGCTTGCCCAGCACCGCCAGCGATATATTGCCTTCGCCCCGCTCGACGCGCGAGAGATAGGGCAGCGATATGCCCGATTCGCGCGCCAGCTGCTTCATGGACATGGCCCGCCCCGCCCTGGCGGCGCGCACCCGCTGTGCGACCCGCTGCTGCAGGTCGGGGGCTTCGATGATCAGTGGTTCTTTCTGCGCCATGGCTTACAACCGGACGATTAGCGGATCGGCTTCGCCGCTGTAGAGCCTGTCGACGAGATGGGCTCGCGCCTTCAGGACGGCCGACTGGTTGATATAGCCTTTGTCGGTGATTTCGCCGCTGTCGACGGCCGGCGGCATGGTAAGCATCATGGCCCGGTCGGCGAAAGTGGAACTGCCCGTGCCGGCGCTGCGCATGGCCTGCATGCCGCGCGTGATGTGCTCGATGACGGCGGGGTGGGCGACGACCTGTTCCACCGCCGCGTCGTCGGGCAGGCCCGCCAGCTTGCGACATGCCGCCACGTTGGGGAAGATGAGGAAACCGACCGAATCGCGATCGTGGCCGGTCACGACGATGTCCTGGACCGCCGGCGCCAGCATCTCGATGCCCTTTACCCGCAGGGCGCCCACGCTGACCCAGGTGGCCGTGGTCAGCTTGAAGTCCTCGGATACGCGTCCGTCGAACATCAGGCCCGCGGCCGGGTTCTCGGGGTCGGCGAACTTCGCCGCATCGCCGATGCGGTAGTAGCCTTCTTCATCGAACGCCTTGGCGGTTTCTTCGGGCTGCTTGAAATAGCCCGGGGTGATGTTGGGCCCCTTGACGCGTACTTCGAGCTTGTCGCCGCTGGGAACCAGCTTGATCGACACGCCGGGCACCGGCAGCCCGATCACGCCGGAGCGCGCGGCCTGGTAATGGCAGTCGGTGGCCAGCGGCGAGGTTTCGGTCGACCCCCAGGCGGTGACCATGGGGACCGCATAGCCCAGTTCTTGCTTGGAGAGTTCGATCAGGCCATCCCACAGATGCTGCGGCAAGGCGGCCGCCGCATAGAAGATGACCTGCAGACGAGAGAAAAACTTGCTGCGCAGCCCGGCATCGGAGCGCAGCACCGGCAGCAGCATGTCGAAGGCGCGCGGCACATTCAGGTAAAGGGTGGGCGCGACGTCGCGCAGGTTCTGCACCGATTGGTCGAACATGCCCGGCAGCGGCTTGCCGCCGTCCAGATACAAGGTTCCGCCGTTGGCCAGAATGACATTGAAATTGTGGTTGCCGCCGAAGGTATGGTTCCATGGCAGCCAATCGAGCAGAACCGGCGGATGCTCCGTAAGAAAAGGCCATACCTGGCGCTTGGCCTGCTGGCTGGCGCACAGCATGCGCTGCGTGTTGATCACCCCTTTGGGATAGCCGGTGGAGCCCGAGGTGAACAGAATCTTCGCGATGGTGTCGGGTCCCACCTGGCGATAAGCCTCGTCCACCGCCGGCCCGTCTTCTCCCTTCAAGAGTGCGGAAAACCGCAGGGCGTCCCCGGGAAGGTCGTCGTGATCGGAGACGATGAGGGTGGCCTTGTGCAGGCCCTCGATCGACTTGAGCGCGGGTTTGAAGCGCTCTGCCCCGCCCACGTAGATGAACTCCGGATCGAGCCGCTCGATCAGGTTCTTCAGCTTGGCGTGGTCTTTTGAAACCAAGGAATAGGCCGGCGACACCGCCGTATAGGCGATGCCCACGTGCATGCAGGCCAACATGATGAGGCCATGCTCGACGCTGTTGTCGGTCATGACGCAAACGGGATGATCGGGGCGCTTGTGATGCTGTAGCAGCCAGCCCGCGATGCGCCGCACCGTGTCCAGCGCCTGGCCGTAAGTAACGCCCTGCCAGGCGCCCTGCGGGCCGCGCTCCAGCAAGAAATCGCGCTCGGGAGTTTCGCGCCCCCAATGCTCGAGGTATTCACCCACGCAACGGGCATAGGGCTCCAAAGCCATGGGCGTGTCGAGCACCATGGTGCCGTCGGCGCGTGTCTCGACCTTGACGGCGGGCTCGGCGAACAAGCGCGCGCCTTGGATTTCGGGCATATTCACTGTTGTCTCCATTGCATTGTGAACGATGCGTTTCCATGCGGGCATCGTTGCATCATCGCGAGTGGTTCTCGCTGGATAGAAATACTATACGCAATTGGTTTTAGCGAAACAATTTATAGTTAACCCCTATATTCGGGGCTGACTCCTTCGGAGCTTCTAGGCAGATACTATGGACGAAATCCCTTTGTTTCCGTTGGGACGGGCCTTGTTTCCCGACGGGGTGCTGCATCTGCGCGTGTTCGAGGTGCGCTATCTGGACATGATACGCCGCTGCATCGCGGACGGCAGCGAGTTCGGCGTAGTCGGCCTGCTGGAAGGCCGCGAGGTGCGCTCCCCGGAAAGCGTCGAAACCCTGGCGACCGCCGGCACCATGGCCCGCATCGACGCCTGGCATGCGCCCATGCCGGCGCTCATCCACGTCCGCTGCATAGGCACCGCGCCTTTCGAGCTATTGAGCAGCCGACAGGAAAAATACGGCCTTTGGGTGGGCCGCAGCGCTGCGCTGGAGCCCGATTCGCCCACGCCCCTGCCCGCCGCCTTGAAACCCAGCGCCGATGTCCTGGGCAGGCTCATTGCCAATATGCAGAAAGAAGAGATGCCCGCGGCCGCCATGCCGTTGGCGCCGCCCTTCAAGCTCGATGAATGCGGATGGGTGGCCGATCGCTGGGCCGAACTGCTGCCGCTGACGGCCCTGCAAAGGCAGAACCTGCTGAAAATGCGCGACCCGCGCCAGAGGCTGGAACGCGTGCAGGGCTATATACGCCTGCACGGACTGTTCGACTCTCAGGACCCTTAGGGCCTGTTAACAGGCCCTAAGCGGCGCCGCGACGCGGCGGCGCGCAACGGGCTTGCCTAAGCGAAAGCCCGGCGTGCTAGCGCAGCAGCCAGCTCGCCGCCCGCGACAAGGGGCCTTCGATCACCTGGTTGACCCGGGGCGGCAGGCTCAAGGGACGCAGCACCATCTTGGCCGCCATATTGACCGGATAATGGCGCTTGACCGCCTTGCCCAGCCCGCTCAGCACGGCCCGGAAAGCCTGCCTGTCCGCCTGCCGGTCGGCGCCGGGATGCCTGTGCGCATATACATGCCACAGGGCCACCTCGGCGTCCGAATTGCGGGCCTCGACCACGCGGCGCCGGATGGCTCCGAGCACGCGCCAGCGGCTGGGCGACTCGCGCTCGCTGTAGTGCCTGAAGTATTGGTAGAAATGCTTGTAGTGACCGACCTCTTCGGCCCGGATGCGGGCCGCTATGCCGGACAGCACCGGTTCGGTCGCATGCTGGCTGAGCGCAGTGTAGAAGGTCGCCGTGCCCGTCTCGACGACGCAGCGCGCCACCATCTCGAGGCCGCGCGTCGGTTCGAATTCTTCGATGGTGCACATCTTGGAGTACTCGTCGAAGAAGGAGTCGTAGGCGGCCTGCCAGTCGAATTCGGGCCAGACGTGCCGCACATAGTCGCGCAAGGAGTAGCCGTGGCGCATTTCCTCGTGCTGCCATTGCTCTTGCAGCCATTGCACCACATCGTGGTCGCCCTCGAAATGCTGGATGAGGTTGCTGGTATATAGATCGGAGGCGATCTCGATGAACGACGCGCTGGTGACGAGATAGAACAAGTCTTCGCGCGTACGCGCTTCTGAAACGTCGATCTGTTCGAAGGGAATCTGATCCAATCCCCAACGAGGAGCTTGTATCGTGGACTCTTGCATCGGTTTGCGCTCTGCGTGTTGGTTGACTCGTGGCACTGAAGCGAATGCTAGTGTACGCTTATTCATGTCCAAGGATAACGCCCTGCGACGCCCCATGAATGTCAAGTTGTAAAGTCGCCATGGTATAAGAGCCAACCCATCCATTGCCTCCCTGTCCGCCGCGGCGTCAGCCTCGCGGGAAGACGCTCCGGCCGGCAAGGCGGCATGCCCAGTTCTCGTCAACAAGGAAAAAGCATGCAAAATACCTCCCAGACCCGTGACTCGGCTCTCCGCTACGGAAGCATCACCCGCACGCTGCACTGGCTCATGGCCGTGGTGCTCGCCTGGCAGTTCACGTCGGCCGGCGCCCATCTGCTGGCGGAAGATTCCGCTCTGGACGAATTCATGTGGTCCACCCACAAGACGTCCGGCTTCCTGCTCATGGTGCTGATTCTTGTCCGCGTGCTCTGGGCGCTGGCGAACACCGGACGCCGTCCGCCCTCGGTCAGCGTGCTGGCGCGTCTGGGCCACGCCTGTCTGTACCTGCTCATGGTCGCCGTTCCGCTCGTTGCGTTGATCCGCCAGTACGGTTCGGGCAGGGCCTTCTCGCCTTTCGGCATTCCGCTGATGTCCGGCTTCGAGGGCGATAAAATAGAATGGATGACCGACCTGGGCAGCAACTTCCATAGCCTGCTGGGCTGGCTGCTGTTCGCCCTTGTGGTCGGCCATATCGTCGCCGCCTTCTGGCATCACTTGGCGGGCGACAAGAACGTGATGTACCGCATCATCGGCACTCCCCGCCGCTGACTCGAGAATCGGCGCGCCCTCGGTCCCTTCCGCCGGGCCGTTCGGCCGCCGCCCACAGCAAGGACACGCCATGGCTCAATCGTTTCCGGGCTTCAATGCTCCCTCCGCCGGTTTCGACGAGCCGGTGGACATGCTCTCGGCCTGCCACGACAAATTGCGCAGCCGCTGCGAAACCCTGTCGCGGCTGCCGGACCACGTGGCCCGGCACGGCGCCGACGAGCACGCGCGCAGCGCGGCCCAGAGCATACTGCGCTATTTCGACGGCCCCGCCCTGTACCATCATGCCGACGAGGAAAAAGATCTTTTCCCCGCCCTGCTCGAATCGGTGGCCGGCTCCGATGCGACATGCCTGCGCGGCTTGTTCGACAGGCTGTCCACCGAACACCGCCAACTCGAGAGTCAATGGCAGCGCCTGCGGCCGCTGCTGCTCCGGCTGTGCGAAGGCGAGGCCGTGGCGCTGTCCGCCCGGGATATCCAGGCCTTCATGGACGGCTATGCCGACCACCTGCAATGCGAAGACCAGGAACTGCTCCCCCTGGCCCGGCGCATGCTCGATGGCGCATCGCTCGAGCGCATCGGAAGCGCCATGCGCGAGCGGCGCAATCCGGCCTGACGCTACTCCACCACGCCGCAGGCCATGCGGCCGCCGCCACCGCCCAGCGGCATGGGATGATCGGAGTAATTGTCGCCGCCCTCGTGCACCATCAGCGACCTGCCCTGGATCTGATCCAGCTTGGTCAGCCTGGGCGCCAACACCGGCAGCTGCGCGTTGCCCTTCGAGTCGACATAGAGCGCGGGCAGATCGCCCAGATGCCCGTCGCCCCATGGGGCCCCGTGCTTCTTGCTGCCCTCGGGATCCAGATGCCCGCCGGCCGCGCCGGCGGCCGTCACCTTGCCATCCTTCTCCTCGGGTTCGCAGTTGGGCTTTTCGTGCACGTGGAAGCCGTGGACGCCGGGATTCAGGCCTTTGAGGTTGGGCGTAAACACCAGGCCGTACTTGGACTCGGACACGACGACTTCTCCGATCTCGTCCATCACGCCCTTCTGGGACACTTGATGCAGGGTCACCTTGACGTCCGCGTGCGCCGCCGTGGCAAGGAACCCGCCCAGAACCAAGGCGCCCGCCATCCATACGCAGCGGCGCCGCGCCGAGCGCCCTCGCTCGGCCGCGCCACCGGAACGGCCCGCCGGGAAATCGATTGCTGAAATTGACATGGATGCCTCCTAGTTAGACGAAGAAATGGAATAGCCCCGGCCCCGCGGCAGCAAGCGCTATGCCCCGTCCAGCACCTCGATTCGAAGCGCCCGGGTCATCTGCTGTTGGCCGCCACGGATGCGAACCGCCATCGCGCCGCGTATTAAAGCTTGACCTTCTCTGCAGGGAGAGTTACAATTTTTAGTTGAATAAACGCCTATTCAAATACAAACAAGTTATATAGCGGCAAGTTATAAGCGCACGCACCTTTGGCGATACCAGGGCTGCGCATCATCGGCTTCCCGTGCATATCAAGCACGCGGCTGCAACGTCCCACCAAGCAGAACCCCACGGTTCCCGCCGCTTGACTTGAACGGCGGGCTTTCCGCCACCTACGCAATGCGGTCCCGGCACACGCCACGCACCGGTACGCCGCTTCATCAACCCGCGCCAAACGCGCCCGACGACATGGCAATCCGCGCCACGAACGCGGTCTTGCAGCATTGTCATTCACAGGAGAAACCATATATGGCAAAAGAAGAACTGTTGGAAATGAGCGGCTCCGTTACAGAAGTCCTTCCCGATTCCCGTTTTCGTGTCCTGCTGGACAACGGCCATCCCGTCGTCGCCTACACCGGCGGCAAAATGCGCAAGCACCACATCCGCATCCTGGCGGGTGACAAAGTCACCCTGGAAATGTCGCCCTACGACTTGAGCAAGGGCCGCATCACCTTCCGCCACCTGCCCAATCGCCCCGCCTACACGCCCGCGCGCAAGCGTCATTAAGGGCTGCCCGGTTTCGCCGGGAATTCAATCGGACTGGCTTGCCGGCGTGGCAAAGCGCTCCAGCGTGCCGCCATGCTCGGCGACATCAGTCCAGCCGTCCACCTCGAAATCGATGACCGCCAGGGCTCCAGGCGGATAGTCGCTGTGCAGCCTGGCAAATGCGTTGCGATCGGCTCGGCCGATGAGATGCAGCGCAAGCCGATGCATGCCGGGGTTGTGTCCGACGACCACCAGGCTTTCATGCTCGTCCGCCGTGCTGCGGATGGCCGCCAGGATGGCATCCTGCGTCGATTCGTAGATGCGCCGCTCGAACATCGCCGGCACGAGCTCGGGCAAGGCCTTCTGCACCAGCTCCCAGGTGTTGCGCGTACGCGTGGAAGTGGACACCAGGGCCATCTGCGGCAACAGGCCCGCTTGTGCGAGATAGACGCCCATGGACGCGGCATCGTCGCGCCCCTGCGCGCTGAGCGGACGCTCGTGGTCGCTCGTTCCCGGAGGACGGTCCGCTTCGGCATGACGCAGCAGGAAAAGTCGACGGGACGGTGCGGGCATCGGGGCTCCTTGCGCAAAAAGTCTTAACGTAACAGGCCCTAGGCCTCGCGACAAGCCAACAGGCGGTAGCGCGGCACCGCCTCGCCGCCCGCCGATTCGGCAAGGGCCAAACGGGCCGCCCTCCAGTCGATCGCTTCGAAATGCGTTTGAGGCGGATGAGTCTTGCGCGCCAATGTGACGTGGGGGACGAAACCGGCCTCGCGGCGGAATGCAAGCCTTGCCAAAGCGGGCATGTCGAGCAGGCGGCGCCGCAGTTCGGGCAGGCCTTGGGGCACATTGCCCATGCCGGCCCATACGACTTTCTGCCGCTCGAATTCGCCATAGCGGTCCAGGATAAGCGACATGGGACTGAATGCGATCTCGTCCACCACCCTGCGCAAATCCGGCAGGCTCTCCAGCGGCTGCACGCCCAGAAAAGCTAGCGTCAGGTGAAAGTCGCGTGCATGTGTCTTGCGCCCGCCCTGCAGCGCCGCCTGCCTGTCGGCGAGCTGGCGGGCCACGGCGTCATCGGGCCAAAGCGCAAAAAAGAGGCGTCCGGTGTTTTGCTGCATGCGTCAATGCAAAATTCAATGGCAGTCGGGTACAGTCTGGTCCAGATAGACTTCGAATGCAATGTCCCGCGTCATATCCGAGATAAGCTTGTTGAAGTAGGCCTGGGATTTCCAGCGCCCCACCATTTCCTTCAGCTGCTTCGCCAGGTCTTCGCTGCCGGCCGGGACGAGAAAATACTGCTCCGCGGCCTCGCCCGGAGGCAGGCTGGCCGAGAACTTCTTCCATTCGGGGAAACGCAGCAGCGCCTTCAGCATGGTGTCGTCGTGCACGGCCGCGTCGCATTCGCCTGTGCGCAGCGCAAGCAGCGAGTCGGCCGGAGCGCGATAGACCTGCTCTATGGCGCCGTAACGCTCGGCAATGCGGCCTACGTAGCGGCCGTCTTGGGCCAGGCAGACTGTGCGGCCCTTCAATTGCCGCCACGATTTGATGTCGGTGTCGGTGCGCATGATCGCCATGGGCCGGGTGACCTGGCCTGTGGCGATGGCGATCGCTCGGCCGCCCTGCCGCCGGGCCTGCGACTTGGGCAAATCGGCCACCGCGAAATCGACACTGTCCATCGACACGGAACTGGCGGTCGCATCGAACTCGATGAACTTTGCACCGCGCTGCTGGCGCGCGGCCACCTCGCCCGCCAATAGGGTTTCTATGCTTTCGGGCGTACGCACCTTGGCGCCGCCCACGAAAGGCGGCGGCACGTAGCGCAGGCCCACGGTCAGGTCCGGCCCGGACGCCGCGGCGGCACCGGTCTGGGCGCAACCCAGGAACAGCGCCGCAACGAAGATCCGGAATCCCTTGCTAGACATATTGGTAGCGCAGCAGCTTGCGTTTCAGGTTCTCGAGCAGGACCTGATCGATGAGAGTGGCCAGAATGGCGATGGTCAGGATGTTGGCCATCACGCCCGTCATGTCGGCGGTTTCGCCCGCATAGGCCAGCGACCGGCCCAAGCCCTGTCCGAAGCCGATCAGCATCTCGGCCGAAATCAGCGCCCGCCACGCATTGCCGAAGGCCAGCTGCGCGCCGGTGATCAGCTCGGGCATGACGGCCGGCAGGTAGACGCGTTTGACCATGCCCCAGCGCGAGGCGCCCATGACCCGGGCCGCCGAGACATGCACCTTCAGCACGCTCTCGGTGGCGTTCATGACCGACAGCGCGGCGGGAAAGAAAGCGGCCAGCGCGATGACCACGATGATGGGCACGTTGCCGAAGCCCATCAGGATCAGGAACAGCGGCACCCAGGCGATGGAGGGAATGGACTGCAGAATGATGATGGCGGACTTGAGCACTTCGCGGAAGAAGTACAGTACGCCGCCCAGCAGGCCCAGGCCGATGCCGAACAGCAGCGCGATGCCGTAGCCGAAGCCCAGCCGGGTCAGGCTGCCTGACAGCACCTGGCGGAATTCGCCGGTCTGGATGTCGGCCCAAAGGCGGGCGATGACCGTCGGCACGCCCGGCATCAGGAAGTCGGGCAGCGTCCAGGCGGCGGTCTGCCAGATCAGCAGGATGAACAGAATGGCCACCGCCATGGCGGCGGCTTTTTGAAAACGGGTAAGTTGTGAACGGGAGCTCATGGAGTGCTTCAAAACAAGATGGCCGGCAGCGACCGGCCATCTCTGGTTGGAACGACAGCGCAAGGATTATAGTTTGCGCGCTTCCTGCCAGCTGAGGTCGACGATGGTGCTCACGTCGAAGCGGGAGCCGTCACGCGTCTTGAGCGCGCCCTGCTCTTGCATGATGTCGGCGATTTCCTGCATGCGGGCCAGTTCCTTCGGGGTAAGAACGGGGCTGAAGGTCTGGCTGGCAATGGCGTCGCGGATGACCTGTTCGCGGGGCACGTCGCCATGCTCCTGCGTCTTCAGCGTGGGCTCGGCAATGAAATACGACGCAATGAGCTTGGCGGCTTCGTCCGGCTTGTTGGCCAGCAGCTCGATCGCTTCGCGCTGGGCGTCCATCGAGGCCCATACGCCGTCTTTGTTCTTGCCCAGCGTCTCGCCCGAGGTGATCACCACCATGCAGGGGAAGGGCCAGACTTCGCCGATCTCGTAGATTTCGGTAACCGGCGCCACCAGCTTGGCGATGCTGGCCTGCGGCTCGAACAGGAAGGCCGCCTCGACACGGTTGCCGACCAGCGACTGCACGGCCACCTGCGGGCTGACGCCCATGATGTTGAGGTCGCTGGCCTGCAGGCCGGCGTCCTTCAGCACCACGCCGCGCAATACGGTGTCGGCGGTGCTGCCCTCTTTCTGGGAAGCCAGCGTGCGGCCCTTCAGGTCGGCCACGGTCTTGATGTTGGCGTCGTCGCGCACCACGATGGCGTGATAGCCGTGCTGGGCGCCGCCCACCACTTTGAGATCGGCGCCGCGCGAGGACCACGAAGCGGCATTGGTAAAGCCCAGGACCCCGGTATCGAGCTGGCCGCCCACGATGGCCTTGATGAGGTCGGTGCCCGACTTGAACTCGACCAGTTCGACGTCCAGCCCGTGCTTCTTGTAGAAGCCGCCTTCGTACGCGGCCATGACCTGGGCGTCGTCCATGACGCGCAGATAGCCGATCTTGAATTTCTCGGCGGCGATGGCCTGGCCGGAAAGCGCCAGGGCCGCCAGGGCCGCCAGGGCCGGCAACAACATACGCATAAACTTCATACTGCCACTCCTTCTAGGGACTCTTGTGTTTCTGAAACCGTTTCGGCCTCGTCGCCGCCCTGCTCCGCGTGGATGCCGAGCAGGCTCAGGATTTCGCGCCGCATGTCCGAAAATTCGGACAGATCATGTGTTTTTTCGTGCTGCGCAAGAGAAAACTCTTTCAACACGGTGGCCGGTCGCTTGCTGAAGACCAGGATGCGGTCCGCCAGGAACAGGGCCTCGTCGACGTCGTGCGTCACCAGCAGCACGGTGGGGCCGGCTTCGCGGATCAATTGGCGCAAGGCGTCTTGCAGGGTCATGCGGGTCAGGGCATCGAGCGCGCCGAAAGGCTCGTCCAGCAGCAGGGCCTTGGGACGGGTGATGAAGGCGCGCGCAAGCGCGGCGCGCTGGCGCATGCCGCCCGATACCTGGTGCGGATAGTAGTCTTCGAAGCTCTTGAGATTGACCTTCTCGAGCCATTCACGCGCCTGCGCCTCGGCCCGCTTCTTGTCGACCTTCTGGAATTCCAGCGCCAGCGCCACGTTCTGGACCAGCGTCATCCACGGGTAGAGGGCGTTCTCCTGGAACATGAGCGTGCGTTCGGGGTCCGGACCGCGCACCGGCTTGCCGTCGGCCAGCATGGCGCCCGCCGAAGGCTTTTCCAGCCCCGCCGCAATGTGCAGCAGCGTGGATTTTCCGCAGCCCGAAGGGCCGACCAGGGCGACGAGCTCGCCCGAATCGATTTCACGGCTGAACTCCTCGACCACGTTGAGGTCGCCGAAGCGCTTCTTGATGTGTTGGAATGCAAGTTTCATGAAAAGCAGTACAAGGCGTGTCCGGCGCCATGGCGACCCGCGGCTCAAAAACCTTTATAGCCATACGGGTATTAAGCACGCCTTGAACACATTGATTGACGTATATGAAACTTTACTTTTCTAGTTGCGCCGCACCAACAAATTTTGCGGTCTTTGTTTATTTCCATAAATAATAAAGACCGCAAAAGAGCAAGAGAACCCGGCATATAAAACGCGGATCATTGAAACCGCGCTTCGTCGGCCACCTCAGGCCTTGGCCTTGCGCAAGCGCAGGACGGCATAGGCGAAGCCCCCTATTACCACGCCCCAGAACGCCGAGCCCAGACCCAGGTAGCTCATGTTCGAAGCCGTGGCCAGAAAGGTGATGATGGCGGCCTCGCGGTTCTCTTCGTCCTGTACCGTTCCTACAACATTGCTGGCGATGGCCCCCACCAGCGCCAACCCGGCCAGCACCGCGATGAACTCCTTGGGCAGGGCCGTGAACAGCAGCACGATGGTGCCGGCGAAAAGCCCCCCTATCAGATAGAACACGCCGTTGGCGATGCCCGCCACGTAGCGCTTGCCGGGATCTTCGTGGGCATCTTTGCCGGTGCACAGAGCCGCCGTGATGGCCGCAATGACGACGTTGATGCCGCCGAACACGGCCACCACCACCGATGCCATGCTGGTCGTCACCAACAGCGGCCGAGCGGGCGTTTCGTAGCCCGAAACCTTGAGTATGGCCATGCCCGGCAGGAATTGTCCCGTCAGGCTGACCAGCACCAGAGGCAGCGCCAGGCTCAGGGTGCTGTCCCAGGTCCAGTCGGGCATGATGAATACCGGGGTCGCCCAGCGCAACTCCAGCGTGCCCAGATTGGTATGGCCCGTCAATACGGCCAGCGCGATGCCCGCGAGCAGCACCAGCACGATGCAGTAGCGCGGCCACAGGCGCCGAAACACGATGTAGGCGCCTATCATGCCGAAGGCCAGCAAAGGCATGGTCGCGGCGGAACGGAAGGCGTCCAGGCCGAACTGGAACAGGATGCCGGCCATCATGCCCGACGCGATGCCGCGGGGAATGGCGCGTATGATGCGGTCGAACCAGCCCGAGACGCCGATGACGAACATGATGACGGCGGCGGTAATGTAGGCGGCGACAGCCTGATTGACGCTGATGGCCGGGAACAGCGTCACCAGCAATGCGGTGCCCGGCGCGGACCAGGCCGTCACGATGGGCGTCTTGAACTTCCAGCTGAGATAGATGCCCGTGATGGCCGGACCGATGGAAATCGCCCAGATCCACGAAGAGAGCATCTCGTTCGATATCCCGGCCACGGCCGCCGCCTGGAAGAAGATCACCGCCGGGCCGGCGTAGGCGATCAGCACCGCCAGAAAACCCGCCGTAATGGCGGACACAGACCAGTCTCTGCTCAACACCTGCATTCCCCTGTTGTCGTTCTTGGCTGCGCCCCTTCCGGTCATGGGCGCGGTTCGGTGCATTGTAACCATGCTAAGGTGGGCCCATGAAAGCATCATCATGAAAACACAGGACGATCACATGAATACCCAAGACGACATCCGGCAGCCAGCCGCTCCATGGTCGCAGCGCCGGGTGGCGGGCTATCACTCTCATGTCTATTTCGACGCTTCCACCGTCGAACAGGCCCGCCTGCTGTGCCAGGAGGCCGCGCGCCGCTTCGGGGCCAAGATGGGCCGCGTACACGAAAAACCGGTCGGCCCGCATCCCGACTGGAGCTGCCAGCTGGCCTACCGGCCGCAGGTGCTGGCCGAACTGCTGCCCTGGCTGGCCATGAACCGCCACGGCCTGGTCGTGTTCACCCATCCGGTCACGGGCAACGACCTGATCGACCATCGCGATTTCGCGATATGGATGGGCGCGATTCGGCCGCTCGACCTGTCGAGGCTTTCCGGCGAAGAGCGCCCGGTGGACAATTACGAGTTCTGAGCGCTCTGCGCTGGCCCACCCCGGTCTACTGCTATCCCGCGGCCCGCAGGCGTCGAGGCGGCGACACGCCGCCGCCCCGCCCCAAGCGCCGCAGCGCCGCGACAGCATTCGCGGAGCCATTGGCGTCTAGGGCCTGTTAACACTAAAAGCCCCTAGGACTGGACCAGCCGCGAGGCGATGCCGAACAGCTGGCTGCGGAAGTTGATGCCCAGCTTGTCGTAGGCGCGGGCGCGATAGGTCTTGACCGTGGCCACCGACAAGCCCAGATCGGCGGCGATGCCGTCGTAGGTGCGGCCCAGCAGCAGACCCGCGCACACGTCCAGTTCGCGCGCGGTCAGGCGGGGGCACGAGGCGGCCAGCTCGCGCGTCAGGGCGCCGATGTCGGGCGCCGGAGGCCGCAGGCCCGCCGCCAGACTGATGTGCTTGGTGACGCAGGCGGCCACCGACCTGGCCACCAACTGTATGGCGTCCACGTCGGACGAGCCGAACATGGGCTGGCGCTCGAAGCGATAGAAATTGGTGGCCAGCACCAGCCCGCCATCGGCCCGGCACACCACCGACAGGCGGTCCTGTATGCCGTGGCGCGAATAGATGGCCGCCCGGTGCGGCGGCGCGAAATGCGATTGGTGGGCGTAGGTCATGGCAACCGGGCCTTCGCGCAGCAGCGCTTTGGCGCCGTCGAAGGTGTGGTCCTGGGTGTGCAGCCGCTTTTGATAGCTGCGAAAACAGTCGTTGCTGACGTCGTGCCCCGAACGGCTGGACGAAAGAAACATGCGGGGCGTCTCGCGGACGTCCAGCTGATAGACCGAAAAGAAATCGACCTCGACCAGATCGTTCAGCCGGGCGATGAGGCTGTGCCCGAAATCGGGCTCGCCCAGCGCATCGATCAGATGGCTCATGAACCCGTCGACCGGACGGGGGTGGACTGAGGCATGGGCGCTTGCCGTGTCGTCCAGGCTCCAGGCATTCATGGCGCGAACTCCTAAAAATGTACCGGGCCGCGTGCCGCGCGCCCGTTCGTGTCGTCTTTTGAGTGGACAGACCACCATGCGGGGGATGGTCATACTGCAACAAAACCATGGACCGCCAGGCCATGGACCAACAACCCCATAAGGATACTAGGAGACAACGACCATGAAAATCCGCAGTTTTCCCCGGCCCAGCGCCGCGGCCCGGCTGTGCGCCGGCCTGTTTCTTTCATTTGCGGCGGCGGCGGGCGCACGCGCCGACATCACCGTCGGCGTCATATTGTCCACCACCGGCCCCGCCGCTTCGCTGGGCCAGCCCGCGGACAACACGGTCAAGCTCTGGCCGGACAGCATCGCCGGCGAAAAACTGAAGGTGATCGTGCTCAACGACGCCAGCGACCCCACCGAGGCATCGCGCCAGGCCGCCAAGCTCATCAATGAAGAAAAAGTCGACGTCATCGTCGGTTCGTCCGTCACTCCGCCCTCGATCGCCATCGTCGAAGTCGCCGGCAACGCTGCCACGCCGATCATCGCCCTGGGCGGCGGCAACGCCATCATCGAGCCCCAGGAAGGCGCCCGGACCTGGGCCTTCAAGATGCCGGCTCCGGAGCGCATCTCGGTGCAGCGCGCGCTGGAGCACATGGCCTCGCATGGCGTCAAGAAGGCCGGCGCCATCGCCGTCTCGACCAGCTACGGCAACGGCTTCCTGAACGCCTTCAATGAACAAGCCAAGGACCACGGCATCGAGATCAGCGGCGTCGAACGCTACGGCGCCCAGGATCTGGGCGTCACCGCGCAGATCGTGCGCCTGATGGCGGCCAAGCCCGACGCCATCTATATCCTCAGCTTCGGCACTCCCGCCTTCCTGCCCCAGGCCGAATTGGCCAAGCGCGGCTACCAGGGCAAGGTCTACCAGACCCATGGCGTGGCCAATGCCGACTTCCTGCGCGTGGGCGGCAAGGATGTGGAAGGCACTTTCCTGGCGGTCGCGCCCGTTCTGGTGGCCGAACAGCTTCCCGACGACGACCCCACCAGGCAGGCCGGCGTCGAATATGTCACCCAGTACGAAGGCAAGTACGGTCCCGGCACCCGTTCGCTGTTCGGCTCCACGGCCTGGACCGCCCTGAACTGGCTGCAGGCCACGGTGCCCGTCGCGCTGAAAGAAGCCCGGCCCGGCACGCCCGAGTTCCGCGCCGCCCTGCGCGATGCGCTCGAAAACATGAAGGAAGTCGTCAGCCCCGAAGGCGTCTTCAATATGACGAAAGAAGACCACAACGGCATCGACAGCCGCGGCCAGGTGGTGGTGAAGATCGAGGACGGAAAATGGAAACTGGCGCAGTAGCCCGCGACGCCGGGCAGTATTGGACGCCGCCCGTCATAGACGACCTGGACAGCATCCGGCGCATCGAAGACAGGCCCTATGCGCAAAGCGTGCCCTTCTCGTCGACCATAGACCTGATCCTGCGCAATGCGCGCCGATATCCCGACACCCCCGCCCTGCTCTTTCAGGTGCAGGCCGACCCGGGATCCGAACTGCTGGCCTGGACTTACGACGAACTGGCCGACCGGATACTGCGTGCCGGCGCCCTGCTGCGCCAGGCGGGCGTGACGCGCGATACGCCGGTGGCCATCATTGCGCCCAACATTCCCTCCACCCACGTGGCGCTGTGGGGCGCTCAGCTGGCAGGCTGCGTTTTTCCCATCAATTATCTTCTGGGCGCCGAGCACATCGCCGGCCTGCTCCGGGCCGCCGACGTGCGCGTCATCGTCACATTGGGGCACAGCGACCAGCTCGCCATTCGCCGGACAACCCTGGAAGCCGTGCGGCTGGCGGGCGGCGAACGGCAGGTGTTCGAGATCGATCCCGACGAGGCCGAGCCGTCGTCCGGGTCGTTCCAGGCGCTGCTGCGCGCCACGGAACCGCTGGCCGGCCAGGTGGACGAACTGTCGCCCGCTGCCACCGCAGCCATCTTTCATACGGGGGGCACCACGGGCCTGCCCAAGATATTGCGGCATACCCACGGCAACGAACTGCACACCAGCTGCATGGCGGCCGCCTACTATCGCTTTTCCCACGGCGATCGTCTGCTGAACGGTTTCCCGCTGTTTCATGTGGCCGGCGTCTTCGTCTACGGCCTGGCCGCCCTGGCGGTGGGCGGCACAATCTATATTCCGACTTTGCTGGGCATGCGCAACCAGCAGTTCGTCGCCAAGGCCTGGCAGCTGTTCCAGGCCCATGGCGTTTCCCATCTGGGCTGTGTACCCACCACGCTGGCCTCGCTTGCGCAAAGCCATGAACAGGCCGGAATCGACGGCGCCTGCGGCGTGCGGGCCGCCCTGACCGGCGGTTCGTCCCTGCCGGCCGAAATAGCCGGCCAATTCGAATCGCGCACCGGCGTGCCCGTGCGCAACATTTTCGGCATGACGGAATGCGCCGGCATCGTGGCCATCGAACCCATGGCCCTTCCGCGCACGCCCGGCTCGGTGGGCCTGGCCCTGCCCTATACCGAAGTGCGCGCCATGCCCCTGGCCGAGGCGGACAAGCCCCGCCCCGGCATTTTTTGCGCACCGGGCCGGGAAGGCGTGCTATGCCTGCGGGGGCCGCACATCAGTCCCGGCTACGTGGACCCGGCCCGCAACGCCGGCACTTTTACCGAGAACGGCTGGCTGATTTCAGGCGACCTGGGCTATGTCGATGAACAGGGGCGCATCTTCATCACCGGCCGCTCCAAGGACCTGATCATACGCAGCGGCCACAACATCGACCCGCAGGCCATCGAGGAGGCCTTTCTGGCCAATCCGGACGTGCTGGACTGCGCCGCGGTGGGCCAGCCCGACCGCTACGCGGGCGAATTGCCGGTGGTGTTCGTCACACTGAAGTCTGAAGCCGACTGCAAGGCGCCGGAATTGCTCGCCAAGGCCACGCCGCGCATCCATGAACGGCCCGCCGTGCCCAAGCACGTGCACATCCTGGACGCCATGCCCACCACTCCGGTGGGCAAGATCTTCAAGCCGGCCCTGCGCCGCATGGCGGCGCTCAATGCGGTGCGCGACGCCCTCGAACAAGCCGGCCTGCTGGCGCACTGCGAAGTGGCCCTGCGCGACGAGCAGTCGCCGCAATGTCTGATACGTGTGCGCGACGAAGCACGGGTGGCCCCGATAGAACGCGCATTGCACGGCTTGCCCGTGCATTGCCATATCGAACAGGGCTGATTTCGGACGCTTCTTTGCTCAGGCGACGCAAACCGGCATGGCCGTTACGTCCGCACGACATGTCAAAGAGTTGTCCGCAGAGTTGTTCACATAAATTGTGGACAACTCCACGCGGACGCGGACCCGGCACAAATAAGAAAACGCCCTTCGAAGTGCAGGCCGAGTATTTCTCGGCCTGCCCCCGAAGGGCGTGCGGTGCGAGGCGGCCGCGCGTGCCGCCGTTCCGATTGCCGGTTCAGGCGACGGCCTGCTCCTTGGCGGGCTCTTCGTCGGACACCGAACTGCGGATCAGGTGATCGAAGGCGCTGAGAGCGGCCTTGGCTCCGTCGCCGGCGGCGATGATGATCTGCTTGTACGGCACCGTGGTGGCGTCGCCCGCGGCAAATACACCGGGAACCGAGGTCTGGCCCCGCGCGTCGATCTCGATCTCGCCGTAGCGCGACAAGTCTACCGTGCCCTTGAGCCATTCGGTGTTGGGCACCAGGCCGATCTGCACGAAGACGCCGTCCAGGTCGACCTGGTGCGATTCGCCGCTGGGGCGGTCGGTGTACGACAGACCCG
>Ga0180220_1000461_pt1 | contig 44393 bp, 35 predicted proteins | sample eDN5th37CBELigBY_FD_151335 | JGI IMG/M metagenome (GOLD analysis project Ga0180220, IMG submission 151335) | Enriched backyard soil microbial communities from Emeryville, California, USA - eDNA 5th pass 37_C BE-Lig BY (version 2) (version 2) | ecosystem: Environmental > Terrestrial > Soil >... | reverse complement strand
GGGTTCCCGGCCTGGGGCAGGGGCGTGATGGTGCCGACCTCGACCGAGCCGAAGCCGAAGGCGAACGCGGCGGGGGCGAGGCCGTCTCCCTTGTCGAAGCCGGCGGCGAGCCCCACCGGCCCGGGGAACTCGAGGCCGAATGCCCGCACCCGCAGGCGCGGATCCGAGGTGGCGAAGAGACGCCGCAGGAGCGCCGCGAGCCACGGGCGCACCGCGACGAAGCGCAGGAAAGCCGACACCAGGCGGTGGGCCCGCTCGGGGTCCAACCGGAAGAGGATCGGGCGGAGGAGGCGGTACATGGCCGTCCAGGCATCTACCGCGAAAACGGGTCGCGTGGGGCCCCATTCGAGGGAATTGACCCGCCGGCGGGCCACGGCCTACACCGCAGCCGTTCCAACTTGCCGGGGGCGACGAGAGCATGAGCGCGATGAGAATCCTTCCCCATCTGATGAAGCGAGGGTTCGTCCGGGTCGGCAGGATCGAGGCGGAGACCCAGCGGATCCTGGGCGGGCTCGCGGCGCGGGGCGAGGCGCAGCTCGGCATGCTGATGGCCCGCGCGCGCAGGAACGACCTCGCCCTCCGGGCGATCGCCCTGCGCCAGGAGGCGGAGCGGCGCGGCCTGGAGGCGTTCGGGAGGCTCGAGGCGTGGGGCGGTCACGCGATCGAGCGCATCGGACTCGCGTCGCAGCGCGACGTCGAGGCGCTGGCGGGGCAGCTCCGCATCCTGGCCGCCAAGGTGGATCGCCTCTCGAGGCGGGAGCGCCAGGGCTGGGAGGGGGATCCGATCGTCCGGCCCCAGAACGTCGCCAACGGCGCCGTCACCGGAAATTGAGCTCTGCCGCGTCGGCCAAGGGGCCGATGTAGGTGCATGTGGGACTCCCATCCCATGGGGGATTGTCCGCCGGGCGGCTCGCCGTTATGTTCCGCGCCGAACTGCCGGGCGGGTGCCCGCTCGGCCGCGGAGGTTCCTTGAGGGTGCGACGACGCTGGCCCGTGCGGATGGCGGGCCTCATTGCGCTGGCGCTGACCGCCTTCGCGCCCCTGCGGGTCGAGCCGGGGGTGAGCCGGGAGCTGCCGCGCTTCGCCCTCGACCCCGAGGTGGAGCGGATCGCGCGCTATCTGGAGCAGCGAGCGCCGGGGAGCATCGAGCCGGAGCTGCGCCGGCAGGTGGCCGTCGCCATCACCGAGGAGTCGCGCCTCACCTCGCTGGATCCGCTCCTCGTCCTCGCCGTGATCGAGGTGGAGAGCGACTTCGTCCCCGACGCGGTGTCCAACGCCAAGGCGAAGGGGCTCATGCAGCTCCGCGACGTCACCATCCGCGAGATCGTCAAGCACGAGGAGCTCCCGGCCAAGTCCGCGCTGGAGGCGCCGGAGGTCGTCGACGTCCGCCTGGGGATCCGCTACCTCGCCATGATGCTCCGCCGCTTCCCCGACCAGGATCGGGCGCTTGCCTCCTGGAACGCGGGCCCTGGCGCGGTGCGGCGGGAGCTGGCGGCGACCGGCCAGGTCCCCGATCGCTGGCTCGCCTTCGCCAGGCGGGTGGATCGGGAGCACCGCCGGCTGCAGGTGCGGTTCAGCAAGGACGACACGCTCCGGCTCGCGCAGGTGGGCGCCGGCGTGGCGAACGCCGCCACGCTGGACTAGCCGCCGCGTTTCGGGTTGTTTGCCCGGCATGGCGATGGCCGTCACCGAGATCTTCTACTCGCTCCAGGGGGAGTCCACCCGGGCCGGGCGCCCCTGCGTATTCGTGCGCTTCACCGGCTGTGACCTGCGCTGCTCCTGGTGCGACACCGCCTACTCCTTCCACGGCGGGACGAGGCGCAGCCGCGAGGAGATCCGGGCGGAGATCGCGAAGCACCCCACCCGTTACGTCACCCTCACCGGCGGGGAGCCTCTCCTGCAGAAGGAGCTCCCCCAGCTCGCCGCGGAGCTCGTGGACGCGGGGTACGAGGTGGCGGTCGAGACCCACGGCCAGGTGCCGTGGGAGGCGCTGCCCCCGGAGGTGATCAAGATCGTCGACGTGAAGCCGCCCGGCTCGGGCGAGCAGGCCACCGAGGCGCACCTGGCGAGGCTCGCCTCCCTCGGGCCGCGGGACGAGCTCAAGTTCGTGGTGGCGTCGCGGGAGGACTTCGCGTGGAGCGAGGCGGTGATCCGCCGCCTCGGCCTCGAGGGGAAGCACGCGGCGCTCCTCTTCTCGCCAGTGTGGGGCGCGGTGGAGTGGAAGGACCTCGCCGCGTGGCTCCTCGCCTCCGGTCTGGACGCGCGGATGCAGCTCCAGCTCCACAAGCTGATCTGGGGGCCGGAGGTGAAGGGCGTCTGACGAGGCCTCGGGGGGCCGGCCGCCTCCGGCGCGCCCATGGGCCCATCGGGCGCGCTCCCGGCGGCGGGGGTTTCCGACAGGGCGATCCTTGACGAAGGGGCCGGTTTCTAGTGGGCTAAGGGTCGGTATCTGCTGCCAAACATTCGCCCCGAGTCCGAATTGTTCTTCCTCGATCCGTCCCTGACTCGACTCGACGCGACCCGCGAATCGGTGGCCTCCATCGCGGAGTCGGTCAACCACCCCCACGTCGGGGTCCCGGGCCGCGAGGCGCAGCCCACCTCCGGCTTCGTGGTCGGGCTGCGCAACGAGGACGGCACCTACGCGATCTACGTCTACCTCTGGCTCACCCGGACCCGCGAGTCGGTGATCTACGGCATGAACGATCGCCGCCTCCACGCCGACGAGTATGCGGCGGCGCAGAACGAGGCCTTCCAGTTCTGCGAGTCCATGGGCTTCATCATGGAGGGCCTGGGCTACCGCAACCTCGCGCCCGAGGTCCAGGAGGAGCTGCTCGCCAAGCTCCCGCCGTTCCAGCAGGCGCCGGCCCCGAACCAGCTCGAGGGGAGCCCCACCCTGCAGGCTGCCCACGCGGGACCCTCCATGAACTCCCAGCTCGTGGCCGCCGCCACCCCCGGCCCGGAGGTGCCCATCGAGCTCCTCGAGCCCGCGCCGGAGAGCGCCGAGCCCGTCGACACCAGCCGCCTCGCCCGGCTCCTCGCCAGCTTCTGAATCTCCGAGAAGAACCCATGCGTCGCCTCCTCCCGCTCCTCGCCATCGCCCTCGCCGGATGCGCCACCGTGTCCGCCAAGGATCGGCAGCAGGCGGCCTCGCACTTCGAGATCGCGTCGACGGCGCTGATGGGAGGCGATCCGCGCACCGCCCTCGCCGAGGTGGAGCAGGCGCTGAAGCTCGACCCCAAGGATCCGGAGATCCACCACCTCCACGGCCTGCTCCTCCACATGTACTTCGGGGAGCTGGACGCGGCGGCGGGCGCCTACCTGCGGGCCATCGCGCTCAAGCCCGGCTTCTCCGAGGCCAAGGTGAACCTGAGCGCGCTCTACCTTGCGACCAACCGCTGCGAGCTGGCGGTGCCCCTGCTCGAGGAGGCGCGGCGCGATCTGCTCTACCGGGAGCCCTACCTCGCCGAGAACAACCTGGGCTGGTGCAAGTACCAGCTCGGGGACTCGGAGGGCGCGCTGCGCCACCTGCGCGCCGCCATTTCCATCAACCCCGGCTTCTGCCTCGGCTACCGCAACCTGGGCGAGATCATGGAGAACCAGGGGCGGATGGACGAGGCCCTGCGCTTCGTGGAGAAGTACGCGAAGAGCTGCCCCGACGTCGCCGACGCGGAGCTGCGCCGCGGCCTGCTGCTGCTCGAGCGGGGCCGCACCGCGGAGGCGAGGACGGCCTTCGTCGCGTGCAGCGAGAAGGCCAAGGACGAAGACCTCGCCGGCGAGTGCATCCGCCACGCCGAGCTGATCCCAGGGAGCTGATTTGGAGAGCTTCGGTCGCTACCTCGTGCAGCAAAGGGAGCTGCGTGGCTTGACGGCCGAGGACGTGGTTCGGGTGACCAAGCTGTCGCCGGTGGCCGTGCGCTCGCTGGAGAGCGACCGCTTCGATCAGCTCCCGGGCCGGACGTTCGTGGTGGGCTACCTGCGCGCGTACGCCACATGCGTGGGCCTCAACCCCGACGAGGTGGTGCTCCGCTGGGAGGAGCACGTGGGCTCGATGCCGCCTTCGGCGGAGGACGAGGCGCCGCGCATGAGCCTCAAGGGCGCCGCCGGGCCGATGCCCATCCGCTGGGTCTTCGCCGGCGCCATCGCCGCCGTGGCGGGCGTCGCCCTCTGGCTGATCCTGGGGTGATGTTCCGCGCCTCGCTCGCCTCGGCCCGCCGCGATCCGGGCGCCGGGTGTGCGTCCTCCGGCGCGGCGCCGGCCATCGCCGGCGGCGACCCGGAAGGCGTGCGCGTCGCCTGCGGCGGGCCGCCGGCCGCCGTCGTCGGAGCCGTTGGCGATGGGATCGAACGGGGGAGGGGACGGTGAAGGGCCCCGAGGTGCGCGCCGAGGCGATCGTCCTCGGTGTCGTCGACTACGGCGACTCCGATCGGGTGGTGACCCTGCTCACCCGCGAGCGGGGCAAGGTGCCGGCCTTCGCCGCCGGCGCCCGCAAGTCCAGGCGCCGCTTCGCCGGGGCCCTCGAGCCCTTCACCCGCCTCGGCGTGCGGCTCTCGGAAGGGAAGGGCGAGCTCTTCTTCCTCTCTTCCTGCGAGGTGCTCGCCGCCCACGCCGGCCTGCGGGAGGATCTCGCTCGCATCGGCCACGCGGGCTACGCCGCCGAGCTCTGCCGCGAGCTCTGCCGCGAGCGCGAGCCGCACCCCGATCTCTTCGACCTCCTCGCCGGCTACCTGGCGGGCCTCTGCGACCGCCCCGCGCGCTCCGAGGATCTCCTCGCCTTCGAGCTGGGCGCCCTGCGCCACGCCGGCTTCTCGCCACGCTTCTCGACCTGCGCGATGTGCGGCGCCGACGTCGCGGGGGGCGCCGTCTTCGATCCCGCCCACGGCGGCGTCCTCTGCTCCGCCTGCGCGCCGTTCGCCCAGCACGGCAGCGTCCGCGCCGCCGCCCCGGCCCTCGCCGCGGCGCTCGCCCTGCACGCGTCGGCGCCGTTCGCACTGCCCGACTCGGCCGATCCCCGTGCGCTCGGCCAGGCGAGGGCGCTGGTGCGCACCTTCTCCCGCAACGTGATCGGCAAGCGCCTGCGCGCCCTCGACTTCCTCGAGCAGATCGGCGTCGAGGGCTGAGCGCCGCCGCGGCGATCAGAGCTTGAGGCGGACGAAGACGAACTCGGGGATGGCGCGGATGATCGCCATGATGGGCCGCCAGAAGAAGGGCAGGTAGACCACGCCCCGGCGGCGGACCATGGCGCGGAAGATGCCGCGGCCCACCTGCCGGGCACTCGCGAAGAGCGGGCCCTTGGGCACGTGGGCGGTCATGGGCGTGTCGACGAAGCCCGGCTTGACGGTGACGAGGGCCACGTTCGACGCGTGCAGCCGGTTGCGCAGGCCGCTGCAGAAGGCCGTGAGCGCCGCCTTGGCCGCGCCGTAGACGTAGTTGCTCTGCCGGCCGCGGTCGCCGGCCACCGAGGAGATCACGGCGATGACGCCTGCGCGCCGCGTCTCGAAGCGGTTGGCGAGGTGGGTGAGGAGCGACGCCGCCGAGAGGAAGTTGGTGCGGAAGTCGGCCTCGACCCGCACGAAGTCGGCTTGGGCGGCGGCCTGGTCGGTGAGGACGCCGTGGGCGACGAGGGCGCCGTCGAGGCCGCCGAGGCGCAGCTCCGCCTGGTCGAGGAGCGCCTGGTGGCGCTCGATGTCGTTGAGGTCGAAGGCCTCGATCTCCACCTGGGACGCGCCGCGCACCCGCAGGTCGGCGGCGACGGCCTCGAGGCGCTCGGGGCTGCGCGCCACCAGGAAGAGCCGATCGCCCTTGGAGGCGAAGCAGCGCGCCGTCTCCTGCGCGATGGCGGAGGTGGCCCCGAGGATCACGATGCGTCTCATCTGTCGTCTCCATTCACTCGGCGCCAGAAGCTCGAGGAGAAGGCGGGGTCGACGAAGGGGCGGAACTCGTCCAGCTTCGGGAAGGAGCGCCGGAAGGTGTCGGCGGACATGCGCGCGTCCTTGGCGGGGTAGATGGCCCCGCCGCTCTCCCGCACGATCCGGTCGAGTCGATCGAGGAGCGAGAAGGTCGGCTCGCCCCGGTTGCGGAAGTCTAGGGCGAGGGTGATCCCGGGCCGCGGGAAGGAGAGCATCCCGGGCGACCGCAGCGGCCCGAACGTCTTGAGGACCACCAGGAACGAGCCCTCCCTGGAGCGCGCGATCTCCGCGAGGATGGGGCCGATGGCGCCGCTCCCCATGGGCACCACGCACTGCCACTGCAGGAAGCCGCGCTTTCCGTAGATGCGGTTCCAGTCGTGGATGGTGTCCAGGGGGTAGAAGAAGGGATCGATGGTGGTGATTCCGGCCTTCACATTGCGTAGCTGCTTGCGGTAGATGACGAAGTTGAACGCCCGCACGGTGGTCGGGTTCAGGACCCACCCCGGGGCGTCCACGGGCACCGCCAGCTCGAGCGGCCTGCGCAGCGTGGGCATCCCGCCGGGAATCGGCGCGGCGTGGTTGCCGCGGAAGTAGATCCCGCGGCCCAGGTTGCGCCCGGTGGCGAGGATGTCGATCCAGGCCACGGTGTAGAGGTAGTCCCGCTCGGACGCCGCGTTGAGCTCGTAGAACTCCTCGAGGCCGCCGAAGCGGATGGTCTCCGCCTCGATGAACGGGTTGTGGATCCGCTTGAGCTGCACCTCGGCCCAGGTGAGGAGGCCGGTGAGGCCGAGGCCGCCGATGGTGGCGCGGAAGTGGTCGGAGTTCTTGTCGGGCGTGCACAGCAGCCGGGCTCCGTCGCTGCGCAGCAGCTCGAAGGCGCGCACGTGCCTGCCGAAGGTCCCGTCGGCGAAGTGGTTCTTGCCGTGGACGTCGTTGGCGATGGCGCCGCCCAGGGTGACGAACTTGGTCCCCGGCGTCACCGGGAGGAACCAGCCCTGGGGCACGGCGAAGTCGAGGATCTCGGCGAGGGTGACGCCCGCCTCGCAGCGCAGCACCCCGGTGGCCGGATCGAACGAGATGAAGCGGGAGAGGCCGCGGGCCGCCAGCAGGGTGCCGCCGTCGTTGAGGCAGCTATCGCCGTAGCTGCGACCCAGGCCGTAGGGCAGCACCTTCCCCGAGACCTGCGGGAAGGGATCGGTGCGCCACCGTACGGCTCGGACCTCCTGCGTCGCTCGGGGGAAGCGCCCCCAGGATTCGAAACCGACCGCTCGCGTCACGAAGCTCTCGAAGCGAAGACCCAGATCGGAGGCACTCTACCCCAGGTCAAGCGGGTCCGGACAGCGCGTAGACGATCGCCACCACGACCGCGAGGCCGGCGGCGCCGTTGATCACGAAGGGGGGATCGGTGATCAGCGCCTCGGTGGGGCTGCTGGCGCGGGTGGCCTTCACGATGAGCCCGTGGAACCGGAAGATCCCGAAGGCAGGGAAGGGGACGGTGAGGGCGAGCCAGTACCCGAAGCGCCCCGTGGTCCCGGGGGCGACCGTGTAGAGGAGGTAGCTCGCCAACGCCAGGATCCCGGCGAGGACGAGGGCCAGGTCGAGGCGGGGAAGGGTGTAGCCCCCGAGGGCCTTGCGCGCGGCGGTGCCGTCGTGCCCGGCGCCCTGGGCGGCCAGGATCTCGTGCTTGCGCTTGCCGAAGCCCATGTAGAGCGCCAGGGCGAAGGTGCAGACGAAGATCCAGGGGCTGGGTGCCACGCCGATGGCGAAGGCGCCCGCCGCCACCCGGAGCACGAAGCCGGTGGCGATGACGCCCACGTCGACGAAGGCGATCTTCTTCAGCCTCCACGAGTAGGCCACGTTCATCGCCAGGTAGAAGGCGAGGATGAGGGCCACCTCGATCCCGAGGAGGAGCGCGCCGCCCACGGACGCCAGCGCGAGCACCACCGCCGCGAACGAGGCGAGCCCCATGGGGAGCTTGCCGCTGGCGATGGGGCGGAGGCGCTTGACCGGATGGCGCCTGTCGCTCTCCACGTCGAGGACGTCGTTGCCCAGGTACACGGCCGACGCGGTGAACGAGAAGAGGAGGAAGGCGGCCGCCGAGCGGAGGAGCAGCGACGGGTCGTCGAGCTTGTGGGCGAAGATCAGCGGCGCGAAGAGGAAGCCGTTCTTCACCCACTGGTGGGGGCGCATGCCGGCGACGAGCCACCGCAGGCGGGAGGCGAAGGTGGGGCTCGCGCCGTCGAGCACGATCGCGCCCGCCGCCTCTCGGGCCTCGTCGCCGAGCTGTCGTTCCGTCGTGTGCATGTCCGGTCGGGCCGTCCTCCCGTGGCTGGTCATGGTAGTCCGAAGGCGCTGGCCCGGTCTCGAGGGGCGTCCCCACGTTCGGGGCGGCGGCGCCCGCTCCAAGACCTCACGCGAGGAGCGCATGGAGGACGCCCTCCTCCCCGAAGTCGCGAAAGGCCGCGGTGGCGCCGCAGGCGAGGAGCTGCGCGGGACCGAAGGAACCCGTGCCGACGCCGATGCACTCCGCGTCCATGGCCCGGGCCGCCGCCACGTCCTTGGGCGTGTCGCCGATGATCACCACCCGGCACGCCGAGAGCGGCACGCCCAACCGCTCGGCGCCCCGCTCGGCGCCCCGGCGGATGAGCAGGGCGCGATCCTCGTGGTCGCAGCCGAAGCCGCCGAACGCGAAGGCGTCGTAGATCCCCACCCGCTCCAACTTGAGCCGGGCCCCGTCGCGGACGTTGCCGGTGCCGAGGCCCACCGCCACCTCCGGCCGGGCGAGTGCGCGGTCCACCGCCTCGCGCATGCCCCGGTGCAGGCGGTAGTACGGCGCGGTGGCCACCTCCTCCTCGAGGACCTCGAGGTAGGCGGGGAGGAAGGCGTCGATCTCCGCGTCGCCGTGGGGGAGGTCGCTGCGGCGCAGCGCCGTGCGGACGATGGCGCGATCCGTCATCCCGTCGAAGGGGAACGCGAAGGCGCCCGGCCGCTCGCCGAAGGTGCGGGCGAACGCGCGCTCGATGGCGCGGCGGCCGCTGCCCCCGGTGGACACCAAGGTCCCGTCGACGTCGAAGAGGAGCACGGTAGGTCGCATGGACTCTCGTAGGTTGGGGTGGGGGCGCGGCGCCTTCAGGAGCCGAAGAGGGCGTCGACGTACTCGTCGGGATCGAACGGACGGAGGTCGGCGAGCGATTCCCCGATGCCGATCAGGCGCACTGGGATCTTCAGCTCGTCGCAGACCCCGATCACCACGCCGCCCTTCGCCGTCCCGTCGAGCTTGGTGAGGACGATCCCGGTGACGCCGAGGGCCTCGTGGAACTGCCGCGCCTGCTGGATGGCGTTCTGGCCCATGGTGGCGTCGAGCACGAGGAGCACCTCGTCGGGGGCGCCCTCCCGCGCCTTGCCCACCACGCGCTTCACCTTCTTGAGCTCGTCCATCAGCGACGCCTTGGTGTGGAGGCGCCCCGCCGTGTCGCAGATCACCACGTCGAAGCCCTCGCGGCTGCCGCGCTGGACCGCGTCGAAGAGGACGGACGAGGGGTCGGCGCCGTGCTCGCCCTTCACGATGGGGACCTGCGCCCGCTCCGCCCACACGTCGAGCTGCTCGGTGGCGGCGGCGCGGAAGGTGTCTCCCGCGCCCATGAGGACCTTGTGGCCGCGGGCCTCCAGCTTGGCGGCGAGCTTGCCGATGGTGGTGGTCTTGCCAGCGCCGTTGACGCCGACGACCAGGATCACCCACGGCTTCCGGGACGGATCGAGGGGGAGGCCCACGCCGGGTTCCACCGGGCGGGGGTCCGAACGCTGGGCGTCGGCGAGGATCGCCGCCACGTCGGAGCGGATCGCCGCGCGCAGCTTGTCGGCGTCGCCGAGTTCCTTCTTGCGCAGGCGCTCCTGGGCGCCCTCGACGAGGCGCATGGAGGTCTTCACGCCGATGTCGGCCGTGAAGAGGATCTCCTCCAGCTCGCCGATGGTATGCTCGGAGATCGCCGCGCCGCCGCCGCCGAAGAGGCCGGCGAGCTTCGCCACGAAGCCGCCCTCGCGGGTGCGGGTGAGACCCTCGATCAGCGTGCGGCCGCTCTCCGCCTCGATCTTCCTGCGGCGCTCCTCCTCCTGCCGGAGGCGCTCGGCCTCCTGGCGGGCGCGCTCCTCCTCCAGCGCGCGCAGCCTCGCCGCCTCCGCCTCGGCCTTCTCGCGGGCCTTGCGCTCCTTCTCGGCGCGTTCCGCCGCCTTGCGGGCCCGGTAGGCCTCCTTGCGAAGGGCCTCGGCCTCCGCCTTGGAGAGGGGGGCCTTCTCCGGGGCGGCCGGCGCAGGGGCCTCCTCCTTTTCCTTCGGAGGCGGCGGGGGAGCGGGAGGGTGCGCGGGGGGCCTCTCCAGCTCGGGGGGCCGGCGGGCGGCGGCCTTGCGCCCCCGCAGGAACCAGATCGTGAAAGCGATCGCGATCGCGGCGGCGATCACCAGGATCGACCAGCCGACGATCTCCCCGTTGAACGTGTTTGCGGTTTCCTGCATGGGTCCTTCTCGCCAAAGAGCGGGCCAACATAACCGACTCGGCGCGCTTTTTCGGGGCCAAAGTTTCTCTCGCTCGGGGCGGCCGGGCGCGAATTCGCTTGCCGATCCGGGCGCTGCGGCCGAAGCTCTCGCGAGCGGAATGGGCGGCGTCGGCATCGGGTTCGCCCGTCGTTCACCGGAGGCTCGTACCCATTGTCGAAGCGCAACCTCGCCCTCGCATCCGGGCTCTTCGCCGTCACCGCAGCGCTGGACTGGTCGACCAAGGTCCTGTCCGAGGAGCGGCTCGGCGACGGCAGCGTCGTCACCGTCGTCCAGGGCTGGGCGTGGCTGAAACTCGCCTACAATCGCGGCGTCGCCTTTTCGTTCCTCGAGGGCGTCCCCCACTGGCTGCTCGGCGCCGGGGCGATCGTGCTGCTGGGCGTGGTCGTGTGGAGTCTGCGGCCCCTGGCCCGGTCCGCGGTCGGCGCCGCGGCGCTGGGGATGGTCGTGGCGGGCGGGCTCTGCAACGCGATCGATCGCCTCCACGACGGGCAGGTGACCGACATGATCGCGGTGTGGAAGTGGCCCGTCTTCAACGTGGCCGACTCCGCCATCACGGTGGGGGTCGCCATGCTGCTCCTCGCCTCCCGCAGGGAGAAGGCGCCGGCCACGGCGCAGCCCTCCGCCGAGATGGGCCTGCGCCGGTCGGACGAGGACCCTCCCGCGATCGGCCCCTGAAGCCGGTGCCGCGCCGAAACTCGTCGATGAAAAGCCCCGTGCCTCGTGTTACACCTCGAGGCGCCGAAGTCGTCCGGACGGACGCCGGTGGGTGCAGGAAAGGGCCCACGGGAGGCAAAGTCCGGGCTTCGCAGGGCAAGGTGCTGGCTAACGGCCAGGCGGGGCGACCCGACGGAAAGTGGCACAGAAAAGATACCGCCGAGGGGCTCGCTCCTCGGTAAGGGTGAAAAGGTGCGGTAAGAGCGCACCGCACCTCTGGTGACAGAGGTGGCAGGCCAAACCCCACCTGAAGCAAGGGCGAATAGGGAGGCGCCTTCCCCCGCGAGGGGGAGGGCAGGGATTGCCCGTCCCGAGACCTCCGGGTACGCCCGCTCGAGCCTGCCGGCAACGGCAGGCCTAGACGAATGTCCGTCGCCCGCCGCGAGGCGGGTCCAGAACCCGGCTTACAGGGCGGCTTCGGCGCTTTCCTTCCCTCCCACCCTCCCGACCCGCCGCCGGCGGGTTCCTCCTTTCGAACCGGCCGGTCCAAGCGCGGGGATTCCCTGGACGCTTTCGCGTCTCCCCGCGGCTCGCGCCATGCTGGCGTACGAGGGAGCGGTTGAGCACGCCGTCCGAATCGATTTATGGTGCAACCATCGACCGCCCCAGGGGCCGAGCGTGGATCGGTGGCGCGGCTTCGGTTGGAAAGGAAGGCAGATGGAAACGAGACACGTGCACGCGTGGTTGGCGGCATTCGCCCTGGCATTGGGAGTGGCGGGCTGCGCCGATCCCGAGGAGGGGAAGAAGGGCGATTCGCCCCGGATCGTCTCCTTCGAGGCCGCGCCGGACCAGGTGGTGTCCGGCGGCGAGGTCACGCTGAGCTGGAAGACCGCGCATGCCTCCTCCCTCCAACTGATGGCGGGCGACGTGGAGGTGGACGTCTCGGGTCTGCCCGTCGCCGAGGGCAGCGTGGTGCGGCTGGTCACCCAGCCCACCACGTTCACGCTCACGGCGAGGGGGGACGGGCCGGACGCGACGGCGAGCGTCACGGTCGAGGTGGTCGAGCCCAACCGGCCCGAGATCCAGCTCTTCACCGCCACGCCGGAGGAGATCTCCGCCGGCGAGTCCGCGACGCTCGCCTGGAAGACGGAGCGCGCCGTGTCCATCGCGATCGCCGCTGAGCCCGGCGGTCCGGTCGACCTCGAGGGGGCGGCCGCCGACGAGGGCTCGATCGCCGTGGAGCCCGCGGTGACGACGACCTACCGCCTCACCGCCACGGGCGCCTCCGGCACCTCGGTCGAGCGGACGGCCAAGGTCACCGTCCGCGCCGGGCCGACGGTGACCCTCGCCGCGGATCCCGATCCCGTGCCCTTCGGCGAGTCGACGACCCTCACCTGGACCTCCACCGGCGCCACCAGCATCGAGGTGTCGGGGCCCGAGGGCGTGATCCGCCAGGGTACGGAGCCCTCCGGCGAGATCGAGGTCTCCCCGGTGGAGAAGACCACCTACACCGTGGTCGCCGAGGGTCCGGGCGGGTCGGCCACCGCGTCGGTGGAGGTCGCGGTGGCGCCCGTGATCGAGGAGTTCGTGGCCACGAGGCCCGGCGCCTGGCGGGTCGGCATGGACGTGGAGCTCTCCTGGCGCACCCGGGGCGCCCACGCCCTCTCGCTCTCGAACGGCGACGGCTTCGAGGTCGACTTCTCCGAGGAGTACTTCGAGGAGTGGACCCTGCGCGCCCCCGTCGGCCCGTCGGGCGTCTTCGTGCTCCGGGCGGTGAACGGCGACGAGGTGGTGACCGCCGAGGTGGAGGTCGACCTCACCGACCTGCCCGTGATCGCCGAGTTCGACGTCGATTCCGCCGCCGTCACGGCGGATCCGGATCACCCGGCCTCGATCCTGGTCACCTGGTCCGTCGTCGGCGCCGACGAGCTCACCCTCGCCATCGATCCGGGCGAGGAGGAGGTCCTCGCCAGCGCCTCCGGCTCCATGCGCGTGTCGGTGACCGAGACCACGTCGTTCCGCCTCGTGGCGGAGAGCGCCACGGGCACCGTCGAGGCCGAGAAGGTGGTGCTCGTCGGCGGGACGCCGGCCATCCTCACCTTCACGGCGTCTCCCAGCCGCGTGGCCACCGGCGAGTTCACCGTCATCGAGTGGGACGCCGTCAACGCGGCCCACGTAGTCCTCGAGCAGGACGACGTGGACGTCGGCATCGATCCCGGGACCTTCCGCGGGAGCTACGAGGTGGCCCTGGCCGCGGACTCGACCTTCCGCCTGATCGTGGAGAACGTCGCCGGTGAGCGCGTCTCCAGCCCGCCGCTCCCGGTCACCATCGGCGCTCCCATCATCCGGACCTTCTCCTCCACGCCGAGCGCCGCCGCCCCGGGCACCGATCTCGAGCTGGCCTGGGAGAACGACGGCGGGACCTCGCTCGAGCTGGCGGTGGACGGCGAGGTCGTCTGCGCCAGTGCAGAGCCGGCCAACATCCGGAAGGGGAGCTGCATCGTCGCGATGCCCGCGTCGGTGGACGACGTGACCTTCACGCTGACGGTGACCAACAGCGCCGGCTCCGACTCCGTCGACCTCCAGGTCGGCAACCTCGGCGGCCCGCAGATCGACTCCTTCATCGTCTCGCCGGGCCTGGTGGAGGCGGGCAAGCCGCTCCACTTCCAGTGGAGGGTCCGCAACGACGCCGACGGGATCATCCCGACCATCTCGCTGACCGACGATCACGGCGGGACGTACGACGTCTCCCTCGTCCATCCGAACCAGGGCGACGTCGACTTCGTCGTCTCGACGCCGGGCACCTACGTCTTCACCCTCGAGGCCACCACTCCCGGGACCAAGCCCGCCAGGGCGCTCCAGAGCGTGGTGGTGCAGGTGATCCCGAAGGTGCTCTCCTTCGTTGCCACCCCCGACACCGCGACCTCCGAGACCGATCCCGTGCTGCTCGAATGGACGACGCAGGACGCGCTCCACCTGCGGATCTTCCAACTCGCGGCGGACGGCACGATCGCCGGCGCGCCGCTCTACACGACCTCCGTCCAGGCGGAGGCGGACGAGGGATCGTTCTCGGTGCAGCCCACCTTCGACGATCCCGACTTCCTCCTGGAGCTGGAGAACGCCGCGGGCACCATCGTGCAGGAGATTCTGCGGGTGGGCGTCAACCGGGCGGACGTGCTCAGCTTCACGGCGACGCCGGACCAGTTCCTCCGCGGCGAGACCACCACCCTGGAGTGGTCCACCGCGAACGCCACCCGGGCGGAGTTGACCACGGCCCAGCGCTGGGTGGAGATCGACGAGCCGTTCATCGACCTCACCGGGATGCCCGGCGTGGAGGCCTTCGAGATCGGTGGCTCGCACGCCGGCGTGTGCAAGAAGCTCGATTTCCCCGACGGCTTCACCTTCCTCTTCGACGGCTTCCGCCGCTCCTCGGTCACGCTCTGCCACGGGATGTTGTCGTTCGACACCACCATGACGTCCACGACGACCATCAACCGCCCGATGCCGAGCGCAGACTACCGAGCGCTCAACCTGATGCCGTTCTGGGACGATCTCGTCTACGCCGGGGGACAGATCCTCACGGGCTTCGTCGGCACCGGCGCCGACCGCGAGTTCGTGGTCCAGTACAAGAACTACGCGCAGAAGGAGTCGCCATCCACCGTCCTGAACTTCGAGGTCGTGATGCGCGAGGACGGCACCTTCGACTTCCGATACGGCGAGATGTCCGACAGCTCGGGCAGCGACAAGGCCGACGGTGGGTCGGCCACCATCGGATGGCAGAACGGGGCCCTGGACGAGTTCGCGGTCCTCTCCCACAACGCCCCCTTCCCCGGCGGGCTCTCGCACCGCTCGTTCCATTTCCCCAGGCTGCCTCTCACCCGGGCGCCCGAGTCGATCCCGGGCGCCTACGTGGACCTCGAGGGCGCGCCGGATGCCCAGCAGCTCGTCCCGGGGTTCCAGGGAGGCACCGGATGGGCGGAGCTCACCTTCCCGCAGGGCTTCACCTTCACCTACGGCGGTCGGACCTACTCGTCGCTATACGTGACGTCCTCGGGCTACCTCACGATCGAGGCGCTGACCGGCAACCCCAGCGTCAAGTCCACCAACGGGAGAATGCTCGTCGGCGGCGGCATCCTGGGGAACAACCAGCAGGTCCACATCGCGCCCTACTGGCAGAACATCACCAACCAGAACACCAACAACGGCGGGGACGGCGGCAAGCTCTTCTACGCGCTCCGCTCCGACGCGGAGGGCCGCTACCTGATCATCCAGTGGAAGGGATACTCCGGCCAGGGCGTCGCCGATTCGGACCTGAACTTCGAGGTCTTCCTGCGGGAGGCGAACGGGTCGTTCGAGTTCCACTACGGACCGATGACGAGCCCCACTACCCCGGGCGTCGCGGACGGCAGCCTCGCCACCATCGGCTACCAGGACAAGTCCGGGACCTGGGGCTGGGAGCACTCGTTCGAGACGGCGATCCCCAACCTGAGCGGCACCGGGCTGCGGTTCCACCAGAGGCCGACCGTGCCGCTGTCCGGGAACCTGGATGTCCGGCCGCTGGGCAGCGTCGAGTACCGGCTCGAGGCCTCCAACGCCGGGAGCTTCCACGAGGTCGGGGTCCAGGTCTCCGTGGCGACGCCCGTGCAGATCTTCGCCTCCGTGAGCCCGACGGAGCCGGCGCCGTTCGAGGACTTCTGGATCGAGTGGGAGGCCCACGGCGCCATGGCCCTGCGGATCTCGGACGACTCCGGGCGGGTGCTGCACTGGGCCCTGCCCGACGAGCTCGCCGGCGGCTCGTTCCCGATCGTCGGCGGCCTCCCCCGGGGCGAGCACACCTTCCACCTCTGGGGCGTGGGGGCCGCAGGGGACACGCAGGACGTCTCGGTCGAGGTCGTCGTGGAGGATCCCTTCTCCATCGACACCTTCGAGGCGACCCCGAGCCGCATCAAGGTGGGCGAGACCGCGACGCTCGTCTGGTCGACGACCAACACGACGAGCGTGTCGATCGAGCTCCTCGACGGGACCCCGGTGGGCACGCCGCCCCTGGCGGGCAGCGGCTCCCTCCCGGTGTCGCCCACGGTGACCACCACCTACCGGCTGATCGTCGAGAGCCACGGCCGCGTCGCCACCAGCGAGGAGACGGTCGAGGTTCGGACCACCTGGATCGACGAGCTCGAGGCCGATCCGGAGACCTTCGCCGGCGGCTCCGTGGCGCTGAGCTGGGACACCTCCGGCGGCGGGACCGCGTTCTTCCGGCAGCCGGCCGCGATCGTGGAGGACGTCTCCGCCGAGAACCCCTTCGTCGACATCGACGGGACCACCGGCGCGACCAGCGTGACCATGCCCGGGACCAGCAGCTTCGGCTCGATCACCTTGCCGTTCCCGTTCCCGGATCCGACCGGCGGCTCACCGAAGACCGCGATCCGCGTGAACCCCCGCGGGATCGCGAACTTCACCACCTTGGACTTCACCACGACGAAGACGACGTTCCCGCCCTCCTCGGGTGCGACCAACGATCGGGCCCGGATGGGGATCTTCTGGGATTCCAACCTCCAGGTGAACGGGCCGGCCGGGACCACCCCGGCGACGCTCACCACCAAGCACGTGACCGATCCCGGCGGATCGCAGTCCTTCATCATCCAGTGGAAGAACCTGAAGCTCGGCTCCACGACGGCCTCGGCGCGGGGCAGCCTGAACTTCCAGCTCGTGCTCCATGACGACGGATCCTTCGAGTACCGCTACGGCACCATGGCGCCCGGCGACGCGATCAACGCCGCGACGCCGAACACCATCGCCCAGGCGAAGGGGAGCACGGCGAGCATCGGCTTCCAGCGGTACGACGTCACCCAGGCGTACCAGCTCTCCTACAACCAGGAGTTCCCGGGCGGGCTGGAGAACCGCTCCTTCCGCTTCGGCCGATCGCTTCCCGCCGGCGGTCAGCTCAACGTGCTGCTGTTGCAGTCCACCGACATCGAGCTCTGCATCGAGGACGACGACTGGATCGAATGCGAGACCCGCAGGATCGTGGTGCCCCGGACCGGCGATCTCCTGATCTCCGAGATCATGGCGGCTCCGGCCTCGGATCCCGACGCCCAGTGGTTCGAGGTCCGCAACGTGTCGCCGGATCCCATCGACCTGGACGGCAAGGTGATCCGCGCCGGCGACGAATCGGTGACCATCGCGGCGCCCGGTGGCGCGGCGATCGTCCCCTCCGGCGGGTACGCCACCCTCTCCCGGACGGCGACGGTCGCCTTCGTGCCGGACGTCGTCTACGGAACGGCGATCGACCTCGCGGAAGGTGACATCCGGATCGACCACGGTCCGGTGACCCTGGCATCCGCGGCGTGGGACGCGACGTGGTTCACGGTGCCCGGGCTCTCCCGGTACCTCGACCCGTCGAGGCAGATCCGCGGCGCGGTCTCCTTCCCGAACCTCACCGACTGGTGCGAGGAGAGCCTCCAGCCCCTCGGCAACGGCGACTTCGGCACGCCGGGCTTCCACGGCTCCACCTGCCTGCAGTCGTTCTACGAGGTGGACTACCTGGCGAACCTGCCGTTCATCGACATCCTGGACTCGGGGACTCGGCTGCCCGACATCACGATCGCCTTCAAGTACGCCGAGGTGCCGGGCGGTCTGTCGTTCGACTTCCCCTTCTTCGGCAACGTCCTGCCCGCGGGTCAGGAGTTGTGGGCGGCGGTCAACGGCACCCTCGGTTTCGGCTACTTCGGGGACACCAAGGGCCTGAAGCTCGGCGCGGACGCCCCGGTGTTGCCCCAGTCGGAGGTGGACAACGTCGGCCTGGTGGTGGCCTTCTGGAACGACCTCCGGCCGCAGACCGGGACGAGCTTCAACTACGAGACCCTCACCATCGACGGCAGGCAGGTGATGGTCTTCCAGTGGACCGGCTACACCTACAACGCCCGGACCGGCTGGCTCACCTTCCAGGCCCAGCTCTGGGAGGACGGCGACATCGTCGTCGTGTACGACTCGGTCTCCGGGAACGACGCGAAATTCCTGGGGAACACCTCCACGGTGGGCCTGGAGGACGTGGGCGGCGGCGCTGCCATCCAGGGCTACTACAGGCAGCCCATCCTCTTCCCGGGCCAGGCGATCCTCTTCCGGCCCAAGGGCCCCTGAGGCTGCGCCCGGGACGCGAGGGCTCCGCTCCTCCCCGAGGAGCGGGCCCCTCCGCACGCGCTCGGGGGCCGGGCCTCGACGCGGCGGCGCGTTACATCCGCTCGTCGATGGCCCGGTTCGACATCTCGTCCGCCTCGGCGTTGAGCTCCCGGCGGACGTGGGCGAGGCGGACGCGGTCGAAGCCGCGCAGGAGGGCGGTCGCCCGGGCGAAGAGGGGGCGCAGGTTGGGCGCCTTCACCTGGTAGCGTCCCTCGAGCTGGCGGATGAGGAGCTCGCTGTCGGCGAAGACGTGCACCTCCTGGGCGCCCAGCTCCCTCGCCCGCTCCAGGCCGAGGATGAGCCCCATGTACTCGGCGTAGTTGTTGGTGTTGCGGCCCAGGTAGCGGCCGAGCCGCTCCACCACCTCGCCGTCCGGGGTGGTCAGCACCGCCCCGGCGCCGGCGGGGCCGGGGTTGCCGCGGGCCGCGCCGTCCGAGTAGACGCGCAGCACCCGATGCTGGCCGGCCTCGCGGCCCCTGGCCCGGGGAGGAGGGGAGGGCGGCGCCGCCGACGCGACGGCGGCCTCGCGGGAGGCGGCGGCCCGCGCGAGGGCCTCGAGGAGGCCCGCGAGATCGGCGCGGGTGATGGTGGGGAAGCGGCGGAGGGTCCGCTCCAGCGGCTCCTCTGCGGCGATGAACCGCAGGACCTCTGCGGGCGAAGGCTTGCTCATGCAGCGCAATCTGCCACGCAGCGCCCCAATTGGGCGAACCCGATCTCGTCTCCCGCGGGCGGGAGGGGTCAGGCCTCGGCTTCGGACTCCGGCTCGAACGCCTCGGGGGCGTAGATCATCCGGCCGCAGGAGGGGCAGCCCTCGATCCGGGCGTGGGTGCGAAGCTGGTTGTACTGCTGCGGCGGCAGGTTCATGTGGCAGCCGCTGCACGCGCCGTTCACCACCGGCACGATCACCGTCGAGCGCCGCTTCAGGATCACGTCGTACTTGCGGAGCATCGCCTCGGGGACCGTCTTGGCGGCGGTGGCGCGCTGCTTCTCCAGCTCCTTGCGCCGGCCCTCCAGGGCGTCCATCTCGTCCCGCAGCGACTTCATCTCCGCGCGGAGCGTGGCCTCCGTCTCGGCGAACGAGGCCTCCTTCGCCTCGAGGTCGCTGCGGGTGGCCTCCACCTGCCTGGCGAGCTCGACGATCTCCTCCGCGCCCGTCTGGTTCTGCTTCTTGGCGATGTCGATCTCGCGGGCGAGGGCGGTGTACTCGCGGGGCGAGCGCTGCTCGGTCAGCCGCGCCTCCCACTTCTTCACCTTGTCCCTGTCCGCTGCGAGCAGCTCTTCCGTGGCCTTCTTCTGCTTTTCGATGTCCTCGAGCTTGCGCCGCTCCGCCTCCACCGCCGACCGCACCGAGCCCAGCTCCGCCTCGAGCTCGGCGAGCCGCTTGGGGTTCTCCGAGCCGCTCTTGACGAGTTGGCCGATCTGGACGTCCACCTTCTGCAATTCCTCGAGTGCCTTCAGCGTGTCGCGCAACTTCTTGCTCCTTCCCTTTCCTCTTTCGATCGTCTTGGTGGGCCCAGCAGGATTCGAACCTGCGTCTGTTCGATTATGAGTCGACGGCTCTACCGCTGAGCTATAGGCCCTGTCCGGGGCCTTATACGCCTGCGCCGCGTCGGTTGTCACCGATGCGGCGCAGGTTGGAATCCTCCTAGGTGTCCACGAAGCTCTTGAGGCGCTTGGAGCGGCTCGGATGCCGGAGCTTCCGGAGCGCCTTCGCTTCGATCTGTCGGATGCGTTCTCGGGTGACCTCGAAGTCCTGGCCCACCTCTTCGAGCGTGTGGTCGCTCTTCTCGCCGATTCCGAAGCGCATGCGGAGGACCTTCTCTTCACGAGGAGTCAGGGTGGCGAGCACCTTTCTCGTCTGCTCCGCGAGGTTCATGTTGATGACGGCGTCGGCGGGGCTGACGATCGCCTTGTCCTCGATGAAATCCCCGAGGTGGCTGTCCTCTTCCTCGCCGATGGGGGTCTCGAGCGAGATGGGCTCCTTCGCGATCTTGAGGACCTTGCGGACCTTGTCGAGCGGGAGCTCCATCTTCTCGGCGATCTCCTCCGGCGTGGGCTCGCGGCCGATCTCCTGCACGAGGTAGCGGCTCGTCCGGATCAGCTTGTTGATCGTCTCGATCATGTGCACCGGGATGCGGATGGTGCGGGCCTGATCGGCGATGGCGCGGGTGATGGCCTGGCGGATCCACCAGGTGGCGTAGGTCGAGAACTTGTACCCGCGCTTGTACTCGAACTTGTCGACCGCCTTCATCAAGCCGATGTTCCCCTCCTGGATCAGATCCAGGAACTGGAGACCCCGGTTCGTGTATTTCTTCGCGATCGAGACGACGAGGCGCAGGTTGGCCTCGATGAGCTCCTGCTTCGCGCGGTCGGCCTGGCGCTCACCCGCCACCAGTTCGTCGTAGTTCCTGCGCAGCTCCTCGATGCACTTCTCGACGCCGCCCGTCTTCCGCTCGAGCTTCTCGCCGAGCTTGGCCTCGGTGAGCGCGTTGCGGATCCGGCGGGTGGCGCTGCGGAGCTGCCGATCGAGCTCCTCGATCTCGTCGTCGGCGAGCTTCAGCTTCTTGAGGGCCTTGTGGGGCACCCTGGTCTCGCGGACCTGGCGGGCGGCCTCCATGAACTCGGCGGCGGTCATCTTCACCCGCGCCTCGACGGCGCGGATCTCGCCCTCGGCCTCGTCGACGCTGCGGATGATCCGCTTCAGGTCGTCCACGATGCGGTCGATCTGCTTCTTGTTGAGCTTGAGGTCCTCGAGCACCTCCGCCATCTCGTCCTGGGTGGCGGCGAGCTCGTTGCGCAGCGCCTTGGCCTTGGCCTCGGAGAGCTTGCCGCGCTCGAGCTGCTCGTCGATCTTCTGGCAGGTCTTGTCGAGGCTCTCGATTCGCCGGATGGCCTTGATCACCTGATCGGTCTTGGACGCCTCGGCCCCCGTCCGCGTCGGCGTGGAGGGAGCGTCCTCGTCGGCGTCGGTCTCGGTCTCGGGCTCGCTCTCCTGCTCGCCCTGGGCCTCGGGGGCGTCCTTCACCACGTCGCGGACGCGGATCTTGCCCCGGGCCAGGCGGTCGCCCAGCTCCACGATGGTGGCGATCGCCATGGGCGCGCCCATCACCGCCCGCAGGATCGCCTTCTCTCCTTCCTCGATGCGCTTGGCGATCTCCACCTCGCCCTCGCGGGTGAGCAGGGAGACCGAACCCATCTTGCGCAGGTACATGCGCACGGGATCGTTCGACTTGGCGTAGGAGGCGTCCTCGTCCTCGTCGTCGTCCTTGTCCTTCTCCTTGTCGGCCTCCGGCTCGACGAGCGAGGGCTTGGGTTCGGCCCCCAGCCCCAGCGACCCCACCTTCGCGGCGTCGACCACCGGGATGTCGTGCTCGCCGAACATCGACATCACGTCGTCGATCTGGTCGGACGAGACCATGTCGGCGGGGAGCGAGTCGCTGACCTCCTCGTAGGTGAGGAAGCCCTTCTCCCGTCCCATCTCGAGGAGGGCCTTCACCTCCTTGCGATCGCCGGGGCGGGCGTCCTCGTCGTCGTCGTCGTCGAGGGTGAGCTCGAGCTGCTCGTCCTCCTCCTCGTCGATGTCATCGCCGGGGAAGGGGAGCCTGGCCCGCTCGGCGGAGGTCATGGGCCTGCGCCGACCGCTGGCGGCCTTCGCGGCGGCGACGACCTTCTCGAGCTTCGCCGCCTTCTCCGCCTTCGCCTTGGCGGTCTTGGTGGCCCTGGTCGCCTTGGCGGGCTTCTCGGCCTTGGCGGCCTTCGCCGTCCGGGCGGGCTTCTCGGCCGTGGCCGCCTTGGTCGCCTTGGCGGTCTTCGCGGCCGTGGTGGCCTTGGTCGCCTTGGCGGTCTTCGCGGCCGGGGTGGCCTTGGTCGTCTTGGCGGTCTTCGCGGCCTTGGCGGGCTTCTCGACCGCGGCGGCCTTCGCCGCCTTGGTGGCCTTGGCTGCCCTGGCCGCCTTGGCGGGCTTCTCGGCCTTGGCAGGCTTCGCCTCCTTGGTCGCCTTGGAGGCCGCCTTCGCCTTGGAGGCCGCCTTCGCCTTGGAGGCCGCCTTCGCCTGGGCGGGCGCCTTCTCGGCCTTCGCGGCCTTGGCGGCCGGCGCCCTGGCGACCTTGGCCGCCCTGTCGGCGGCCTTCACCCGTGGCGCCGGCGTCTTCGCCGTGCCCTTGGAGGAGGCGGTCTTCGCCGCCGTCTTCACCGGCTTCTCTGCGGTCTTGCTCTTCGCCTTGTCTGCGCTCTTGCCCACTGCAGCCTTCCCGAGGCCCTTGGCCTTCGTTGCGGTCCGGGCGGCGACCTTGGTCGCGCCCTTGCCCTTGGCGGCCGTCTTCGCGCCGGCCGTCCGGTCCTTCCGCTTCTCGTCCACGTCGCGGCTCCCGGCCGTCTTCCGCCCGCCCCCCGACCGCGCGGCGGTCTTCGACCGCCCCTTCGATCCACTCGACTTGGGGCCGGCGGCCCTCGTCTGCTGCGCCATGGACATCTCCTGTAGTCGAATCTCTTCTTTCTGGCCGCCCGCCCGGGAGGCGAGCGCCGCTCGCGCTTCAAACGGCACCGGGGAGCCGTCTATGCCTCTCCTCGCAGCCGCTCGCGCAGCCGCTCCATCTCGACGCGGATCGCCTCCGCGTTCCTCGTGCACTCTTCCATCGCTTCCTCGAGGCGTTCCCGCTCCTCGGGGTCGACCGCCCTGGCGAGGCTCGACGCCAGCGCCTCGCGGTCCTCGATGCTCGCCCGCCTCTCGCCCTTGAGCCGCTCGAGCTCGAGCTGTAGGAGGCCTCCCTCGACCTCGGCACGCCAGTCCTTTTCGGGGATCCGTCTCGCCTCGCGGATCCGCGCCTGCAGCGCCTCTCGCAGCCCCGGCTCCACCCGGCCCAGGAGCTCGTCCGCGCCCAGGTCGCCTGCGAGCAGCGCGCCCGCCAGCCCCCGCAGCGCCGGATCCGAGACTGCGGCGGCGACCGATGCGCCCAGCTCGGCGGCGAGGGAGGGATAGGCGAAGAGGCTCGCCACCAGCTCGAGCTCCCTGCGGTGGACGGGCGCCCGCCCCGTCGAAGGGCCGCGGCGCGAACGCGGGGGTGCCGAGGGATCTTCCCTGCGGCCGGTCGGTGCGGTCGCCGCGGGGCGGCGAGGGCCCGGCGCCTCGGCCGGCCTGTCGCCGCGGAAGAAGCCGGCCACGTCCCGGACGCCGATCCCCAGCCGGCGCGCGATCTCGGCCAAAAAGAGCGAGCGGGCGGCGTCCTCCGGCAGCGCGGCGACCACCGGCCGCAGCCTCCCCAGCGAGCGCAGCTTGTCCTCGTACGCGCCCTCGGCGTCGCCCAGCGCGCCCTCCACCACGTAGGTGGACAGCGGCGGAGCGATCTCGGCGAGGCGATCGTATCCCTCCCGGCCCCTCGCCTTCATGAAGTCGTCGGGATCCTGTCCCTCGGGCAGCTCCACCACCCGGGCCGCGAGCCCGGCGGCGAGGATCGGTCCGGCGAGGCGCACCGCCGCCTTCCGGCCCGCGTCGTCTCCGTCGAGGAGCAGGGTGAGGTCGGTGACGTCCAGGCGCCTCAGGAGCGCGAGGTGGTCGGCGGTGAGCACGGTCGAGCAGAGGGCCACGGCGTTGGGGATCCCGGCCTCCCACAGCGCGATGGCGTCGAAGTATCCCTCCACCAGCACCGCGGACTTCGAGCGGCGGATGGCGTCGCGGGCGACGTCGAGGCCGTAGAGCACGCGGCTCTTCACGTAGAGCGGCGTCTCTCGGCTGTTGATGTACTTGCGATCGTCGTCCCCCTCGACGACGCGGCCGCCGAAGGCGATCACCCTCCCGTCGGGATCGCGGATGGGGATCATCAGCCTGCCGCGGAAGACGTCGTAGGCCCGGGCGGCGTCGTCTCCGCCTCCGCGATCGCGCAGGCCCAGGAGCCCGGCGCCCACCGCGTGCTCGATCCCGACGCCCTCGCGGACCAGCCGATCCCGCAGGCCCTGGAAGCCCGCGGGGGCGTAGCCCAGCCCGGCCGCCCTGGCGGTGCGCTCCGAGACGCCGCGGGCGGCGAGGTGTTCGCGGCCGGCGCGGCCGGCGGGGGCGTGGAGCTGCTCCTCGAAGAACGCGGCGGCGACCTGGCAGGCGCGCAGGAGCTGCCGCCGCTGGGCGAGGCGCCGCTCCTCCTCCGGATCGAAGGCGATCGGCACGCCGGCGTCCTGGGCGAGGCTTCGGACCGCGGTGAGGAAATCCTTTCCCTCGTACTCCATGAGGAAGCGGATGGCGTCGCCGCCCTTCTGGCAGCCGAAGCACTTGTACGAGTGGCGTTCGGGCGTCACGTAGAAGGAGGGGGTCCGCTCCCCGTGGAAGGGGCAGAGGCCCTTGAAGCTGCGGCCGGCGCGCTTCAACTGGACGTGTCGCCCGATGAGCTGGACGATGTCCGTCCGCTCCACGATCTCCCGGATCTTGTCCCGTCCGATCAGCAAGGAAGGATCTGTCCAGCCCGTCTCGCCATCCTAGGCGAGCTTCTGCTTCACCAGGTCGGCGACGGCCCTTCCGTCGGCTCGGCCTTGGATGCGCGGAGTGAGGATCTTCATCACTTTGCCCATGTCCCTGGGGCCGGAGGCCTGCACCTCGGCGATGGCGTCGTCCACCAGCTTTGCCAGCTCCTCGGCGGAGAGCTGCGCGGGGAGATAGCCCTCGAGCACCGCGATCTCGGCCCGCTCCTTGTCGGCCAGATCCATGCGCCCGGCCTTCTCGTACTCGGCGACCGAGTCGCGGCGCTTCTTCAGCTCCGATCCTATCACCTGGAGGATCCCGGCTTCATCCAGGGGGCCGGAAGCGCCCGGCGCAGTCTCCCGGTACTTCATCGCCGATTTGATCATCCGCACCGTGGAGAGCCGGACCGGATCCTTCTCGCGGAGGGCGGTCTTCAGATCGGCGTCGAGCTGCTCGCGAAGCGACATCGCTCATCCTCCCGGGGCGATCCTGCGGCGCCGTGCGCCGGAGGGAAAAACGGCCACGCGCCCGCGGCCTCAGCGAGGGCCTGCGGGCGCGCGATTCGGACCTTTTCGATTCGATCGGAGAGGGCGCGGGGTCCGACCGCGCCCTCGGATGCGAAGGGATCAGAGACCCGCCTTGCGGAGCTTCTTCAAAGCGCGCTTCTTCGCGGCGATCGCCTTCTTCTTCTTCTTCACGGAGGGCTTCTCGTAGTGCTCGCGCTTGCGGATCTCGGAGAGGATCCCAGCCTTCTCGCACTGCTTCTTGAAGCGCTTCATCGCGTTCTCGAAGCTCTCGCCTTCCTTGACACGTACGCCCGGCATTCGTCACACCTCCCCTCGGCCGTCTGGGGGCGGGCCGGCGCTCGCGCGCGGTCCGCCGAGGGTCGCAAGATCGTTCGACGCTTCACGCGGGAGGCGCCCGCGTGCGGTCGGAAACCGGCGACTCTAGGGATTCGACGTCCGCTGTCAAGCGCTCGTTTGCGGGCGGGCCCCCCGAGGCGGCTCAACCCCCTCGGTGCCGATCGAGCAGGGGCTGGGGCGTGTGCCGCCTGCGGCAGGCCTCGAGCTGGTGGAGCAGCTCCCGGATCCCGGGGTCCTGGGGGACCTCGTCGGGATCCCGGTGCTCCGCCTCCAGGTCCGTGGGCCAGACCTCGAACTGGTGGCGGGGCGGCTCGACGTCCCGGAGCTCGACCTCCATGGGGGGCGCCCGGCAGTCCTCATCGTCGGGGTGCTCGACGCAGCGGCGCATCGCCGCGAGCAGGCGCAGGGCGTTCGCGTCGGCCTCGTCCTCCACGTAGGCGAACGAGTCGCGCTCCGCCGCCACCCGGCGCAAGTAGTCCATGCGGGCGTCGATGCGGGCCACGAGATCCGCGCACCGCGCGGTCTCTCCCGCGGGCTCCGTCTCCCGGGCCGGCTCGCCCCGCGCCGACCGAAGGGCGCCCGCCGCCTCGTCGTCCGCCGGTCCGCCGCGATCGGGGGAGGCGGGCGGATCGGCGTCGACGATCGAGGCGAAGGAGCCCTCCTCCTCGGAGCCCTCCTCCTCGATGCGGACCTGCCGCATCAGCGCCTCGAGCGATTCGTCCCTCGGGCCGGCGCGGGCGGGGGTGGAGGCGGCGCCGCCGGGGGGGGACGCGCGGTCGCCGTCGGAGGCCGCGGACCGAGGCGCGCGATCGTCGTCCGGCGCCGCGGTCCGTGGGGCGCTCTTCCCCGCGGAGCTCGCCGGCTCTCCCGAAGGAGCCACCGCGCCCCCCGCCGGCGCGAGGAATGCGGGGATCTCGTCCGGGGCGGGGAGGGGCGCGTCCTCCGGGGCCACCTCGGCCTCCGCCCACCCATCGGCGCCGTCCGCCGGCGCCGCGCGGGGAGCCGTGGCGGTCGCACCGTCCGCGTCGGATCGGTCGCGAGGAGGATCGGATGCGGGCGGCGCCGGGTCGGAGGCGCCGGGCGGCGAGGGGGCGTCCCCGGGGGGCTGGGAGCGGCAGGAGGGGGCGATCGAGAGGAGGGCGCCCCAGAGCGCGATGGCGCGGAGGCTACTCGTCGCCGGTGGCCGCGAGATCGCCATCGTCGCGGTCCTCGTCGTCCTGCGGGAGGGGCTGGCCGGCGGAGCGGTTGACGCGATCGCGCAGCTCCTTGCCGGTGCGAAAGAGGATACCGCGCTTGGGCTTCACCGGGATCACCTCGCCCGTCTTCGGGTTTCGCCCCTGGTAGCCGTCGTAGTGCTTGACGTGAAACGCGCCGAAGCCGCGGATCTCGATGTTCTCCCCGCGGACGAGCGCCTCCTTCATCGAATCGAAGATCTGCTCGACCGTCGCTTCCGCCTGCTTCTGGGTGATCCCCTTCTTCTGGATCAAGACGCTGATCAGGTCGGACTTCAGCATGTGGGAGGAGCTCCTGCGCCGATGGGGTCTGGGCGAAAGTTGCCCAACCTTATCAGAACCTTAGCTCCCCGCAAGGCGGCGACTTCAGGAGTCGCGATCGGAGGCGGCGCGGGTCGAGGCCGGTCCCTCCGGCTCCCCCAGGGCGCGCGGCGTACCCGGCTCCCGGACGCCGGCGTCCTCGCCGGTTCGGGGTTCGTCCGCCCGCTCGCCGCCGGCCCGCTCTCCCTCGGGCCCTCGGTCCCCGCCGCTGGCGTCCGCGGGGCGGGGGGAACCCTCGCCGCCGCGCGGCTCGACGGCGGGGGCCTCCCGGCCCCCTGCGCCACGGGCGTCGTCGGCGCGGGCCTCTCGTTCTTCGCGGCTCCGGGACTCGCCGGCGGCGGCCTCCCGGCCCTCGCGACCGCGGTCGCCGGCGCGGGCCTCCCGGCCCTCGCCGCCCTTGCCGTCCCGGCGCTCGCGGGGGCTCTCCCGGCGCTCGGCGCCGCCCTCTCGCTTCTGCTGGCCGCCCGGCGCTGCGCCGCCGCGGGCCTCCTTCCGCTCCTGGCGCCCGTAGAAGTCGTACTGCTCCAGGTGGTAGTGCTGCTGCCCCTTCACCTGGATGGTCTTGTTGTACTTGTCCATGAGGAAGCGCAGCGAGTCGCGCTCCTGCCCCTGGAGCACCCGCGCCACCTCCGGATGGCAGTTGATGGCGATGGTGGGCTCCCGGAAGGCCGACGCCTCCCGGTGGATCTCCCGGAAGATCTCGTGGGCCACGGTGATGCGGCTCTTCACGGCGCCCCGCCCCTCGCAGTAGGGGCAGGGCTCGTAGAGCATGCGGCCGATCGACTCGCGCACGCGCTTGCGCGTCATCTCCACCAGGCCGAGCTCGGAGATCTTGAGGACGTTGGTCTTGGCCTTGTCGCGGCCCAGCGCCTCCTGCAAGGCCTTGAAGACCTTGTCCCGGTTGGACGCCTTGTCCATGTCGATGAAGTCGATGATGATGATGCCGCCGATGTTGCGCAGGCGGAGCTGGTAGACGATCTCCTTGGCCGCCTCGATGTTGATCTTGGTGATCGTCTCCTCGAGGGACTGCTTGCCCACGTAGCGGCCGGAGTTGACGTCGATCGCCGTGAGGGCCTCGGCCTGATCGATGATCAGGTACCCGCCGCTCTTCAGCCACACCTTCCGCTGCTGCGCCCGCAGCAGCTCGTGCTCGATGCCGTAGGCGTCGAAGATCGGCTCGGGGTCGGTGTAGTGCTCCACGTGGGAGGCGAGGGCGGGATCCGTCGCCTGCACGAAGCGCATGATCCGCTCGTACTGGGCGTGATCGTCGATCACCAGCTTCTCCACGTCGGCGGAGAAGAGGTCGCGGGTGGCGCGCAGCACGATGTCGAGGTCGGGGTGGAGCAGCGCGGGCGCGCCCTGCTTGTCCTTCTTGCGGCCGATCTCGGACCAGATGTGGATGAGGAAGCGCGCGTCGGCCCGCAGCTTCTCGGCGGGGACGCCCTCGGCGACCGTGCGGACGATGAAGCCGGTGCCGGGCGGCCGCAGGGAGTCGACGATCTCCCGCAGGCGCCGGCGCTCCTTCTCGTTGTCGATCCGCCGCGAGATCCCCACGTGGTCGACGGTGGGCATGAACACCAGGTGCCGGCCGGGGATCGAGATGTGAGAGGTGATGCGGGCGCCCTTGGTGCCGATGGGATCCTTCGCCACCTGGACGATCACCTCCTGGCCCTCCTTGAGGAGGTCCTGGATGTTCACGTCCTTGAGCGCCTTCCGCTCCTTGTGGTCCCGGTGCTCGCGCTGCCGGGGCGCGGGCTTCGACTCGGCGGCCTTCGCCGGACGGACCTCGTCGGCGGGGGCCTCCTCCGGCGCGACCGTCTCGTCCTCGTCGTCGTCCTCCCGGGCGAGCATGGCGGCGGCGTACTCGTCCGGCACGCCCTCGCTCTCCGGGTGCTCGCCCTCGGTGAGCTCGAACTGCCGCTCCGAGAAGTCGGGGTCGTAGTAGACGTCCGTGACGTAGAGGAAGGCGGCCTTGTCCAGGCCGATGTCCACGAAGGCGGCCTGCATGCCGGGGAGCACCCGGACCACGCGGCCCTTGTAGATGTTGCCGACGATGCCCTTCTCGGCGTTGCGCTCGAGGTAGAACTCGGAGATCTGACCGTTTTCGATGAGCGCGACGCGCGACTCGGAGCCCGAGGCGTTGATCACCAGGGAAGAAGACATGGAAAGCCCCGCGCGCCCCGCTCGAAGGCGGTAGAGCGCGCCAGGGGCGCCGGCGAAGGCTCCACGGAAGGCCCATCTCTCCTCCCGCCGCTGTGGCGGGGGAGGCGTTCTCCCGAGGGTGGGGCGCGGCTTGGCCCTCGGAGTTCGCCGGTCGGCGGCCTCTCCACGCGGGAGGCGACCACCACCTCGGGTGCGACCGGCGCAGGCATTCCGTTCGACCTCCGGCAGCGCCCGGAGGTGGATGCGGCCGCGAGGGGCCGCGAAAACTTTCGGCGGCGGACGCCCCGTCCGTCGCCTGGAAACCCTTTCGATCCGCTCGGCTGGCCCGAATGAAGGCCCCACGGCCGGGCGGAGGACTGCTAACCCCGCGAACGCCCAGTCATTCCTGCGTCCGGGCGTACTCGGGTTCGAATCTGCCCCAAGACCGGGAGCCGGGCAACCAAAACTTCGGTGGAGGGGGAGGCCCGGCGCCTCGAGGCGTCCTTCCTGCCTTCGAGGAAGGACGCGACCGGAGTGGCCCGTGGGCGCCCGGCGCCGGGCGCCGCGCAGGGGCGCAGGGGCGCAGGGCGCCCGCCGCGGGCCGGGGGCGCCACCCGCTGGCCGGGGTTCGCTCAGTTCAGCCAGGTGCGGCCGAAGGCGGAGGGCCGGGACACGGGCCGCCGGTCGTCGAAGCCGTCGTGCACCTCGTGCCAGTGGGAGACCGCCTTCTCGCCGAACTTCCAGCAGAGGAGCACCCGCCTCCCCCCATGCTTGGAGGGGAAATCGACCAGGCCGTCGCCCCGCTTCACGTGGAGGCCAAACGCCCCCAGGGTGTCGAGCTCGGCGCGGATCTTCTCCAGCTCGAGGTCCCGGGCGCGGCGCAGCGCTCGGTGGTCCTCGGGGAGGTCCTCGGGGATCGGCGTGAAGGGCGGGGAGAAGTCGTTGCGCTCGACAAGGAGCCTCCCCAGCCGGCCCACTTCGCGGGCGCGGGCGCGGATCTCCTCGAAGGTCCGCTGCAGGTAGGGGACCATGCGGTCCGCTTCGTCGATCGAAAAGTAGCGCATGACGCCTCCCTCGATAACGCAGGCCTCGCCGCGGTCAAGCACCCGCCGGTTGACAGGGGCGGCGCGCCTCCCCCAAAGTCGGCGCCCTAGACGATCGGCCGCCAGGCCGCCCGCCCTGGAGTCTTCAGATGCGCAAGATCCTCGAACGGTTCCTCCTCGCGTCCCTGGTGGCCGCCGCCGTGTGGGCCTGTGGCGGCGATTCCTCGTCCGGCGGCAGCGGCGGCGCGAGCGGCACCGGTGGCAGCGGGGGCGCCGCCCCCCTCGGCTCCTGTGAGAACCCCATCGACTTTCAGGCCATCGAGGTCTGGGACACCGAGCTCAACGAGTACGTCGACGGGAACCTGGACGAGGGGGAGGCGCAGGCCATCCTCTCGGGCACCTGCGGCGGGAACAAGGGCAAGGAGCTCGTCTACAAGTGGACCGCGCCGTCCGACGGGGTGATGAACTTCTTCGGCCTCGCCGCGGGCGCCGACATCGTGGTGTACGCCAGCAAGGTCTGCGGCTCGCCGGACGACGAGCTCGCCTGCGTCGCCAGGCCCGGGAACGACTCGGGCGACGCGCTCGGCCTCATCCGGGAGGGGGAGTCGATCTACATCGTCGCCGACTCCCGGCAGGGCACGGGATCCGAGTTCCGGATCAAGCTCAATTTCTCCCCTGTCCTCGACGAGAACGAACCGTGCCGGACCGATGGCCTCACCGGCATCTGCAAGCTCGGCTTGGTTTGTAACAGCGTCTCCGGCTTCTGCGGAAAGAATACCGCGCCTAGGTTCACGTCGCCGGCGCCGAGCGTGATCCGCACGCCAACCGACGCGGTGGTGATCGATTTTGCCGGGGAGGATGATGAGGGGAACGCCCAATTCGTCGCATTGCAGTTCTTTGGGGAAGACGGCGAAGTCCTGCCTGTCGACGACGCTGGCGGAACCGTCATGGTGGTCCCGGTGCCCGACATCTGGGAGAAGCGGAGCTTCTCCTCGTCCCTCGAATCGGGCATCGACTTCTTCAAGGCGATTCCTGCGACCAAGGTTCAAATGGCCTTGATCGATTACGACCCTGTCTACGAAGAGCCATTGGAGCAGAGCGAGATCGTCGAGGTCGACGTTCAAAGACAGTGATCTATTTCCCCGGGGGGGCACTAGAGTTTGATGGAAGACGGATCCTACTTGCGGTTTATTGAGGAGCAAAACAGCCAGGGAAGGCTCTCTGGAAAAGGTCGGTGGACACGCAACTTCATGGATCTGTTGGAAACTTATGTCGGAATTTCGTAAAAGCTAGTGGCCCCTCCGATCCGGAATTGTCTTGTATTGCTCATTGAGAAGCCGTGTCGGTCGAATCAGGTTGGTCTCTTCGTCTAGCCATTCGTAGTCTTGCTGGTTGCACCCAAACAGTGGAGGCCACAATGCAGAAGAAGCTTGGCTTGATGAGGTTCGAGGTTGCCGTCTCCTTCCTCGCAATGACACTTCTCGTACCCGAATTTGGTCGTGCGGCTGATGGTCCACCACCCCCGTCTGCGACACTCGTTCGATCTTGGGCGGTAGCTCAGGGAAATGGTAACGAATACTTGGTCGTGTGGACTAGGGAAGCGGAGCAGGGCGATGCCGACATCGTAGGCGTGCGTTTTGCCGATGGAAAGCAGATTGATCCCGCACCAGTCGTTCTGGTTTCGGGCGAAGGTAACCAGTACAATCCGACAGTCGGGTATGGCTGGTTGGAGGATGGCTTTTACGTCTATCGTCTCGTGTGGGAAGACGATTCAACCGGATTTCGCCGAGTCGCGCAAAAAACGATTTCGTCGACACCGGGCGGTCAGATGGTGTTTGGCCCAGACGAGATGCTCGAGATTCAGATCCCTGATGTCGACCTTGAAGAATTCCACCCGGACATCGATTGCACTGCTTACGTCTGCTTGGTTTCGACAATCGTTCGCAAGCAGTGGGACGGTTCCGATTTCCTCGTAATGCGACAGGCCGAGCCCTTTCTTGGTGGTTCGATTCCATTCCTTGCCACGTTTAGGGAGTACAGCCGTCGATATTTGTATGAGGGGCCAAAGGTGGCTATCGCCAATGACGGCGCGGCGCTTGTAACCTATCATGCGAGTTGGCACCCGCGGTTTGGTGTGGAGAACCGGATTCAGCGGTTCGATATTCGGGCGAATCGCTTTGATTTTCCGGATGTCTACGATTGGACGTCGTGGAAACGCGACAAGCATTCCTACGGAATTGCAAGACGGTCACCTGAAAGGGTTGAAGTCGTCTATGAGACAAGCGAACCCAAGCTCTGGCGGAAGGGAAACCCGCCCAGTGGCTTCACCGCCTTGGCGCAATTTGATTCCTCTGGCGTGATGCTCGGCGCTGACGGCCTCTCGCCTCAAAACTCAGGCGAAGTAGAGATGCGCCCCGCCATTTCCAGGAAGACTAGGCTCCTAGAGCAACACGGGAGTCCGATCTACCACTGGTCTGAATGGAAGTCCGGCCTACATTCCCGCCCAACCTACATGACGAAAAATTTCGAGACCTCCAGCCATAGTATTTTTCATCAGCCGGCGAGCGCTGGGAGTGGGGCCGTGCTCGTGTGGGGCTTGGCTCAATGGCCGCCAGGAACGGACGGGGTCGAGGTCCGCGTGAATTGGCAAGGGTCTAGTAGTATTTTCTCTTTCTGAGGGTGTCGATGGTCGCCAGCCGGGTAGCCGCAGGTCCGCATGTCACCTTGATGATCATGTTTGCGATGTCGGCATGTTCCGACTCCACTTCGGTCATTCTCGTCCCGGAAACGGGCAAACAATTGGCCGCTGGGATCTGCGGCGATCCCGTCGAGCCCGATGGGCTCGCCGGCGAGGGGGTGCGCTACGCCGGGAGCGTCGACAACCGCGCAGCCGTGCTCGAAGGGAGCTGCGGCGGCGAAGGGCTGGAGGTGGTCCACCGCTTCGTCGCGCCGTCGCGCGGGACGATCCAGGTGGGGCTGGAGGCGGAGCGGGGCTTCGTCGTCCACGCGATGCGCGCCTGCGCCGAGTCGGCGGAGGAGGTCTTCTGCGCAGGACCCGAGGACGGGATGCGATCCGTCTCCGTCGAGGAGGGCGAGGTCCTCTTCGTGGTGGTGGACGCGCCGCTCCTCGTGGCGGAGCCGACCTATCATCTGGACGTGACCTTCGTCCCCACGCTGGTCGAGGGCGAGGCCTGCGATCTCGAAGGAGAGAAGGGCCGGTGCGACGCCGGCCTGTTCTGTGAGTGGGAGGCGCTGACCTGCGCCCCGAATCACCCGCCCACGCTCTCCGAGGTGGACGCCGTCCTCCGCTACGGCGGCGGCGGCGACGCGAGGGTTCGCGTAGAGGGCGCGGACCCCGACGGCAACCTCGCCGGCCTGGCGCTGCGCTTCCTGGACGAGGAGGGGGAGCGGGTGCAGGTGAACGGCCTCGGCGAGCTGTACACGCCGTTCGACGACAGCGCCCGGCAGGCGGTGGAGTTCTCCTGGACCCGCGTCCTCAACGGGTTGGCGTCCCGGTATCCCGACGCCGTGGCGGTCGAGGTGGAGCTGGTGGACGGCTCGGGGGCCCGCAGCAACACCGAGGTCCTCGCGTTCGCGGCCCCGGCCACGGCGGCGCGGGGAGAAGGCTGCGATCCCGACGGCTGGGAGGTGATCTGCGGCGAGGAGGACCTCTGCCAGCGGTGGCGGGGGGAGGCGCCGTTTTGCGAGGCCCAGGAGCCCCCCGTCCTCACCTCGGCGAAGGCGTGGCGGACGGAGGGCGGCGCCCTCGTGATGGTGGTCGACGGCTCGGATCCCAACGGCGACGTCAACGGCTGGTTCGGCAGCCTGCTCACCGAGTCGGGGCAGGCGGTAACGGCGTTCCCGCGGCGGATGAGGGAGGGCGTCACCGGCTTCGATCGCTTCTTCGGAGGGGAGTCGGAGATCCACGGGGTCTCCACCTGGAAGGGGATCCTCGGCTGGTTCGACGACGTGGTGAAGGTGCGGGTCTCCCTCTCGGACTCGGGCGGGAACCGCAGCGAGGCGGTGGAGATCCCGATCGAGATCCCCCAGGGCGACCTCGAGCTCGGGGCGACCTGCGACGAGGATCTGGTGGCGACGACGTGCGAGGTGAACCTCGCCTGCGGCGACGGCCCCGACGACTCCTTCGTCTGCATGGATCGCGACGAGGCCCGGCGGCAGAAGTGCGACGCCGCGCCGACCCTGCGGGTGGGGGAGACGATCCAGGGCGTGCTCCGGGGCGAGAACCTGTGGACGCCCTCCGAGGAGTGCAGCCCGGTGTCGGCCTCCCTGGAGCGCCACGAGGGCGTGGACGCGGTGGTGCGACTCGAGGTGGACGAGCCCACCGAGACCCTGCGGCTGACCACGGATCTGCCGGGCACGAAGGGGCGGCACACCCTGATCCACGTGCTCACCGCCTGCGAGGGAGGAGAGCCCGTCGCCTGCAACGACGACTGGATGAACGGCGTCGCCTACTCCACCCTCACCATGAAGAACGTGCTCCCGGGCACGTACTGGGTGGTGGTCGACACCGCCACCGGCGCCGCCCCCTTCGATCTGGAGGCGGTCGCCGAGTGATCGCCCGGCGGGAGCGGCCCGCCGCGCGAGGCGCAGCGCCGCTCAGGGCCCGTCGTAGATCCCGATGCCCACGCTGGTGCCGACGATCACCCGCCGCGGTTTCGCCTTGGTGTCGACGTGCACGGCGAGGATGGTGCCGGGCAGCCCGTCGCCTGCGCCGAGTACCTGGTGGAAGCCGCCGCCGGAGAGCCGGGCGAGGCCGGCGTCGGTGGCGACCCACAGGCTCCCGTCTGGATCGAGGGCGAGCCCGTACACCCGGTTGTCGGGGAGGCCGTGCCGGGTGTCGAGGTAGCTCCAGCTCCCGTCCGGCTCCATGCGGGCCAGGCCGTTGCCGAAGCTCCCCACCCACAGCCCGCCGGCGGCGTCCACCACCAGGTCCATCACCCAGTCGTTGGCGAGGGGATCGAAGGGGTCGAGGGCGATCCCCGGCGGCCAGATGTCCACCTCGTCCATCGCCGCCCAGAACTGCCCGCCCTCGGTGGCGTAGTGCAGCAGCGCCGTCCGGACGTCGCCGGCCAGCCACACGTTGCCGTTGGGCGCCATCCCGATGCCGCGGAAGTCGCCCACGTAGAGGCTGTCGTCGACGCTGAGGGCCGGGTGCTGGTGCTCCTGCACCATGTGGAACCGCTCGCTCCACATGGCTACGCCGTGGTTGCAGCCGAACCAGACGTCGCCGGCGAAGGGTCCGGAGAGGACCGGGACCTCCCGGTAGCAGTGCCGCAGGACGCGGCGCCCCATCGGGTACTCGGGGGCCGGCGGCGAGGAGATGTCGAAGCGGAACCGGCTGAGCGAGCCCTGGTCGAGGCGGATGCGATCGACGCCGCCGCTCTTGGCGATCTCCGGCGGATCGTCGAAGGGATCGGAGTCGGGGAACAGCCCCCGGTACCCCACGTAGACCTCGTTGGCCCTGCCGCCGCCCACCGAGATGGGCGGCCAGGGCGACAGGCCGTCCTCCTCGGTGAACGAGCGCCACACGTCGGCGCCCGGCTCGAGGAGGAGCAGCGCCGCGCCGTTCGCCGCCCACGCGTTCCCGGCCTGATCGGTCGAGACGCTCCACACCGGGCCCGGGACGCCGTGCCCGGCGTTCCAGAACCGCATGTGCTCGCCGACGTCGATGCTGCCCCCGGTGCCGCCCATCGCGACACCGCCTGCACCGCCGACGCCGCCCGTGCCGCCAACGCCACCCGCGCCGCCCGAGCCTCCCTCGCCTCCGGCGCCGCCGCTGCCCCCCGAGGCGCCTTCGCCTCCCTCGCCGCCGGCGCCGCCCTCGGTGAGGGGGGCGTCGCCGACCTTGCCGTCGGTGCACGCGGCCGCCCCGAGCAGGAGGGCCGCGCCGAGCGAGAGGGCCGCGAGGTCTCTCATGGAAGATCCTCCGTCGAACCTCCACGTTTCGTCCGGATCGGCAATCGGGCGACGGCCCGCCGGGGGCTCGCTCGTCGTGGGCGGGTCGCCCGCGACGGCGCGAAGCCGGGGCCACGTCCGCGCGCGTCGGCGCGACTTCGGCCGTTGCCCGCGCGACGCGTCGAGGTTTGGTTCACGCCCGCCCGCGCCGGCGCAAGGCCTTGAACCCGGAGCGGCGTACAGCTAGGTTTGCCGGCTTTCCGTCGCTCCCCCCGCATCCACGCGGGCGAAGACGGATGGAGGCGACAGGCGCATGCGGCTGAAGGTCTGCTACCACGACAACTGCTTCGACGGGCTCTCCTCTGCCGCGGTGTTCACGCGCTTCTTCCTGGAGCGGATCGATCCGAACGCCGAGGTGGTCTACCAGGGCCTCGCCCACCGGGCGGGCGATCCCTTCGGCCCCGATCTGTTCTCGGGCGACGTGAACGCGATCGTCGACTTCCGCTACAGCCAGGATCCGCGGGTGGACTGGTACTTCGACCACCACGTCTCGGCCTTCCAGGAGCCCGGCGACGAGGCGCACTTCCGCGCCGACGACTCCGGCAGGAAGTTCTGGGATCCCCAGGCGAAGAGCTGCACCAAGTTCCTCGCGAAGGTGGCGCAGGAGTCGTTCGGCTTCGATCCCAGGCCCATGCAGCACCTCATCGACTGGGCCGACCTCATCGACAGCGCGCGCTTCCCCAGCGCCAAGGTCGCGGTGGAGCTGAAGGAGCCGGCGCTGCGGCTGATGACCCTGATCGAGGCGGAGAAGGAGGCCTCGGTGCTCCACGGGATCATCCGCCGCATGCAGCACGAGCCGCTGGACGCGATCGCGGCCACGCCGGAGCTCGCGGCGAAGATCGACACGCTGCTCGAGCGCCACGAGAAGAACGTGGAGCTGATCCGCGCCCGGGCCACCACCGAGGGCGGCGTGGTCTTCTACGACATCGCCGATCAAGGGATCGACAACGTCAACAAGTTCATCCCCTACTACCTCCACCCGGACTGCCGGTACGGCGTCAACGTCACCGCTTCGAAGAAGCGGGCGAAGGTGTCCATCGGCACCAACCCCTGGGCGGACTTCGTGCGCGAGCACGACCTCGCCAAGCTCGCCGAGAAGTACGGCGGCGGCGGGCATCCGGTGGTGGCGGCGATCTCCTTCCCGCCCAACCAGCTCGATCGCGCCAGGGCGGTGGCGGCCGAGCTCGCCTCCACGCTGCGAAGCTGAGGCGGCCGTTCGGACGCCTCGCGGAGGCGGGAGGCCGCCTTCCCGCCGCCGCGAAGAGCCGACGGGGCCCGCAGCGTCGCCCGCGGAGCCGCTAGCGCCTGCGCTGGGCGGTGCCCACGGTCGTGGGCGAGAGGGGCGCGAGGGCGTGGTGGGGCGGCGCCTCGGTGCGCTCCAGCTCGTAGCGGTAGACGGACTGCCCCCTCGCGAGGTAGCCGCGCTCGCGGCTCGACGGGACCTGCGCCGGGTCGTAGGGCGCCAGGCCGCCGGGCCCGTGGCGGTTGACGAAGCCGATCGCCTCCAGGGCCTCGTTCATCTCGAACCCGCGCGCCTCCACGTCGGTGCGCAGCTCGATCGTGCCGCCGACCCGCAGCAGGTTGTAGAGCAGGATCGAGAAGCGATCCTCCACCAGCCTGCGGCCGTGGTGCCTCGCCTTCCACCACGGATCCGGGAACTGCACGTGGAAGCGATCCACCGAGCGCGGGGCGAAGAGGCGGGGGAGGAGCACCTTCGCATCTCCATGGAGGACCACGAGATTCGACAGCCCGCGCTTCTCCGCCTTGAGTCGGATGCCCTCGGCGAGCTTCTTCCGGATCTCGATGGCGACGAGGTTCACGCCCGGATGGGCCGCCGCGAAGCCCAGGGCGAAGCCGCCCATCCCGGCGCCGATCTCCACCTCGAGCGGGGCCCTCCTGCCGAAGATCCGGCTCCAGTCGGCGCGGCCGGCGAGGTCGATGGGGGCGGAGGGGGCGCGGGAGGACTCCATGGGCGGCCTCGTACCACGGGGAGGGTGCGAGCGTCGACGGCACCACACGGACGCGCCGCGGGGGCGGCCATGCCCGTCTGCGCCGGGGCCCGGCCGCGCGGCGAGTCGTGACGCAGCGGCGGGCCGGCGGGCGGCGAAGGGCCCGCGCTGGCGGAGAGGGCGCCGCAGGGTGCCTCTCCGCGGGGCGTGGCGCCGCGGCGGGTACCCCGGGGCGGCGGGGCGACCGGGCGCCAGCTCCAGGGCAGAGGGCGCCTTCGTCTGTTACAGTCCGCCGGTGCGTCGCGTTCCACCCTCCCTCGTCCTCGTCGCTGTCCTCCTCCTCCCGCCGCTCCAATCCCTGGCCGCGGAAAACCCGCCTCCGGCTGCGCAGGCCGCCGCGGAGGAGCCGCCCGCGCCTGCGCCCCCATCGAGCGGCGATGCCAGCGTCGACTCCGCCGCCGGAGCCGCCCCCGCACCGCTCCCGGAGGGGACGATCGCGGTGGAACCGCCTCCGCCTCCGCCTCCACCCGAGTGGGGACCGCTCGCGATCCTGGGCACGTCGGTCGAGCCGGGCGAGTTTAGAGAACTCTCACTCATGGTGAGCGAGACCTTCTCCGGCTCCGGGATGGAGATCCCGGTGGTGGTGATCCGGGGCGAGAAGAAGGGACCCACCGTCTGCCTCACCGGCGGCGTCCACGGCGACGAGCTCAACGGCGTGGAGATCGTCCGGGAGGTCGTCGACCAGACCCGCGCCCGGGATCTGTCGGGCACCATCGTGGCGGTGCCCATCGTCAACCTCCACGGCTTCCAGATGTCGTCGCGCTATCTCCCGGATCGCCGCGACCTGAACCGCTTCTTCCCAGGCAAGGCCCGGGGCAACACCGCCTCGCGCATCGCCTACGAGCTCTTCGAGAAAGTCGTCCGGCACTGCGACAAGCTCATCGACCTCCACACCGGCTCGTTCCACCGCAGCAACCTGCCCCAGGTGCGCGCGGATCTGCGCAACCCCGACAACTTCGCCCTCGCCAAGGCGTTCGGCGCCACCGTGATCGTCCACAACGTGGGAGGAAAGGGCACGCTGCGTCGGGCCGCGCAGGAGGCCGGGATCCCCGCGATCATCTACGAGGCCGGCGAGCCGATGCGGTTCCAGGCCCAGGAGATCAAGCGGGGCATCATCGGCGTGCGCAACGTGCTGGTGAACCTGAAGATGCTGCGCGGCTCGCGGGTGTCCCTGGGCGAGCAGCGCACCTTCTTCCAGACCCGCTGGGTGCGGGCGGAGCGGGGCGGCATCCTCGTCAACGAGGTCCGCCTCGGAGACGAGGTCCGCGAGGGGGACATCCTGGGGACGATCACGGACCCCATCCGCAAGGGGAAGTCGGTGGTGGTTTCGCCGCATCGGGGCCGGGTCATCGGCATGGTCCTCGCGCCGGTGATGATCCCCGGTTACGCTGCCTTCCACATTGGGATCCCGGGAGGCAAGCCCGTGGACGACGACGACATGATGGATCAGGACCGTCCCGAATGACCCGCGGCGCATTCGAAAGGAAAGCGAGCGTTCGCGGGTTCGTCGGGCCGATATGAAAGCGTCTGCCGCCGTGTTCTTCCTCATCGCGAGCCTCGTGGTCTTCGCGGGGCACTTCTACATCTGGAATCGACTCGTGCGGGCGCCGGGCTGGCCGCTCGGCTGGACCATCGCCGGGACGGTGGCGGTGGTGTGCCTGGCGCTCCTCCTCCCCGTGTCGATGATGCTGATCCGATCGCTGCCGCGGGGCTGGGCGGGGCCGCTGGGCTGGGTCGCCTTCACCTGGATGGGGATGGGTTTCCTCCTCACGGTCTCGATCTTCGCGGTCGACGTGATGAAGTGGCTCGGCGTCGGCGCCGCCTCCCTCTGGGCCTGGATCGCCCCGCCGGCGGGCGGGCCGACGGATCCGGTGCGGCGCGAGCTCCTCGCGAAGGGCGCCGCCGGCGCCGCGGCGGTGCTCGCCACCGGGACGGGGATCGTGGCCCTGCGCGGCGGCCTGGGCGAGGTGGACGTGAAGGAGGTCCCGGTGAAGCTCGAGCGGCTGCCCCGGGAGCTGTCGGGCTACACGCTGGTGCAGCTCACCGACGTGCACATCGGCCCGCTCATCGGCCGCCGGTTCGTCGACCAGGTGGTGGACAAGGTCAACGCGCTGAAGCCCGACGCGGTGGTGATCACCGGCGATCTGGTGGACGGATCGGTGGCGGAGCTCGCCCGGCACGCGGTGCCCCTCGCCCGGATCGCCTCGAGGCACGGCGTCTACTTCGTCACCGGCAACCACGAGTACTACTCCGGCGTGGAGCAGTGGATGACCCACCTCGAGCGGCTCGGCGTGCGGGTGCTGCGCAACGAGCGGGTGAGCCTGGGCGACGCGGGCGCCTCCTTCGATCTGGCCGGGATCGACGACGAGTGGGCCGCGCGGTACGGGCGGGGGCACGGCCCCGACCTCGCCAAGGCCCTCGCCGGCCGCGACGCGGAGCGGGAGCTGGTGCTCCTCGCCCACCAGCCCAAGTCGGTGATCGGCACCGCCGGGGCCGGCGTGGGCCTGCAGATCTCGGGGCATACCCACGGCGGGCAGATCTGGCCCTTCACCGGCCTGGTCCACCTCGCCCAGCCGTACGTCGCGGGGCTGCACCGGCACGGCGAGGACACGCAGATCTACGTGAGCCGCGGCACCGGCTTCTGGGGACCCCCGATGCGGCTGGGCGCCCCGGCGGAGGTGACGAAGATCGTCCTGACGTGAGGCGCCCGGGGCGTCCTCGCCCGAACGATTCGAGGCGGCCCGCAGGACGCAGGCGGGCCGCGCCGACCCGGGCGCGGCGCGAAGGCGCGGCGAGGCGCGCCGGCGGGGCGCAGACGCCTCGCCCGGATGGCTCGCGGCGTTCGGGGTCTGTTACGATCGCGCCTCCCCGCGGCCGGCTGGCGATCGAATGAAACGACGCCTGCGCCGTCACACCGCAGACACAGGAGATCGCCCCCGAGATGCGCACCCATTGGAAGCTCGCGTTCCTGGCCGCCGCGCTGGCGGCCCTCGCCGCCTGCGGATCCTGCAAGCCCCCCGAGGCCGACGGGCCCCCTGCGACCGCGGTGTCCTTCCTCCCCGCGGGAGGCCGGTCGGCGGTGATGGTGCCGGACGTGGCCAGGCTCGGCCGCACCGCCCGGGCCCTGGAGCAGACGAAGCTGGCGGGCCTCGCCGCCTCCGCCCTCGGCGCCAGGGACGCCCACGCCCTGGTGGCGCCGGTGGTGCGCCAGCTCGGCTTCGATCCCCGCACGGACGAGGGCTTCGCGAAGGCCGGGCTCGACGGCACCCGGGGTCTCGCCTTCGGCGACGACGGCGCGGGCGGGCAGATCCTCGTCCTCGCCGTCGCCGACCCGGGGCGGTTCGACGGCTACCTGGCCACCCTGGCCCGGCGTTTCGGGGGCGACGCCAAGGGCGAGGCGATCTACGCCGGCACGGAGGAGGCGCCGGCCAAGGTGCCCGTCGTCACCTTCTCCTCGGCCGGCGGCGAGCCGCGCCTCGCGTACGGAATCCGCGACGGCTTCGCGGTGATCGGCACCGGCGCCCGGGCGGTGGAGTCGGTGGGCGCCGCGCTCACCCGCCCCAGGGGCGAGTCCCTCGACGCGGATCCCGCCTTCGGGAAGGCCCGGCGGAAGCTGGCCTCCCGGGATCTCTACGCCTGGCTCCCCCGCGGGGTGGGCGAGGGGCGCGCCAAGAGGTTCGCGGGCGGCGTGGCGATCGGCGCCTCCGTCGGCGAGAAGGGGCTGAACCTCCGCCTCCTCTTGCCCCAGGGCCCCCTCCAGGTGGCCGCGATCCACGCCATGGGGAAGCCCGCGGGGATGGAGGTGGCGAGGCTCCTCTCCGCCGACGACTTCCTCGCCGTCCGCCTCGGGGGCGAGCCGGCCGCGTACCTCCCGGCGCTGGAGGCGACGGCGCCCAGGAGGCTCCTCTCGTCCTTGCGCGAGGTGGGCTTCGAGCCCGCGGACGTCCTCGCGCAGCTCCGACCCGGCGCCGCGCTGGGCATCGAGCTGAACCCCGAGGTCGATCTGTCGAGCGGCCTCCCCACCGATCCCTCCATCGCCCGCACCAACCCCTTCTCCTTCTTCCGGGTGGTGCTCGTGGCGAAGGTGAAGGATCCGGCGAAGGCGGCGGCGATGCTGGAGACCCTCGCAGAGAAGGGCGGCGCCTTCGGGATGCAGGTGGCCAAGGAGGGGCCCGAGGACGCCCGCGTCTACGAGGCGACCTACGCCGCCGGCGAGGGCATGACCTGGGGCCTCGTGGGCGACACCCTCCTCGCCGCCGGCGGCACCGGCACCTTCGAGAAGGCCCGCGCGCGCCTCGGGGCCGAGGCGCCCGGCGAGGGCTTCGTGGTGAAGGATCCCGCGGCGCGGCGGATCTTCGAGACCGCCGGCTCCGCGGCGCACCTGGACGTGCAGCGCCTCACCGCGGCGCTGCGGGAGATCCCGCCCTCCGCCTACGGCATCGGCGGCTTCCGGCTCAAGGAGCTGATGGACACCTGGGTGGGCCTGCTCGGCGAGCTGAAGGGCGTGACCGCGTCTCTCTCCATCGACGAGGAAGGGCTCATCGTCGATGCGGATCTCGGCCTCGAGTGATCCGCCTCCGCGAGATCCGCAAGTCGTACCCCGACGGCGAGCGGCAGGTCGAGGTGCTCCGCGGCGCCTCCCTCCACGTGGGCGAGGGGGAGCTCGTGGCGGTGATGGGTGCGTCCGGCTCGGGCAAGTCCACGCTGCTCAACGTGATCGGCGGCCTCGACCGGGCCTACCGCGGCGCGGCGGAGGTCCTCGGCCGCGACCTCGCGCGGCTTACCGAGCGCGAGCTCGCGAGGCATCGCAACGAGGGCGTCGGCTTCGTCTTCCAGTCGTTCAACCTGCTGGCGCCGCTGGACGCGCTCCACAACGTGATGCTCCCCTCGTTCTTCGGCCCGCGCGCCGCCTTCGAAGACGCCCGGGCGCGAGCGGCGGAGGCGCTCGCCCGGGTGGGCCTTTCCGGCAAGGAGGGGCGCTTGCCCTCCAGGCTCTCCGGCGGGGAGCGGCAGCGAGTGGCCCTCGCCCGCGCGCTCTTCGCGAGGCCCCGGATCCTCCTCGCCGACGAGCCCACCGGATCCCTGGACGCGGAGACCGCCGACCAGGTGCTCGAGGTCCTGCGGGATCTGAACGGGCGGGAGCGGCTCACCGTCGTCCTCGTCACCCACGACGATCGGGTGGCGGCGCTTGCGGGACGGAGGCTGCGGCTGCGGGACGGGATCCTCGAGCCGGCCCCGGAGGAGGCGCGCGGATGAGCATCCTCCGCCTCGCCTGGATCAACCTGCGCCGCGACCTGCGCGGGAACCTCCTCTCGGTGGCCGGGGTGGCCGCGGGGATCGGCGCCCTGGTCTTCTTCGTCGGCCTGGGTCTCGGGGTCGGCGACGTGGTGCGCACGAAGATCTTCCCCGGGGACGCGCGGTCGCTGGAGGTCGTCCCGCCGAGGGTGCAGATCGGCCTCTTCGGCGCGACGGTCCTCGACGAGGAGGCGGTCTCCCGGTTCTCCGCGCTCCCGGGGGTCGAGGCGGTGCACCGTAAGATGCGGGTGCGGATCCCGGCGGTGAGCCGCTACGACGGCAGCTTCTTCGGCAAGCACCTGCGCATGGGCCTCGAGATCCTGGCGGAGGGCGTGGATCCCGGGCTGGTGGACGCGGGCGAGCGCTTCGAGGATGGCGGCGAGGACGCGCCCATCCCCGCGCTGATCTCCACCCGGCTCCTCGAGATCTACAACCAGGGCTTCGCCCGGGAGCGGGGCCTGCCCCAGGTCTCTGGCGCCATGCTCCAGGGCTTCCGCTTCCCGGTGGACTTCGGCCGCTCCTACGTCACCGCGCGGGCGGCGAGGGGCGAGGCGCTGCGGCAGGAGGCGGTGCTCGCCGGCGCGTCGGAGCGGGCGATGCTCCAGGGGATCACCATCCCCCTGGAGAGCGCCCGCCGCCTCAACGCCAGGCTCGGCGAGGACGCGCGCACCTACTCGGCGCTGGTCCTGCGGGCGACGACCCCGGATCGGGTGCCCGCGATCGCCGCCGCGGTGCGGGAGGCCGGCTTCGGGATCGACGACACGGAGCGTGTGCAGGCGG
>Ga0180220_1000459_pt1 | contig 44650 bp, 45 predicted proteins | sample eDN5th37CBELigBY_FD_151335 | JGI IMG/M metagenome (GOLD analysis project Ga0180220, IMG submission 151335) | Enriched backyard soil microbial communities from Emeryville, California, USA - eDNA 5th pass 37_C BE-Lig BY (version 2) (version 2) | ecosystem: Environmental > Terrestrial > Soil >... | reverse complement strand
GGGCCGGCCCTTGCGGTTTGAAACTCGCACTTCACTTGTAGACATAATGATCCCCACTACTTCGGGTGGACACCACTTTGAACTGTTTTAAACTTCGCGACTAGGCGGCCTTCACATGACGCTTACGTTTGAACCACCCCTTTCCGTGATCGCAGCCAGATTGGCTTCTTCACGTAGGTCCATGATGACATCGCTCAGGCGGCCCAATAAGAGCCCCTGGGCGCGGCTGACCGTCGCCATGGGCTCGGTCAAGGCGGTCAGTTCGTATCGCCAGACAGGCCAGTGCGGCGATTGCCAGAGGTATTCACCGTATTTCATGCGGCGATTCTGGGGGCGATTCGCCACATTGTCAATTGTGCGGGCTGAATATCTATCGGTGACGAGCCGTATGGTGGTTTGTCATGCGCGCACTCCACATTAGGTGTGCGAACCTGGAGGAGACCATGTCGCCAAGCTTGTGTAAACTCAGGTGCGTACCTTACATGAAAAGACGATAGTCATACGAGCGATCAGAGTACCTGTCGAGCAATGAGCCGATCCTAGCCACGCGCCTTGAGGTTTCAATGGTGGCAGGAAGTTGACCGTAGAGATCAAAACTGTTGAAGTTCATCTTTGACAGCCCCAAAATTTCTGCAGAAAGCGTCATTAAGTCGCTGGTTCCGGCATGTCTTGTTAGTACAACAGGCGCAGGAATTCGACGTTTCCCTTGATAGTAGGCTCGATTTTCCCTGAGTGCTGTCGAGGCGCCATGTACCCACAGTAGTGCCGTCGCATCGTCCACAAGAATTGTAGTGCCTCGACGAATCGGATATCCGTCGATCTCTAATCGCCCCGCTTTATCGACTTTCGACGACACGTATCGAAGCGTATCGTCAATGTGAATCTGCAGTAGCTCTACACAGTCAACGCCCTCTAGGCCTGCTTGCAGTCCTTCGCGTTCTGCCTTTAGAAACGGTGTTTGTTTATGAATGACGGCACGCTTAGGCAGTCTGAGATTGGCTTCAAAGAAAAGCTCACGGATCCCCTCACCTAGGCGTCGGGCATCATCAAAACTCATGAAGGGGTTTTTCCTGCGCATGATTGGATTTTCGATTTTGCTTAGTCGAAACTGTAGTCCCAACCCATTAGGACTGTAGAGGTGGCTGCAACCAAGAATGACGTTCCCTTCCTCTCCTGGCCGATGTCGCAGGCTGTAGCCGATGCCGACATAGGCTGAGTCCTTGTCCAGTTCGTCTAACGCCCATGGGCTTCGCATCGCTTTAGCATAGGTTGCTAGCGATAACCACCAGCGAACTCTGCACTGTTGCGGATTCATGAGCGTGTGTTCTTCAAGAAACTGAGTGGAAACTCCCTGGGGAATAGCAGATGCTTTGACAAAGTCGTGCAGATCAAATTTTTCGCCATTGGTGTCATACCCTCGGAGGGCCTGCCACCTAGCAGGGATGAAGATGAAAATGACGCTAGGGTTGGCTGCAGCTTTCAGGGATGAAACCGCTGCAGCTATCCGTGCGCCTAAGTCGCGTGCAGAAGTTGCTGATCTGTCCACTGGTTCATCAAGACCGATAAATCCCTTACCACCTGGTCGTGTCACTTCCAGGCCGCATTTGAATGCATTGCTAAAGCCAGGGAAAGTCAGTAAATAGTCTTCATCCCAACGTGTTGGATCGATGGCCTCTTGTAGTTTGCCAAGGTAGTGGCTGACCCGTCGCCCATCTTTTGATGGCGCGATGAGAGCGACGCGAATGCTAGTACTAATGCCAGTATCCGTTAGCTGCGCGTCAAACGGTCTGTTATGTAGCAAGCCTCGGATAGGATGGGTGTCAAGGGCCGCTCCTCTACCTGATTTCAGCAAAAATGAAAGCCTCGGCTCTGCTATTTGCAGCCCTACTTGCGACGCGATGCTACTGAATTTCTGGTTCAGGACAATTGAGTCTTTACGTTCGTCGGTAATCTTGGCAAAGAAGGGTATAGTTGAAATGGAAAACTTGACGCCTTCGTCTAAATCAGGAAAACGCAGCACGGTTTCGCGTTCAGGTAGCAACTTCTTGCGCCAGAACTCGAGCGCGGCATTGAATTTGTCGTTGTGTTGGTAACCAAGAACCTTGACCTTAATTGTATTACCTACAGCACGAGGTGCCTCGCTACCTTGCGAGTCGGTGATGAAAAGTGTTGGCTTTAATACGAGTGCCAGTGCGCCGCTCACCGTTTTGACTTGTAGAATGACAGCCCAATAGGTGTTCCACTCTTGTCTGTCCACTAACTGTGCGCTGACTGTAGAGGGATCCCAGATCAAACCCTCTCGATCACATGGAAGCCCAGCCTTCGCCGCTAGCGCTAGTGCAGCCGCGCGGCGCATCAGATGATTGGCTGTGCCGTCCTCGTAGCGGAGATCCTCATCATTGAGTGGTACACGTTTGACGTCAGAAGCGAGGTTGCCAACAAAAGCTTGTTGAATCTGTTGTGGAGATGCGATTGCGTATACTTTGCCCCGAAAGGCAACTGCTACGAACCCATGTGTTTCGCCGATGGTCCGTAGCTCCGCCCAAACAGTTCCTCGGGCGGGCCATTGGATCAAGTCAAATTCGAGCAGTTCGCCAGGAGGTTGCATCGGAAACGCATTGCTCTTGACCAAACCGGTGACCGGCAGGTTCGGCAAGGAAAAGGCTAGCCTTTGGAAGGTAGGAGACTTCTTGAACTTATCGAGAATGTTATCGACTTCATGTCGATCATTGGGTGGAATTACATGCAAGGCGATTCGACGCATAATGTCATCAAAACCCACTCCAGGCACAAGAAAGCGCTGGGACTCCAAACCGGCAGGAGTCTCTAATAGCCTTGCAACATCGCCTGTAGCCTCAGCGTCATCATATTGTGTCCAGAACAAAGGTAGATGTTGTAGCTTGGGATCTCGGTAAGCCTCCAGAAAAGCGGACATTACGCTTGTATCCCTACCGCTGTAACCACAGACGAGTACTGGGTGCGATTTCAACATTTGGATCAAGCTCGCCCGTAGCTCGGCCTCTTGTTCTGCAAGTTCGCCTTCGGTATTCTTAAGTAGGTCATATCGATAGTCCCCGTGCATTGATACGCACTGTAGTTCGCCCAATGCTATTGGACGAGTAACACGCTCCTTAGAATCTTGTCCAATTTCGATGACGGCTACACCATGTGCGCTAGCCGCTCGTGCAACGAGTCCATCGAAGTTTGTTGTCCAGACAGAACAAACCAAACGGCGCTTGGCAAGCTCTGCCAGCAACTCGTAGCCTAAACGCGGAGAGGTATCTTTTACTCGTTCTTGAAAATAGCGTCGACGATCGTCGCCACGCGCAAAACATTCCTCGACGTACACAGAGTATTCTTCCGGTGCTCCTGCTTCAGGATAGCGTCGTTGAGCATCTAGCCAACGTTGGATGCGCTGCCGAACGGATGGGAGTGAAAGCTCATCAAACTGTCGTTCAAGCCCAGGATTGTTTGTGAGAAAGATAGAGCGCTTCCATTCCCAAATACATTGAGCAGCTGAAGGCATTCCAGAGCTCACGGAAGCTCCCGCTCCCAAAAACAGTAGTAATGGTTGATCCCTCAACATTCCAATTGAACGCACCATAGCGTCTACCGTCAAAGTCTGAGTCAAACTTCGTCCTCCATTTTTCGAAATGTTCTTAAGGCGTTTGTTTTTTGTATGAAGCGGTCGAGCGAAATGATGTATTGACGAACCGCTGTACTGGAGCCTTCACTTCCCAAAATGTATCAGTAGTAGACAAAAAAAGATACATGGGTTATCCGTGCCACAGCCATGTTTTTATGGTAATTGGCCATCGCTGTGTACCACTTTCGAGAGGCAGATCTCACATGCATGCGCTTGAGCTTAGTGTCCTTAGATTCCAGTTCACGAAGTTACCGTAATTCGGACATTTCTACGCGCGAAAACTTTCTCTTCCGCTAGGATAAGGTCGGCGTTGCTGAGCCTTCAATCCCGCGGTAGTTTGCGTCCAAAACTTGTGATCCCAGTTTTTGCTGGTGATTATTGTGATGCGGAGTTGCTATTTCTGCTTGTCTGCATTGATTTGTTCAGAGCGCTGCTGCCTGAGCGGGATTTATTGATCGTATGTACCGCAAGATTCCTTCTTTTTGATGAGGTGATGCAGACTGGTGGTAAGCCTCAAAAAATGAACTCATCCTTTCTGGTGAAATGGCAATACTTCCTTGAGATAGATTTATGTTGAATGCCAATATTCGATCGCTGGGAGTTTGTGTTTTGCTCGCACCAAGGTTCCAGCCAGACTTGCCTGTATTTTCTTTGATAATTTCAAATTCTTTTTGAAGACTATGTAGGCTGTTACCGGAAATAATGATGTCATCAACATAGACACTTACGGTGATATCTGGTCTGGAAGCCAGCTCATACAGTGCGCGCCCTAGCGCGCTTTGGTCAAGGCACAGAGAAGCAATAATGGGAGATTGGACGAAGCCAAAAGGTAATATGTACTGGAAGTCGACATCTCCTGCTACTCGGACAACGGAATCGCGAGCAAATTCGCGTGCCACTTCATATCCGAAGTATTTTTTCAGAACTCGGGTCACCCTGCTGAGATTAATGCTTGTAAAGAAGCTCTCTATATCAACACGGAAAAAATAAGTGTTGGCCAGATGTTTTTTAACAGCTCTAACATGGCCACCGTGGTGGCAGTGGTAAAAGTATGCGGGAGCCTGCCACTTCTCTTTGATTCTTGAGACGATGTGTTCGCCGCGCTGGCGTGATTCTGAAGACGGAACAAACACCCATTTGCCAGGCGCAAGCTCAAATCGATCCTCCCACAACTCATGAAAGGCCATGTTGCCTCTGCGATGATGATGATAGGTAGTTAAACGCCGTGCTGCAAAGCTGCCAGATCTCGTTTGCCAGCCTTGCAGCCAGAATCGAGATATGCAGTGCTCTGCAGACTAGGCGATAAGTTTTGTCTTTTGACATAGTTATCGTCCTCCATCTCAAGCCCGGCAAACCTAGCGCATAGCGCACGACTTTAACCAATTCAATACCATGAGGGAATCCCATGGCAATAAGTCATATCACTGAGTGACGATGAGATCATGAGGATAATAGGCGGGTACCTAAAGCCTAATGCCGGGCACTTAAAGGCTAGCATGCATTTCAAAAAGTTGCATTAAATTTGCTTTCTTGACGTCTGATCAGCGTCGCCCGGGCCCGCTGGCTGTGTGACTTCCGGTTTGATACTTGCCCATACCTGGCAGGCCAGCCTTGCGCCCCCCCCCCTTGACGCCTGTCGGTGTAGCAGCCGGCGCTTGCCTCAAACACGCGCCTATGCTGCGCAGCGACGTTCCTTTGACCGATGACCAGATTCATCGGGTGGCACCGTCCATCTTTGCCGATGCCCCGCATGACAGTCGCTCAGAACGCTATGCCTACATTCCTACGGTACAGGTGCTGACGCAGTTGCGCCGTGAAGGGTTTCAACCGTTCATGGTGTGCCAGACCCGCGTGCGCGATGACAGCCGCCGCGAACACACCAACACATGCTGCGCCTGCGCCACGCCAGCCAGATCAACGACACCGAAGCCAGCGAAATCATCTTGTTGAACTCGCACGATGGCAGCAGCAGCTATCAGATGCTGGCGGGCATGTTCCGCTTTGTGTGCCATAACGGGCTGGTGTGCGGCGATACCGTGGCTGATGTGCGCGTACCCCACAAAGGCGATGTGGCCGATCAGGTGGTGGAAGGCGCGTATGCCGTGCTGCAAGGGTTCGAGCAGGCCCGTCAATCCCGCGAAACCATGCGGGATATCACGCTGGACGATGGCGAGGCTCGCGTCCTGGCCCGCGCCGCGCTGGCGCTCAAGTACGACGACCCCGACAAGCCCACACCCGTCACCGAAGATCAGGTGCTGATGCCGCGCCGGTACGACGACAACCGCCGCGATCTGTGGATGACCTTCAATCGTCTGCAAGAAAACCTCATCAAAGGCGGTCTGTCGGGCCGCAGCGCCAATGGCCGCAGCCAGCGCACCCGCCCGGTGCAGGGCATCGACACCAACCTGAAACTGAATCGCGCTCTGTGGCTGCTGGCCGAAGGCATGCGGCAGTTGAAAGCCTGATTTCCCCTCACGCGGCAGGGGCAGGCAGCAACCCTTGCCGCGTCATTCGCTGCTGCATTCCTATCACTCAAGGAGATTTCATCATGAACGCCATCAACACCACCGAAGCCCAAGCCGTCGCCAGCATGGCCGGAAACTCCGCTGTCATTGGTATGGACGATGCCATGCCTGTCGTGCCGGAAAACTACCAAGCCCCCAACCGCATGCTGGTGCCGCTGTCGCGCCTGCGGGCATCGCGGCGCAACGTGCGCAAAACGCCCGGTCAGTCCATCGAAGCCTTGGCCGCCAGCATTGCGCGTGTCGGTCTGCTGCAAAACCTCACCGTGACACCTGCCGCCAGAGGCGAGCATTACGACGTCGTGGCCGGTGGTCGACGCCTTGCCGCCTTGAAACTGCTAGTCAAGACCAAGCGCCTGGACGCCGATTGGCCGGTGCCTTGCCTGCTGGTGGAGGCATCGGACGCCCGCACGGCCAGCCTGACCGAGAACGTGCAGCGCGAAGCCATGCACCCGGCAGATCAGTTTGAAGTCTTCGCCGCGCTGGTCAAGGAAGGCCGCCCCATCGAGGACATTGCCGCAGACTTCGGCGTCACACCGCTGGTGGTGCAGCGCCGCCTGAAACTGGCCAACGTCTCGCCGCGCCTGATGGCCGACTACCGCGCCGATCAGGTCAGCCTGGAACAACTCATGGCCTTGTCCATCACCGACGATCATGCCGCTCAAGAGGCGGCGTTCTATGACGCGCCCGACTGGCAGCGCGGCCCGACTGCCTTGCGTGAGCGCCTGACCGAACGCGAAGTGGATGCCGGCCATCCGCTGGTGCGTTTCGTGGGGTTGGATGCCTACGAAGCCGCAGGCGGCACGACGCGCCGTGATCTCTTTGCTGAGGACGACAGCGGCATCTATCTGGATGACTTCGCCTTGCTGGAACGGCTGGTGCGCGACAAGCTCGATGCCCTGGCCGACACCGTGCGGGCCGAAGGTTGGGCATGGGTCGAAGCGTTGCCGCAGTTCAGCTATGCCGACCGGCAGGCATTTCATGTTGCCCCGCAAACGCAGCGCGAACCCACCGCCCGCGAAGCCCGACGCATCGCTGTGCTGCAAGGCCGCATCGAGCGTACCGACGCGGAACTGGATGATGCCTATGAAGTGGAGGACGAGGACAAGGTACCCGCCCTGGAAAAGCGCCGTGATGCCTTGATGGCACAGCTATCCGATATCGAAGACAGCCTGAGCACCTATGCGCCTGACGTGCTGAGCGTGGCCGGTGCGGTGGTTAGCATTGATGGGAAAGGGCAGACGGTCATCCATCGCGGTTTGCTGCGCGAAGCCGAAGCCAAGGCGCTGCATACGCTGGAACGGCTGCGACAAGGCTTTACGCAGGACGGCGGCGCAAACCAGGATGCTGATGACGATACCGAGTCCACGCCCGCGAAACCGGCGCTCTCTGATCGTCTGGCGCAGCGCCTGAGCGCGCACCGCACCGCCGCCATGCAGGTGGAACTGTCGTGCAATCCACAGGTGGCGCTTGCCGCGCTGGCGCACAATCTGGTGCAGACCACCATCCAGGAGAGCGGGTACTGGTCGTCATCTGTGCTGGAATTGAAGGCAAGCCGGAAGGATGATTTCGAGCAGGCTGCCCCAGATTGGCCGGATTCGCCTGCCGCTGTGGCTTTGCGTAAGCAGGTGCAGGCGTGGCGTGACCGCCTGCCCGAAGACCCGGAAGCCTTGATGCCGGTCTTGCTGGACATGCCGCAGGATGATCTGCTGGCCTTGTTGGCGATTTGCACGGCCATGACCGTCAACTTGACGGTGACGAGGGCCGATGCGCCGCAGCCCGGACAGGGGCTTGCTCAGGCCGTCAGGCTGGACATGGCGGCATGGTGGCAACCCACAGCGGAAAGCTACTTCAAGCATCTGCCCAAGGCAGCGATACTTCAAGCTGTGGGCGAGTATGCGCCGACTGAAGTTACTCGCCTGTCCAAGCTGAAAAAGGCAGCACTGGTCAGCGAGGCTGAACGGCTGGTGGCGGGAACCGGTTGGATGCCGGGGTTTTTGATGGGGAATGTCGTCTCCGATACTGCTGGTGATAGTGAAATAGCGGATGAGTCGCCGTTCGATATCGACGCAGATGAAAAGCAGGCCGCATAATTGCTGGATGTTTCCCCGGCGTCAATTAGGTTGGGGAAACATGGTCATGCGGGCTGCGATGCGGCCAAGTTGGCCTGTTCGGTGCAGGCTATGCCTTTGCGATCAGGACGGGTGAAAAGCGCGTGCGACGCTATAGCGTCGCACGCTGAAAGGTAAAGCAGGAAACTAGCTATCATTGCTGGCCAAGAATGGCTGGTAACGACCCAAAGCGGTCAGTCAGTCATCTTCTCGAAAAGAAGCTTCGAAATCTAACGCCTGAGCTAAGCCGCTCAGCGAAGCAGCGGTGGCCTGAATGAATTGTTAGGCATGCGCACGATTGCGCCTGCCAACTAACCGCCACGCAGGTGGAGACTGCATACGCTTGCTGCGTACGACACGGCCGGTTGTGAGCTGAACGAATGCAATAAGCATAGGGCCGTAAAGGGCATTGAGCGGATGCTCGTAAATTTCGCGCTTAAGTTCAACAAGTTGCCCGGGCTCTAACTTTATAGGCTCGTCTCCAACGAGTTCGTAGACAGCGCTGTTGTATCGGAGGTTGGGGTACAAGCGTGGCGACAAAAGTGGTCTACGGAGATGATTGATGGCCAACGTCAGCAGGGAATAGGTGCTGCGCACTTTGCAAGTACGGACGTAGATGGAGACGGTGCTGTGGTTTGTAATGGTGACTGAAAGGGAGTCAGGGCGCGTTCCATCGAAATTCAATGTGTAGGAGATGTAGGCCTTGACGGGGAATAGAAGTCGATAGCCCTTATAGAGCAAGACCAAAGTTGCTCCAAAAAGCGAGACTGCACCGCAAATTTTCAAAAACTCGTCGAACATATCCCAACACATGCCTAACGCTTGAATTAAGCCGCGCCGCGCCAGGGAGCGGCGTCAGCTTGAATGAATTGTTTAAGCCATGAAGTGGTCGTACCAGGCTTTGACACCACTCGGCACGCTCGCAGCATCGATGAGCAGCAGAGCTTGCTTGAACCGCTGCCGACATGAAGGAAGGCTAGCGACACGGCGGCCAAGGACTGTTTGATTCGAGGCCGCCAGCCTAATCATCGTGGCGATCTCCCTAGGAGAGAACGATTGGATAAGCTTCTCGTAAGTTGCTGCTGCAGCCCACGAAATGCCATAGCCATTACCAACGTAGCAGCAGGAGATGGTTTGGACGAAGTGCTCCTGCACTGTCTCCGGAACCGCGCCTTGTTGTGAGATTTCGTAAAGACGCTCTGCGAAGGGAGGTTCGTTATAGAAGTTGTTCATCGCGTTGTGGATGTTCCACAGGCGTTCCGTGGCGCGAAAGAAAACAGCATGTTGCTCCGACTCGTTAAGGAGCGAAAGTAGTCCGAGTTTCTCGAAAAACTGGATTGAGGCAGTGTGGCGTTGCTCGTCGCCTTTCGCAGCATACTCACTGTGCTTATTGACTAGATCCGATCGCGTTGCCCCATTGAATGCGGCCTTTAGTCTCTCACAGATATCAAGAGAGTTGAGCCGTGATGGCTCGGAAGCATTTGGATCGCAGTAGATGCCGTGAACCATGCCCACAAGAAGTTGTCGCTGGGCGTCATGTGTGTCGTTGAGGCGCTGTACCCAGACTCCGAATTGATTAGCCGTGAATCTTGCGCTTTTAATGGCCGCGATGAATGCACCAATATCCACGCCGCGCGGTGAAGCTGTGTCAGCAAGCGCGTAACGCACACATCTATTTAGGAAGGTGACAAACTCTCTGTCGTTTACTGAACCAATGGTTGGATGAGCAGCAGAGTAGTTATTTCTGATGTTTCGGCACTGATCGAGAAAAAAGAATCCGTCTTCGGTAATTAGATTCAGCTTAAGGCAAAGATCTAGTAGTCGGCTGTCTTGGAGCTCAAGCAAGTGCTTCTCTTCAAAGTCAGCTTGCAGGATCTGCGCAACTATGGGCAGCCCAAAGTTCTTGACCTTGTTCCTCAGCTGAATAATTGCGGCGTTCCACGCGTAGTTGATCGCGCCGTCAAACAATCCGGTACTAACTGCAACGCACATCCGAGCAATTAGCGCATCGCGGAGCTCTGCAGGGATCTCGCGAAGCTCTCGCGGCAAATCCCGCCATGCGTACGCGATCTCATCGTCGCTCGCCAGCACCGTCCTAGGGATACCAAGCGAAGCCGTAAGTGCCGCGATTGCGGGTAGAACTGTCGCAGGCAGTGCCGGCAGCACTGGCTCATTTGGGCTTGGAATCATCGCCGACATGCATGGATCTCCAAAAGAAGGCTAAAGCCTGAATTAAGCCGCGCCGCGAAGTGGCGTCGGCTTGAATTAATTGTTGGGCATTAGATGTCCGTAACATGCTGGTTGATCCATTCCCATGCCTTTTCTGGCAGCCACCCGGCATAACTCCGAACAACCTTGATGACCAGTAGGTTGTCGTTGTTGTCTATTTGGGTACGGATTCGTGTCGACAGCTGCTCCGCAGTTTCGTTAGTACTGATTAGCCACGTCGAATCCAAGTAATGCCAATAGCCAGGTGACTTCTTAAGTTCCTCGTAGAGCGCGCTGTAGTTCTGTCCTGCCTTGTTGAGATCGTACGATACGCAGTAAACGGTCATGAATCTCTCCCCTGATGCCTAACTACAATACAAATAGACGGCAACCCGCTGAAGATAATAGATCGCCTAAGCGGATCGAATTCAGTCGGGCTCATTGGAACAATATCTTATGTCGCCTTTTAGTCAAACCTAAAAACTTATGGATACAAGGGCTGTCCGCTCCTGGCCGAACCAGCCGCACATCCATAATGTATCAAAATATCACTAGCTGCGACACCTTTGCACCACCACATCCGACCAAAGTCCACCTCCGTCTGCATCATTGATCAAGCCGCACCCAATCCAGCCTAAACCCTGCCTGCACTGGCCTTGTCACGAACCATTCATCGGTTATTCACAGACTTGCCCACCAATTCGGTGGATAACCCGGCAACCCACGCGCAGGCCCAGCTTCGTTACGCCACATCGCGCGCCAGCAGGTTGCGCCATCCCCCTGATACAGCCACGCTCTGACACAGGCAGCGCACATCGATCAACAACCGCCCAAGCCGTCGGGTAAGACCTTCCAGAACGCAGTCGTTAACCCTGCCAGATATCACGCGAAACCCTGGTTGTCGTTACGCCAATAGGAGCCGATCATCGCGGTCATCGCCAGCGCATTTCCTCAATGCAGCCGACGCCACAGCGATCAACGCATCTGGCCCATGACTCTTTGCGCGACGTCCTGACCCATCGGCGGCCTTGTTTGTCGTGAATCCTGTCTGCGGCACGCCAGTCGATGACTGGCTCGGGCTTGTGCGGCGCAACCGGCCGGCACAACGATTTTCCCCTGCGCTGGCGCGCATTCCTCGCGCACCCAAAATCGCCGTGCCTTGCCGGTCGTCCACTGCGTTTCCGTCCTTGCGGGATGCGCCGCGCCCGACCTTCGACGAACGGATCACAACAAGGACGCGATGGGCGCGGACTTGCAACCTCAAGGAGAACTCTCATGTCCCAGATCGGAATCTTCACTGCCAACGACGACGGCTACACCGGCACGCTGCGCACCCTGACGATGAACGCGAAGGTCAGCTTCGTGCCTGTGGAAAGCGACAACGACAAGGCGCCGGACTATCGCGTGATGGCTGGCACCCTGGAGCTGGGCGCGGCGTGGAAGAAGGTCTCGAACAACGACCGGCCCTATCTGTCGGTGACGATTGACGACCCATGCTTTCCGGCCACGATATACGCTCGCCTGATCGAGGGCGACGACGGCAAGCACTACCTGCACTGGACGCGACCCAAGGCGTCCTAAGCCGCCAGTCCGAAGCCCGGTTCGCCGGGCTTCGGGCAATGCGCTTTCTGGGCATCGTTATCAATCCCTGCCACTACGATTATTAGACGGGCGGCAGTTCGTCCCATACCATGGCGGACAGGTGTGCCTGCCGCCAAGGGCAGCGCGGCCCATCTCGCAGGATACAAGCGTTGAAGACACTGCTGACCGACGATCAGTTGGCCCGATTGCGGGTCAATGGCCTGCGCCGCGCGCGGGAGCCCGACTTCGACCCCGTGCCCGTAGTCAAGGCCTACACGCCCGATGGACGCGTGGTCTGGTTGCTGGCGTTCGTCCATGCGGACGACTCGCAGCGGGTGCATACGCTATGCGATGCCGGTACGGGTTTTCCGGCGCTAATCGATATCCGGCTGGATGAACTGGCCGCCGTACGTGGCCCGCGAGGCCTGCGCGTGGCCATTGACCCGTCATTTGCGCCGTTGCGCACCTTGTCGGCCTACACCGCCATGGCGATGGCCGCCGGCGGCTACGACGAGGATTGAACGCGACGGTAAGACCGCCTGGCGTTCCCGACCTGGATTTTGCGCTGCGCCTGGACGACCCCATGGCGCGGCTGCTGGCCCCATGTGCCGACCGCCATCGGGCCGGGTGACTGTGACGGTCGCAAGGAGCCGGGATGGCGCGTACCCACGTGGCCAGCGCCTGGCGGCACACCGCCGGGTATCTCTACCTGCTGCATCTGGATGGGCCCGCGCTCGCCTGGGAGTACCTGCGCCGCAATCCCGACTATCAGGCGGCCTACCGGCTGCGCAGGAAGCGATGGCGGCGAGAGCAGACTGGGCCTGAGCTCTGGGGACTGATGGAGTGGGAAGATCCCGGACGCAATGCGCGCGAGGCATTCCCGCTTTGGAAACCGGAGCTGTTGCCGGTGCTGCACATCAGCCCCGCCTCCGATACTGGGGGCAGGCCTTGTCCGGGGCTGGATCTATGGAACATGCCTGGGCGCAAGCAACTGCGCTTACTCGATAGGGCGGATGGCTATCTGGCACTGGTGGTGCAGTGCGGGGCTCGCTTGCTGCGGGCTCGCATCGAGCCGATGGCGCTCGCAGCCCCATCGTGCATCTTTTGGCTTCCCGTGCCTGCGTCAGCCAGGCCGGCACTGCTGCAAGCGCAGCTTCTGCCGTCCTTGCCTGGCATTCTCCCTGACAACCGCCGGCGGCCGCGCGCTTACCGAAATGAAACCCTGCATCTGCGCGCCTTGCAGGCGCTCGATGGCGTCGCCGCAGGCGCAACGCAACGGGAGATTGCGCAGGTGATCTTTGGGCAAGAGCACGTGCAGGAAGGCTGGCATGCCGATTCCAGCCTGCGCCGACAGATTCGCCACTATCTGTCCCGAGGAATTTTTTTCAGGCGCGAGGGCTATCTGGACTTGCTCACGCTACGCTGACTTGCGCTCACGCCCACGGACATAAAATGACCGTCATTCTCTGTCCCTTCCGCAAGCATTGCGCTTTGCCGAGACTGTCTCCAGGCCGCTGCATTCCGGCGGCTGATGATCCACGAATCAGGAGACCGTCATGCAAAGCCCATCCAACATTCGACCGACCAGCCGCACGTTGAACCACGCAGCGGCTGCCTCGCCGGTGCTGACCGCCGCTGCCGCACGCTATCTCACGAACGACGAAGCAGCGGATTACCTGCGCCTGTCGCCGCGCACGCTGGAAAAAATGCGCGTCATCGGCGGCGGCCCGCGTTTCCGAAAATTCGGCAGGCGGGTGATGTACGCCATCGCCGATCTGGACGAATGGGCCGACCGACGCGCCTACGACATGACTTCCGACCCTGAGTATCAGCGTCGCTGACGCCCGAGGGAAGCATCATGAGAATCGCCAGACACATGCTGCCCGTTCAAGGCCCCGTGCAGTTGCGGCTGTTTCATGCGCTGCCGGGAGGAACCGGCATACGCGATCAGCAAGACCTGATGTCGTATCCGTTCTTCTCGCTTGCCAAAGGCGCACGCGCCAAACCCATTGAGTACGAGCTAGGCCAGGTCAGCATCCTCGTCGAGGGTGTTGTGGACATCGGCATCGCCACTATTTGGGATGCCGATGTGCTGATCTGGGCCGCAAGCCAGATTGCCGCTGCTCACAACATGGGCATGCCCACGTCCAGGTACATGGCAAGCTCGATGCATGACATCCTGCGCTTCATCGGCCGTGGCGTCTCGCTGCGCGACTATCAGCGCCTGCGCGCCGCGTTGGATCGCTTGCAATCGACCACTGTAATAACAACCCTGAGCGCAGGCAATCTGCGCAAGCAGCATCGGTTTTCCTGGATCAACGAGTGGCGTGAACTCGCACACACCAGCGGCCGATCCGCCGGCTTGGAAGTCATCCTGCCTGACTGGTTCTACGCCGGCGTGGTGGCCGCCAGCGCGGTGGATGGCGCTTTCCACTGCGTCATTTGCACACACGCTCGGGCAGCGTGCTGCGCTATAGCGACTTTTCGTTGGAGATCCGCAAGCTCGCCGAGCGTGCCTTGCTGGACTATCACCTGTGGATCGAGAAAGACGCCACCGAGGAGTTCCTGTGCTTTCGCAGCACGTCCAGGAGGTGAGCGATGGATCTGATGTGGATAAGTCTGTGTATAAGCTGTGATTATCCTGTGGATAGTATCGTGCCATCATCCGCAGGATCTTCGTGCTATCACCGGTATCGAACTCGTGCCATCATCCGCACAGAATCGTTTGAAACCCTTGCGGCACAAGCGTTTGCGCGCCCCTTAACTTATTTAACTAAAAGAATAACTAAGAAGATAGGGCGGTCGGTTCCTGGACAAAGATCGACCAGCGGCATGCGTGAGGCCGTCAAAACCGGTCAGCCAGCAAGACAGCTGCTTGCCCAAGTCGATCCTGAAAGCACCGTGAGTGGACTTCCGAAATCCTGGGTGCTAAATAAGATCGTCTCAGCCAGTATCGGCGCATGCGCGATGGGGTTGAACGGGCAAGTGGGCGGCCGACAATATGCCCTAGAAACGCCAGTGAGGCCCTGCAACGCCGCCGAGGTGCTGTTGCCCAGACCTTGGGTCATCCGGCACGACAAGACGTCGCTACGGGCCGGAAATCGGCTTCGCGGCCGGATTAACCGCCCGACTGATAGGCTCGGGCCCAGGTTGCAGGAAGCGAGCCCTTGCTCAACGGCGGTTCTCGATGCTCCTCTCAATGAACCGGCCATTGATGCTTCGCTGGCCAGGCCCGACATGCGCGTATTGCTGTGGCGCTTCGCAGGCCGTTCGCACACCTGGCTGCGCTTTGGTCAGCCCTTTGCCGTCCATCGCCTGGACAAGCAACGGCGCATCGCGATGTTCGCACCGGGAGCGATCTGCTGCCGCGTACAGTGGGTCGCCAATGCCTACGGCCCGATCTTCTGGCAACTGATGATTCTGCAGGCGGGAGACGGCGCCGAAGTGGTGCAGCGGGTGCGCGGCGTGGCGCCTGGAGCGCATATCCTGCTGCACGCGCAGGGTGAGCGGCGTGTCAAAGACATACTGGGATGGCTCGACGACATGGCCGCCGCTGGCGTCGATTTGGCTCGGGTATCGCCTACATATTGGCGCACGGTACACAACCGCCTGGCGGCGCGCATGTCGCTGCCGCCGTACACAGCAGAACGACAGGGTGCGTACAGTTCGCGACGCCGATTGCTGACTGACGGAGACCCGTCATGACGACGCGCCGGCACGCCTTTACGGTGCGCGGCGTCTGGCCGCAACGGATCCTTATCATGGCGCTCACGGGGGCCGGTTTGGCGGCCCTGTTTACGCCTGCTTCACCTGCTTCTGTACGTCTGATCTACAACGTCAGCGACAGTGCGCCGCGCGGCTTCTATGCAGTCCGGCATGACGTGATTCGACACGGCGTCTGGCTGCTGACCCGCCTGCCTGCGGATGCGGCACGGTTTGCCGCCGAGCGCCGCTATCTGCCGTCCAATGTGCCGCTGCTCAAGCGTGTGGCCGCGCTGGCCGGCGATCATGTCTGCGCCCGTGCGGGGCGCGTTTTTGTCAATGGCATGGTCGTTGCCAGCGTGCTGAATTACGACCGCCAAGGCCGTCCGTTGGCTCCCTGGACGGGTTGCCGGACGCTCGACGATGGTGAGGTGTTTGTCATCAGCACGCTCCATGAAGCGTCCTTCGACAGCCGCTATTTTGGTCCCATCCCGCGCACGTCGACTGTCGGCATGGCCGTGCCGATTTGGACCTGGAGTGCGCGATGAATGGCAGGTGTTTTGTCCATTGCTTTGCACGTCGGCTGCACCGCTTTCTGCGGCATGAGTGCATGCTTCGGCGCATCGCCGGCGCCGTCGGTATTGTCCGCAGCGCGGCCCCGCGACTGCGCTCACTCGTGCAGACTGCTTGCTCTCGTCCCGGCTCGCCAGTCACACCTGGTTGGCCCGGCCTTCGGCCATGGCCTGCGCTCGGTGCGCCCGGCATCGGCCGGTCCGCTAGATGGTCCCCGCAGCTTCGGCGGCGGAGATGGGCAGGGGATAACGGCGAGAGCAAGATAAAAGGGTCGGCACGCGACCGCCTGCAAGTCCTTGTCTGCACATGGGGGAGGACGGCACGCGGGCGGTGCCCTGTGGTGCCGTCTGTGCGCGCAAATGCGCGAAGCGTCTGGGATTCGTGCGTGCCATTTACGATGTCTTACGCCTCAGCCTGTTGGAGTGAAGGCCATGGCCGCGCGCGATGATGACTGCTTCCGCCCGCATCCCGCATCGCCCAAGAACCGAGGGCGGGGCCAGGGAGAGCGATTTGTCACGGCGGTCAAACGTCAGGTGTCGCGGACAGGTCACGCGGCCGGTACGCACGGTCAGGGCCGAGGTGCGGGCCAGTTCGGTCGAGGCCAGGTGGCGGCTCGTTTTGCTTCGAAGCGCCCGCCGCTCAGCACCCGGAGAGTGGTCATCAAGTCCCGTTTCGTGCGCCTGCAGTCTGGCGGCGCAGCAGTAGCTTCGCACCTGCGCTACATCGAACGTGATGGCGTCACACCGGATGGTCAGCCGGGACAAGCCTACGGTCCTGAATCCGATCACGTGGATACCCGGGATTTCATTGCCCGTAGCGAAGGCGACAGGCATCAGTTCCGCTTTATCGTCTCAGCGGAAGACGCCAGGGAACTGGGCGACCTCAAGGATTTCACCCGGACTTTCATGGCGAGGATGTCGGTCGACCTGCAGACGCGGCTGGACTGGGTGGCGGTCGATCACTGGGATACCGACAATCCGCATACCCACATCGTGCTGCGGGGGCGCGCCGACAATGGCCAGGATCTGGTGATTGCGCCTGACTACATGGGCCATGGCATGCGCACACGCGCGAGCGAGATCGTCACCGAATGGCTGGGGCCGCGCACCGAGATGGAGATCGCCCAAAGCTTGCGCCAGGAGGTGGCGCAGCAGCGTTTCACGACCCTGGATCGGGCCTTGTTGCGGCAAGCCGAGCTTGATCACGTCGATGTGCTCAGCCTCAAAGGGGATGTGCATTACCAGTCCAGCCAGCGTGCCCGTTTGCAGCATCTGTCTGGACTGGGGCTGGCGACACAAGAAGATGCACGACACTGGCGTTTGGACCCGCGCCTGGAGCACACATTGCGAGATCTGGGTGAGCGCGGCGACATCATCCGCACCATGCATCGAGCCATGCGTGGCGAAGTCCGGGAGATGAATGTGCTGGGCGTCTCCGCCCAACCTGTCGTCGGGCGCATCGCTGCCAAGGGGCTGGCCGATGAGTTGCGCGATGTTGTCTATCTTGTGGTGGATGGGACGGATGGGCGTGCTCACTATGTACGGTTGCCCGCAAAATCCGAACTCGCAGATTGGCCTGTCGGCGGCATCGTGTCCCTCAAGCCTCAAGTCGATAGCGCCGCTGACCGCAACATCCTGGCCCATACGCGAGACGGCCTGTATCGCGCTGCCGACCATCTCAAATCCCTTGGCGACACAGAGCGTTCACAGGACATAATGCAAGGCCACATACGCCGCTTGGAGGCCTTGTGGCGCGCCGGCATCGTCGAACGGCTGACCGATGGTGTTTGGAAGGTTCCGGGGGATCTGATCGAGCGGGGCAGAGACTTCGATAAAAGCCGATCCGGCGAGGTGTCGGTGACGTTGCGCAGCCACCTGCCGCTTGCTGATCAGACGCGCGCGGCTGGCGCTACATGGCTGGACGAACAACTCATTGCCGGAGACAAAGACTTGTCCCCAACCGGCTTCGGTGCAAAGGCCAGGACGGCGATGGAAAAGCGGCTCGACCACCTAGAGGAACAAGGCTTGGCGCAGCGCCGAGGACAGCGGGTTGTATTGGCCAGGAATCTCTTGCGAACGCTGCGCGCTCGGGAGCTTGCCGTTGTCGGCCAGCGGCTGCAGGCGGAAACCGGTCTGGCATATCAGCCAGTCGGAGACGACGGCAGGGCAAGTGGCATCTATCGTCGCTCTGTGATGCTAGCCAGTGGTCGTTACGCCATGCTGGAGAATGGCCATCACTTCACGTTGGTACCGTGGCGACCGGTGATCGAGCCAAAGCTGGGACAGCGTCTTGGCATGAGAATGAACCAAGGCATTATTTCTTGGGATATCTCCAATCATCGTATGCCTTCAATTGGATGAACTGCATCGGCATCGGTGTGGATGATCAACCGTCTTTCCTATCTGCTGGTTGATTAATGGCGTCGGCAAGCGCTTCGAGAACGAAGTCGGCTCGGTCGGCCACACTGGCTTTGGGGAGCAATCTAACTTGGTAGCCGAGCGCCCGGTAGGTCCTATCCAGATGGTGGTACTCGGCCTCTGCCTCATAAAATTCGTGTCGTCGATCCTCATCGGCACAGTAGATTTCTGGCCACGGAGGCGCTAGAAATACCAGCCGCCCATAGGGACGTGATTCGCCCAAGCTTTGCGATAGAGGCACATCGAAGAGACGCTGAAGCGCAGCGGCGGCGTCAATCAACCCTCGGTCGAAAAAGATTGGCCCAGCGTTCCATGCGATGGTTTTGAGATCTATTTCGGCGACATGCAGCGCCTCACGCAAGAAGGCAGCCATGTCAGACCACGGCAAGGCATTCCCACCCTGTCGGGTCTGTTCGGCGATGATTCTCCGGCCGGGTTCGACGACGGTGGCATAGCCGCGCCGCTGCAACTCCCCTAGCAAAGAGGATTTGCCGCCGCCGGAGCATCCAGAAATGACCACTTGCGTTTGCATAGGCGTCACCACTTCTGGCTGTATACGCGCACCAGACGACAGCGGTAACCGAGCATACTCGGTTGGTATTCGAAGCAGGCGCGTACTGTGATCCCGACACATGGCTGCGCAGGGTCGGTTAACGCACCTTCAGCGTGTATAGCCATAGCGGTGAGCTCCTTTCTACATTCATATTCATGCTGAGCATTTGCGAAATTGCCTTGTTTGGGTTGATACCGGAAGAAGCGACGGTCATGGACGTTCGAGGATGCGAGGTCCCGGGCCCTCCGCACCCAGCGTGTCCAGGGGATTACGCAGAGGGCATTCTTCCAGCGACAGGCAGCCACAACCGATGCAACTGTCGAGCTCGTCGCGCAGCCGCGTCAGCTTCCTGATACGTTCGTCCAAGCTGGCACGCCAATTCGAAGATAGCTCTCGCCATTGCGCCGCGGTCAGCTTGCTCCCCGGGGGATATCGACCCAAGACCTCTTTGATCTCCTCAAGGGGGATGCCCGTGCGTTGGGCCACCTTGATCACGGCGATGTAGCGCAGCACGACAGACTCGAAGCGACGCTGGTTGCCAGCGTTGCGTGTACTGGCGATCAACCCTTTGGATTCATAGAAGTGGATGGTGGATACCGGAACGCCCGCGCGATGAGCCACCTCGCCCACCGTCATGAGTCTCGAAAAATCCATGGTTTTCTTTGCATTCACGGCTTGACCTCAACTTTACTTGAGGTTTTATAGTCCACGGCATCGATTCTGGCAAGCTCACCCAAAGCGGCCAGTCTTTCTGCAACGCACTGGCCGCGTGGCATCGCCACACGGTCATTTCTTCGAAATGGTGTAGCGCATGCAAAGCTTCGTGGACAAGACATTGGACAGCCGCTGGTTGTGGCTTGTCGCTCGTATCCTGTTGGCCGTGGTATTCCTGTCTTCCGGGCTGGCCAAGCTGCTCGACTTCCAGGGGGGGGCTGGCCGAAATGCGTGCCGCCGGGCTGGAGCCGGACTGGCTGTTCAACATCGTCACCATCGCGGTGCTGCTGTGCGGCTCGGCGCTGTTGGTGCTCGATCGCGCGCTTTGGCTGGGGACTGGCGCTCTGGCGGTGTTCCTGCTGCTGACCATTTTCGTGGTGCACCACTTCTGGTCCCTGCCGGAGGCGCAGGCCAAGACAGCCATGTTCCGGGCGCTGGAACACATCAGTCTGATCGGTGGGCTGGTTGCAGCAGCGATCGTCAGCCGTCTGCGTTGCCGATTGGAGGAGCGGACATGAATGCTCGATCTGCTTTCCTAGGCTTGGTGATGGCGAGCGCCATCGGCTTGGCGGCATGCTCTTCAGGCTCGGATGGCGCAGGTGCTTGGCCGACGACCAAGGTAGCGTTGGCGCCTGTGGAGCGTGAGCAGGCGCCGCGTACGTTCCACGGCGTGGGCGAGCTGGAGGCGGCGCGGCAGGTGGAACTGGCTTCGGAAACAGCGGGGCGTGTTGTACGTATCGCGTTCACCTCCGGGCAGCAGGTCGAGCAAGGCGAATTGTTGGTGCAGCTCAACGATGCGGCGGAGCAGGCCGAGCGCCTTCGGCTCCGCGCTCAGTTGCGCAATGCCGAGACCGTGCTGGCGCGCACCCGTCGCTTGCTGGCCGACAAGGTGGCCACGCAGGAGCAACTCGACCATGCACAGGCTGCACACGACATGGCGCAGGGCGAACTGCGCGGGATCGAGGCAGTCATCGCGCAGAAGGCGATCCGTGCGCCGTTCGCGGGCACGATAGGCATTCGCCGTGTGCATGAGGGGCAGTATCTCAATGCGGGTGACGCCATTGCCAGCCTGGTCGATGGCGGGACCCTGAATGTCAACTTTGCGCTTGAAGAGCAGGCAACGCCTCATCTGCGACAGGGGCTTCCGGTCGAGATCCGGGTCGATGCCTGGCCGGAGCGCCGTTTCGAGGCGCAGGTGTCGGCCGTCGATCCGCTGATCGGCGCGTCGCGCACGCTGCGTGCGCAGGCCAACCTGCCCAACGGGGACGGCGCGCTGCAGGCCGGCATGTTCGCCAACGTGCGCGTGCTGCGCGAGCAACCCACGCCGGTACTGGCTGTGCCCGAAACCGCGGTGACCTACACCGCCTACGGCCAGACGGTGTTCGTCGCCGAAGCCGGGGAGCCGCAAGGAATGACCGTGCGCCGCGTCGCGGTGAAGACGGGCGAACGCTGGGATGGCCGGGTCGAGATCGTCTCCGGCCTGAAGGAAGGCGACCGGGTGGTGGTGTCCGGCCAACTCAAGCTCAGCGATGGCATGCCGGTCGAGCCGGTGGGACGCGACGCGCTGCACGGGGACGCCGCCTCGCCCCAGGCGAAGACGGCCCGGGAGCAGGCGACATGAGGTTCACCGACGTTTTCGTACGCCGTCCGGTGCTGGCGCTGGTGGTCAGTAGCCTGCTTGTCTTGCTGGGGCTGTTCGCCCTGGGCAAGCTGCCGATCCGGCAATACCCCACCCTGGAAACCTCCACCATTACGGTCAGCACCGAATACCCGGGCACCTCGGCCGAGCTGATGCAGGGCTTCGTGACCCAGCCGATCGCACAGGCGGTGTCCTCGGTCGAGGGCATCGACTACCTGTCGTCCTCGTCGACGCAGGGGCGCAGTCTGGTCACGCTGCGCATGGTACTGAACCGTGACTCGACTCAGGCACTGACCGAGACCATGGCCAAGGTGAACCAGGTGCGTTACCGCCTGCCCGAGCGCGCCTATGATCCGGTGATCGAGTTGTCGGCCGGGGATTCGACGGCGGTGGCCTATGTGGGCTTCTCCACCGGCAGCCTGTCCACGCCAGAGCTGACGGACTACCTGTCGCGGGTGGTCGAGCCCCTATTCTCCGGCATCGACGGGGTGGCCAAGGTGCAGGTGGATGGCGGCCAGAAGCTGGCGATGCGCCTGTGGCTGGACGCCGAGCGCCTGGCCGGACGCGGCCTGACCGCAACGGATGTGGCTGATGCGATTCGCCGCAACAACTACCAGGCCGCGCCGGGGCAGGTGCGTGGGCAGTATGTCGTCGCCAATGTGCGGGTCAATTCCGACCTGACGAGCGTGGAGGAATTCCGGGATCTGGTCATCCGTCAGGACGGCAACGACCTGGTGCGCCTGCGCGATGTCGGCACGGTGGAACTGGGCGCCGCCTCGACGCAGACCAGCGGACAGATGGACGGCGAGCCGGCGGTCTACCTGTCGCTGTTCCCCACGCCCAAGGGCAATCCGCTGGTCATCGTGGACGGCATCCGCCAGTTGCTGCCGGACATCGAGAAGACATTGCCGCCGGGAGTGAAGGTCGCCATGGTCTATGAGCGCGCGCGCTTCATCGATGCCTCGATCCAGGAAGTGATCAAGACGCTGCTGGAAGCGGTGGTGATCGTGGTGCTGGTGATCTGGCTGTGCCTGGGCTCGCTGCGCAGCGTGGTCATCCCGGTGGTTGCCATTCCGCTGTCGATGCTGGGTGCGGCGGCGCTCATGCTGGCGTTCGGCTTCAGCATCAATCTGTTGACCTTGCTGGCGATGGTGCTGGCCATCGGGTTGGTGGTGGATGACGCCATCGTGGTGGTCGAGAACGTGCACCGTCATATCGAGGAAGGCAAGTCGCCGGTGGCCGCAGCGCTGGTCGGCGCGCGCGAGATAGCGGGGCCGGTGATCGCCATGACGCTGACGCTGGCGGCCGTCTATGCCCCCATCGGCCTGATGGGCGGGCTGACCGGCGCGCTGTTCCGCGAGTTCGCCCTGACCCTGGCCGGGGCGGTGATTGTCTCCGGCGTGGTGGCGTTGACGCTTTCGCCGGTGATGAGTTCGCTGCTGCTGAAGTCTTCCCACCAGGACGGTGGGCAGGGTCGTATGGCGCAATGGGCTGAACGGGTCTTTGGCGGCTTGGCGGATCGCTATGGACGACTGCTGGGTGGATCACTTCGGCATCGCTGGCTCAGCGGCGGCTTCGCCCTGCTGGTCTGCTTCAGCCTGCCGTTCCTGTACCAGTTGCCGCAACGGGAGCTAGCGCCGCCGGAAGACCAGGCGGCGGTCCTGACCGCGGTCAAGTCCCCGCAGCACGCCAGCCTGGACTATGCGGAACGCTTCGCCGACGGACTGCACCGCGTCATGTCCGCGGTACCCGAGACGATCGGCACGTGGATCATCAACGGCACGGACGGCCCGGCCAACAGCTTCGGCGGCCTGATGCTGTCCGACTGGGGCGAGCGCACGCGCAAGGAGCCGGAGATCGTGGCCGAGCTACAGGGCGCCGTCGGCGAGATCGTCGGCAGCGACATCTTCGTGTTCCAGGTCGCGCCCTTGCCGGGCGGCAGCGGCGGCCTGCCGGTGCAACCGGTGCTGCGCAGCGCGCAGGACTATCCGGTGCTGTACGAGGCCATGGAGGGAGTCAAGCAACGCGCCCGCGACAGCGGCCTGTTCGTGGTGGTGGACAGCGACCTGGAGTACGACAGTCCGGTGGTGCAGGTCACGATCGACCGCGCCAAGGCCGCGAGCCTGGGGCTGGCCCTGCAGGACATCGGCGATTCCCTGGGCGTGCTGGTGGGCGAGAACTACGTCAATCGCTTTGCGCTGTTCGGTCGCTCCTACGACGTGATCCCGCAGAGCGTGGGCGAGCAGCGCCTCACCCCGCAGGCGCTGGCGCGGCAGTACGTTCGCACCGCAGGTGGCGAACTGGTGCCGCTGTCCACCGTGGTGCGGCTGGACATGGGCGTGGAGCCCAACCGGCTGAACCAGTTCGACCAGCAGAATGCGGCGACCCTGCAGGCCATCCCCGCGCCGGGTGCCTCGCTGGGCCAGGCGGTGGGCTTCCTCGAACAGGTCGTGGCTGAACTGCCGCCCGGCTTCAGCCACGACTGGCAGTCCGAGTCGCGCCAGTACGTGCAGGAGGGCAATGCGCTGGTGTTCGCCTTCCTGGCCGCATTGGTCGTAATCTACCTGGTGCTGGCGGCGCAGTACGAGAGCGTGGTCGATCCGCTGATCATCCTGATCACGGTACCGCTATCGATCTGCGGCGCCTTGCTGCCGTTGGCGCTGGGTTGAGCCACGCTGAACATCTATACCCAGATCGGGCTGGTGACGCTGATCGGGCTGATCAGCAAGCACGGCATTCTCATGGTGGAGTTCGCCAACGAACTGCAGGTCCATGAGCGGCTGGACCGCCGCGCCGCGATCATCCGTGCCGCGCAGATCCGTCTGCGTCCGGTATTGATGACCACCGGGGCCATGGCCTTCGGCGTGGTGCCGTTGTTGTTCGCCAGCGGGGCGGGCGCCAACAGCCGCTTCGGCCTTGGGGCGGTGATCGTCTGCGGCATGCTGGTGGGCACGCTGTTCACCCTGTTCGTGCTGCCTACGATCTACACCCTGCTGGCGCGCGACCACCGTGTGCAGAGCGCGCGCAACCACCAACTGGCCGAGATCGCCCGGGCCGAAGGAGCGGCGACATGAGCACAAGCACCCAATGCGTCCGTACCTGGGCGGCTGCGGCATTTGCCACGGTGCTGGCGGGCTGCACCGTCGGTCCGCAGTACGTCCAGCCGCAAGACCCTGCCATTGTGCTGGCCAGTCCGCAGGCTGCGGAGTTCGCTGCAGCCGACGCCGAAGCCGCGCCGGTCGCGTGGTGGCAAGTCTTCGACGACGAAGGCCTCAGCCGCTGGATCGAGGCGGCGCTGGCGCGCAACCATGATATTCGCCAGGCCCAGGCCAACCTGCTGGCGGCACGCGCTATCTTCGACGAGCGTCGGCTTGATCGTCTGCCGGGCGTGACCAGCGACGCCGGCTATAGCCGTGGCATCCAGCAACAGGCGAGCAACGGCGGCCAGCGCACACTGTCAGAGTCTTGGCAGGCTGGCTTCGACGTGCAATGGGAGATTGACCTGTTCGGCCGTCTGGACCGGCTGCAGCAGGCGGCGATGGCGCGGGCTGAGGCCAGCCAGGCGGAACTGGAGATGACTCGTTTGAGCATTGCCGCCGAGGTAGCCCGCACCTGGTTCGAGGCGCAAGGCTATCGACGGCAACTAGAGGTTGCACGGCAGGAAGCAGACAACTGGCGTGACACGTTGCAGCTTGCCCAAGCCAGTATGCGTGCTGGCGCCGGTCTGCCAGAGGACGTGGAGAATGCACAGGCCAACCTGTTGCGCAGTGAAGCGGCGATTCCGCCTTTGACGGTTTCCTTGCAACTGGCGCGCTACCGGCTCGACGTGCTGGCAGGACAGCGTCCCGGTCAGGATGGCTTGCCCGACCCGAACGTTGTACGAGCCGCTCCGTTGATGGCGCGTGTGCCATTGGGTGATGTGAGCAGGATGATCATGGCGCGTCCAGACGTGAGGCAGGCCGAGCGCCTATTGGCCGCCAGCGTCGAGGATGTCGGCGCGTCTACGGCCGAGCTCTACCCGCGAATCGATCTGGGTGGCTTCCTTGGCTTCTTCGCATTACGTGATGGTGATTTTGGCAGCGCCGCCTCGCGTGCCTTCCAGATCGCGCCAACGATGTCCTGGCCCGCTCTGCGATTGGGCAACGCCCGTGCCCGGCTACGTGGGGCCAAAGCATTGTCTGACGGCGCGCTGGCACGTTATGAGCAGGTACTGCTGACCGCACAAGAGGAGGTCGAGCGCGCGGTGACGCAACTGGTCGAACAGCAGCGCCAGTTAGCGGCACTGCTGCAAGCTGCGCAACACGCCCAGGCCGCGCTCGACATCTCCGATAGGCGCTACCGCGCCGGGGCTGGCAGTTACCTAGCCGTGCTGGAGAACCAGCGCACCCTGTTTCAACTGCGTCGAGAGGTTGCTAAGCACGAGGCTGGCGCTCAGACGCTAATCGTCGCTTTGTTCAAGGCGCTCGGATTGGGTCCTACCCTGTTGGACAAACCGCAAGATTTCACCAGTGAAAAAACAAATAGAGGAACTATTCCAGATGGCTATGCAAAAAGATGATGCGCCTTCGCAGCCGATGTCCGTAAAGGAAAACGAATTTCTTGAAGAGAAAGTGTTTCGTTCCCGCATGGTGCTGGTGTTTGGCACCATTACCGACAACCTTGCATCGGAGACAGTGCGCCGATTGTTGATGTTGGATGCGGAGTCGAGCGCCCCGATCACGATGATCATTTCGTCGCCTGGGGGACATCTTGAATCAGGCGATGCAATACACGATGTCGCACGGTTTGTGTCTTCGCCCGTCAACATGGTTGGCATAGGCTGGGTAGGCAGTGCCGCCACGCACCTGTATCTGGGAGCGCCTCGTGAACGACGGTTTTGCCTGCCGCAGACGCGGTTCTTGATTCATCAGCCTAGCGGAGGCGCTGGCGGGCCAGCAACTGACATTGCCATACAGGCCACCGAGATCATAAAGGCGCGTGAGCGCATTGCACGTGTCATCGCTGATGAAAGCGGGCAGCCAATTGAGCGTGTGCGCATGGATATAGAACGTGATCTATGGATGCCGGCCGAGGAGGCGGTTGGCTATGGCTTGGTTTCACGCATCATTCGTCGGCGCGACGAGTTGCCAGCCTTATGAGGCGCTGTATGGTCAGCCAATCATGAATAGTTGCGGTTGCCGGGCAGGCTTCGGCTATGAATACCTATGACTTTAGAAGTTCTACTTGCGTTCATTGCTTATGCGTTCGTTACCTCAATCACGCCAGGGCCGAATAACTCTATGCTGCTCACCTCTGGGTTGAACTATGGGTTTACACGCAGCCTGCCGCATATTCTCGGTGTCAGTATCGGATTCGCGTTAATGGTGGTGGGCGTGGGGGCTGGATTAGGTGGACTGTTCGCAGCTTACCCGTTGCTGTATTCCGCGCTCCGAATAGGAGGCGCTGTGTATTTGCTGTATTTGGCTTGGCTGATAGCTATGGCCCGTCCCATGGAGGATTCCGTTGAGATCTCTCGTCCATTTGGTTTTTGGACAGCAGCAGGGTTTCAATGGGTCAACCCGAAAGCATGGATTATGGCCATGGGGGCAATCACAAACTATGCGCCTGCCGAAGGCGGACTGGCAGCGGTAATTTTTTTGGCCATTATCTTTGCGCTCATCAATGCACCTAGCGTTTCCTTATGGGTGATTTTCGGCGCTAGGCTGCGTCGCTATTTGAGTAACCCGCGTTACCTGCGGTTCTTTAACCTTTCAATGGCAGGGCTTCTTGTGCTCTCTCTGTATCCCTTGATGTTTGAGTGTTGTAGTGGATAGGTGGGGGGTGTATGCGAATAAAATACCTGCAATGCTTCGTGGTGCTGGCTGAGGAGCAGCACTACCATCGAGCCTCAGAGCGCCTGAATGTTGCGCAGCCGTTGATGTCGCTCGCGATCAAGCGCCTTGAAAATGAGTTGGGTGTGTTGCTGTTTAAGCGCACGCAGAGAAGCACGATAATCACTGAGGCCGGTACGCGTTTATTACCAGAGGCAAAACGAGTCCTCGGTCAGTATGCTGAGTTCAAGCGCCACGCATCGCTGGTGACTCAAGCGGTCCAACAACGCATCCGTCTGGGCCTCTCAGGCATGACAGTCGGCTTGGCGCATCCTCAGCTTGACGCGTTGCTCAGGCTTGTACATGAGGAACTGTCGGACATTGATCTGTACGTCGCGGAGTATGAGCACGGTACGCTGATTCGCAATTTGCGAGATGGCGTGCTGGACATCGGTATTGCGATGGGCAATCTTCGCCATGAAGACCTGGTGATCCAGCGGCTGTGGAGCGACCCTATGTGGGCAGTAGTCCCCGCCTCTCATCCTCTTGCTCAGGCTCCGTATATGACCCGCGAGGACCTTAGGTCGTGTCGTTTGATTGTGTGTCATCCAGACAGTGATGACGGGGGCAGCGAACAGATCCGGGCGCTTGTAGCCGAAAAAGTGATTGAGCCTACCATCGCTCAGTATGCTTCGACGGTGCAAGGAATGTTGGCGATGGTCGCAGCAGGATTCGGCGTAAGTTTCATCGCCGAATCCCAGATTGCCAGAAATCCTCGACACGGTGTGCGGTTTCTTCCGATAGAACAGTGCGAGTCAGCTTTCTATGCTTCAGCATTGTATCGACCGGGAGGATTGCGGCCTGAAGATCGACGGTTCTTTGAGGTCGTGCGCGCCTTTCTTGGACGTGAGGCAACGACGTCTTTCAACGCCTCGACTGGGCAATGATTATCAAACCCGTTCACCTGGATTATTTGACCCGTCTTTGAACGGTCATCATGATGGGTGCAACCTGCGCATGAGTCTGCCTGACGCTTCCTGAACAGGCTGTCCTGTGCCTGACCGGAATAACGGTCCCATCCCACCAATACTTCGCTCTGTGCGCCTGGCCTTGCGCACGGGCCGCGTCTTGCCGACGCCTGCCGAGACATATGTCATTACCTGCGCTGGACTACGCCCGAGCGGGTTTTGAATCCAGCGCCTCTGAACGAGACTGAGCACGTGTGAATGCGGCACGCCTGTGCGTGCCGTTGCATCACGCGCAACTCGGTGAGGAGACGGCATGGCGGACAAGACGTCGGCACAAACGGGAGTGCTGTTCGGGCAGATCGTGGCGGTCTGCGCTGTGGCCTTCGCCTGCCTGTGGGCGGCCACTCAGTACACCGCTGCCGCGCTTGGATACTCCTCTCGGTTGGGAGAACCGGTCGGGCATATCGCCGACGTCCCGGTCTACTACCCCTGGCAACTGTTCCCCTGGTGGTTCGCCTATGAGGCCTATGCGCCCGATGTGTTCGTGCATGGCGGCGCCATTGCCTCAATGGGCGGCGTCCTGTCCGCCGGCGTGGCCGTTGGCATGTCCGTGCATCGCGCCAGACTGGCCAAGAGGGTGTCCACCTATGGCTCGGCGCGCTGGTCAAGTTTCGAGGAAGTCCGTAAAAGCGGCATGCTGCGCCAGGAAGGCGTGTTCCTCGGGCGCATCAAAGACAAACGTCACTATCACTACCTGCGTCATGAAGGCCCTGAGCACGTCATGGCGTTTGCGCCTACGCGTTCCGGCAAGGGCGTGGGTCTGGTCGTGCCGACCATGTTGTCTTGGCTGGGCTCGTGCGTGGTGCACGACATCAAGGGCGAGATATGGAAGCTGACCGCCGGCTGGCGCTCGCGGTTTTCGCACTGCTTGCTGTTTGACCCGACTAATCCGCTGTCCGCGCACTACAACCCATTGATGGAAGTGCGCCTGGGCGCGCACGAGGTGCGCGATGTGCAGAACATTGCCGACATCCTTGTTGATCCCGAAGGGGCGCTTGAGCGGCGCAATCACTGGGAAAAAACTTCTCACGCCTTGCTGGTCGGCGCCATTCTGCATGTGCTCTACGCGGGTGAGGACAAGACGCTGCGCGGCGTGGCCAACTTCCTGTCTGACCCGGCATGTCCGTTTGAGCAGACGCTGTACCGGATGATGCAGACCAAGCATCTGGACGGCGGCCCGCATCCGGTCGTGGCATCCGCTGCACGGGAGGTCTTGAACAAGTCCGAGAACGAACGTTCCGGCGTGCTCTCGACGGCCATGTCCTTTCTGGGGCTGTACCGCGACCCGACCGTGGCCGAAGTCACCTCGCATTGCGATTGGCGCATTGCCGATCTCATCGCTGCCGATCACCCGGTATCGCTGTACCTGGTCGTGCCGCCTTCGGATATCAGCCGCACCAAGCCGCTGATCCGCCTCATACTCAACCAGATCGGGCGACGCCTGACGGAGTCCATGGACGGCTCTGACGGCACCGAGCGCAAGCACAAGCTGCTGCTGATGCTCGACGAGTTCCCGGCTCTGGGGCGGCTGGATTTCTTCGAGTCCGCGCTGGCGTTCATGGCGGGCTATGACCTGCGCGCCTTTCTGATCGCACAGTCGCTGAACCAGGTGGACAAGGCCTATGGGCCGAACAACTCCATTCTGGACAACTGCCATGTGCGCGTGACTTTTGCGACGAATGATGAGCGCACGGCCAAGCGTATTTCGGACTCCTTGGGCACTGCGACAGAGCTTCGCGCCCAGCGCAACTACGCCGGACACCGGCTGGCGCCATGGCTGGGACATCTGATGGTGTCGCGTCAGGAGACGGCGCGGCCGCTGCGCACCCCCGGCGAAATCATGCAGTTGCCCCCTGACGAACAGATCGTGATGGTGTCCGGTCAGCCGCCGATCCGAGCCAACAAGCTGCGCTACTACGAAGACGCCAACTTCACGGTGCGTGTGTTGCCGCCGCCAGTACTGGGCGAAGGCGCGTATCGCGACAGGCCAGAGCCGCGTCCAGACGACTGGTCGGGTCTGGCAGTGCCGCCGGTCGAAGTACATGAGGGGGGAGCTTCGGGCATGTCGCTGGATGACGGCGGCCTGCAGATCAAGCCAGAGATCGACCTGTTGGCGCCTATGCCAATGCCCCCGGAGTCCGATGAACTGCCACTGCTGGATGACGACGATATGCCGCTGCCATTTGCGCCGGATGCCGCATTGCAGCGATCTGCGCGGCTCGCCGCGCTCGACCCTGATGACGGGATACCGCTATGAGCCAGGGACGCAAGTACCGCCTGAATCTCTTTATTCAGCCCGATCATGCACGGCGACTTGAAGACCTGTCCGCGCATCGCGGCGTGTCCAAGTCCTCCATCGTGGCGGCAGCGCTGGCTTCATTTCTGTCGCCCGATGCCGCGGACCAGCGGGAAGCGGCCATTACCCGCCGTCTGGATCGGCTGACTCGCCAGTTCGATAAGTTGGAGCGCGACCAGAACATCCTGATCGAGACCCTGGCGCTGTTCGTGCGCTACACGCTCACCGTGTCCCCATCGGTGCCGGCTGAGCATCAGGAAGCCGTCCGCGCCCAGGGCAAGCAGCGTTACGTCCAGTTCATCGATCAGTTGGCTCGCCACCTGCAGCGCGGTCGCAGCCTGGTGCGCGAAGTCCATGAAGAAATCTATCCCGAACAGTCGGGGCTGTTTGCGGGCGAGCAGGCAAGCGCCGACGCGGAGACGTCAGCGGAGCAGGTTTTGACAGGAAGTCCAGAAGGAGACGAGGCATGAGCAGGCAGGCAAGACAGGAAACTGTGGACGAGTCCACACAGCGCAGCTTACGGATGCTGCATACGGCGCTAGGGCCGGTGATTACCGAGGCCCTGGCTGACCCCGAGGTGGTGGAAATCATGCTCAACCCGGATGGCCGTTTGTGGCTGGACCGGCTGGGCGCGGGGCGGGAATGCACCGATGTGAGGCTATCCAGTCAGGATGCTGAACGAATCATCCGGTTGGTCGCCGCCAGTGTGCGCCAGGAAGCTCACCATGGTCTGCCCATCCTGTCGGCAGAGCTGCCCGGCAGCGGCGAGCGTTTCGAAGGCGTGCTGCCGCCCATCGTGTACGCGCCCACGTTTTGCATCCGCAAGCATGCCGCCGGCGTGTTGACGCTGGAGGACTACGTGCGAGACGGCATCCTGAACATTGAACAGGCCGCGTTCTTGCAGCAGGCAGTGATCGAGCGCCAGAACATCCTAGTGGCGGGCGGCACGAGCTCCGGCAAGACGACGCTGACCAATGCCTTGCTGGCTGAGATTGGCCGTAGCGGCGACCGGGTGCTGATTCTGGAAGACACGGTGGAGCTGCAATGCGTCAACGACGATCACGTGCAGTTGCGCACCAAGCCCGGTACCGCCTCGATGGCTGACTTGGTACGGTCCACGCTGCGTCAGCGGCCAGACCGCATCATCGTGGGCGAAGTGCGCGGCGCTGAGGCCCTGGATTTGCTGAAAGCCTGGGGCACCGGCCATCCGGGCGGTATTGCCACGCTGCACGCCAATTCCGCCTATGGGGCGCTGATGCGCCTGGAGCAGCTGACGCTCGAAGTGTCGGCCGTGCCGCCCAGGGCGCTGATTGCAGAGACCGTCAACGTCATCGTCTTCCTCGCTGGACGCGGCAACGCTCGTCGCGTGCGCGAGATCGTGCGCATCACCGGCCTGCAGGCCGACCAGTACGTGCTGGAATCCGTCCCCGTCGCCATTGGAGCACTCTCATGAAAAACCAGATTATTCCGTTCATCACCTCATCTGATCACGGCGAGCGCCGTCAGGTTGTTCACTTCCTGCGTCGCTTCGGATTCTTGCTCATGCTGCTGACGGCCGGTGCGTTGCAGGCGGCCGGCTCCAGCATGCCTTGGGAAGCGCCGCTGCAATCCATCCTTGAATCCGTCCAGGGGCCGGTCGCCCAAATCGTGGCGGTCATCATCATTATCGTCACGGGCCTGACGCTGGCCTTTGGCGACACGAGCGGGGGCTTTCGGCGGCTGATTCAGATCGTCTTTGGGCTGTCCATTGCCTTTGCGGCTTCCAGCTTCTTTCTGTCCTTCTTCAGCTTTTCGGGCGGGGCGCTGGTATGACAGCCGCCCGTCAACTGCCCGAGGGGTTTGAGGCGCCGCTGCACCGCGCCCTGACCGAGCCCATCCTGCTGGGCGGTGCGCCGCGCACCGTAGCGATTGCCAACGGCACGCTGGCCGCCGCCATCGGCCTGGGCCTGCAACTGTGGCTGGCAGGTGTGGCTTGCTGGTTCGTCGGTCACATGCTGGCGGTTTGGGGCGCACGCCTGGATGCGCAGTTCATGCAGGTGTTCTCACGCCACGTGAAGCATCCGGCGTTGCTGGACGTGTAAGGGGCCGGCCATGATGAACCTGACCGAGTATCGCAAGCGTCCCGCGCTCTTAGCTGACTGGCTGCCCTGGGCAGGGCTGGTGGCCGATGGCGTGGTGCTGAACAAAGACGGTTCCTTTGGACGCACGGCCAGATTTCGTGGGCCGGACCTGGACAGCGCCACCGATTCGGAACTGGTGTCCGTCACCGCCCGGCTGAACAACGCCTTAAAACGGTTGGGCGCAGGCTGGGCGCTGTTCGTGGAGGCCGAGCGCAGCCCGGCGCGTGCCTATCCCGAGTCAGCCTTTCCCGAAGGGCTGTCCTGGCTGGTGGATGAGGAGCGTCGTGCGGCGTTTGACGATGCGAGCTCGCACTTCGAGAGCGCCTATTACCTCACCGTAGTGTGGTTGAGTCCTGAGGAATCGCGCGCCCGTGCGGCCAAGTTGCTCTACGAGAATCAGCCGCAGCAGGGTGTGGACTGGCGCGAGCGCCAGGAGGGTTTTATCTCCGAGACCCAGCGCTTCTACGGTCTGCTGCAAGGCGTAATGCCGGAACTTTCGTGGCTCAATAGCGCCGATCTGCTGACCTATCTGCACAGCACGATATCGACGCGACGCCATCGGGTAGCGGTGCCGGAGGTGCCGTTCCATCTGGACAGCCTGCTGCCGGACTGCCCGCTGGTGGGTGGCCTGGCCCCCATGCTGGGGGACCAGCACCTGCGCGTGGTGTCGGTGCGGGGCTTTCCGGCATCGACCTGGCCCGGCATTCTGGATGATCTGAACCGGCTGGGCTTTGCGTATCGCTGGATGACGCGCTTCCTGTGTCTGGATAAGGCGCAAGCCCAGTCGGAACTGACGCGGCTGCGGCGTCAGTGGTTTGCCAAGCGCAAGAGTGTGGTGGCGTTGCTGCGCGAGACCTTGTCCCAGCAGGAAAGCCCGCTGGTCGATACCGATGCCGATAACAAGGCGTTGGATGCCGATGCCGCCTTGCAGGAACTGGGCTCAGACGATGTGGCCTACGGCTACCTGACCACGACGGTTGTGGTGATGGATGCGGACCCCGCGCTTGCCGATGAAAAGCGCCGACTGGTCGAACGCGCCATCCAGGGTCGGGGTTTTGTGACCATGCCAGAGACGCTGAATGCAGTGGATGCCTGGCTGTCGTCGTTACCTGGCCATTGCTATGCCAACGTGCGCCAGTACCTGGTGTCCACGCTGAACCTGGCGCACCTGATGCCGGTGTCCGCTGTTTGGGCGGGGCAGGAGAGAAACGAGCATCTGGATGGTCCGCCGCTCATGGTGACGCGCACCGATGGCGCCACGCCGTTTCGGCTTGTCACGCACATTGGCGATGTGGGACACACCCTGGTAGTCGGCCCGACCGGCGCGGGCAAGTCTGTGCTGCTGGCGACGCTGGCGCTGCAGTTCCGGCGCTATGTCGGCTCACGCCTGTATGTGTTCGAGATGGGCCGTTCGATGCGCGCCACCCTGCTGGGGCTGCAAGGCGAGTATTACTGCCTCAGCCATGACGGCGAGCTGGCGTTTCAGCCGCTCGCCCGTATCGATGAGCCGGGCTATCGCAGTTGGGCCGCTGAATGGGTCGAAGGCCGGTTGTTGGCCGAGGGCCTGAGCATCGGGCCCGATGAGAAGGCGGCGGTGTGGTCGGCCTTGGGGAGCCTCGCCAGCGCTCCGGTCGAGCAACGCACGATGACGGGGCTGTCCGCCTTGCTGCAATCCAACCGGCTGCGCCAGGCGCTGGCCCCCTATGTACTGGGCGGTGCGCACGGCAGTCTGTTGGATGCCGATCGGGACCGCCTGGGTATCGAGGACATTCAGGGCTTCGAGATGGAAGAACTGATGCCCAGCAAGTCGGCGGCAATGGCCGTGCTGCGTTATCTGTTCGCCCGCCTGGAAGAGCGCTTCGATGGCGCACCGACCTTGCTGATACTGGATGAGGCTTGGCTCTTTCTAGACGATCCTGCCTTTGCAGCCCGAATACGGGAATGGCTCAAAACCCTGCGCAAGAAGAACGTTTCGGTGGTCTTCGCCACGCAGTCGCTGGCCGATGTGAAGGATTCGAGTATTGCGCCCGCCATCATCGAAAGCTGCGCGAGCCGCATCTTTTTACCGAACCCGCAGGCCGCGGAGCCGCAGATCAGCCAGATCTATCAAGGCTTCGGGCTGAACACACGCCAGATTCAGTTGATCGCGCATGCGCAGCCTAAGCGCGACTACTACTACCAGTCGCGGCTGGGCAACCGGGTCTTCGACCTGGGCTTGGGGCCGGTGACGCTGGCTTTTGCCGGTGCGTCTACGCCACAAGACCAACGGGACATGGATGCCGTGCTGGTCTCTCATGGCCGGGAGGGCTTTGCGCAGGCTTGGCTGCGTCACAAAGGGCTGGACTGGGCGGCACAGATGCTGAGCGAGTACGCCAGCCCGCCTATCTCCCATCTCGCTGAAAACCTACTCACGGAAGAACTCTCATGAAAAAGTCCTTGATCAGCCTATTGGTTGCCGCCTGCTGGCTGGCAACACCGGCACAAGCCATCACAGTGTTTGACCCCAGCAACTACACCCAGAACGTGCTGACGGCGGCGCGCACGCTGGAGCAGATCAACAATCAGATCCAGCAGTTGCAAAACGAAGCGCAGATGCTCATTAACCAGGCCAAGAACCTAGCGCGGCTGGATTTTGATGCGGTGAACCGTCTGCGCTCGACCATTGCTACGACGACTCGCCTGATCGACAAGGCGCGAGGCCTGGCCTACGACGTGTCGCGCCTGGACGTGGACTTTGCGCGCCTCTACCCGGAGGAGTTTGGCACCGGGCTGTCGGGCGAGCAGATGGTGGCGGATGCGCAAGAGCGCTGGAGCCAGTCGCTCGAATCGCTCAAGACCACCGTGCGCCTGCAGGCGCAATCAGTACAGAGCCTGCGCGATGACGAAGGCGTGCTCGCCGACATCGTGGCGCAGAGCCAGTCGGCTGCTGGCTCCTTGCAGGCCATGCAGGCGACCAACCAGTTGCTGGCCCTGCAAGCTAAGCAGGCCATTCAGCAACAGCAATTGCAGATCGCCCAAGACCGGGCCATGGCTGTCGACAAGGCGCGCGCCGTGGCCGATGAAGCCCAGGCCCGCGAAGTGCGCCGCCGATTCTCGGGCGATGCCAAGGGACAGTACACGCCTGCGCCTGTCAGGTTCTACGACTGAAGGGGGGCTGTCATGTACTACCGGATCCCGCTCTCCGTCATATGCCTGTCCGTGCTGGTCGCTTGCGGCGATCAGCGGCCCGATGCGGACGGCCGCGAATCGTTGGGCGAAGCGTTCCAAGTGTCGCCTGCGGAGGAAGCCGAGGCACTGCGCGACGCCCAGGCTGCGCGCGAGCGGTTTATCGGTGATGGCAAAGCGCAGTACACCCCACAGCCGGTGGAGGGGTTCTGACCGTGAACGATCTGGCCATCATCGACAAGTTCACGCAGGTTTTCTCGCGTTATATCGACAGCGGCTTTGGGCTGCTGGGCGGGGAGGTCGCCTTTTTGACGGCCACGCTGGTCGTCATCGACATGACGCTGGCCGGCCTGTGGTGGGCGATGGGCGGTCAGGATGACGTGATGGCTAAGCTCATCAAGAAGGTGCTGTATGTGGGGGCCTTTGCCTTCATCATCGGCAACTTCAATGCGCTCTCGGCCATCCTCTTCAAATCCTTTGCCGGGCTGGGCCTGATAGCCTCCGGCTCGTCCTTGTCGATCACCGAGTTTCTGCAGCCTGGGCGGCTGGCTCAGGTGGGGGTGGATGCTGGGGCGCCGTTGTTGAAGCGCATTGGCGAGTTGTCCGGCATCACCAAGGTGTTCGCCAACCTGGACACCATCGTGATCTTGTTTCTGGCGTGGATAGTGGTCGTGCTGGGTTTTCTGGTGCTGGCCATTCAGCTCTTTATCACGCTGATCGAGTTCAAGTTGACGACGCTGGCCGGGTTTGTTTTGGTGCCGTTTGCGCTCTGGAACAAGACGTCGTTTCTCGCGGAAAAGGTCTTGGGCAACGTCGTGTCCGCCGGCATCAAGGTGCTGGTCCTGGCGGTCATCATGGGTATCAGCACGCACGTCTTCAACGACTTCCGCACCGGCCTTGGCCCCGAGCCGACCATGAATCAGGCCGTGGCACTGATGTTGGCCTCGCTTGCCATGCTGGGCCTGGGCATCTTCGGGCCGGGGATTGCCACCGGATTGGTGTCAGGTGCGCCGCAATTGGGTGCGGGCGCTGCGGCTGGTACCGCCTTGGGCGTGGCAGGCGTTGCCGCAGCCGGTGTTGCAGGCGCAGGCCTAGCGGCGCGAACAGGTCTGGCCGCTGGACGCGCTGGTGTGGGCGGCGTGCGGGTGGGAGCCTCTGTGGCTAAGAGCGCACGCAACGCCTATGTCGAAGGGGCGAGTTTCTCGGGCCAGACCGGTGGCATGGCGGTGGCGGCCGGTTTGCAGCAGGTGGCCCGAACTGGCGCGGCGTCGGTCGGCAAGCGTCTGAAGGCGGGGTTGACGGGGGCAGGAGCGGGCTCTGGAGGAGCGTCTTCTTCCACTGCGTCGCCCGCGCCCAATCAACCTCCAGCCTGGGCCAAGCGGGCGCAGGCCCGCCAAGGTGTGGCCCACGGTGCAGCGGTGGCCGCCCATGCCGTGCGCTCTGGTGACGGCGGCGGTGGCGGCAGTTCCAGCCCCAGCCTCCGCGATGACTCGAATTCGTAAAGGAGACAAGAGATGCTTTTTAGACGACCTAGCGTGAAGTACGGCCAGACCCCTGAGCCGGTCACGCCGTATCAGAAGGCGGGCCAGCTCTGGGATGGCCGCCTGGGCAGTTCCCTCGCGCAAGCCCGCAACTGGCGGCTGATGGCCTTTGCATGCGTGGCCTGGGCGGTGGCGATGTCGGGGGCCTACGTCTGGCGTTCCTCGCAATCGTTGGTCACGCCCTTCGTGGTTGAAGTGGACACGCTCGGACAGGTGCGTGCTGTCGGCCCCGCCGAAGCGCCATACCGGCCAACAGACGCCCAGATTGCCCATCACCTGGCGGGCTTCATGCAGCGGGTGCGGGCGATCTCTCTGGACCCGGTGGTTGTGCGAGACAACTGGCTGGCAGCCTATCACTACACCACGGATCGCGGCGCAGCTTTCCTGAATGAACACGCCCGAGCCAATGATCCATTCGCCAAGGTCGGCAAAGAAAGCGTCACCGTCGAGATCGAAAGCATCGTGCGCGCCAGTGATCGGTCCTTCCAGGTGCAGTGGGCCGAGCGTCGCTATGTGAATGGCTCGCTGGCGGGTACCGAGCGTTGGACCGGGATTCTGACCGTCGTGCTGCAGGCGCCGAACACCGAGGCCAAGCTGCGAGCCAATCCGTTGGGTATCTACGTGGACGGCATCAGTTGGAGTCGTCAACTGTCGTCCGGACAAACTGCAGGAGGAATCGCCCCATGAAATCGCTAAGCCTGATTGTGGTTGTTTGCGGCGTGCTGACCGGATGCGCCTCACGCGGTACGCCGCCACCGGAAATCTCGCTGGACGAGGTGGCTGTGGCCGAAACCTTTGCGCTGGACGAGCCGGCCACTCCCATTGAGGTCGTAGCGATGCCGGAGCCCTTGCCACTGCCGGGTCAGTTGAAAGAGATCAACGCGAAACCCGCCAAGCCCGAGCCAGCCAATCCCGCCACGCGGGTGGCGCAGGCCAACAAGGAAGCCAGGATGGCTCCGACGCGGGATGGATTCATCAACGCCATTCAGGTCTGGCCCTACACCGAAGGGGCGCTGTACCAAGTCTATGCTAGCCTTGGACGCGTGACGCTTATCCAGTTGCAGCCTGGAGAACGGCTGATCGACGTATCCGCCGGCGACACCGTGCGCTGGATTGTGGGAGATTCCATGAGTGGCAGCGGCGCTTCCCAGCGCCCGAATCTGCAGGTCAAGCCGGTACGTGCTGGACTGAAGACCAACCTTGTGGTGACGACTGACCGGCGCATCTACCTGCTGGAGCTGACTTCGACAGAATCCGCCTGGATGGCATCCGTTTCTTGGGACTGCCCCCAAGACCGGCTCGATGCCCTGAACGCCCAGGCGCAGGCGGCGCGGCAGGTCACGCCGCTAGCTGCGGGTTTGTCCGTCGATCAACTGCGTTTCCGCTACGACATCACCGGCGACAAGCCGGCCTGGCGGCCGCTACGCGCCTTCGATGACGGACAGAAGGTCTATATCCAGTTCCCGGCGGGTATTGCGCAGGGCGAGCTGCCGCCTTTGTTTCTGGTGGGGTCGGATGGCGATCTGCAACTGGTCAATCATCGCTACCAGCCGCCGTACTACGTCGTGGACAGGTTATTTGGTGCGGTGGAGCTGCGTCTGGGCGGCGAGCGTCAGCAGGTCGTGCGCATCAGCCGCAATGACGTGAAATCTCGCTGAAGGTGGCTGCCATGACGGATAAAAAAGCTGCCGGCACGAAGGTCTCACCCGAGACGGTCAGCCTTCGCGCCGCGCCGCAGCGCGTGACGCGCCTGAACCGGCGCACGCTGGCCGTGCTGGCAAGTGGCGGGCTGTTGCTAGTGATGGGTGCGCTGATGTGGTCCTTGCAGCCGGTGCGTCGCGACCAAGGAGCTACCGAAGAACTGTACAACGTGGACCGCATCTCTCGTGCTGAAGGCCTGGAAAGCCTGCCGCGTGACTACAGCCAGGTGAAATTGCCACCGCCACCCGAGCCTATTCCCGAACTGGGTGAGCCCTTGCCAGGCGATCTGGGGCGTCCCATCCTGCGCGCTGAGCGTGAAGCGGAAGTTCGCCTGTCTGGTGGGCCGGATGCTGCTGAAGCTGAGCGACTGGCGCGCCTGAAGGAAGCCGAAGAAGCCGCCCGCGCGCCGCTGTTTTACAAGACGGCCGGTCGAGGCAATGCTTCGTCGCCGCCATCGGGCGGTGCGGCAGTGCCAGCCGTGCCTGATCTGACGCTGACTGAAGGTGCGACCGGCGTGACCGATGCCGTACCCGCCCAGAACCTGCAGAGCAACAAAGAAGCGTTTGCCCGGTCCGGGGCGCAAGGCGGGGTGAGTTCCCAGGGTCTGACGGCCCAGCGTGCGCCGTACACCCTGATGGCGGGCACTGTGATATCTGCTGCCCTGATGACGGGCATCAAGTCTGATTTGCCGGGCGACATCATCGCCACTGTCACCGAGCCGATCTATGACAGCGCGACGGGGCTGCATGTGCTCATCCCGCAAGGCTCTCGACTGATCGGCCGCTACAACAGCCAGGTGGCTTATGGTCAGAGTCGGGTTCAAGCCGTCTGGGACCGTATCATCCTGCCGGATACCTCGTCGGTGATGCTTGATAGCTTGGCAGCCGCTGACCCAGCAGGTTTTGCAGGCTTGGAAGATGAGGTGGACTGGCACTGGGACCGCATACTGGCTGGCGCAGCCTTGACGACTTTGCTAGGCGTGGCGGCCGAACTGGCTGCGCCTGAAACCTCCAGCAACGACAGCCGCGTCATCATCGCCACCCGCGACAGCGTACATGAAACCGTGAACCAGGTTGGCCAGGAGATGACCCGGCGCAACATGAACATCCAGCCGACGCTGACCATCCGGCAAGGCATGCCTGTTCGAGTGGTGGTCAACCGCGATCTGACCCTGCGGCCATACCGGCCGCTGTTTATCAATAGGTGAGGGTATGGCGACAAAACTGAGGTTGGGCCCGCTGCCAAAGGTGCGGCAGGTGAAGGTGACAGTGCCGATGCCGCAGGTGTTGTTGGATGACTTGGAGCGCTATGCGGCAGCTCACAGCCAGGAACATGGGGAAAACGTGGATGCTTTAACGTTGATTCCGCATATGTTGGCGCTGTTTATGGGTAGCGATAGAGGGTTTAGGAAAGTAAAATAAAGTAACTTTGAGTCTGGGTGTCGGATTGACCTCCTCGCTCGCGTTGCTGAGAAATGAGCTAGGTGAGAGTCACCTTGCTTAGATAAGTTTCATATATTTTTGGCGTGTGAGCGCTATAACAGGATAAAGAAAACGGGAAGCGTTTCAGAAAAAGAAAGCGGCGTCCAAATAATATGACAACGTCAACGAACACTTCACGAAAGCCAAGGAAGAACCGTTTTGAGGTGAAGCGCGGGGTGGTGCCACCATCGTCGCTTGTTCTTCACTTTTCCCCTGACCAGTGGGAGAAATTCATTGAGGAGGCATGCCGCCAACGTCCTTCGCCTAATGGCGTTTTGTATTCCGTTGTGAAGCAACTTGGAGGGGCCGGTGACGGTGGTCGGGACGTTGAAGCACGACTCGTTCCAGCGTTGTCTGAAGGCCAGTGGGATCTTTACCAAGCGAAGCATTACAGCTCCCGTCTCAGTCCATCTGAGTTCTTTCCGGAGTTGGCTAAATTCTTCCTCCAATTAGTGGCGGGTACGTATCCCCCGCCACGGAATTACCTTCTTTGTGCGCCGCGAGGTGTGGGTAATGACTTGCATAACCTACTCAGTCACCCAGTGGAGTTCAAAGCTCGTTTTCTTGGGGATTGGAAGGCAGGTAAAACGGGGCTCCAGGGGCGCTGCGCTGAGCTTACTCAGCCAGTGCAAGATATCATTGATATGTATGATTTCTCAACAATAATCGAATGCCAGTTGCGTGACTTATTAGCGTGGCATGAGATTAATCGGAAAAGACATTTCGAACTGTTCGGAATAGAAGCAGAGCGTGGTGATGACCCCTCAGCTCCTGCGCTTCCGGCAGTGGAAGAGCTTGCATACATCGAAGAACTCCGTCGTCTTTATGAGGAGCATGCTCGACAGCCTATGACTCTTCAGCAAGTGCTTCAAGAGCAGAATTACAACGAGCACTTGCAAGGACATAGGGCACTTTTCTACTGTGCTGAGGGACTAAAAATGTTTAGTCGTGACCTATACGGTGAAGAAGAGTTCAACGCCTTGCTCGAAATGGTGTTTATAGGTGTCAGATCAAGCGTCAATAGTCTCAAACACAAGACTGGAGAGGAACGCCTTGATGCTGGTCTTTATATGGCGACAAGCCTCAAGATCAACGATAGCGTTTTGGCCCCGAGGTTGCGAGCGGGAGATCTGCCTGGAACATGTCATCACCTGGCTAATGAAGGGAAACTGAAATGGGTAAAGTAAAACGCACCAAAAGGCGTGCGCTACCCGTTTTCAACTCACCTTTTGAGTTGGGAATTCGAATGGTCTATCTGCTTCAGTCTTTGGCTCCGCATGGCGCAGACTTGCAGAAGCTCGTTCTTTTGGATTATGCCGTCGTATATTCGGCTGACTTACAGGGTCCGAGCAGTTTGCACACCCCAATTCCATTTCGGGGAGCAGAGCTTCTGAGTCGAAGAGAACTTATCGAACAAGGGCTTTATCTTATGAGTACTCGTGGCTTGGTAACCGCCTCATGGGATAAAGATGGCATTACGTACCATGCAGGAGAAGCTTCTAGGTTCATGGTTTCTTCGCTGACGTCAGATTATTTGAGAAAACTGGAAGCCCGATGTGACTGGGTTGCAGAGAATTTTGGAAACGTCAGCTCTGCAGAACTCGCCGGACAGTTTGCAGAAAACGGCCACCTTTGGGGGGCAGAACTTGAGACAGTAGCAACTAGTGTGGAGGTTTCGTGGCAATTGTCTTAAAGCGACTAAAGTCGGTTGGGCCGGATCGAGAAGATGCAGTTATCGAGTTTGATGCGAAGAGATCGCTCATCCGTGGCCCCAGTGACACGGGGAAATCATATATTCGGGATTGCCTGTGGTACCTGCTGGGTGGGGAAAAACTCCCAAAGAAGTTTCCACTTGCGGATGGGTATCTCGAACTGCAGCTGCGGTTTGAGAGCGACGGCTTTGAATATGAGGTGCGTCGCGCTTTAGTCGGCGGTCAGTCGACGGTATTCGGCCGGACGGCTGGAAGCGTACAAGACCAAGGCTTTGAGCCCGTTGAGCAAGATCTTGGTGAGCTATTGGTGGAGCTTAGCGGCGCCGCAGGGAAGCAAATTATTCGCTCATTGAGCGAGAGAGGCCCTGTGACTGGAGATGATGTCAGACACTGGTCTTTGTGGTCACAGACAGCCATGCTAAGCGAAGAGCCGACTAGTGGCAACAGCTTCGCCGCGCCAAAAAGGACGGCCTCGTTCAGCTTGTTCCTCACGGGCATCGACGACGCTGCAGTAGTGCTTCGAAAGAAGCAGTCAGAGGTGGAGCGCATAAAGGGTCAGTTGTCGTCGGCTGAGGACGCGCTTAAGCGAGCGCAGTCAGGTCTTCCGAATAATATCGAGCGAAATGACGTTTCCAATGCTCTTGAGCACGTTGATGAGGTATTGATGGCGATGTCGGCTCAATATGACCAGAGGGCCGCTCAGTTGCGTGAGTTGCGACGTGATATTGCCGATACCTCAGAGGGACTTTCTAGAGCTACAAATGCCAGGAATCATGCGAAGTCGATGATTGGGCGATTCGAACTTCTACAGCAAAAATACTCGAACGATCTGGATCGGCTTGGCGCAGCGAATGAAGGAGTTGCATTCTTTGAAGAGCTTCCATCCATACCATGTCCGCTTTGTAGGACACCAACTGATGCTCAGGCGGAGGAACAAGCATTGCGGCCTGAGAGCGCCGGGCTCTACCGAGCAGCTATTAATGCTGAGGCGGAAAAAATTCGAGCTCTTCGAACTGGGCTTTTAGTTGCTCTGGAGGGAGAGAGGCGGCGTCTGTTTTCTTTGCAAAACTCTGTGGATCAACACAGTGAGCAGCTTTCTGCGCTCCAGAGTCGAGAGGCGCTAGTAGTGCAAAGCGCACGTATAGAATTCTCTGCTGATCCCAAGCAAATTGCGATCCGCCGTAGTGAGCTCTCGGCTCAGATCTCGATTTTTGATGAAATCGAGCGTCTTCAAGCAGAAATTGAGCGATTGAAGAAGCTGAAGCTTCGTCCGAAGACTCTGGTGATCCGTGATGGCGGGGCGTCAGGGAGGGCAGTGGCGGATGCTGCGCGGGGTTATCTAGAACTTTGGGGCTTTACAGATATAGAAAATATTGCACTTGACGCTAAGGAGTGCGACTTGGTCCTTAATGACCGTACTCGCCTCAGCTTCGGTGCTGGACGCCGCGCACTATATCTTGCTGCACTTGTTATCGCTCTTATGGAGCATGCGTTGAGAGAAGGGCATCCGCACCTTGGTGTCGTCGTGATTGACTCGCCACTGAAAGCTTACGCCGATCCAGATTCAGATGAATTGCACGATGTTGCGGTGACAACGGTCACTGAGAAGTTTTATAGCTGGCTGGCTGGATTCTCTGGTCTAGGTCAAATTATCGTTTTAGAGAATGAGCGAATTTCAACGAATACAGCTGAAATCCTGCGGCCAATTGAGTTTACTGGTGTGGCTGGCGTTGGTCGATCGGGATTCTACCCTCATAGAGCAATGGCTCCGTCTTCTTCACCTCAAGCCGCCGAGATTGAGGAAGAAGATGAGCCCGAGGAATGACGAATAGTAGCCCCCCGGAGGGGCACCGACATATGCACTCGCTGATGAAAAATAGGTTAGCTAGTCCTCTCGGATTGATTCAAAAAATATAGGCTCTTCATCATTAAAGGGGGACAGCGACATTCATTAAACTTGTTTTTGCGAAGAAACATGTCTAATGGAAGGAATGCCGATGTCTCCAGTCGATTTTATCTTAGGAATCCGGGATGTCTTGATTGAACGCGTGGAGCGTGGCCGGGAGATTCATGTCTGGGCCCGGCCCGCCAGGCGCTCGGCCTGCATCCATTGCCAGCAAGAGGCGGTGC